>ENA-UEOI01000075-UEOI01000075.1-human-gut-metagenome-genome-assembly--contig:-NODE-75-length-114802-cov-16.495716_pt1 | contig 114802 bp, 88 predicted proteins | sample MGYA00242883_ERZ507882 | MGnify/ENA primary metagenome ERZ507882 (study PRJEB26167, sample SAMN06115502) | human gut metagenome | host: Homo sapiens | place: China:Chongqing | collected 2015-07-29...
GTAATGGTCTTGTCCTCTTTCATGATCCAGCCAGTCAGTTCCTGACCGGCCTTCACGCCTTCCACGGTGATGACGCCTACGCCGTCGCCCTTCTCATGAACAACGAAATCGACTGCCATATGCCCTCCTAGGGGGTTGGGGCATGGGCCATCAGGGCCCATGCCGGTTAACACGTGTATTGGCGGGAAAGGCATCCCCTTATAATACGCCAAGTTTCGTGTATATTTCAGGGAGTTTCTTTTTGACGTTCTCGGTGACCTGGTCGTAAAGATGGACGCCGTGACTGTCCATCGCCACCGTCAGGGGGCCGAAGTTTTTCACCCGGAACCTGTAAAGGGCTTCGGGATGCAGCTCTTCGAAGTAAACCGCCTCCACTTCCTCAATCTGCTCGGTTTCCAGCGCCGCCGCGCCGCCTACGATGGCCAGATAGACGGCCCCGTATTTTTGCATGGCGTCGAGGCTCCCCTGATACAGGCCGCCCTTACCGATGATGGCCCGCACTCCATACTGGCCGATAAGGCCGGGGGTAAAACGATCCATACGCGTACTGGTGGTGGTGCCCACACATATTTTTTTCCACTTATCGCCTACTTTACGCAGGCTGGGCGCGGTATGGATACAGGGCATCCCTTCAAGGCTCACTGGCGGAGGGTTATTGTGGTCAAAAATGTGGATTTGGGTCAGGTCCCGGATGCCGAACAGCGGGCCGTCGAAGTAGACGGTGTCCCCGGCGTGCAGACTGCGGATGATCTCTTCGGAAAAAGGCGACGTGAGGTGATGTACCTTGCTCATCTTCTCTTTCTCCCTTGTTAGTAGCCGTAGGCCACGTTGCCGGAGGGCGTGATGACTGCACGAGCGCGGCGGGCGGGCCAGCACTGGGTGTTCACGGCTACGGGATTCTGGGTAATGTGGGTATATGCGCACTCAATGTGTACGGCCAGGCAGGAAACATCGCCGCCCAAACCCATGGGGCCACGCCCCGTGGCGTTGATGGCTTCTTCCAGCTCTTCTTCCATCTCGGCGATCAGGGGATCTGGGTTACGCTGTCCAACAGGGCGTGTGATAGCGTCTTTAGCCAGCTTCATGACCAGATCTGCGGTTCCGCCCAAACCCACGCCGATGATGCCGGGAGGGCAAGGATTCGCGCTGCTTTCCACCACCGTGTCCAAGATGAACTTCTTCACGGCCTTGATGCCGTGCTGAGGATAGAACATATGCATTTTGCTCATGTTCTCGGATCCGGATCCCTTGGGCATCATCAGGATGTCGAGGTCGGAGCGTTCGCCGTCAAAGTCGAAGTAGGTCACCGGAAGACCGGGGCCCACCGAGGTCTGAGGGTTGACGCGCGTGATGTCGTGGGTCGCGCTGCTGCGGAAGGGGAATTCCACCGTAGCCCGTTTGGCACCTTCATAGAGGGCTGCCTTGATCTTCGCGCCATTCCATGTGTAGCCGGAGCCGATCTTCACCTTGTAGATGGGCAGGCCGGTGTCCTGGCAAAGCAGAGTTTTTTTGGTGTCCGCGATTTCGATGGCCTTGAACATGGCCTCGAAGATGCTGCGGGCGGCGGGCTGGGTCTCCCTGGCGTAGGCCTTTTTCAAAGCTTCGCGCACATCCGGCGGCAGGTCGCATAATGCCTTGATGTAGAGCTGCTTGGCCGCTTCTTCCACAATGGCGTAATCAAAGTTTTCCATGAGTATTCTCCTTATGAGCCGGGCATGGTCACCACATTGGGGGAGGCCTGAGGCGCACGGCTGGTTTCCAGAATCTCGGGCACGGGCTTTTTGACGGCCTTGGCGTTGCTAAAATCCAAGGACAACAGGAAGGCCGACAGATCCTTGAGCTGTTCGGGCGTCAGATCATAGGCGGGCATGGTGGAGGAAGAATATATCGTGAGCGGGTTCTTGATGTAGTCCGCCAGATACTCGGCGCTCCTGCCCTTCTTGACCATGTTGCTCATGTCAGGCCCGGTCCTGTGTCCGCCCTGTCCAAGAATGTTGTGGCAGTAAGAGCATTCGCGTTCGGCATAGAGGAACATGCCTCGTCTGGCTTCTTCGCTCATAGGCTTGTCGGGCACGATAAGGAACTTCTTGTAGGGAGCGGCATCGGCATAGGCCATGACGGTCAGGTAGACGATGCTGATTACGAAGGTGGAGGCGATGCAAACCGAAATCGGCCTGTTGCCCATGCCTTTCAGCTTGCTTTCGCTGAAGAAGGGCACGCCGAAGAGGAGGAAGAGTCCGCCGCCGAAGAGGATCAGGCTGCCGATCATTTCCCACGAGCCGGTAAAGAAGGTCAGAAGCTGGAAGAGCCACATGTAATACCACTCGGGCCTGGGCAGGTAGTCGGGAATGAACGTGCCCGCCCTCGCTTCCATGTGCGGCGGCGCGTAAGAGGCCAGCAACAGGAGCCCTACGAAGATGCAGCCGAATGCGAGGGTGGTGCGGTTGGTGTGCTCGGGATAAAAGCGATACGGCTGGCCGGAAGGTGGGGGGAGGCACTCGCCAGCCAGCCGTTCGCGCGGGTCGGAAAGGTTATGGACGCGTATGAGGTAGATGTGCACAGCCATGAGCATCAGCAGGCAAGCCGGCAGAATCAGGGTATGCACCGAGTAGAAGCGAGTGAGGGTAAAGCCCGAAATGTCGTTCCCGCCCAAAATGAAACGGGTGATGTAGTTGCCTACGCCCGGATACTGGTTGGGAATGTTTGCGCCTACCACTGTGGCCCAGTAGGCCTTCATATCCCAAGGCAGCAGATAGCCTGTGAAACCCAAGCCAAGCGTCACCAGAAACAGGCAGACGCCCGTGAGCCAGGTGATTTGCCGGGGAGCGGCATAGGAGCCGTGCATATAGGTCACCATCAGGTGGCAGAACACGAGCAGAACCATCAGGCCCGCGCTCCAGTGATGCAGGCCGCGCACTATGTTGCCGAGGGGGACTTCGTTGCTGATATACTGTACGGAATCCCATGCCTTATCCGGCGATGGCACATAGTAGAAGGCCAGAATCATGCCGGTCACCACGAGCAGCATGAAGGTTAAGGCGCACATGGTGCCCAGCACCGCGCTCCAGCCTGTGCCGTCCGGCAGCCTTTTGTACAGGAAGGGCTTGAGATACTTTTCCCAGCCAAGATCACTGCGTATATTCATCAGACCACCTCTACCTTAAGAATGCCGTCTTCCAGTTTCCAAGGCAGGCGGGCCAAGGGAGCCGGCGGCGGACCCGCGATGACGTTGCCGTCCCTGTCAAACGCCCCGCCGTGGCAGGCGCATTTGAAACGCCGGGAAAGCTCATCCCAGCTCACAGCACAGCCCAAATGCGGGCAGCTGCTGCTGAAACAAATGAAATCCTTATCCGAATCACGGCGGACCAGCACGGGCACTTCCTTGTTTTCCACGTGGAAAGCCTGCTTACGCGGATAGCTCAAGGTGACGCTAGTGATGCCGCCCACGGGGAAGTCCTTTTCATTCCCGGCATTCACCCACTGCGGGGACTGGTTTTCCAGCGTGGGCCCCACGGCCGAAACGCCGAGAACAGCTCCCAGAGAAAGGGCCATGCCAGCGCCGATAAGCCCTGTCGCGCTCTTAAGGAAGGCGCGGCGTTCGGGCTGATGGCTGTGACAGGAGCAGGTGTGTTGCTCTTGCGCTTCGGGTTTGGGCTTAGGTGGAGCCAACTCGGCGGGATGCGGTGGCAGTGGCTTGATATCTCTGAGGTTTTTTAGAGCCATCCGCTGGATATATTTGATGGCCCGTGTGCCGCTGATGGACTTGGGGCAGACTTCCGTACAGTTGAACTCCGTGCGGCAATTGTAACAACTGTCCAGAGCCCTCGTCAGGCGGGCTTCGAAGAGCCCATCGCGCTTGTCGGCCAGCAGGGTGAAAGCCCGGTTGAGCGCGGCGGGGCCGCAATAGCTGTCATGGCTGTCCACCATGGTACAGCTTGAGACACAGCAGCCACAGGCGATGCAGTCGGTGGCCATGCCGATGTCCACCCGTTCGGGGGTGTCCGGCTTGATGACGTACGGCTCGGTGCGTTTTTCCGCCGGTTCGAAGAAGGGCAGCGCGTCTTCGTACTTGGAGAAGAACGGGCCCATGTCCACCAGGAGATCCTTTATAACCGGGAAATGGTTCAGGGGACGCAGGGTGATGTCCTGATTGGCGGGAAGATCACAGACGTTGGTCTTACAGGCCAGCCCCTCGCGCCCATTGATGACCATGCCGCACGAGCCGCACATGTTCACGCGGCAGGCGAAACGGAAGGAAATACTCGGATCCTGTTCCTTCTGGATTCGCAGCAGAACGTCCAGAATGGTGGTGGTTTCGGGGTTGTCGATAGTCAACTGGTAGCTTTGGAACGTCCCTTCGCCGCCTTTGACAGGATCGTAGCGGAATATGCGTACGTTGCGAACAACTTTTGACGATTGCATGGCATCCTCCTCACTTCTTTTAGTAGATGGCAAACCACGCAATGACCACGGCGGCGACGCCGAGGCCGAGCGTCCAGGGGACTAAGCGGCGGGCCGAGGAGATTTTGGCGAGGTTGAAGTCCAGAAGGATGACGCGCAGGCCCAGCGAAGCATGGAAGGCCACGGCCAACAGAAGCAGGAACTGGAGATACGGCTTGTAGGTAAAGCACAGATGCAGGACCAGCAGGAACACGATGAAGACCGCACTCACGCGTTGCAACAGCCAGGCCCACATGCCCACATGGGTACGGCCGCGGCGGTACGGATCAATTTCTCCCCACTGCAAGGGTTTTCTGTATTCAAGTTCGGACGTATTCATCTTTTCTCTCCCGATAGGTTGCAGGATACTGGGGGTGGATCACTTCTTGTGCTTCTGACACTCTTCGAGGGATTTGTGTTTAAAGACCACATCTTTCTTTTCAAAAATCGGCATTCCGTCGCCGCCCCGCCACATGAAGGTGTTGAACAGGCCGTACTCGTCCCGCTGCTTGGGGAAGTCCTCGCGGGTGTGCGCCCCGCGCGTCTCTTCGCGCTGGAGGGCGGAGACCGCCGCCATGACGGAGACGTCGAGCATGTTCAGTGTGTCGAGGTGGGTGTTGAATTCCATGTTGTAGACCTTGTTGCCGTTCACGCTGGCCTTCTCCACGTCATGGCGCAGGGAGGCGAAGTCCGTAAGGGCCGTTTCAAGACGGTCCTGTCTGCGCACTACGCCCACGTTGACCCAGTTGGTTTCCTGAATCTCGCGCCGGTTTTCGAAGGGCGACTTGCCGTTCTTGCGGCTGTAGGGTGCGGTCAGGCGGGCGATGATCTCTTCGGCCATGCCGTGGGCGCTTTCCTTGACGGAGCGGTTCTTGGCTTTGGAGAGGTAGTCCGCTATGGACTTGCCCGCCAGACGGCCATAGACGCAGGATTCGCAGATACCGTTGCCGCCCAGTCGGTTTGCCCCGTGTACGCCGCCGGCGTCCTCACCGGCTACGAAGAGCTTGTCCAGGGAGGCCCGGCATTTCACGTCGATGGCGGCTCCGCCCATGAAGAAGTGGGCCGATGGCGAAACAGGCACCATGTTGTGCGCGAGATCGTATTTGAACTGGGCGCAGCGTTCTGCCATACCGGGGAAGTTGCGGAGCACGAAATCCGCGCCGAGGTGGGCCGCGTCGATGCGCACGCCGCCTTCGGGACAGGCGCGACCGGCCATCATTTCCAGATAGGCCGAACGGCTGACCACGTCGCGGGTGGCGCGTTCGGCGACGTCCGGCGCGTACTTGAGCATGTAGCGTTCGCCGTCGCCGTTATAGAGGTGTGCGCCCGCGCCGCGCAGCCCTTCTTCAAGCAGGGAACCGGCTACCACGCTGCCGGGAACGATGAGCCCCGTAGGGTGGAACTGGATCATTTCCATGTCGCGCATCCGCACGCCCGCCCGGTAGAGCATGGCGATGCCGTCAGCCGACTTTTCGGGGCCGGGAGCATGAAAACGGTACTGGGTAGGCCCGCCGCCAGTAGCCACCAGCGTGGCCGCGGCTTCCACGACGATGAAGTCGGCGTGGCGCATGTTGTAGAGCAGAGCCCCGGTTACGGTCTGGCCTTCGGCATCCAGCAGCAGCTCCACGGCACGCGTTTCTTCCAGTACGGGAATCCGCCGTTTGAAGACCTGTTCGGTGGTCCGGCTGATGATTTCGATGCCCGTCAGGTCGCCCTTGTGGACCGTGCGGTCGAAGCACTGGCCGGCGAAGGCCTTCTGATGAATATGTCCGTCCGGGCGGCGATCAAAGAAGCAGCCGCTGATGGTTTCCAGTTCCTTGACCGTGGGCGTGGCCTGTTCCACCAGTTGCAGGGCCAAGTCTTGATCGTTGATATACTGCCCACCCTTCAACGTATCCATGAGGTGCTTTTCATGGGAATCGCCCGGATCGAGCACTACGTTGAAACCGCCCTGGACCATGCGGCTGCATCCCCCTTTGCCCTTCAGTGCTTTGGTGGCAATGAGGATGTTCAGGTCCGGGTTGGCGTCATGGGCATAGATGGCCGCCAGTTCTGCGGCGGCTCCCATGCCCAGCACCAATAAGTCAACCTTGTAGTCCACATTCATACGTCTTACCCCTATAAAAGGATTGTGGTAACTGCACTGCCTTAAATAAAGCAAAGATGGTGCCATCTTTTATTTGTTCTATAATTGTCTGATATGTCGTTATATTGCTGGCTAGAACCATCTTTGAGTATATTCTCTGTCCGAAATAAGAGCAGATTAGCGCCCGCATTTGGACGAAAACGCCCATAAATGCGGTTAAGGCATGAAAGGCCAGACAGAAGGGATAATCAGCACAGCAAGGACAAAGGAGAGAACCTGCCAGAAAAAGCCGTACCGGACGTAATCCCCGAAGGTATAGTTGCCGGGCCGCAGCACCAGCGTATTGGAGGGCGTGGCGATGGGCGTCATGTAACAGGCCGCGGCACTCATGGCGATGCCCATGACGAAGGGCAGGGGGCTGAGGTTCATGCCCAGAGCGATGGGAATGACCAGAGGCACCATGATGGCTGTGGTGGCCGTATTGGACATGATGTTGGTCAGTATGCTGGTAACGAGCATGAGAACGCCGAAAAGAATATAGGGATCGCTGAAATAGCTGACCACGAAATCGGCTATCAGCTGGGCAGCGCCGGACTTGTTCATGGCGAAGCTCATGGACAACATGCCGGCGAAGAGCCAGACGGTAGTCCAGTCGATGCCCGCCTGGGCCTGCTTGAGGGTCATGCAGCGGGTTATGACGCAGAGCATGGCGCCCAGCATGGCGGCGGAGGTCAAGGGCACCAGACCCGTGGCCATGCAGATGATGACGAGGAAGTAGATGCCACCCGCAATCCACATGTGTATGCCGCCTTCAGGCGTTTCGATTTCCTTGAGCTCGGCCACGTCCTCACGTGTCGGCGGAACCAGGAAGCGGGGGAACAGGCCGAAAAGAAGGGCGGCTAAGAGGGTCAAGGGCAGACCGAACCAGGCGAATTCAAAAAAGGCGAACTGCCCGTATTCCGGCGCCATCTTGGCCAGAATACCGTTAGCCACCATGCTTGGAGCCTGCCCCACAAGCGAGATACAGCCGCCGAAGCTGGCCGCGTAGGCCGTGGGCAGCAAGATGCGCGAGGGGGACAAGTGGGCCTTGCGGGCGATGGAAATGAGCATGGGCAGGGTGATGGCCGTGACGCCAGCATTGTTCAAAAAGGCCGACATGAAGGCGATGAGAAGAATGGAGAAGACCAGCAGGCGGGTTTCGCTGGCCCCTGCCTTGTTGATGATCGAGGTTGCCACTCGTTGGGCAAAACCCGTGGCGAAGGTTGCCTCGCCCAGCATGAACAGGCCCACGATGGTCAGGATGCTGGTGTCGCCGAAGCTGACCCATGCCTCCTTGACGGTGATGACGCCAAGCGTGGAAAGTGCACAAGGAACGAGAATGGAGGTGACGGCCAGGGGAATCCATTCCGTAAAAAAAAGCACCGCGGCTACGAAAAGCACGCCGAAAACAATGTATACGTGGGGCATGTTGACGGCTTGCGGCGTCGCGTTGGCGGCATACACCATCTCAGGCAGCAAGAACACGGCAAGGGCGAGGAAGAATACACAGATCTTTTTCATGAAATTTTTTCCGTTGTTAAAAGGTCTGTCTCAAAAATGATATTTATTTCACAATATAATGAGCCTCGAAACAGTTTTATTTTTATAATTATTTGATTTATAGTTTATTTTTAATCGACAGGGCCTGGTGACGCGTTTTCTCTTAGAGCCTAAGCAGGCTGAAATTGTATTTATTTCATATAATTATTCCTTTGTTTAAAGTGAGATAGGATAAAATTGTTAGTAAGTGAAATAGTTCATATAATAAGGCGCACGGAAAGCCGCTTGTCGCGCAGCCGTTGGAGAATGGCATGACCCGAGAGAGGGGAGGTCAGACGCACAGCGTGATGGAAACAAAGAAGATGAAGCAGAGAACGATTTTTCTGAACAGGAGATGGTTACACCGCTTGTTGACGATGTTGCCGAGATAGGAGCCGATGAAGATCATGGGGATGGCGGGAATCACCTGCGCCAGCGCACTGAGGCTGATGATGTCGATCCAGACATATGAGATGGTCTTATAGATGTTGGTGATAAAAAAAAGGATGACCGTAGTGCCCACGAAGACGCGGCGGTCACGCGCGGCTGTAAGGAGGTACAACGACCAGACCAGACCGCCGGCATGTGCCAGTACGGTGGAAAGCCCGCCAAGGAATCCATAGAAATACGCGCCGTTGCGGTTTTGCTCTTCACTGTCCCCGCAATGGGCATTGAGCTTCCCGACCCCTTTCTTCAACAGGGCGGTCACGGGGAATTGTGGCCAGAGCATACCCAGGGCGTACAGTGCGCCAAAAATGCCCACGCCGATGCGGAAGGCCCTGCCCGGAATCATGGGCAGCAACACAATGCCTATAAACAGGCCCGGAATGACGGCCAAAAAAAGGCGCGTCAACTCACGCCGGGGCAGCCATTGCTTCCAATAGTAGTGCAGGCCAATAATGTCGGAAGCCAGCAGCATAGGTGCGCCCAGACCAAGAGCTACTTTGGCGGGAAAGACCAGCGCCAAGGTGGGCAGCAACACCAGCCCCGATCCCACGCCGACGCCGGTTTTAATAAGACCGGAAAGAAAGCCCGCAGCGGCAAGAAAAAGATCGGATTGCGTGAGCATAGCAATATCCTTTGTGAAATACATATTGTTAAGACGCAACAAACCAGCATAGAAGCATCTAAAAGATAGATTGCATTCTTTGATATTAAGCCACAAAAGCATATAGGATTAGGTATATAGATATAATGTGCTAAAAGGGGATTGCTTCTCCTTAATACTTGGTGCTAGAAGGACGAAAAACAATACTGCAATTAGGAACGTGATTTTTAGAACAGCAAAGTCTGTGCCAGAGAATGATAACTGATAGATATCCAGAATTGCTGTTTATTCTGCTTATGCCATTTGTAGGGAAGCATAGAGACATGCTGAGATATAGGCACCTTTATCCGTATATCAGCAAAAAGAGCTTCATCTGGGCAGGAGAACACGTTATGCTAGAGCAGTATGATGAACATCGTTTAGGCAATTCAGTGGCGGTTGCGGCCAGAATCATTTATCGTTTGTCAAAGCTGGTCCCCGACAACATGGACCGCAGCGGACTTTTTTCCTTTTTTTCCAAAGAACTTCGTGCGTCTTTTCATTATGATCGATTCAGTATTTTCCTTTATGACGCCGAACGTGATTTTCTTACCGCCTTCACGGCGGCCGACGGCACCGTGGTGGAGGTTTTCTCCGACACGCGCATTGCCCAGAATACGGTGGCTTGGCAGGCCATCCAGACGCGCAAACCGGTGGTCATCAAAAATCTAGCCTCGCTGAACTGGGGCGGTGCGGTTTCTCTGGCTTCGGTGGGGCTTACCGCCACCATTGCCCTACCGCTCATCCTCAACCGTCAGGTCATCGGTACGCTGCACGTCTCATTTGTGCGCCAGCCTGATAATCTGGTGGAAATTCTGAATCTGTTGCAGCAACTCAGCCCGGTCCTGACGACTTTTTTGTTCGTCATCCTCACCGAGGAACGGAGGGCACGCACTCAGGCTGCCGACCGCGCCGCGCTGGACTCGCCGTGCGAGACGGAGGCAGCCTTTCCGCTGGAAAACAGCCTGCTGGAAACCAAGGCCATGACGAAGGTCATGGCCTTGGCGCGCAAGGCGGCGAAGCTGCATATCCCGGTGCTGATTAGCGGTGAAACCGGAACCGGCAAGAGTATGCTGGCCCGCTGGCTGCATCTGCACAGCCCCCGGCGGGCGGCGAACTTCGTTAAGGTGAATTGTCCCTCGCTGGCTCCGACCCTGTTCGAGAGTGAAATGTTCGGCTACGCCAAAGGGGCCTTCACCGGGGCCTACGCGAAACGCATCGGCCGTATCGAGATGGCCCAGAAAGGTACCTTGTTTCTTGATGAAATCGGTGAACTCTCACTGGATATGCAAAGCAAGCTGCTCCAGGTCATGGAGGAGAGTTCGTTCGAGAGGGTGGGCGATGCCCGCTCTATCAATGTTGATATCCGCGTGCTTTCCGCCACCAATATTGATTTGGAAACGTCGCTGGCGCAGGGCCGGCTACGACGGGACCTGTTCTACCGTCTGGCCTCGGTCACGCTACGCCTTCCTCCACTGCGCGATCGGCAAAGCGATATACCCATATTGGTGGACTATTACATTAAACAGTTTTCCAAGTCGTGGTTGATAGAGCCTCCGCATCTGTCCGCAAGTGTCCTCGGTGCGCTCTGTAACCACGATTGGCCCGGCAATATCCGTGAGTTGCGCAATGTCGTCAGCAGACTTTTACTGCACTCTCTGGATGGGGCTGTAACGGAAGCACTGGTACGGGAAACGCTGCATGAATGGGACAACATTTCCGGTCAGACGGCAAAACCCGCGCAGCTCCTCTCGCTATCCGCATCAGCCGAAATTCCACTACAGGCGCCTTCCAGGGGAAATGACACCGATCTGCCAAGCCTTGAGGAAAATGAACGTGCCCATATTCTGGAGGCATTACGCCTCACTGGGGGGCGTCTGTCTGGCCCGCGTGGTGCTGCGGCCCTGCTGAAGGTGCCACGGTCCACGCTGCAACACAGAATACGCAAGCTGGGTATAGTGGTGTAGCGCCACCCGGACATCCGACGCCTGAAGGCGTTTCGCGTTGTCTGTTCAGCAGGGGGAACAACCCGGATCTTTTATGGGAATATCCCCGGCCACCAGGGGGCGACATATGAAGAGACAGGACGGAACACAGCCTGCAATAGATGAGAACCATCCATACAAGAGCTTCCAGAAGCGAGAGGGAATCCCCGCAGGAGAGCGCTGTGACTTCGGATATGCCCCTGCCGCGGTTGATTGAAGACCGAGCAGCAAGGCCAGCCCTGTTATCGAGGACGATGAATTTCCGCCTTATGCCACGGCGAATATCGGCAAGGAATTGTGTACAGCCTGGAAAATCGACTAGGAGGTGGACTCGAAGCGGGCAGATGGGCCTTTAGGCGCGGCCAGAGGAGGCGCGTACATCCTGCGGGCAGGGAAAAACAGTGCGGCGCGCAGGCCATACGCTTGCCGGATGAAGGCATCATCTTCATGACGGAGGTTACGCCTTGAACAGGAAGGGCTCGGAGTTTTTGGACGTAGGGGGGAGTTTTTTCCAGAAGGCCGCAGGACGTGGCGGGGCTGGAGAGAGCGGAGTGGTTTGAGGGCCGGGAGGGAGGGCTTTACAAGGGCGGGGTGCTTATAATACAAAAGGCGCACCACAAAACCTCAATTTTGGAGGTATGTGATGCGCCTTCAGATGTCTGTTGGCGTCCCCAAGCGGATTTGAACCGCTGTTGACGGCGTGAAAGGCCGCTGTCCTGGGCCGGCTAGACGATGGGGACGTTTACCGTGCTTTCTGCTCGCCGCAGCTGCACAGCCAGAACTATTTATAAAAATCATCCACCGCTGTCAACGAGAAAAAAGGGAAAAATGAAAAAAAGTTGAAACGTATAGTTAATATGCTGTATTTATTTTATAAAAATTTAACAAAAAAACCTTTGATAAGAGGAAAACTCTCGGTCCCCAACGGCCCCATTCTGGTAAATGGGGAGTGAACGGTACAAAACGGTTACCATATGAGCTCACCAGTCCCGTATTTCCTCCAATCGGCAAGAGATGGTTTCTTAAGGTGCAAAGGAGCGAAAGAGTAGGCTTGAGGCTCCCCCGAACCCTATCCTCCACGTAGGGGCCAGAAAAAATGCCAGAAGCCTAAAAGAATTCCCCCAGCCTCCCGAATGAAGGAGGCTGGGGGATGGCTTTTAAATGGTAGCCGCTCGGAGACAGCTTTAGATCTTCCTGTACGCACCGCCGGTGGATGCGGAGGTCACCAGCTTGGCGTAACGGCGCAAGAACGGGGATTTTACATCTTTTTCCACGGGGACGAAGTGTTTGCGGCGTTCTTCGATTTCCGCTTCGGGGACGACCAGTTCCAGCTTACGGCCGGGGATGTCGATATGGATGGTGTCGCCGTCCTGCACGAGCCCGATGAGCCCGCCGTCCGCCGCTTCGGGGGATACGTGGCCGATGGCCGCACCCCGGCTGCCGCCGCTAAAACGGCCGTCCGTGATGAGCGCCACATCCGCGCCGAGGCCCATGCCCACGATGGCTGACGTCGGGGTCAGCATTTCGCGCATACCCGGGCCGCCGCGGGGGCCTTCATACCGGATGACCACCACGTCGCCCTTTTTGATCTTGCCGCCGAGGATGGCTTCCACGCCTTCTTCCTCACTGTTGAACACGCGGGCGGTCACGTCGCGGACCATCATTTCGGGAGCCACGGCGGACTGCTTCACCACGGCGCCGTCGGGCGCGAGGTTGCCGCGCAGGATGGCGATACCGCCTTCCTTGGCGTAGGGCTTGTCGATACGGATGACGTCGGGGTCAATGATGTGGGCCTTGAGTTCCTTGATATTTTCAGCCACCGTCTTACCGGTGACGGTGAGCGCCTCGCCGTGCACGAGGCCCTTGTCGAGCAGGGCTCCCATGACGGCGGGGATGCCGCCCGCGCGGTGCAGGTCTTCGATGTGCTGCGTCCCGGCGGGAGAAAGCTTACAGATATTGGGCGTCTTGCGGCTGATGTCGTCGAAGATGTCCAGAGACAGGCTCAGTTCGGCTTCCCCGAATACGGCGGGCAGGTGGAGGGTCGTGTTGGTGGAGCCGCCGAGAGCCATGTCCGCCGCCACAGCGTTGTGGACGGATTGTTCGGTCACGATGTCGCGGGGGCGGATGTTCTTTTCGAGAAGTTCCATGACCTGCATACCCGCCTGTTTGGCAAGGCGGATACGGGCGGCGGACACGGCGGGCGTCGTGCCGTTGCCGGGCAGGGCCACGCCCATGGCTTCGCACAGGCAGTTCATGGTGTTGGCGGTGTACATGCCGGAACAGGAACCGCAGCCGGGACAGGCGTTTTCGGTCAGGTCTTCCAGCTCTTCTTCGGTCATGGTGCCGTTACGGACCGCGCCGACGCCTTCAAACACGCTGATGAGGTCGGTGTTGTTCCGTCCCGCCAGCATGGGGCCGCCGCTCATGATGATGGAGGGCAGGTTCAGGCGCATCATGGCCATGAGCATACCGGGGACGATCTTGTCGCAGTTGGGGATGAACACCAGCGCGTCGAAAGGATGTGCCGTAGCCATGATTTCGATGGAGTCGGTGATGACTTCCCGCGAGGTCAGGGAGAAGCGCATACCTTCATGATTCATGGCCAGGCCGTCGCACACGGCGATGGCCGGGAACTCCATAGGCGTGCCGCCCGCCATGCGGATGCCCGCCTTGACGGCCTCGGCGATTTTGCCGAGATGCAGGTGGCCGGGGACCACTTCGTTGGCGGCGTTCACCACGCCGATGAGCGGGCGTTTCATCTCTTCGCGGGTCAGGCCGAGCGCGTAGAGCAGGGAGCGATGGGGGGCCTTTTCAAGACCGAAGGTCATTTTTTGGCTGCGCATTGTCTGTTTCCTTTCAAAAAGTCGCTGTACTGGGCCGTCCGGTGGCGGTCCGTTCTGAAAACGGAGAACGGCTAGTCGCCGTATTCGTCCTCAAAGTCCTGTTTGGTCATGCCGAAGTGTTCGGGGAATTCCTCTTCCGGCAAATCGTCAATGGCTCCGGAAAGGAGGAAGAGGCCGCCGTGCGCCTGCATGAAGTAGTCGTCCATCGGGCCCCAAAGCTTCTTCACCTTTCGCAGCACGTCCAGATTTTCCAGCCGTTCCACGGGGGCCGCGCCCTCGCCGGCAATGGCCCCGGCGGCCACCATGCCCCGCCACGCGTCGGAGCCGCTGTCGATGCAAACCTTGTCGCCGTGCTTCACCCATTCGTTGGTCACGGCATCACGGGCGACGAGCGTATAGGGAGCGCCCTGTGAACAGCCGCCTTTCTTGGAAAGGTCGTCGTAATAGCCCCGATTCGCCTCATAGTCATACATCTCCGTCTTGTCGAAGACGAAGGTGTATTGGCAGTCCATCATCTCTTTCAGCGTCCGCAGGTTGGTGAACCCGCAATCGCCGTACTCCTCCAGCCTGAGCAGCGAATAAATCATGCTCCGCTTTTCGGAAACGGGCATATCGGAACGGGATACGACCCGTATGGCCTCTTCGATATAGTCTTCGATTTCGTGCATGGACACGGCGGGGCTCCTTTCTGCGTCGTTCCGGAGGAGGGGCACCGCTGCCCGAGGCCGGGAAATGCCCGCCTCAGGCAGCTGGGGATCTAGTCGATGATACGGCCCTGAAGCCAGATGATGGCGTCGATTTCATCCCCGGCTTGCGGGACGATCTTGCAGACGCGCTCGGGAGCGTAGAGGGGGAAGCGGAGCGGGTTCGGGGTATTGAGGCCGAACTCCACGATCAGCATATAAATTTTTTCGTTCTGGATGTACATTTCTTCTACGGACGTGACCGGGACGCGGATCTGATATTCGCTGGCGACATCGCCGGGGACGACGATGCGGGCGCCCCTGAGATCCACGGTGAGCTGCGGCACGTCGAGGCGGGTCTTGCCCGGATTTTGGGCCAGCCATTCCGCCACGTAACGCTCGTATTCCACACCTTCGGTAATGGTCATTTCGTCGAGGAGGGCGCGGCGCAGGCCGTAGGCGAGCCCGGCGATAAGGAAGGTATGGCGGACGCCGGGGGTGAGATTTTCACGGTCGCGGAACAGAAACGGCGAGTAGAACCAGAGCGGGTTGGCGCCTTCGTTGCAGGTGGCGGACACTTCGCCTTCGGTTTCGTTTTGCCAGAGATACGTCTCGTTCACGGTCATATCGTTGGGCGCGCCTTCCAGCAGGGGATAGGTCGACACGGGACGGAGCTGTTCGCCCGCGTTCCCGTGGACGGTGACGCCCGCGCGGAATCCTGTTTCTACCGGCCAGGCCAGCACCATGGTTTCTTCCTTGGAGTCCTTGCGCTGCCAACAATCACGGGTCTTTCCTTCCTTCATCACCTGCATGACGACGGCGGGAACTTCCTTCTCGGGATCGTTCAAAAGGGTCAGCCAGGTTTTGCCAAGTCCTTCAAAATGGTTGCTCATGGGGCCTATCCTGATGGTTATGGTTGCTATCAGCGCTTTCTCGGGCGCCGTTTTTGTCTCAAGCGAAGAATCATACCCGTTTAGCCAGCATACGGCAAGATCGCAAAGCGCGCCGTTCCGGGGAGAATGTTTGATCTTTATTCTTTCGGCGGCGCTTGTGCGCCGCACAGTCGCATGATAACAGTGAGAACCCAAACAAGGCGGGAATCCCCCGCCGTGTCGTGTCCGAGGCGGTTCGTTTTGTTACGTCTTTATGCTTGAGGAGAGTGCCGTGCGCGAAATTCATGTTTCAGCCATAACGGATACCGTCGCGGAGCTGGCCGTCGCCGCCTGCTGCCGTTTGCCGGATGTGATGTACCGGGCCATCGAGTCGTCCGTGGAACGGGAGGCCTCGCCTTCCGGCAAGGACGTGTTGCGTCAGCTTTTGCTGAACGCCGACATCGCGGCTTCGGAGAACACGCCTATTTGTCAGGATACCGGCCTTGCCGTCGTGTTCGCCGAAGTCGGGCAGGATGTGCATGTCGTGGGCGGTTCGTTTGAAGAGGCCGTCAACGCCGGGGTCGCCAAAGGGTATACGGAAGGCTATCTGCGGAAATCCTCCGTGGCCGAGCCGCTGTTCGAGCGCAAGAACACCGGGGACAACACGCCCGCCGTGCTGCATGTGCGCCTTGTGCCCGGCGATCGCATCCGCCTGAAGCTGGCGCCCAAAGGGGCGGGCAGTGAAAACAAGAGCGCCCTCAAGATGCTCGTCCCCGCTGACGGCATTGAAGGTGTGAAGAAATTTGTGGTGGATACGGTGAAGGCCGCCGGTTCGAGCCCCTGTCCTCCGATGGTGGTCGGCGTGGGCATCGGCGGTACGCTTGAGCTGGCGGGCCTGTGCGCCAAGCGCGCCGCCATGCGCGACGTGGACACCCGCAACCCCGATCCCCGGTATGCGGCCTTTGAGGAAGAGCTCCTCGGCCTCCTGAACGATCTCGGGACGGGCCCGCAGGGGCTCGGCGGGACGACCACGGCTTTCAAGGTCAACGTGGAGTTTTGCGCCACGCACATCGCCAGCCTCCCGGTGGCGGTGAACATCAATTGCCACGCTGCGCGCCACGCCGAGGCGGAACTGTAATCACTTCCAGTCCCCGCCTCAGGCGCGGGGGCAAACAGGAGATTTCCGTGTCCGAACCCATCCGTTTGACGACGCCCCTTACTCAAGACAAGGTGCGTTCACTGCATATCGGTGACAGAGTCCTCATTTCGGGGACCATTTACGCGGCCCGCGACGCCGCCCACAAGCGCATGGTGGAGACGCTGGACAGGGGAGAGCCCCTACCCGTGGATCTGCGCGATCAGATTGTTTATTATGTGGGGCCCTCTCCGGCCAAGCCGGGGCAGGCCATCGGTTCCGCCGGGCCGACGACCTCAGGCCGTATGGACGCCTACGCGCCGCGCCTGATGGAAAAGGGGCTTTCCGGCATGATCGGCAAAGGCAACCGTTCGCAGGCGGTCAAGGACGCCATGCAGCGTTACGGGACGGTCTATTTCGCGGCTACCGGCGGCGCCGGGGCGCTGCTGTCCCGCTGCATCCGTTCGTATACGGTGCTGGCCTATGCCGAGCTCGGCCCGGAAGCGCTGGCGGCGATGGAGGTCGTGGACTTCCCCGTCATCGTCGTGGGCGATGTCGAGGGCGGTGACTATTATATGGAAGGGCCCAAAGCCTACGCGAAGCGCTAACGAAGATATTTGAGGACAGAGAGGCATTGAGGAGGGGGAGGAGAAACTTTCTGCAGAAAGTTTCTCCTCCCCCTCCTCAAACCCCACCCCCTCTTCTTCAAAGACTTTCGTGTTTATCGAATCCCTGTTCGGAGTCTTTTCCGGCGCGGATTGTCTTTGGAGTATGGGAACCTCCAAGGACACAATTCAGGTCAAAGGCTGCCGGTTTTTCGGAAGGGGGGCTTTGCATTTGAAGTCCTTTTTTCCTTTTGGCTTGAATGTACCGGGAAAGCTGACAAGAGGGGTTCGATAAGGTCGAAAGTCTTTGAAAGGAGAGAGGAGGGGGTACGGGGGAGGGGAGAGGGAAACTTTCTTCAGAAAATTTCCCTCTCCCCTCCCCCGATTCTTTCAGCTTTTCCTCCCTCTCCCGTGCTTGCGCCCCGGAAGGAGAGTGGTTACACTGTGAAAACATGCCATTAACCCGTCAGGAGAGAATCCTGAGGAGACCACTATGAAAAAATTGCTTTTTCTGGCGGCACTGACCCTGTGTGCCGCGCCTGCGTATGCCGCCCCCGATCGTTTTGAACAGATGGATAAGGACGGCAACGGACAGGTGGATTGGGAAGAGTTCCAGGCTGCCGTCCCCGGCATGAAGCGCCCCGCCTTCGACACGATCGACGCCGACAAGAGCGGCGGCATCTGCCGCAGCGAATGGGACAACTTCATGAAATCCCATATGGGCGGTCAGAAGGGAATGCCTCCCGCCGGAATGGGTATGCCAGCGGGCATGGGCGGCAAAGCCATGCCTCCCGCCGGAGCCGAAAAGGGCGGTATGCCCATGATTCAGCCCCCCGTGCAGCAGGGCGAAGCCCCCGGCATCGTACCCCCGAAAAACTAGCTCTCAAACGGAACCTCGCGGTTTCATAAACGCCAGCCGCCCTCTGAAGGCGGCAGCAAAGGATTGTTCATGAACATGGATGCTTCCTCCACGGAAACGGCTTCCTCCACACCGGAAAACAGCGTCGGACTGGATTTTCTGCACGTCCGCATCAATCAGGACAACGCCTCCGGGCGCTTCGGCAGGAAAGTCCACACCCGGTTCCCTCCTGAGCCGAACGGCTATCTGCACATCGGCCACGCCAAATCCATCTGCATCAACTTCGGGTTGGCGCAAGAGTACGGCGGGCTGTGCAACCTGCGCTTCGACGATACCAATCCGGTGAAGGAAGATACCGAATACGTGGATTCCATCCGTGAAGACGTGCACTGGCTCGGCGGCGAATGGGACGATCGGGAATATTACGCTTCCAACTACTTCGATCAATTGTATGCGTTCGCCGAGCAGCTCATCCGTGACGGCAAGGCGTATGTGGACAGCCAGAGCGCCGAGGAAATCCGCGCCAGCCGGGGCACGCTGACGCAGCCGGGCACGGAAAGCCCATACCGGAACCGTTCCATCGAGGAAAACCTCGATCTGTTCCACCGGATGCGCGGCGGCGAGTTCGCCGACGGGGAGCATGTGCTCCGCGCCAAGATCGACATGGCCTCTCCCAACGTGGTTATGCGTGACCCCACGCTGTACCGCATCCGCCATGCCGAACACCACCGGACCGGCGACAAGTGGTGCGTCTATCCCATGTACGACTTTACGCACTGCCTGTCCGACTCGCTGGAAGGCATTACGCACTCCATCTGCACGCTGGAGTTCGTCAACAACCGCGAGCTGTACGACTGGGTGCTCGACGCGCTGAACGTGTACCACCCGCAGCAGATCGAGTTCGCCCGCCTTGGCCTGACCTACACCGTGCTGTCCAAGCGCAAGCTCATCCAGCTCGTGAAGGGCGGGTTCGTGCGCGGCTGGGACGATCCCCGTATGCCCACCATTTGCGGGATGCGACGCCGGGGATACACCCCGGAAGCCATCCGTGACTTCTGTTCGCGCATCGGCGTGGCCCGCGCGGAAAATCTGGTGGAATACAGCCTGCTCGAGTTCTGCGTGCGCGAACACCTGAACGCGATTGCTCCGCGCACGATGGCCGTACTCGATCCGATCAAGGTCGTCATCGAGAACTATCCTGAAGGGCAGGTGGAATGGTTCGACATGCCTTTCAGTCAGGACGGCAGCGTGGAAGGCAGCCGCAAGGTGCCGTTCAGCCGTGAGCTTTATATCGAGCGGGACGACTTCCGCGAAGATCCGCCGAAGAAGTTCCACCGCCTCTTTCCCGGTTCGGAAGTCCGCCTGCGTTATGCCTACTATGTCACGTGCAAGGACGTAATCAAAGACGCGGACGGCAACATCGTGGAGCTTCGCTGTACCTATGATCCGGAATCGAAGGGCGGGGCCACGCCCGACGGACGCAAGATCAAGGGCACCATCCATTGGGTTTCCGTGCCCCACGCCGTATCCGCCGAAGTGCGCCTGTACGAGCACTTGTTTACGTCCCCGACGCCCGGCAATACGCCCGAAGGCGTGGAGTTCACGGATCTGCTGAACCCCGACTCCATGCGTGTCGTGACCGCGCAGGTCGAACCCGCTCTGGCGGAATTCCCCGCCGGGTCCCGCGTGCAGTTCGAGCGCCTCGGGTATTTCTGTGTCGATCCGGACAGCAAGCCCGGTGCGCCTGTCTTCAACAGGACTGTGACGCTCAAGGATTCGTGGGCGAAGATCGAAGGCAAACAATAAAGAAAAGAGAGGAAGGCTCCTGTTTATGGAGCGTCCTATAGGCATGAGGCTGAAAGGGGGCTGTGCGGCGGGATTCCGTTTGCGCGGCCTCCTTTTTTGGGGAGAAGACTCTAGCCCTTTGCGGAAAGGTTTTTGAGGCAGGGGAATCCGTAGGGCGGCTGGCCGTTGGCGCGTTGGGAGGGACGGGCAGCCGGGAGACGCAAACGTGCTTTGTGGAAACGGCATGTTTGGCGCGAAGATAAAGGATGAAGATATTCTTTCCCTGAGTGAAATCAGGGACTGTGCTTTTCTTTTGAAGCCTGTATGATGAAGCCTTGCGGGGGAAGCGCCTCCGTGCTAGAGCTTGCCCCGCATCTTGCGTATAACTTTTTTGACAAGCCGTGCTTGCCGTTTTTTAGAGGCCGCGTCATGATTCTCGCCCGATTGATTCGTGTCTGTGCGTCCGCGCTGCTGTGCGCAGGGGTCTCGTTGTTCCCCGGAAACGCTTCCGCTGATGGCGCGGGGACGGTGGTGGACGGTCGCGCCATCTTGAAAATGAGCAAGGGGAGCAATCTTTGCGCGTTGACGTTTGACGACGGCCCGAGCAGCCACACGGAACGCCTGATGGAGATCCTGCGGGAGCGAGGTATTCATGCCACGTTTTTTGTTGTGGGCAAACAGGTCAAATACCACCCCGAGCTCATTGTACGCCTTCAGCAGGAAGGGCACGAAATCGGCAACCACACCTATTCGCACAAGTCGCTCCGCCACCTTTCCGTTGACGCGCAACGGAGCGAAATCCTGAGTGTTCAGGAATTATTGCGGAAACTCGGCGTGCATTCGCGCTACATCCGGCCGCCGTACGGAAATTTTGACGCCAACACTGTGGCGATAGCCAAGGCCGAAGGGGCGGACATCATGCTGTGGTCCATCGACAGCATGGACTGGTCCAAGCGGGCGAGCATCGAAAATATGAAGACGCTCATCAGCGGCCAGAAGCTGCGCGGCGTTTTCCTGTTCCACGATACGCATGAGCAGACCATAGAAGCCCTGCCTGAAATTCTTGATCGCCTCATTGCGGACGGCTGCCAGTTTGTGACGGTTTCCGAGTACCTTGCGGCCTTGCGCCAAGATGCCCTGCCCGAAGGTGTCAACGTGGCCGCCCCCGCGATTCAGGAGAACCCGCATCAGCCGGTTCCCCCGCAGGGCACCCAAGCGGAGCGGGAAGCGCCGCAGCAGTTGTTCCAGCCCGGCGACGTGCATGAAGTCCGCCAGCCGATGGCCCCGAGGCCGAAGGCGGCGGAGACCCCCGGAGCCGAGCAGATGGCCGGGCATTCTACGAATATGAACGATGCCGAACCAGCGGCCTTGCGGACGTCGATGCTGTAACGCCAGAGAGGGTGTACAAAAAAAGGGAACCGAAGTTCCCTTTTTTCATATCATGCGTTGACGGTTGGGTCTATTTGCCGCAACATTTCTTGTACTTCTTGCCGCTGCCGCAGGGGCAAGGCTCGTTACGTCCGACTTTGGGCGTTTCGCGGCGGTACGGGTCCTGGCCGTGGACATTGCCGTCCACGTAGTACCAGCGGCCGTCTTCACGGCGGAAGAAAGCGTCCTCACGCAGGGACTGGGGCATACCGTTGACAGAATAGCGTGCTTCAAAGGATACTTCACCGGTCTCGTCGGTTTCGGCGCCGTCCTTGGTGGAGAAAATTTCAAGGCCTTCCCACTCCACGGCTTCCGACCATTTCTTCATGTCTTCATGATCGGCCTCGTCACGGATGCTCGGATGCACCGTTTCGTTGAGGTAATCATACTTGCCGAGGGTGTGGGCGGCATAGCGCGAACGCATGAGCGCTTCGGCGGTGGGGGCGGTTTCGCGGCCTTCGATATAGGTTTCACAGCATTCTTCGTAGGGGCGGCCGGAGCCGCAGGGACACAGGGACATGGGGTTCCTCCGGGATAAGACAGGCGTGCGGCCTGCGTGTAGTGATGTGGGGACTGGTTACGGTTTCGCGTCCTCGGAGTCAAGCCCGGTCTCTGAAACCAGAACAGCCCGCGTAAAGCGGGCCGTTATGGGAGGAAGAAAGTGATGAAGAAAGAAGAAAGGAATTACTTTATCTATAGCAATGTGCGTGCCAACATCGCGTAAAAATCGTTTTTTCTGTTTTTGACAAGAGTTGTAGTGTATTACGGGAAAGTCAAAAAAGTGTTCCCCCGCGGCGGGGTGTCATAATTTGTACCCGCCCGGACAACCCCTTGGTATCCGGCACGTGGGAACCAAAAAATTTTACCACAGGAGATCCGTATGCAAGCCATCAGTATCATAGGGTTCAGCAATTCCGGCAAGACGACGCTCATTTCCCGGCTTTCCGAGTGTCTGGAAGCCCGAGGCCTCAAAGTCGCCATTGCCAAACACACCCATCACGAACTGGACAAGCCGGATACGGATACCGCGCTTTTGATGGGCCCGAAACGGACCATTGTGGGGTTGAGCAATACGAAGGACGGCAAGGGCGAAGCCATGATCCATTGGGGGCATCCGTGCTTCCTCCGGGATTTGGTCCCTCTGCTGGATGCGGACATCCTGCTGGTGGAAGGAGGCAAAACCATCGGCTGGCTGCCGCGTATCTTGTGTTTGCGTACCACCCCGGAACTTTTGACGGCGCTTCCGGAAGGCTGCAAGGCTCTGCGCCCCGAGCTGGCGCTCGCTACGTATGGGGACAACAAGCTCCCCGGGCTGCCGTCGTTCACGGCCGAAGATCTGGATGCGCTGGTCGATCTGGTTCTTGAGAAGGGCTTTTTGTTGCCCGCGCTGGATTGCGGAGCTTGCGGGGAAGCGGACTGTACCGCCATGACGCAGCGCATCGTGGCTGGAGAGAAGACGCCCGGCGATTGCGTGGCCGCGCGCGGGAGCATTGAAGTCACCGTCAACGGTCAGTCCGTGGGGCTTAACCCCTTTACGGCGCAGATGCTTTCCGGCGGCATCAAGGGGATGCTCGGTGCGCTCAAGGGCATGGTCCCCGGCGGTGAGGTTATTATTAGGATGAAAGGGTAGGGATGCAGATGTGGGGAGGGGAGGAAGGACCTTTCTGAAGAAAGGTCCTTCCTCCCCTCCCCACGCCCCACCCCTCCTTCTCCCAAGACTTTCCCCTTTATCGAATCCCTATTCGTGGTTTGGGGAGTCAAAAAGGGAAGGGCGTTGTGTCGGTTGTTGGGTAGAGTCATCTTTTTGATTGTCCTGTTGAAATCTTCTTATCGCATTTACCTGCAATGAAAAAAGACGGGGTTTCCTTGTCTTTTTGTTGTGCGGAACCGGGAGACGGATGCCTCCGAAAAGAAATGATGTGCTTCCCGTTTTGTCATTGCCCCAGGCAAAAGTCTTTGGGGGAGAGGGGGAGGTTTGGAGGGGGAGAGGCCCCTTTCTGGAGAAAGGGGCCTCTCCCCCTCCAATCTTTTCCTAGAAAGATTCCTCAACAACAAGATCCTCCAGCGGCTTGCGCTTGGTGTGCCGCTCGGAGGGGTGCGAATCTTCCGCCGGGTAACCGATGGCGAGGATGTATTCAGGCTCTGTCCCTTCGGGGATGCGGAATTGCTCGCGTATGGGCGCGGGATCGAAATGCATGAGCCAGCAGCTGCCCAAACCCAGATCGGTTGCCTCCAGAAGCATGTGTGTCGCCGCTATCGCCGCGTCGGTGTCGGGCTTGCTCTTGCCGTCAAAGGGACGCACCCAGACTTCGGAAGCGACACTGCAGACGATGATCGCCAGCGGGTAGCCTTTCACGTTGGTGCAGGCGGAAAGTTTTTTCAGCCTTTCAGGGTGCTGCACGACGAGGAACCTGAATGGCTGGGTATTTTTCGCCGTTGGAGCTACACGCCCCGCCTCAAGGATGCGCTCAAGCTTTTCTGCCTCAACAGGCTTGGGGAGATAGGAGCGGACGGCGTATCTTTTCTGAGCAAGGGAAAGGAAATCATTCATGGCAAACCTCCAAAGTTGTTTGCCTGTACTATAGAGGTACGATTCATTCTTGCAAGTACGCACATTTTTATCCTATAGTTCCTAAAAAGATACTAAGGGGACGGCTTGCGGCATGAAGCAGATCAAACCGCAATACAACTGCTCGTTGGAACTGGCGATGGAACTGGTGGGCGGCAAATGGAAGCTCGTTCTTCTGTGGCACCTGCTGAGCGGAACCAAGCGGTTCAGCGAAATCAAGCGCAAGTTGGGGGACATCACCCAGAAGATGCTGACCCTCCAGCTCCGCGAACTGGAGGCTGCCGGGCTGCTTACCCGGACGGTTTATCCGGTCATCCCGCCCCATGTGGAATATTCGTTGACGGAGAGGGGGATAGAGCTCGCCCCGGTGCTGCGGGGCTTGTGCGCATGGTCGGGAAAATACGCCGTGGAGAAGGGCATTACGCTTGCCCCGCTGCCGCCCTCTAGGGACGGAAAGGATTTGCCCGGCGCGGCGGAATCTTTCCCGGAAGCTTGACTTTTGGGATAAAGATGGGTAACGCTCTGGGGCTTACAAATTGTGAAGTTCCTGCATCACGGAGAAGTTCATGTTCGAAAGTTTATCTGACAGGTTGTCCAGCGCGTTCCGCTCCCTGAGCGGCCGGGCGCAGCTCACCGAGGAAAATATCCGCGATGGCCTGCGCGAGGTGCGTCTTGCCCTGTTGGAAGCCGACGTCAACTTCAAGGTCGTCAAGGAGTTCGTGGAGCGTGTGCGTGAGCGCGTGCTCGGCCAGGAAGTCGAAAAAAGCCTGACCCCCACGCAGCAGCTCGTCAAAGCTGTGCATGACGAACTCGTTACCCTGCTCGGCGGCGAAACAACCGAACTGAACCTGCGCGGCGCGCAGCCCGGCGTCATCATGATGGTGGGCCTTCAGGGTTCCGGTAAGACCACATCGGCGGGCAAGCTCGCCAATCTCCTGCGCAAGCAGAAAATGCGGCCTTATCTCGTTCCCGTGGACGTGTACCGTCCCGCCGCCATCGATCAGCTCCGCACGCTCGCCCGGCAGCTCGACATCCCCTGCTTTGCTTCTTCGGCGGATATGAAGCCCGTGGACATTGTCCGCGCCGCGCTCGAAGACGCCAAAGAGAAGCAGTGCACCGTGGTCATCCTCGATACGGCGGGCCGCTTGCACATCGACGCCCCGCTCATGCAGGAGCTGGTGGACATCAAGTCCGCCGTACAGCCGCAGGAAATTTTGTTCGTGGCCGACGCCATGACCGGTCAGGATGCCGTGACCGTGGCCGAAGCCTTCAACAAGGATCTGGCCCTGACCGGCGTGGTCCTGACCAAGATGGACGGCGATGCCCGCGGCGGCGCGGCCCTGTCCATCAAGTCGGTGACGGGCGCTTCGGTCAAGTATGTCGGCGTCGGTGAAAAGCTTTCCGATCTCGAGGTGTTCCACCCCGAGCGCGTGGCGGGGCGTATTCTTGGCATGGGCGATATGCTCACGCTCATCGAAAAGGCGCAAAGCTCTTTCGAGGCGGAAGAAGCCGAAGCCATGGCCAAGAAGCTGCAAAAGGCCACGTTCGATTTTGAGGATTTCCGTACCCAGATGCGCCGCATGAAAAAGATCGGGTCGCTGGAAAATATCCTCAAGCTTATTCCCGGACTTGGCGGTCTGACCTCCAAGCTCGGCGATCTGAAGGCCCCGGAACAGGAGATGGCGCGCACTGAAGCCGTCATCAATTCCATGACCATGAAAGAGCGCCGGAATCCGGATCTCATCAACGGCAGCCGCCGGCAGCGCATCGCCGCCGGGTCCGGCACGACCGTGGCACAGGTCAATCAGGTCCTGCGCCAGTTTACCCAGATGCGTCAGATGATGCAGCAGGTGATGAACCCCAAAGCCAAGGGCGGCAGGCCGAAGATGCCTCCGTTGCCCAAAGGGATGGGGGGAATGGGCGGTATGCCCGGTATGGGAGGGCTCCCCGGCATGGGCGGCCTTTCCGGGATGGGTGGTTTGCCCGGTATGGGCGGACTCCCCGGCATGGGCGGGATGCCCGGTTTGCCCGGAGCTCCGGGCAGCGGTAAATCCGCCACGAAAAAGAAAAAGACGGAACGGCAGAAGCGCAAGAAAAAGCGTTGATCCTCTTCCGTTTGCGGGCCGCGTCGGCACCCGGTCGGTTATTCCCCGGCCGAAAGGCTGGTGGCGAGTTTCCGGCCCAGTCGTGCAGGTCGCAAGGCATTCCCCTTGTCCTTGAGCAACAACTTTATACGATACCAATAGGAGTGTTCCAATGTCCGTTAAACTGAGACTTACCCGCATGGGCAACAAGAAGCGTTCCTTCTTCCGCATCGTGGCCACCAACACCGCCAGCCGCCGTGACGGTCGCCCGCTGGAATTCCTCGGCTACTACAACCCGCAGGTCAGCCCCGCCGACATCAAGATCGACACCGACAAGGTGCAGAAGTGGATGGACCTCGGCGCCGAGATGAGCGACACCGTGCGTTCGCTCATGAAGCAGTATGCCAAGAAGGCCGACGCCTAGTTCGCCTTTCGGTTGTCCAGCTTTTCAGCGACCCGGTCGGCCTCTGCGGGTCGGCTCGGGTCGTTTGTCTTTTTTTATGTTGCTGTGAAGAGAATGGTAGGCGCCCTTCTTTTCTCTACCCCGCATTTGCTGATGGGTGGAGAGGCTCCGCGTCAAAAATTCCGGCGGCACGCTTGGAGAACACATGTTTTCCCGAAAGCCTCTGCAGCTGAGAGCTGTTTTCCCTCACCGAACAGGACAGGTACGCTATGAAAGATTTTGTGGAATTTGTCGCCAAAGGGCTTGTGGACAAGCCTGAAGACGTGCAGGTCGTCGAGGTGGAAGGGGAACAAGGCGCCGTCCTTGAGTTGCGCGTCGCCAAGGAAGATCTCGGCAAGGTGATCGGCAAGCAGGGCCGGACCGCCCGTGCGCTCCGTACGCTGCTCGGCGCGGCCTCTTCCAAGGCCCATCGTCGCGTCATGCTGGAAATCGTGGAGTAGTTCGTGGCGGAACAGCGCAACATCCCGGCCGATCTGGTCGAAATAGGCACGCTCGCCCGTCCCCACGGCATCCGTGGCGAAATCCGCGTCAATTACTATGCCGACTCGTTGGAGCTCCTGCGCGGGGATGTGGTGTATCTTCAGGCCGGGAACAAGCCTCCCAGAAAGATGGAGATCGACACCGTCCGTATGCATCAGGGGACGCCGCTGATCCGGTTTGTCGAGGCCCCCGATCGCACGGCCGCCGAATTCCTGCGCGGGCAGACGCTTCTCATTCCCGAATCCGCGTTGCCCGAACTTGATGAGGACGAGGTGTATCTGCACGATATGCTCGGGCTTTCCGTGGTGCTTGACGCGACGGGGCAAAAGCTCGGCGTGCTGGATCACGTCCTTTTCCACGGAGAGCAGGAACTTTGGTCCATCCTCACGCCGGAAGGCAAGGAAATCCTGCTTCCCGCCGTGCCCGAATTTGTCGCGGACATCGATCTCGATACCGAGATCATCCGCATCACCCCGCCTGAAGGGTTGCTCGAACTCTATATGTAGCGCCTTCACCGCCGCTTACCGTACGCTCTCATCTCGCCGTTGAGAGCTGGTCATTTCCTCTAAGGGGATTTTGGGGCCGTGGGCATACCGCTTCAGTACGTCGGTGATCTAACGACACCAAAAGGCCGTCCGGAAGGGCGGCCTTTTCTGTTTTCAAGGGAAAGAAACGGCTCCGGTTTGATACGGGTAGGTGTTCCACGAAAGAGTTTTTCAGCCGCCAGAATGGGGGCATCATGCTCTTTCGGCGCACTCCATAAGGATTTCCGCAACATCATCGGGGCGGTGGAGATGGACGTTGTGGCCGGAGGCGATTTCGACGACGCGCCAGAGGGGGAGCCTGCGGGCACGCTCCACAGAAAGGGCGATGGGGTGAAGCTTCACGGGCGTGCAGGAAACATAGGTTACGGGAACGCCGTTGCCCTGGGGGACACGGACGTCGATGCGATCGAAATAGGGCTTGATGGGCTGCGGGGTCATGTGGTCTCTGAACCATTCCCGCATGGCCTCGGTGGCGAAATGTCCCGGAGTCGGGGCGGGAATGCTGATCCCGCCGTCATGGCGCGCCCGGAGGACACGCTGCTCGGCTTCGTCGTTCGGGATCAGATCCATTGCGCATTCGCCGGGTTTGGGGACCATTGCGTCGAGATAGACGATATGGCGGAGGCATTGCGGGATGCGCTCGGCGACCGCCGTCAGGACAATCCCCGCGTAGCTGTGCCCCACAAGCACAACGTCTCGCAGGTCATTGTACTTGATCAGGTTGACCACATCCATGACGTGGGTTTCCAGCGTGATCCGGTCGGAAAGGAGATGGGAGCGCTCGGCAAGCCCGGTGAGGCTCATGGGGAAAACCGTATGCCCGGCATTGCGGAGCCTGTCCGCCACCGGCTTCCAGCACCATGCCCCGCACCATGATCCGGGCACGAGAACAAAAGCCGGTTTCCGTCCCAAAAGCGTTTCCGTGGTATCCATTGCTGACCTGCCTGTAGAAGTTCGTTTCGCCTTTGAGAAGATGTACCAAGAACGGAGCTCCGGTCAACTGGTTTTCCCTGAGAAGCGCGGAGGGGCGGTATATTGTCATCTCGCTGGGCTGATGCTATGTTCGTTGAGCCGCGCTTATGCGCGGATTTTTTGCGGCGCGTTCCTTTTTTCGGCCTCTTTCCGGCCGCGTTTTCTTGTAAGGTGGGGTTTCATGAATAGTACGATGTGTACGGCGTTGTTGACGTTGCTTTCCATGACGCTTTTCGCCGGCAATTCAGTGCTGTGCCGTTTGGCGCTGCTTGAGTACAAAATGGAGCCCGTGACCTATACGGCGGTCCGTCTCATTTCCGGCGCGCTGATGCTGTGGCTGATCATGGCCGTGCGCCACAAGAACGTGTTCAAGTCCGGGACATGGCCCGGCGCGCTGTCCTTGTTTACCTATATGGCGTGTTTTTCGTGGGCCTATGTCGAGCTGCCCACCGCCGTGGGAACGCTGATCATCGCTGTGGCCGTGCAGACCACGATGATCGGTTTCGGATTCTTCTCCGGCGAACGCCCGAGCAGGCAACAGGGCATCGGCATCGGCATTGCGCTGGTCGGCCTTGTCTTCCTGCTGTTGCCGGGATTGACCGCTCCGCCGTTTTTCAGCTCCCTGATCATTTTTATATCCGGTGCGGCATGGGGCGTTTATTGCCTGTGCGGCAAAGGCGTGAGCGATCCCGCCGCATCGACCGCCGGAAACTTCATGAAGGCCGTTCCCTTCACCCTGCTCATGATGCTTTGCCTGCCTTCGCAGGTGAGTTTCGATAATCCCGGCATGTGGTACGCACTGGCGGCCGGCGCGCTGGCTTCCGCCAGCGGCTATGTGATTTGGTACATGGTTGTGGTTCGGTTCACGGTCACTGTTGCGGCTGTCGTCCAGTTGAGCGTTCCCGTGATCACCGCCATCGGCGGCGTGCTGTTCGTCAACGAACCCATTACGCTGCGCGTTGCCCTTAGTTCCGCGGCCATCCTTGGCGGCATTTTCTTTGCGACGGCATTTCGAAGAGGATAGGGCTGAGGAAAGAAGACCGGGGGTGTTTTTTACAAAAAAACTCCTCCGGCCCCCATCCTCAAAAAGATCGACTGGAGGAAGGCCGCGCGGCGGAAGTTCCGTAGGCTCGCTTCTTGAAAGGGCATTCCCGATATGGGGCTGTCTGTTTTTATGAGCATAATTCTATGCCCACCCATCATTTTCCTTCAATTCTTTAAAGAGGTTCTTAAAAGAAGAGCATCCGTATGCGGATGCTCTTCTTTTTCTCTGATGGGCAACAATTTTCAAACCGGATACAATCGCCATGAGGGATTCGATAAAGTCGAAAGTCTTGGGAGAGGAGGGAGTGGGTTTTGGGGAGGGGAACCTTTCTCCAGAAAGGTTCCCCTCCCCAAAACCAATAGCTTCATTTACCCCATGACCCGATAACAAATAGCCGGGGCAAGGAGGAAATCGCTCTTGCGCATGGTTTCGACGGCCTTGCGGATGGCGGAAACCGAGGCTTCGTGGGTCATGAAGACGAGGGGCACGCCCGCTTCGCTCTGTCCCTTCTGGATCGCCTGCGCGATGCTGACGCCCTGATCGGAGAGCGCGCCGGAAAGGTCGCGCAGGACACCGGGATCGTCCTTGACCATGAAGCGCATGTAATAGGTGTTGCAGGCTTCTTCCGGGGGCAGGATGTCGGCTTGCGGGAGCACCTGCTTGACGAAGCCGGAGTTCAGCTTGTTGTTCTGGCGGGCGATGGAAATAAGGTCCCCGAGCACCGCGCTGGCCGTGGGCAGGCTGCCCGCGCCGAGTCCGTGCAGGAAGAGGGAGCCGACCGCATTGCCTTCCACGCGCACGGCGTTGTACGCGCCGCCCACGCGGGCAAGGAGATAGGTGTGGTTCACCAGCGTCGGGAAGACGCCCGCTTCGAGCTTGCCGTCACGCATCCGGGCGCGGCCGAGGAGCTTGATGCGGTAGCCGAACTCGCGGGCAAAGTCGATGTCCATCTTGTCGAGGTTGCGGATGCCTTCGATGGGCATTTTCGTATAGGGATAGTCCACGCCCCATGCAAGGCGGATAAGCAGCACGAGCTTGTGCGCGGTGTCGAACCCGTCGATGTCCAGCGTGGGATCGGCCTCGGCGTAGCCCTTTTCCTGCGCTTCGGCGAGGGCCGGGGCGAAGTTGACGCCCTTGCTGGTCATTTCCGAAAGGATATAGTTGCCGGTGCCGTTCAAAATGCCTTCGAGCGAAGTGATATGGTTCCCGGTAAGGCTTTCCTTCAGCGTCTGGACGATGGGGATGCCGCCCGCCACGCTGGCTTCATAGAGAAGAGTGGCGCCCTTTTCGTCGGCCAGCCGGAACAGGCTTTCGCCTTCTTCCGCGAGCAGGGCCTTGTTGGCGGTGACGACCTGTTTGCCCTTTGCGAGGCTGCGCGTGATGAGCTCCTTGGCCGTGTCGATGCCGCCCATCAGCTCGATGACCACGTCAATGTCGGGATCGTCGGCAAGGGTCATGGGATCGGTCGTCAGGCGCACGCCCTCCGGAAGATCGCGTTTACGGTTCGGATTGCGGACGGCGACAGCCTTCAGATTAAAGTCGCAGCCGGAGCGGGCCCGGATTTCTTCGGCGTTTTCGGACAGCAGGCGCACAAGGCCGCCGCCGACGGTTCCGAGTCCGGCCAGTCCGATATTCAGGGTCGTATTCATCAACAGATGTCCTTTTGGGCTGAAGTCTTCGCGGAAGGGACGGAAGTACCTGTCCGTAGCGTGAATTTGTATCTATAGTAGGGAACGGCGCCGTCTGTAAAGGGAGGGAAGCGCGCGGCGGCGGAGGCGGAAGCGAAAAAAGTCATGCTCCGCTTGGGGGTTCGTCTCTGGACGCCGAAAACGAATCGTGTTTTGATGGCGGGAGTCACACGGAGGAAAGAGCATTCATGAGCGGAAATACTTTCGGACGTCTTTTTCGTCTGACCACCTACGGGGAATCCCACGGCCCGGCGCTCGGCGGCGTGGTGGACGGTTGCCCGGCGGGCATCGCCCTCTCGGAGGAACTGCTCCAGAAGGAGCTCGACCGGCGGCGTCCCGGCGGCGGCACGGCCGGGACCACGCGCAAGGAGCCGGACGCTGTCCGGTTGCTGTCCGGCGTTTTTGAAGGCGCGACCACGGGAACGCCCATCGGCTTCCAAATCGAGAACACCAACCAGCGCTCCGGCGATTACGGGCCGCTGGCGGCGGTCTGGCGTCCGGGGCACGCGGATATGACCTATGACGCCAAGTACGGCGTGCGCGACTTCCGGGGCGGGGGGCGTTCCTCGGCCCGCGAAACCGCCGCCCGTGTGGCCGGCGGGGCCATTGCCCGCGCGCTGCTCGCGGCGCAGGGGATTTCGGTGCGTTCCTGCACGTTGGAAATCGGCGGTATGCCCGCCCCGGCTTTTACGCCGGAAGACATGGCGGGCGCGGCGTCCCGTCCGTACTGCGCTCCGTGTGAGGCCGCCGTGGAGCCGTGGGAGGCGTTGGTCCGTACCGTACGCGGCGAGGGCGACACGCTCGGCGGCATCGTCCGGGTGGAGGTGCTCGGCGTGCCCTCCGGTCTGGGCGAACCCGTGTTCGATAAGCTGGATGCCGTGCTGGCGCAGGCGCTCATGAGCGTAGGGGCGGTCAAGGGCGTGGAGATCGGCGACGGTTTCGCCGCGGCCCGCAGCCGGGGGAGCTTCAATAACGACGCCTACCGTCCGGCCGGGGCCGGATCGACGCCGGGCAATCCCGCGACCAACCATTGCGGCGGTATCCTCGGCGGCATTTCGACCGGCCAGCCGCTGGTGATGACCGTGGCGATCAAACCCATCCCCTCCATCGCCAAGGAACAGCAAAGCGTGAACGCCGAAGGCAGCCCCGTATCCTTGCGTGTGGGCGGACGGCACGACATCTGCGCCATTCCGCGCGTCAATCCCGTGCTTGAGGCGATGGCCGCCTTGACCGTGGCCGACGCCCTGCTGCTGCAGCGGCGGATGGGGTAGGGCATGACGCAGCTTTCTCTTTCATCCCTCAATGATACGGTGGAATTGCAGGGCACGCTGGAGCGTGTGGTCTTCCATAATGAGGAAAACGGCTACACGGTGTTCCGGGTCAGGCCGGAAGGCAAGGACGAGGTAGATCTCGTCACCGTGGTTGGGCATATGGGCAGCCCGCAGGCGGGCGCGTCCCTGCGCATCAAGGGCCGGTGGGTGAACAACGCCCGCTTCGGCAGGCAGGTGCAGATGGATTCCTTTGAAAGCCTGCTCCCCGCCACCGCCGAGGGCATCAAGCTGTATCTGGCCTCCGGGCTGATCAAGGGCATCGGCAAGAGCATCGCGGCGCGCATCGTCAAGGCGTTCGGCGAAGATACGCTCAGGATTTTCGATGAGGAGCCGCAGCGTCTGCTGGAAATTTCCGGCATCACCCAGAAGAAGCTGGTGACCATCGTCGAGTGTTGGACCGAGCATCAGGGCGTGCGCAATCTGGTGCAGTTCCTCCAGCCGCACGATATAGGCGCTTCTTTCGCCGTCCGTATCTATAAGCATTACGGCCCGCAGGCGCTGTCCATCGTGCAGGAGAACCCCTACCGGCTGGCGATGGACATCAGGGGCATCGGCTTCCTGACGGCGGATGCGCTGGCGGCCAAGCTCGGCTTTGAAAGCGAGCACCCTTTGCGGATTCAGGCGGGCACGCTGTACACGCTGATGAAGCAGATCGACGACGGGCACGTCTATTATCCCCGCCGGGCCTTGGTGGAACAGACCTGTTCCCAGCTCGGCATTGCGGAAGAGTTCGTCGAGGAGGCCGTGGACTGCCTCGCCCGTGAGGAGCGGGTGGTACTGGAGGAGCTCGACGACGAGATCGGCGTGTACCTGACCCGGTTCCATCATTACGAATCGAAGATTGCCTATTACCTGCGGCGTATCCTCGCCTCGCCGAAGTCGGTGCGGTTCCCCAAGGCCGACGAAGTGGTGGAGAAAGTCGTGTCCCGGCTCGGCATTACGCTGGCCGAGGAACAGCTTGAGGCCGTGCGCACATCGGCGACGTCCAAAGTAATGGTCCTGACCGGCGGCCCCGGTACGGGCAAGACCACCATCCTGAACGCGATCATTCAGGTTTTCGCGGAAAACAAGGCCAAGATTTTGCTGGCCGCGCCCACGGGCCGGGCGGCGAAGCGCATGTCCGAGGCCATCGGCCGGGAAGCCCGCACGATCCACCGCCTGCTCGAATACACGCCCAAGGACGACGGGTTCGCCCGCAACGAGGATAACCCGCTGGCCTGCGGGCTGCTCGTGGTGGACGAAGCGTCCATGATGGATACCATGCTGGCTTACCACCTGCTCAAGGCGGCTCCGCTCGGCGCGACCATCGTGTTCGTGGGCGACGTGCATCAGCTCCCGTCCGTGGGGCCGGGCAATGTGCTCGGGGATCTCATCGCTTCCGGGGCCATGCCCGTGGTCGAGCTGGTGGAGGTGTTCCGGCAGGCGGCGGAAAGCGAAATCGTGTGCAACGCCCACCTGATCAACCGGGGCGAGCTGCCACGCCTCGAATCCTCAAAGGATCGTCTTTCCGATTTCTATTTCATGCGGCAGGACGATCCCGATCGCGCGGCGGACATCATCGTGGATTTGGTCAAGAACCACATCCCCCGCCGTTTCCAGCTTGATCCTTTCGATGAAATCCAGGTGCTTTCGCCCATGCACAAGGGCACCGTGGGCGCGGCGAACCTCAACCTGCGGCTTCAGCAGGCGCTCAATCCCGAAGGGGAGGCCCTGCAGCGCGGAGAGCGGCTCTACCGGCTCGGCGATAAGGTCATGCAGATCCGCAACAACTATGAGAAAGATGTGTACAACGGCGATATCGGGCGGGTTTCCAGTGTGGACGTACAGGAAAAATGCCTTGTTGTCCGGTATGATGACCGTTATGTCGGGTACGATTGGGAAGAACTCGACGAAATAGTGGCGGCCTACGCGATTTCCATTCACAAATCACAGGGTTCGGAATATCCTGCCGTCGTCATTCCGTTGATGACGCAGCACTATATGCTGCTGCAGCGGAATCTCATCTATACGGGGGTGACGCGGGGCAAGCGTCTCGTCGTACTGGTGGGAGAGCCCCGCGCTTTGGCGATGGCCGTTAAAAACAACCGGATGCAGAAGCGGTATACGTGGCTGGCCCGACGTTTGGGGGCGGCCCCGGAGGCCGCCGGTCCGCAAACTGAGGGTGAACGCACATGATGGTTTCTGGTGCCCGCAAGGGCTTTTGGGGTGTGCCGCCGTATGAAAGGCTCGGGGGGCGGGGCGTTGTCTCTGTCCCCCAAATGGTGAAAGGGAGAAGCCTCCGTCTGATTGCTCTCGGCGTATTGCTGTGCTGCGCCCTCGCGCTCGGCGGCTGCGGCGGCGGACGCAAGGGCGGGAGCCTGCCTCCGGCCGAGTCCGGCAGCTTTGAAGGCCCGAAAGGGAGCATTGCGGATTTGCGGCGGTTGCCGCAGGACCTGCTGGTCTATGCCCGGCAGGGCAATCCGGACAAGCCCCTCATGTCGGCTGCGGAGCAGGCCCGGCAGGACGCCCGGTTCAACAGCCTGTTCTTTGGCCCGTGGGAGGCTGTACGCTCCTCCGTTTCCGCCTCCGAGGCGTTCGCCATTTTCGGCGGCCAGAAGAAGCGGAGCAAGGCGCGGGGATGGGCGGAAAACCTGTTGCCGTGGACGCAGGAGAATTGGGACAAGCTGACGTCGAACGCCGCTCGGGATGCGTACCCGTCCCGGTTCGACAAGGCGATTACCGTGCGGCCCACGGTGCTGCGCGAAGCGCCCACCCATAAGCCCCGGTTCGGGAACCCTGCCGAGGCCGGGGAGGGGTATCCCTTCGATATGTTCATGTACTCCACGCTTCCGGTGGGGATGCCGCTGCTTGTCGTGCATACCTCCGCCGATGGCGCATGGGTGTTTGTGGAGACGGGGCTCGTATCCGGCTGGGTTCCCACGGAGGATACGGCTGTGACGGACGCGCCGTTCCGCTCGCGCTACGAGAACGGGACGTATGCGGTCATCGTCCGTGACGACGTCCCGCTGGTGGACGAGCTGGGCCGTTATGTTACCACGGGGAGCCTCGGGACCATGTTGCCTCTGTCCGGCGGATCGGGATCCTCGCTGAGGCTGCTGGTCCCTGTGCGTGATCCGCAGGGCCGTGCCGTGGCCGTACCCGTGCGGGTGTCTCCCTCCGATGCGGTGCGCAAGCCCATTCCCCTGACGGCAAGGGCGGCGGCCGAGATCGGCAACCGCATGATGGGGCAGCCCTACGGCTGGGGCGGATACCTGTTCAACCGGGACTGCTCGCTGGCGATGAGGGATCTTTTCGTCCCTTTTGGGGTGTGGCTGCCACGCAACTCATCGGCGCAGGCCAAGGCATGGCAGTTCATCAGCTTCGTGAAGGCGTCCCCCTCGGGTAAGGAAAGCATCATCAAGGACGAAGGGGTTCCGTTCGCCACGCTGCTCTGGCTGCGCGGGCACATTACCTTATATATAGGGGAGTACAAGGGCGAGCCCGTTATGTTCCACAACGTTTGGGGCGTTCGTACCGATGACGGGAACGGCGAAGGCCGGCACATTATCGGGCGGGCCGTCGTCACCTCCCTCCAGCCCGGAGCTGAACTTCCCAACGTCCGCCGCGAGAATCTGATTCTTTCCCGGCTGAAGGGGATGAGCGTTCTGCGGTATGATTGAGGAATGCGGGGGAGAAGGCCCCGGAAGGGGTGCCCTTTCGCGGTCGTTCTTCCGTAAGGCGTTTCTTGAGAGCGTAACGTGGTTTCTTCTGTGACTTGATTTCTTGCTTTGGGGCAGGGCACATTGTTTCAAGAACGTCTGTTGAGGGCGAGAAAAAGCCGTTTCCCGTTTGGGAGGCGGCTTTTTTATTTGTGCCCTGTACGTTGTTGTGCGCGGATGGCCGTTTTTGCAGTCCGCGCACAGCGTTGTGCGGTGGGGGTGGGGAAGGGGCCTTCAGTGGGCAGAAGAGGCGGAGGGGCAGCGGGATTGCCGGATTCCCTTTCGTTCAGGCGATTGATTGGCCGTGCTCCCCTTTTTGTTTGGGTGTTTTTTCGCAAGAGAGAAAGATTCGCTTTGCCCGAATGGAATCTTTTTTGCGGCTTCAGCGTGCTTGTGGCAGGAGATCAGGCCATTTGAGCATGGTGTTTGGTTATCGGATGGTGGATTTTTTCAGAAATATTTCTGTATTCAGAAAATATTCTGATAGAATCATGTATTTTTCTGTTCATTAACGTTTTGTGTGGAGTGTTCTCCTCTAACATATTAGAATATCAGCTCTAGTCGAATATAATGCGTTGGCATGTCCTTTGCTGAACAAGAAATAGGAAAACACCGGATACTCCGGTTGCATAAGTGGCCTTTTCTTTCCTTTTTATTCAGTGAAGCCAAGGAGAAACCATGCTTGTTACAGAAACAGCTTGGGGAAAGCGCATCAAGACCGACGTGCTCATCCTCGGAACCGGCGCTTCAGGTGTCGGTGCAGCCCTGCGCGCGGCGGAACTTAAGGCCGACGTGCTCATGGTGGGGCAGGGGCGGCTGGAAAGCTCCGGCTGCCTCGGCGGCGGCAACGACCATTTCATGGCGGCGCTCGGCACCGACGAACCCAACGACACCCGCGAAGCCTTTGTCGGCTTCTTCATGAAGTCCGCTTTCGGCTACCGCGAAGCCCAGCTCAACCAGTGGTTCGACGCCATCAAGCCTTGCGTGAAAATCCTTGAGGAAGTCGATACGGAATTCCTGATCAAGGACGGCAAGCGGTATCGTTCCGTCGGCTTCGGCCAGCCCGGCGCGTGGTGGCTGCACATCACCAACGGCACGACCATCAAGCGGCATCTGGCCCGCCGCGTGCGCAAGTCCGGCGTCAACATCCTCGACGACTTCCACATCACCCGCCTGTTCGAGCGCGGCGGGCACATCATGGGGTGCATGGGCTTCAACGTCCTGACCCGCGAAGTGTACGCCATCGAATGCAAAACCGCCATCTGTTCCCTCGGCTGGCACCCCCAGCGCCTGACCAACAACTCCACCGGCAACCCCTACAACTGCTGGCATATGCCGTACAACACAGGCAGCTATTTCGTCCTGCCCATGCAGATCGGCGCGTCGCTGGTCAATATCGACATCAGCGGCCGCGCGACGCTCATCCCCAAGGGTTGGGGCGCGCCCGGCATGAACGGCATCAACAACATGGGCGGCAAGGAAATCAACGCGCTCGGCGAACGGTTCATGTTCAAGTATGACCCGATGGGCGAAAACGGCAAGCGCCGCAATCAGGTCATGGGCACGTGGCAGGAACAGGTCGAGGGCAACGGTCCGCCGTTCTATATGGATATGACCCACTTCAGCGACGAGGACGTGCATCACCTCCAGTACGTGCTCATGCCCGCGGACAAGGAAACCTACCTTGATTACTGCGCGGCCCGCGGCATCGAGTTCAAGAAGGCCCCGCTGGAAGTGGAAGTTTCCGAAATGACGGTTTCCGGGATGCTCCTCGCCGACGATCGCTTGGAAACCACGGTGAAGGGCCTGTTCGCGGGCAGCAACTTTACGAGTTTCTCCGGCGCGATGTGCTGCGGCTACGTGGCGGCGTTCCATGCCGCGAACGATGCGGCGTCCACCGAGATGGGCGTCATCGACGACGCGGAAGCGCAGGCCGAACACGACCGAATCCTCGCCCCTTGGGAGCGCAAGGGAACCAACCTTCTGAAGTACAACGACTTTGAAGATCCCATCCGTCAGATCATGGACTACTACGCCAAGTACCGCCGGAACATGGCCGGTATGCGTCTCGCTCTCGAAAAGCTCGCCCTTGTGGAGAGCTACACGGATCGCGTCGTAGCCACCAACAACCACGAGCTGATGCGCCTGCACGAGGCGTTCGACCTGCTCGAACTGTGCCGGGCCCATCTGGAAGCCTGTCTCCAGCGCAAGGAAAGCGGGCGGGGCATGTACCAGCTCTCCGATTATCCCGAAAAGGACCCCGAACTCGCCAAGGGGCTGGTGCTCACCCGCAAGGACGGCGCGTTCCAGTTCGGCTGGACGGAGTGATCCCGCATCTTTCACAAGGAGAAACGACATGCCTCCGGTTTTTGATTCCAAGAAATGCGTCAAGTGTGGCCGCTGCGTGAAGGATTGCCCCGGCTACATTCTGGAACTGGATAAGGAACACGACGAAACGCCTCACGTCATCGAAGCATACAAGCGTGAGTGCTGGCATTGCGGCAACTGCCGCATCAGCTGCCCCCATCAGGCCGTTTCCTTTGAATTCCCCTTATACACCCTCGTTTAGGCGGAGCGGACATGAGCAAGCATACCGTTTTTGTGGAAGCCCCGCCGTTCGCCAAGTTCTCCGACGCCGAGATGCGCCGCCTGCTTGATGACGAACGCCTGGAAGTGCTGGACTGGCGCGGGAAGCGCGTGAACACGCCCGGCTTCGTTGAAGCGCTGGCCACCGCCGACATCGCCGTCACCGGCAACAGTCTGACCATCACCGACGAGCTGCTGGAAAAGCTCCCCAACCTCAAGCTGATCGCCAAGCTCGGCACCGGGCTGGACATGATCGACATCCCATCCGTGCTCCGGCGCGGCATCCTGCTTTGCAATACGCCCGGCGCGAACAGCGTGGCCGTGGCGGAACATACCTTCGCGTTGCTGCTCGGCTACCTGCGCAACGTGCCGCAGTGCGACAACGCCGTGCGGACCGGGCAGTGGGAAAAGGCCCGGACCATGGGCGGTGAAATCTGCGGCAAGACCGTGGGCATCATCGGCCTCGGCAACATCGGGAGCCGCGTGGCTTCCCGGATGGCCGGGTTCGAAGCCCGCCTCCTCGGGACCGATCCCTGCTGGCCCGAAGCCCTTGCCGCCAAGTACGGCATCGAGCGCCGGGAACTGAACGAGCTGCTCGCCGAGTCGGACATCGTGTGCGTGCATTGCCCCCTCGACGAAACCACCGCCGGGTTCATCGGCAAGGCGGAACTGGCGCTCATGAAGCCCTCCGCGCTGCTCGTCAATATGGCCCGCGGCGGCATCGTGGACGAGGACGCCCTGTACGAAGCCCTGCGCGGCAAGGTCATCTCCGGCGCGATCATCGACGCCTATTCGCAGGAGCCGCTCACCGCTTCCCCGCTGTTCTCGCTGGACAACGTGATCCTGTCCCCGCACGCCGGGGCCTTCACTACGGATGCGCTCAACGCCATGTCCCGCATGTCCGTTGACCAGTTGTTCCAATACGTGGACGGCGCCACGCCCGACAACCTCGTTACCGCGGAGTAAAGTCATGCCATCCTTTTTGAACGCCATGACGCGCCAAATCCCCAGTTCCAGCATCCATGCCGCCACCCAGAAGGCTGAAGCCTACCGGCGTGAAGGCAAGAAGGTGGTCATTTTCAGTATCGGCCGCCCCGACTTCGATACGCCCGCCCACATCAAGGAAGCCGCCAAGGCCGCGCTGGACAAGGGATACGTGCACTACACCCCAAACATGGGCATCCTGCCCTTGCGCGAAGCCGTCGCCGAGCACATCAAGCGGCAGACCGGCGTCAGCTATGACCCGAAGACCGAGGTCATGATCACCTGCGGCGGGCAGCAGGCCATCCTCCTGACCATGAAGGCCGTGCTTGAGCCCGGCGACGAAGTGCTGCTGCCGTCTCCCGGTTATGGCCTGTATTACAACTGTGCCGCCATCGCCGACGCGCAGGTTCGTGCCTATGCGCTCAAGGCCCCCGATTTCGGCTGGGGCGGCGCGGAAGCGGGCGAACGCACCAAGATGCTGTTCATCAACAGCCCGCACAATCCCACCGGCGCGGTTCTTTCCAAGGAAGAGCTCGGCCAGATCGCCGATTTCGCCAAGGCCAACAACTTGCTGGTGGTTTCCGACGAAGCCTATGACCGCTTGCTGTATGACGGCCTCGAACACCGTTCCATCGCGTCCGAACCGGGTATGCGCGACCGTACCGTCATCCTCGGCTCCTTCTCCAAGACCTATTCCATGACCGGCTGGCGCATCGGCTACCTTGCCGGCCCCGCCGAAGTCATCCGCGGCATGGCCCTGTTGCAGCAGAGCTTCGTGCTCTCCGTCAACAGCTTCGCCCAGTGGGGCGCCGTGGAAGCCATGACCGGCCCGCAGGATTGCGTTGAGGAAATGCGCCAGCAGTTCGACATCCGGCGCAAGGCCATGATGGAAGCCCTGTCCACCATACCCAACGTGTCCTTCGCGGCTCCCAAGGGTGCGTTCTACATCTACCTGAACCACGAGAAGACAGGGCTGGACCCCGTGCGGTTCTGTGCGAAGCTTCTCGACGAATACTATGTGGCCTGCGTGCCCGGTTCCGAATACGGGCCGTACGCGGGGTGCAACACCCGTCTTTCCTGCGCCACCGGGCTGGACGATTGTCTGGAAGGTGTCGACCGCATCCGGAAGATGGTCGCCTCACTGTAGTGTGAATGGGCCGGAGGGGCGGCCCCTCCGGCTCTGCTCCAAGGACAGGAACTGTATAACCCGACTGGAGACGCCATGAAGAGGACATTATTGACATTGACGTTGGCCGCGGCGCTGTGCCTTCCCGCTCTGTTCGCGCAGAAGAGTGCCGCCGAAGAACCCATCGTGCTGACTTTCAACCTTGGGATGCCGCCTATCCATCAGCGGTGGGTCAATGCCATCAAGCCTTGGTGCGACGAGCTCGAAAAGCGCAGCAACGGGCGCATCAAGATTGAACCCTATTTTGCCAACGCCCTTGGCAAGCGTTCCGACGCCATGGACTCCGTCCGCACCGGCATAGCGGACTTGGCCGAAGCGCCTTTCAGCTCCAACCCCGGCGCGTTCCCCTTCCATTCTCAGATTTTTTCCGCCGCCAACCCCAGCATGGCTCTCGGCAATGCCTATGAGATGCTGAGCGATTTCTATAAGGCCCATCCCGAAGTCCTGAAGAAGGAAATCAAGGGCGTCAAGCTCATGTTCATCCACGCCTACCCCGTGGGCGACTGTGTCATGACCAAGTCCGCGCCCATCCTGAAGCTCGACGACATCAAGGGCAAGAAGCTCGGCTTTGAAGGCGGCGGCCTGCGCTTTGAAACCATGCAGGCCCTCGGCGCTTCCGTGGTCGGCATGAACATGTCCGATCTGTATCAGGCCATGCAGGGTGGCATCATCGACGGTATCGTCATGGATTTCGATCCGCTGATTTCCCGGCGCTACGGTGAGGAAGTCAAGCACGTCACGCTGTTGAACATCACCGGAACCGCCTTTTACGTGGTCATGAATCAGGAACGCTACGACAGCCTGCCCGACGACCTCAAGGCCATCGTCGACGATATGTCCCAGAATTACGGCCCCAATCTTTTGGAAAAGTTCTGGGCTGAAAACGTGTACGGCAGCCTCGACAAGTGGATCAAGGAAATGGGCGGCACCGTCCATGTCCTGTCCGACGAGGATTATGCCCGCGCCGACAAGCTGGCCGCCGTCCCGGCGCAGGCGTGGTTCAAGTCGCTCGACAAGGCCGGCTATCGGGGCGCCGAACTGGAGAAGACGTTCCACCAGTTGGAAGCCAAGTATTTCACGCCGTGGCGTCAGTCTGAAGCCTACCGTTACGTCAAGCAGCAGTAAGCCATCGGTTCCGAACGGCGGCGGGGGGTCCCCGCCGCCCAACCTCCCCAATCAAGGTCTGAACTTATGAGCAGCAACGCCATTGAAACGCCCCCGTTGGCCGCCCAGCTGGAATCGCTATCTGCCCTGATACGGCGCACGGAACCGTTTTGCCAGAGGATAAGCGCTGTCGGCATGTATATCTTTATGGGTCTGGTCATCCTGACCTTCGCGGATGTGCTTCTGCGCTATGTTATCGGATCGCCGATCAGCGGCAGCATCGAAATCACCGAAATGCTCATGTCCGTGGTGCTGTTTTCCTCCGTGGCCTATACCTATTGGAGGCGCGGACACGTCAGCATGGACATCGTGACCGGCAAGCTGAGCGAACTCAATAAGAACCGGCTTGGGGCCATCACCACGGTCTGGAGCCTTGCGGTCGTCTTTTTCTGCATAACCTGCATGGGCAAGTACGCCATGACCACCACCGACACCACCTCGGTATGGAACATGTCCTACAAGCCGTTCATCTGGTTCGCCGTGTTCGGATGCGTCCTGTTGTTCCTTGCCATGCTCAGCCATCTTTTGGATCAGCTTGCCGCCATTATCCGGGGCGGCGGGATGGGGTCGGCTTTCTTGATGCTCGGCATCGGCCTGCTCGGCGTGGCTCTGTCGGTTTGGGTGGCGGTCGAGCGTCTGCCCGGCATCAGCGCGCCCGCGCAGGGCGTCATCGGCATGGTGTATATGTTTACCATGTTTTTCTTGGGGATGCCCGTGGCCTTCGCGCTCATGGGGACCTCGCTCGTCTTCATCGCCAGCCTGCGCGGCCTGACGGCGGCTCTGAACCTGTTCGGGACGGCATGGTTCTCCACGTGTAGCAGTTACACGTGGGCGCCCCTGATGTTCTTTCTGCTGATGGGCTTCCTCTGTTTCTACAGCCGGTTCGGCGAAGACCTGTACCGCACGGCCCGCAACTGGTGCGGTCATTTCCGCGGCGGCCTCGCCATAGCCAGCGTGTGTGCCTGTACCGCCCTCGGCGCGGTGGTGGGCGACGCCTTGGTCGGCTGTATCGCCATGATGACCATCGCCCTGCCCGAAATGCGGCGGCACGGCTATGACGACAAGCTGGCCATCGGCACGCTCGCCTGTTCCGGCGGCATCGGCAGCCTCATCCCGCCGAGCTCGAATTTCATCATCTACGGCGTCCTTGCGGAACAGAGCATCGCCGATCTGTTCATCGCCGGCGTGTTCCCCGGCCTCGTGTGCATGGCCTGTTTCATCGTCGTCATCATGATCATGGTCTGGCGCAATCCCGAGCTGGCCCCCGCCTTGCCCCGCGTGCCCATGCATGAACGGCTCGTTTCGCTCAAGACCGGCCTGCCCATCATTATCATCTTCATCGTGGTCATCGGGGGCATCTACGCCGGCATGTTCACGGCCACGGAAGGCGGCGGCATCGGCGCGTTCACGACCGTGTTCCTCGCCCTCGTCATGGGCCGCCTGAGCTGGTCCATCGTCACCAACGGCCTCAACGATACCGGCAAGACGATCAGCATGGCCTTTACGGTCCTCGGCGGCGCGGGCGTGTTCAGCTACTTCATGACCATGAGCAAGATCCCCATGATCCTCGCCGGCGTCATCGCCTCCATGAACATGCCGCCCATGGCCGTCATGTTCGCCATCATCGTGTGCATGAGCCTGCTCGGCTGTTTTATCCCGGCCATCCCGCTGATGCTCATCTGTGTGCCCATCTTCCTGCCGCTCGCCGCGCTGTTCGGCTGGAACCTGATTTGGTTCGGCGTCATCATCAATATCCTCGTGACCATGGCCGGCATGACCCCGCCCTTCGGCGTCAGCCTGTTCGTCGCCAAGGAACTGGCGGATGTTCCGCTCTCGCTGGTGTACCGCTCCTCGATACCCTTCGTCCTTGCGTTCTTCCTGTGCCTCGGCTTCTGCATCGCCTTTGAGCCGCTGAGCACGTGGCTGCCCGCCATGATGCGGTAAGTGAAAAAGGGATCCCCGCATGGCGGGGGTCCCGTCCCCGGATGCTTTCGGGGAGGCGTTGCGGCGCTTTCCCCGGAAGCGAAACAAAAAGCGTGTCGTCGCGAAGCGCGAAAGACGTTGCCGTTCAAGAGGCGAAAAGGAGAACGCCATGAAGGTCCTCAGCCTGCTCCCCCGTTCCCGGTTTACGGAATCCGGTATGACCCTTCCGGAAACCCTTTCTCTGCATTTTTTGCCTCCCAACGGCAGCCACGTCCTGATCGCGGCGGCAGAGAGCGCGCAGGCGCTTCTGCTTCCGCCGTCCCAGCCGTATGTGGACGCCTTCTGCCTCGAACGGATGCCGTCCATCCGCTTCATCCAGACCACGGGCGCGGGCTTTGATTCCGTTGACCACCTCACGGCGGCGGAGCTCGGTATTCCGGTATCGAATTCGCCGAACATGAACGCGTCCTCGGTCGCGGAATACGTGATGGCCGCCATTGTGAACCTCCAGCGCGGCCTCGCATGGGCCGACGGGGAAATCCGCCGCGGACGCTATGCGGCTTCGCGTGCCGAACTTCTGGAGCAGGGCGGCCTTGAGCTGCGCGGATGCCGGATCGGGCTGTTCGGGCTCGGCAATATCGGGCGCGCGGTCGTCCCGCTCGCCAAGGCTTTTGGGTGTTCCGTGGCCGCTTGCGACGCCTTCTGGCCTGAAGAGTTCGCGGCTGAAAACGGGGTCGAGCGTATGGATGTGGCGGAGCTGTTCGCCGAGTGCGACGTGGTTTCCCTGCATTGCCCGCTCAACGGCAGTACCCGCAACCTTGTGGATTACAACCTGCTTTCGTCCATGAAGCCCCATGCCCTGTTGATCAACGCGGCCCGGAGCGGTGTGGTGGTGGAAGCGGATCTCGCCCGTATCCTCGCGGAAGGGCGGATACGCGGCGCGGCGCTCGACTGCTTTGCGGACGACGGGCGCGCCGAAAATCCTTTCTTGTCCATTCCCGCCGAACGCGTCCTGCTGACGCCGCATCTCGCGGGCGTAACCCGCGCCGCGTTCGGGCGGATGCTCTCTCAGGCGCTTGAAAACTTGGAGCGTGTGCTCGTTCATGGCCAGCCGCCCCGTTTCGTGGTGAACGGCGTGTTGGCCGACTATTCCGATTAGCCTTGCGCGGCTGACGTCCCCTTTGTGGGCCGGTGTCTCGCTGTTTGTTCCCTCCTTTTTGGGGAGGGTAGGAGCTTTGTACCCTTTGTTAAGATAAAATAATTAATAAAAACAATATATTACAAAGAAAGTTTTTGTCCAGGCCCCGTCGCCCGAATCGTTTTGGGCGGTGGGGGAAGGGACGCAGGGAGGAGGGCGGAACGCCGTTCTCAAAGAGCATTCCTTTTCCCGTATTCCCGCTTTCTTCCACAGGAGCCTTTTCATGCTGCAACATTTTTCGGAACTGATCGACAAGGTGAAGGCCATGCCCCGGACAGTGGTGTGCGTGGCGAACGCGGACAGTGAAACCGTGGAAGCCGCGCGCATGGCTCTGGATAAAGGGCTGGCCGACGTTATCCTGTACGGTGATGAGGCGGTTGTACGCCCGTTGGTTGAACAGGCGGGCATCGAGGGCCGGGCCGAACTCCGCCATGCCGCCGATCCCGCGACGGCGCTGCGGGAGGCCGTGCGCTCGGTGCGCGGCGGGGAATCCGGGGTACTCATGAAAGGTATGCTCAACTCTTCGGACTTCCTGCGCGGTGTGCTGAACAAGGAAGAAGGGCTGCGCACGGGCCGGAGGCTGTCGCACATCGCCGCCGTGGAACTGCCGGGCTATCACAAGCTCATTTACAGTACCGACGGCGGGATGAACATCAATCCCGACCTTGCCGCCAAGAAGGACATCCTCGCCAACGCGCTGCTGGCTCTGCGCTCGTGGGGCTACGAATGCCCCAAGGTCGCCTGCCTCGCCGCCAACGAGCGCGTCGATCCGCACAATCCCGCGACCATCGACGCCGCCGGGCTGGTCGAGGCATGGGAACGGGGCGAGTTCCCCACGCAATGCATCGTTGAAGGCCCCATTGCCATGGACGTGGCCCTGAACCGCGAATCCGCCCTGCACAAGGGCATCGAAAGCCGGGTTTCCGGCGACGCCGATATTTTCCTCATGCCGATCATGGAAGTGGGCAACGTGGCGATCAAGGGGCTGCTGCACTTCCTCAAGGGCAGTCAGGTGGCCGGGCTCATCCTCGGGGCAGCCGCGCCCGTGGTCATGACTTCGCGCTCGGAGCCGCCGTCCGCCAAACTGTATGCCACCGCGTTGGGATGCCTCGCCGCCCGGAACGCCTAATTGCCTGTGAGGTCAGCATGTTTCGCATTCTTGTGATCAACCCGGGGTCCACTTCGACCAAAATCGCCGTGTACGAGGACGAGGCCCCGCTGTTTGTGGAAAGCCGCGACCACGATACCGCCAAACTGTCCCCGGCGGTCATGGAGCAGTTTGAGCTGCGCCACCGCCTGCTGCTCGACGTATTGACGGAAAAAGGCATTGATCCCGCGTCCCTGCACGCCTGTGTGGGGCGGGGTGGGCTGCTGCCGCCGGTGCGTTCCGGGGCGTATCGTGTCAATGATGCCATGCTCGACGTGCTGCGCCACCGTCCGGTCATGCAACATGCCTCGAACCTTGGGGCCGTGCTTGCGGACGCTGTGGCGAGGCCGCTCGGCATCCCGGCGTTCATCTATGATCCAGTCACCGTGGACGAAATGGATCCCATCGCCCGCATCACCGGGTTTTCGTCCATAGAGCGCAAGAGCGTGGGGCACATGCTCAACATGCGGGCCTGCGCATTGCGCTACGCCACGCAGAACAATGCGAAATACCCCGAGCTATCCTTGATTGTCGCGCACATGGGCGGGGGGATCACCCTTTCCCTGCATGTGGGCGGGCGTGTCGTGGATATGATTTCCGACGATGAAGGGCCGTTCGCGCCCGAGCGTTCCGGCGGCTTGCCGTGCTTCCAGCTTGCGGAAATGGCGACGCAGGACGGCGTTACCTTCCCCGAGATGATGCGCCGGATGCAGCGGAAGGGGGGGCTGATGGACTGGTTCGGGACGTCCGACGCGCGGGAAATCGAGCGCCGCATCCACGAGGGTGACGGGAAGGCCGCGCTGGTTTACGAGGCCATGGCCCACAATCTGGCGAAAAATATCGGCAAGCTCGCCGTGGTGACGCGGGGCCGCCTCGACGCCATCCTGCTTACGGGAGGCGTCGCCCGCTCCCGGATGCTCACGGACTGGGTGGCGGAGCGTGTGTCCTTCCTCGCTCCGGTGCATGTGCTGCCCGGCGAAAACGAGATGGAATCCCTCGCCCTCGGCGTGCTGCGCGTCCTGCGCGGCGAAGAAGAAGCGCATACCTTTGCGGAGCGGACGGAGGCATCATGAAAACGCCGAGCCGTCTGATCATCCTGTTGGCGGGGCTTGTGCTGTGCACGGTCTGCGGCGTTCTGTATGCGTGGTCGATTTTCGTGGTCCCGTTGGAACAGGCTTTTGGTTGGCAGCGTCCCGAGACGTCCCTGACCTTCACTTTCATGATCACCTTCTTCTCACTCGGCATGTTCGCCGGGGGAAAGCTTCTCCGGTTCGGGCCCGCCCGTGCGGTGCAGATCGGCGGCGCGTTGCTGTGCGTCGGGCTGCTGTGGGCGTCGCGCATCGGCTCCGTGATCGGCCTCTACCTCAGCTACGGGGTGGTGTCCGGGTTCGGCATCGGCATCGTGAACCTTGTCCCCGCCGCCGTATGCCTGCGCTGGTATCCTGAGCGCAAGGGGCTGGTGAGCGGCCTGCTGACGATGGCCCTTGCGCTCGGCACGCTCCTGTTCGGGACGGTCGGCGCGGGCTGGCTCATCGGCAAGGTGGGCGTTTCCAGCACGTTCATGGCGCTGGCGGTGCTCTTCCTTGGCATCATTGTGCTCGGCTCGCTGTTCCTGCGTATGCCCGAAGCGGCTCCCGGCAAGGAAGAGGGCGACGGCGTCGGCCTGCGGGACATGCTCCATACGCCGTCCTACTGGATGATCTGGGGCTGGATGCTGACGATCCAGATTGGCGGGCTGATGATCATCGGGCACATCGTTCCCTATGCGCTGGAATGCGGGCTGACCGCGGCTCAGGCCGGGCTCGGCATGGGCGTGTACGCGATAGCGAACGGCGTGGGCCGGTTGTTCTTCGGATACGTCCACGATCGGTTCGGCCGGGCGTGGGGCATGGGGCTGGACGCCGTGTTCATGGGATGCGGGCTGGTGCTGCTGGCGGCGCTGCCGTCCCGGTTCGGCATGGCGGGCTTCCTGATTGCGGCGGTTCCGGTGGCACTGGCGTTCGGCGGGACCATTCCCCAGCTTGCGGCCTTGATCATGGCCTTTTTCGGGCCGCGCCACTTCGGGGTGAACTACGGGTTCAGCACGAGCCCGCTCATGGTCGCCTCGGTGTGCGGGCCGTTCATCGGCGGCCTGATCCGGGCATGGTCCGGAGATTACCTCGTGGCCCTTTATGTGGCTGCGGCCATAACCCTGCTGGGCGTCGCCCCGGCGGTTGTGCTCAGGGAAAAGGCCCATAAGAGAGAATCGGTTGCACGGGAGGGCTGCCCTTCCCCCGCCTCCCTTTCTTCTCAGAATGGTTGATGGGTGGAAGGAGGTCGGCGGCGAAGGCCTCCGCGCCTCGAAAGGGCGCAGGCAGCCGCAGGCGGAACCCCATAACACTATGTATGGAATCAACACGATAAAGGAGACGTTATGTCAGTGCTTCTCGAACGTGAAATCGGCAAAAAGGCGTTGCTCATGGGCAACGAGGCGCTCGTGCGGGGCGCGTATGAAGCCGGGCTCGACTACGCGAGCTGCTATCCCGGCACCCCTTCCTCGGAAGTGAGCAACCTGCTGTACGAATTGCAGGGCGCGGGCGGTTTCCGCATGGATTTCGCCACCAACGAGAAAGTGGCGATGGAAGCCGTTGCGGGCGCGTCCATGGGCGGCCTGAACTGTCTGACCGCCATGAAGCACGTCGGCCTCAACGTCGCCTCCGATCCGCTTGGCACGCTGACGTATCTCGGCGTCCGTGGGAGCCTCGTGGTGTACAGCGCCGACGACCCGAGCATGTTCTCCAGCCAGAACGAGCAGGATAATCGGCAGTATGCCCGCCTGTTCGGGCTTCCCTGCTTCGAACCCGCCACCGCGCAGGAAATGAAGGATATGACCGTGGCTGCGTTCGCACTTTCGGCGCAAATGGGGATGCCCGTGATGGTTCGGGCGACCACCCGCGTGGCGCACAGCCGCGGCGTGGTGGAGCTTGGCGACATCCGCCCCAAGGCCGGGCCGCGCCACTATGAAAAGGATTACGCGTTCGTGCCGCTGCCGGGCAATGCCGTGCGCCATCACAAGCGTCTGGTCGAGCGTATGCGCAGCCTGGTTCCGGTGAGCGACGCCAGCCCGTTCAACCGTGTGGAAGGCCCGGCGGATACGCGCCTCGGCGTGGTCGCCAGCAGTGCCGCGGTCAACTATGTGCTTGATGCCGTGAAGGAATGCGGCCTTTCGGATACCGTGGGCGTGTTCCGCCTCGGCATGGCGTGGCCTCTGCCTGAAAACGCCCTGCTGGAATTCCTGCGCGGCAAGGATACGGTGCTTGTGCTTGAGGAGCTGGAGCCGCTGGTTGAGGAAGCCCTCCGCGCGATGGCGCAGAAGAACGGCCTTACCCTGACCATCCTCGGCAAGGGGACCGCCGACCTTTCCACGCTGTACGAATATACCCCCGCCCGTGTGAGCGCCGCCGTAGCCGAAGCCTTCGGCGTCGCCGACGTGACCCCCGCGCCGCTGGATCTCACGGATGCCCCGCAGCTGGTCAACCGTCCTCCGTCCCTGTGCGCGGGCTGCCCGCACCGCATGTCCTACTATGGCGTGAAACTCGGCTGCGAAGGCCGGGACGTCATCTTCGCCACGGACATCGGGTGTTACTCCCTCGGATTCATGCCGCCTCTGCGCATGGCCGACATCGGCGTGTGCATGGGCGCGGCGGCCTCCATGCCCGCCGGTCTGGAATTGGCGGTGGGGCCGGAACAGCGCATCGTCGGCTTCATCGGCGACAGCACGCTGTTCCACTCCGGTTTGACCGGGATCGCCAACGCCGTCTACAACCACCACCGTTTCGTGCTGGTCGTCCTCGACAACATGGTTACGGCCATGACCGGGCATCAGCCCTCTCCGGGCCGCGACGCGTCCCTGCCGCAGGCTCCGGGCACGCCTCCGCTGACCAGCATCGACATGGAAGCCGTCATCAGGGCGCTCGGCGTGGAGCACATCCAGACCGTCCGGCCCACCAACCTTAAGAAGGTGGCGGAAGCGACCCGCGCCGCGCTGGATCACGACGGCGTTTCCGTGATCATTTGCCGCGAACCCTGCCCGCTGCACATGCGCCGCCTGTCCAAGGCCAAGAAACCCGTGTTCGGCATCGACGGGGAACGCTGCGTCAACTGCCATACCTGTGTGGACACGTTCGGCTGTCCGGCCTTCCAGCTTCGGGACGGCAAGGTGTCCATCGATCCCGTCCAGTGCATCGGCTGCGCTGTATGTGCCCAAGTTTGCCCGAACAATGCGATCCGTCCCCAAAAATAAGTAAGGAGCCGTCATGAATACCTTGAGAATCTATATTGTGGGCGTGGGAGGGCAAGGCAATGTGCTGGCCTCCAAAATGATCGGCGAGGCCGCTCTGAGCATGGGCGTGCCCGTCCTCATGAGCGAAACCCACGGCATGGCCCAGCGCGGCGGCGTGGTGGAGTCCACGGTCGTGCTCGGCGGCGCGCAGAGCCCCACCATTTCCGACAACTGCGCGGACATCCTGCTGGCCTTCGAGCCGATGGAAGCCGTGCGCGCCCTGAGCAAGGCCAATGCCGACACCATCGTGATCACCAACACCGCGCCTGTGGTGCCGTTCATTCCCGGCGGTTCGGCGGCATATCCCCCCGTCGATGACCTGCTTGCCTGCCTGCGCGCCAAAGTGGGCCGCGTGATCGCGTTCGACGCCCGCAAGGAATCGCTGGAAGCGGGCAACCCGCTCGGCCTGAACATGGTCATGCTCGGCGCGTTGTACGGGGCCGCGGACATGCCGCTTACGAAGGAGAGCCAGATGGAGGCGATCCGCAAGAACGGCAAGCCCGCCTTTGTGGAAAGCAACCTGAACTGCTTCGAGCGCGGTTTCAAGGCCGCTTCCGAGGAAACGGCGAAGGACTGATCCGCTCTGTAAAATCCGCCGGGGGGAGGCTCTCCTCCCGGCTTTCACGAGATGTGTTGCGGGTGGTCTTTGATTGTCCGGCTGCGTTTTCCGCCTGAAGGTTCGCTGTCCGGCATTACACGGGGCGATCGGCACAAGCCGGGAACCTCCCGGCTTTACGGGTCGGTATCCTTGATGTGGCTATTGGGCGGTCGGCACGGGCCGGAAAACACTGGAACCCTAGAATCCCGCAACACCTCGCCTGAAGAGAAGAGGGCGGAATTTTTCCCGCCTGAGCAAGTAAAGGAAACGCTATGCCGCCAGTTGAAACGCTAGGGGCTTTTTTTGTTGCATCGGTGGTCATGGGGCTCGCCCCCGGACCGGACATCCTTTTTGTGCTGACGCAATCGGCGCTGTACGGCGCGCGTGCGGGGTTCGCCACGACCTGCGGGCTGATCACCGGTCTGTTCGTACATATCACCGCCGTATCGCTTGGGGTCGCCGCTCTGTTCCAGAGTTCGGAAACGGCGTTCAATGTGCTGAAATTCGCGGGGGCCGCCTATCTGCTGTATCTGGCGTGGCTCTCTTTCCGCAGCGGAACCTCAAAGGCTTCGCTCCAGAAGGCGCAATTCCCCGGATACGGCACGCTGTACCGGAGAGGGGTGATCATGAACATCACCAACCCCAAGGTGACGCTGTTCTTCCTTGCTTTCCTGCCTCAGTTCGCCGATCCCGCGCGGGGCGGCCTTACGGCGCAGATCATTGCCCTTGGCGCGCTGTTCCAGCTTGCCACGCTGCTGGTCTTTGGTTGCGTGTCACTGCTTGCGGGACGGGTCGCCGGGCGTTTCAACAGTTCCGTCAAGGGGCAGCTGTTCCTGAACCGTGCCGCCGGTTGCGTTTTCACCGGGCTGGCGGTCATGCTGCTTGTCTCTTCCCGTTGATCGCTCCCCCGATACTTCCCCCCCATACCCCGACGGCCTTCCGTAAAGGAAGATACCCCTTCCGCTACAAAGACCCCTTTCATGGAGGGCCGCCGGGCAACTTCCCCGTTCCAGCCAAAAGGCGGGAAGCATCCTCCTGCTGCGAAGATTGCCTCCCGCCCTGATTGCCTTGCCGCTCGTGTCATGGAAGGTATCCCCGCATCACGGAAGCGGTTCCCGTGCCTTGCCGCAACTTTTTTAGGCCTCGGGAACAATGCCCGCGCAAGCCGTCCGGGTCAGCGGTACCGCAACGACTGGATCTGCTCCCATGTGACGCCTTGCGATTTGAGATACTTGTTGAGCCGGGTCGTATCGTCGGCATGTTTTTTTCGGCCACGCGAAACGCCGAACAGTTTACGTCCGGCCTCCGTGCGTGTGGAGCAGTCACAGCATACCCTGATGACGTTTTCCAGCTGTATCTTGTCGAACAGATCCATCTGATCAAGCTGGGAGGGGGTGAACAGCCTTGACAGCAGCGGGGCCCCCTGTTTCGGGGCGGGAAGCTCGGCGAGGGCCGGGGTATGCCATATCGCACGCAGCCGGATGATCTCCTCCTCCACAAGCTCCTCGTTGATGATGCCGCCGAGGGCGTAGCTCTGCATCCGTTCGATGGACGAGGACAAGTCGCGGAAGTTCCCCGGCCAGATGGCTTCGGGCGACATGGCGAAGTTCAGATAGCGTTCCCGCGCTTCGGGCAGGAAATCCGCCTTGAAGCCTTTCAGCCGCGTGTGGCGGTCAAGTTCGTAGTTGATGTTCGGCTCGATGTCCTCCAACCGTTCCCTGAGTGCGGGAAGCCGGAAATGCCACATGTTGATGCGTGACAACAAGTCGAGGCGGAAGCGCCCCTGCCGGACTTCTTCGGCAAGATCCCGGTTCGTGCCGCAGATAAGCTGAAAGTCGCTGTGTACCGGCGTATCCGATCCGAAGGGGTAGAATTTTTTCTCTTCGATGGCCTTGAGGAGGATCACCTGTATCTGGAGCGGGATCTCCGCGATTTCGTCAAGGAAGAGGATGCCTTCATGCGCCGTCTTGAGCAGCCCCTGACGCACCGTCGTCGCGCCGGTAAAGGAGCCGCGCACATGGCCGAACAGGTTGGAAAGCACGCTTTCGCCCTGCAGTGTCGCGCAGTTCACTTCGACGAAGGAACCCGGGACTAGTCCTTTATTGTAGCGGAGTTCGTAAATTTTTCTGGCAAGATGGGATTTGCCGGAGCCGGTGGGGCCGGAAAGCAGGACGGGCGCGGTGGAGTGGGTGGCCACATGCTCCATTTCTTCGATCAGCTTGTTGAATACGGGGTTTCGGGTTTCGATGCACGACTTGAGGAATGTCTGGGCCGCGACATTGCGTTTTTCCGAATCCGCGATGCTGGCGATCCACTTGCGGATATCCCCCTCGTAGATCTCCATGATGATGTCGCCCGGCTTTTCCGGGTTGGGGGCCAGACGGAGCATCTGGAAGGGCAGGCGCTTGAAGTGGAACAGCATGATCAGCATGAGCGCATGTTGGAACAGGTTGCCCGGCCCCAGATGAAAAAAATACCGCTCGTTGCTCAGATCGAAGCGGTATTGTTCAAAGTAGGCGCTGAACACCTTGTAGGCCGGGGCGATGTCCTCGTAGGTGAGCACGCCGTTGAGGTTGGTGATCACGGGGACAATCTCGGTCTCCGGGCAGACGTTGTTCATGTCCTTGACCAGCGTGGGGACGATGTGCCGGTACAGGTGGCTGATGAAGAAATACAGCCTGTCCACCTTGAAGTCGTGAATGCGCAGCAGCTCCAGCAGAGGGCGCCAGCGGTCTTTCCGATCTTCGCCGGTGTACATATCTAGATGGGAAACCGTGCTGAATACGATGGAACGCATGTGCCCTCCCGCCCGGATACGGAGTTTCCCTTTTGGTTACCAGCACGTGGGCGTGCTGTCCATCCCTTTGGTATTCAAGGCGGATATGAATCGGGTTCAAAGAGGTCCCGTCTGGTCGGAGCGGAAACGGCAATAAGCTGATGTTCGTACTCTTCCCAACGGAGGAGCGCCCTCCGCTCCAGCGGAGCCGAAGGCGCATGTCCCTCACAAGGCGTTTCGCCATAGGGGGCGCGGTACGGCGACCCTACATGACCCCGGCAAGAGCCTTGAGGAGGCGTTCGGCATCGTCGGCCTTGGGGGAAGTGGGCAGGGGCATGAGGATGCCGAGCCCTTCCGTGGCTTCGTGGAATTCGTCGGGGTCCATGTCGCTGACGACGGCGGTGTGGACGCTGGCGTTGATCATCATGATGTCGATGACGGCCTGACGGAGAGCCTTTCCTTCAAGCTCCAGATCGAGGATGGCGAGAACGGGCGGCGTGTCGCGGATGATCGGCGCGGCGTCTTCCAGCGATGCGGCCTGTTGGAGCGTGTTGCCCCCGCGCTGAAACACCGGCAGGCATTCATTCCAGACTTCGGGGCGAGGCGTGACGAGCAGCAGTTCCATAATGATTCCTCATACAATGCAACAATAATGGTAAAGGGGATCTTTCCTTCTTCGATTCCCGGGAAAACTGCGGACAGGGATTCGATAAGCGCGAAAGTCTTTGGAGAGGGTGGGGGGGAGGTTTGGAGGGGGTGCGGGAGAACCTTTCCGGAGAAAGGATCTCCCGCACCCCCTCCAATTCCCAATGCCCTAGTGATTCCCGCCGCCGCAGGTGAATTCGGTGGAGAAGGCGGGGAGCTTGCCGTCGAGGAACGCCTGCACGGCCAAACCGACGGTGGGATAATTGCCCGCATAGTAGACGGAAACGCCCGCCTGCTGGAAGCCCATGAGCGGACGCATACCCATGCCACCGGCGAGGAGGGCGGTTACGCCGTGGGAGGCAAGATGCTGCACAGGGGCGAGGCAGCCGCCCTGCTGGTGGGGCACGTTGGGCAGGGTGCCCACGGATTTGATCGCGCCGTCCTCGATCTGCACGATGGTATAGATGTCGCAGTGGCCGAAATGCATACCCATACCGGCTTCAAGGCCACCGGGAAGTGCGGAAGGGATAGCGAGAGTAGACGTGCTCATTGGATTGACTCCTGTTGGTTAAAGTATTGGCAAACGCCGCTGCCGCAGGGCGGATCAGCCGCGCTTTCGAGGTGCGTAAGCCAGTTCGCGGATACGGCCCCAGATGGCGGAGAGCGTGGACGCGAGCGGCGAATCCGTCTCGGTCAGCGCCTTGCGCCGGATCATGGCTCCCGTTACCGCCGGATCAAAGGGCAGTGCTCCCACGACGGTGTAGCCCTTGTCGTCGGCAAGCCGGGTAATGGCCTGTACTTCCTCATGGTTGAGATCCGCCTTGTTGATGAGGACCGCGACCGGGATGCGGAAGTGGTCGCACAGGGCCGCGACGCGCTCGAAGTCGTGACGGCCCGAAGGCGTGGGCTCCACCACAGCCACGGCAAGGCTCGCGCCGGAGAGCGAGCTGATGACCGGGCATCCCACGCCCGGCGAGCCGTCGCAAATGACGAGATCAAGCCCTTGCCGTTTGGCGAGCTCGCGGGCCTGCTGTTTGAGCAGGGTCACGAGCCGCCCGGAATTTTCCTGTCCGGGATAGAGCTGCGCGTGGACGAACGGGCCGAAGCGCGTGTCGCTGACATACCACTCGCCGCACTCCTTTTCGGGAAAGGCGATGGCCTTGGCCGGGCAGAGCGCCACGCACACGCCGCAGCCCTCACAACGCAGGGGATCGATGCCGTAGACGTCTCCGTCCTTTTTCACAGCATCAAAACGGCAGTGCTCGAAACAGATCCCGCAACGGCGGCAGGCATCCCTGTCGATGACGGCTTCGTTGCCGGAGACGAACGCCTCGCGGGTGTGGACCTGCGGATCAAGCAGGATGTGCATGTCGGGCGCGTCCACGTCGAGATCGCAGACGACCTTGTTCTGGGCCAGATGGGCAAGGCTCGCGCAGACGGACGTTTTGCCCGTGCCGCCCTTGCCGCTGATGACGACGATCTCACGCATGACAGGCTCCTTCGACGAACGTCAGCACGGCATCGCGCAGGGATTCGAACCGCACCCTCCATTCCGGCGAGGTTGCGGCAATGAGGCGTCCCTTTGCGTACGTTTCGGCGGCGGCGCGATCAAAGGGCAGCTCGCCGAGCACGCGAAGGCCCTGTTCCGCGCAATACGCGCGCAGCGCGCCGTCTCCCTCGGCATTGCCCGGCATGGCGGCCCGGTTCATGATTACGGCCACGGGCTTTCCGATCTGCCGGAAAGCCTGATGCGCCAGCCGGAAATCGTGGAATCCGAACGGCGTGGGCTCGGCCACCAGCAGGACGGCGTCGGCGTCGAGGCCAACGGTCATGGCGGGACAGCTTACGCCGGGGGGCGAATCGATGAGGGCGTCGGCGGGGATCGCCGTGAGCATCAGATCCAGTTTTTTACGCAGGGCGCGCAGGAGCGGCGGGGTCATGGCTTCCCCGATGCGGGAGCGCCCCATGAGGAAGCGGCCCCGGCCTTCCAGCACGGTCCCCTGATCCAGCACGCCGAGTTCGCGGCTGCCGGGCGTAAGGGCTTGGGAGGGGCAAACGGCGAAACAGCCGCCGCAGCCGTGGCACATGTCCGTAAAGATCGTGAGGCGCGAAGCGAACTGGGCGATGGCCTTGTAGCGGCAGATGGCGCGGCAGGCTCCGCACAGGGTGCAGCGCTCGGGATCGAGGATGGGGACTTCCAGTCCGACGGTTTCCGAGGCTTCCACGGCGGGGGGCAGGAACAGGTGCAGGTTCGGGGCCTCCACGTCCGTGTCCACGGCGATGAAGGGGCGGTCCCAGACCGACGCGAGCGACGCCGTAACCGTGGTCTTGCCCGCGCCGCCCTTGCCGCTGGCGATGGCGATACGCATGGCGGGCCTACTTGTTGGGCGCGTCGGCGAAGGGCGCGTCCCCGTTTTTGTATTTTTCCACGGCCTCACGGACGGTCATGCCGTCCAGATCCTGACAAACCTTGATTCCGGCTGCCTTGAGCGCCTCAAACGCCTTGGGGCCAACGTAGCCGCTGAGGACCACGGTCACGCCCGCGGCGGACATGCGCTCGGCGGTTTCAATGCCCGCGCCCTGCGCCATGGTCTGGGAGGCCCCGTTGTCGAGGTAGGAAGTTTCCATCGTCTCGGGATTCACGATGACGAAACCGCCCGCCCGCCCGAAGCGCGGGTCCACCATATCGTCGAGCGAAGGGCCTTCGCTGGAAACGGCAACTTTCTGCATGTGAAACTCCTTGTGAGGCTTGTCCGCCTCGGGTTGGGGCGGCAGGACGGCGTAAGTCCCGCCTTCGATGCACAGTGCCCGCCCGTTGACGAGCGCATCGGCCACGGCTCGCCGGGCTTCGGCCAGCGTGCGGCCGAAGGTGTGGCGCGAAACGCGCATCCGTTCAGCGCCTTCTCCGGTGGTGAGCCCTTCCAGATCGGCAAGGCGCAAGGCTTCCAGACCTTCAACGGTCAACAGCGTTTCCGTGAGTTCGGTCATGGGGATCCCGCGCGGCTTGAAATAGGTCACGTGGGGCTTGCGTTCGACGTAGCGACAATTTCTGGGCCTTGCCATGTGCATCTCCGAATAATGTTCAAATGAGCATAACTCAGAAAAAGGCCGTGTCAAGAAAAAGACGCAGGGAAATCCCAAAAAAGGGCCGCCCTGCTCATCCCGACGAAAACGGAGCCCGCACGGCAGGCCGTCGAAAAACGGCTTTTCAAGGGGGGATCGAGGTTTTTTATGCCGCAACTCTTGGCAATGGGTGGCCGGACTGCTACAAGAAGCAATGCCCGGCGGAGATCCGGGTGAGGTCTGATATGGAAAGAGAGAACATCAGCGTGGACATCATCACCGTACACGGGCATGAACATGTAGTCGTGATCAACGGCATGGCTTTCGAACTGGATCCCGGTATGTTCGATCCGGCTATCCACAAGATCGAATGGGTGGCTGGACAAGGGGTCATTTATTGGGAAGATGGTCGGGAAAACACGCTGTTCGGGAAAGATGGCTATGATGTTCATATCGCCCCGCTGGTTAGGGCGTTCGGCGAGGAGCAGAGACGGGTCGAGGACAATGTGATCATCCTCGACGCTGAGCGTCGCCAGAGAACCTATGCCACGGCTAAGCAGCGGGCCAACCTGTTGAGCCAGATCCGCGAAGTCGAGGAAAAAATGGCCCGTTCCACACAGGCAATCCTTGCGGCGCAGCTCGCCGGAAAAGTTCCCGAGGGTGAAGACGTGCACCATTTCCTTTCCAACTATACCAGAAAACTGGAACTCAGGGCACAGCTCGCTACGCTGGACGCGGATATGTAACCGCCTCGCCCCCGCACGGGGATAGCCATATGCTTAATCTATAGAATGACCAGGCCGCCCGTACCCCAAACAGGGTATGGACGGCTTGATGCGTTTGGGCCAAATCCCGGGGAACAGCGGCATGGGGTGGGGAACCGGATGGGCTGCGGGCTTGGGCCGCTCCCTTTTGTCCCGCCCCCAGCCATTGGTGTGCCGTGTCGAAAGCTTCTCCCGGTGAAAAGAAGCCCCGGTCAGAAGGCGCGTAGGCTGAAAGATCCTATCCCGCTGAAACGGTTCGCCCCCACAGGCAAGACGCCGCACAGGGTATCGCTGCCTTGGGGCACCGCTGTTTTTTATTTTCCGGATAACCGGTTCAACGCCGGTTCCACGGCATGTGCGAAAGCAGCACGCCGAGGCCGCAGAACCCGGAAATCCCGGCGAAGACCAGCCCCGCGCCGACAAAGGCGGACAGCCAGAAGAACGGATGCCAGAAGGCACTGCCGATGACGCCGATGAGCACCAGGGAACCGGCCGCGATCTGAATCTGACGGAACAGAGGGATGGTTGAGGAGATATGCTCCACGGGAAGCCCCGCCTTCTCCCAGCCGGAGATGCCGCCGTCAAGACGATAGGCCTGCACGTCGCCGGCGAGGCGCTCCAGCAGATCGGAAGCGTTGGCGGTACGGTTGCCCGAATGGCAGAAGAAGACGATGGGCTTGTCCGGGGCGTCGGCGTCCTTCAGAGGGTGTTTGGCGATGATCGAGAGCGGGATCAGCCGGGAACCCGGCACGAACTCTTGGGTGTACTCGTCGGTTTCGCGGATGTCGACAAGCCTGGCTTCGCCCTTGGAAAAACGCTCGAAAGCTTCTTGCGGGGATATGGCTGGAAGCATGGGGACTCCTTTGCCGCGTCTGCATAAGGCGGCTGGTCTTGGGTGGGGTGTTTTTCCCGTAGCACAATACGCTGTAAAAGCGTACGGCACTAGAGAGGCTGGAGCGCGGCGAATCCGTTGTGCCGGCCTCGTGGATAACAGGCCTGTTGGACTGGAAAAGGGATGAAATGGCACTGTTTCTTGCCTCAATCCCGTCGGCGTGATATTCACGGGCCTTCTTTTCACGGCTGCCTTTCTAGGACACGCCCTTATTTTATCGGAGCTGATTATGGCGGAAACCTCTCGCGATCTGTTTGCTTCACGCCTTGGCATGTTGGCGGCCACGCTCGGATCATCGGTCGGATTGGGCAATATTTGGAAATTCCCCGCCTTGACGGGCGAGCACGGCGGCGCTTCGTTTCTCCTCGTGTATATCCTGTCCACGCTGGTTGTGGGGCTTCCGCTCATGATCGCGGAACTGCTCATCGGCCGTTCGACGCGCTCCAATGCGTATCAGGCTTTCAAGACGCTGTCCTCGAATCGGTTTTGGTGGATTATCGGCGGATTGGGCATTGCCGGTGCGGTGACGATCCTGAGCTTTTATTCGGATGTGGCGGGCTGGGTGTTCGCCTATATCCCCAAGGCCCTTACCGGAAGCGTGCACACGCAGGATCCCGCCGTGGCCAAGGAAGCTTTTTCATCCCTGCTCGCCTGCCCGTGGAAGTCGCTGTTCTGGCAATGGCTGGTGCTCGGGCTGACGGCTTCGGTCATCCTGCGGGGGGCGTCCGGCGGCATTGAAAAAGCCACCCGCATCCTGATCCCGCTTTTGTTCGTTCTGCTTGTGGTGGTCTGCATACGCAGCCTGACCTTGCCCAACGCGATGGAAGGCCTAAAGTTCCTGTTCATGCCCGATTTCTCGCGTATCGACGGCTCGGTGGTACTCATGGCGATGGGGCTGGCTTTCTTCAAAATGTCCATCGGGTTCGGCTGCATGATCACATACGGGAGCTATTTCAGGTCGGATACGCATGTGCCGTTCCTTGCCGTCCGCGTGATGGTCTGCGATCTGCTGGTGTCCATTTTGGCGGGCATTGCCGTGTTCCCCGCCGTGTTCAGCTTCGGTTTTGAACCCACGGCCGGGACAAGCCTGCTGTTCCTGACCATCCCCGCCGTGTTCGCGTCCATGCCCGGCGGGCAGCTTTTCACCACGTTGTTTTTTGTCCTGTCCGCCGTAGCTTCAATGGGCGCGATGCTGTCCCTGCTTGAAGTGCCGGTGGCGTGGCTTTCCGAAACCTTCCGCATCTCCCGCCCCCGCGCAACCGTGCTCATGACCCTTGCGCTGATCCTGCTCGGCGCTCCCGCGACCTTGTCCACCAGCGTGCTATCTGACGTTACCGTATTCGGGCTGTCCCTGTTCGACCTGTACGATTTCCTGTCTTCCAACCTGATGCTGCCGTTGGACGGCCTGCTTCTGAGCCTGTTCGTCGGGTACGTCTGGAGCCGCAGCGACGCGCTGGATGCCCTGACCAACGGCGGGACGCTGCACAACCTCGCCTGCGCCAAGGCTATCTTGTTCCTGTGCCGCTACGTCACTCCTATTCTTATCGTTATTATCCTGTTGAACGGATTGAAGGTGTTCTAGAGCGGATACGCTTTGAGGCTATGGGGAGTGTGGAAGGAGGTTTGCCGAGTAGGGAGATGGTGCGGGAAGGGCACATTTCATTGTTGATTGCGTAAGATTGGTATACGGTTGCAACGAGGGCGGAACTTCGGTTGCAGCCGTTTCCTGTTTTTGGGCAATATGTTGAAGGTGGACTTCAACGGCATATCGGGAAAGTGTCAGTTTTTATCATGAGTGGGCACCAAGCGTCTGTTTCCGGAAGCGTATTGGGGGCCGTGCGCGTGAAAAAAGGGCGGCAGGCCATCGTTCCCCTCAGATAGGAGAAAGGTATGAAATGTCTGTTATGCGACATCAACCCTGCTATGCGTGAAGCATGGGAAAAAGAGCTGGAGCGGCGGCCCAGGCTGGCGGCGCTGTGTTCGGTCGTGGCGGGAGGCATTACGGACTTGAGGGTGGATGCGGTCGTGTCCCCGGCGAATTCGTTTGGTTTTATGCGCGGCGGAGTGGACGGCGTCTATACCCGCGTTTTCGGGGAAGGCGTGGAAAGCCGGTTGCAGGCAATCATCCGTACGCTTCCCGCGGAGGAACTGCCGGTCGGGGAAGCTCTCATCGTGCCTACCGGACATACGGGCATCCCGTGGCTGATCTCCGCGCCGACCATGCGCAGGCCTTCCGTGCTTCATGACGGCGATCCCGTGAGGCGTTCGGCGCGGGCCGCCATGCGTGCGGGGCTTGAACAAGCATTTGCGTCCATAGCTTTTCCGGGCATGGGTACGGGAACGGGCCGCCTGCCGTTCGATGCGGCTGCGAAGGCCATGTTTGATGGCATGGAAGAGGCGCTTTTTTCTCCACGCTGAGAGCGGCGTTAAACGGGGTTGCCTTCTGGAACAACCGGGCACAATGCCTGTTTGGTGAAACGGACAGCAAAGGAGCGTGTTATGGGAAAGAATATCCTGTGTATTCTGAGCAGCCCGCGGCAAAACAGCAATTCGGGGCTGTTGGCCGAGGCCGTGCTTGAAGGTGCCGCCGAACACGGCGGCAAGGCCGAAGTCATCCGGCTTGTGGAGCGGAACATCAATCCCTGTCACGGCTGTTTCGCCTGCACCCGTTCCGACAGGGGATGCGTGCAGCACGACGGTATGACGGATCTGTATCCTTTGATCGCTTCCGCCGATGCGCTGGTAATGGCTACCCCTATTTATTATTTCAACATGTCCGGTCAGCTCAAGACGTTTATCGACCGCTGCATCGCCGTGGACGTCGGGGGCGGCAAACGCGGCCTGCGCGGCAAGAAGCTGGCGGTGACGATGGCCTATGAAGGGGAAGATCCCTTCGATTCCGGCTGTATCAATGCTATCCGCTGTTTTCAGGATATCTGCCGCTATACGGGCATGGAGCTGAAAGGGCAGGCGTACGGGACCGCCCTTGAGCCCGGCGCGATCCTCGCCAACAAGAAACTTCTCGATGAGGCCCGCGAGTTGGGGCGTATCCTTTTATCCTGACACGCAATCCCTCTTATCCGAACAAAAAGCGACCTCGACGCAATACCTCCGCATTTCCGCAACAGGGAACGCGGCGGAGAGGGATTCGATAAGGCCGAAAGCCTCGGGACGGGAGGGGCCGGGGGAGAAAACTTTCTCCAGAGGGGCCTCTCCCCCGATACCTTTCTCCCTTACCGGAAATACGATGCCAGCCGGGCGTACAGCGTCTCCGGTTCGATAGGCTTGGCCAGATGTTCGTTCATGCCCGCCTTGCGCGACCGCTCAATGTCCTCGGCAAAGGCGTTGGCGGTCATGGCGAGGATGGGGACGGTCGCGGCGTCGGCCCGGTCCAGGCCCCGGATGGCCTGAGTGGCCGCGATGCCGTCCATGACGGGCATACGCACATCCATGAGCACGGCGTCGTAATGGTTTTGGGGCGAGGAGCGGAACATCTCCACGGCCTGCTGCCCGTTACAAGCCCCGTCCACGGACGCGTTGCGGAACTCCAGCAGCGTGCGGGCGATTTCCATATTGATTTCATTGTCTTCCACAAGCAGGATGCGTCTTCCCGCGAAATCCTCTTTCTGCACGGGAAGCGTGTCGGCGGATTGTCTGCGGCGCGTGGCCTTGAGCAGCACGTCTTGCACGACGGATTGGAATATGGGTTTGGAAATGAAGAAGTCCACCCCCGCCTCACGCGCCCTGGCCTCGATTTCCGTCCAGTCATAAGCCGACATGATGATCACCAGCGTGTCGGGCCCCACGATGCGACGGATGGAGCGGGCCGTTTCCACGCCGTCCATGTCCGGCATTTTCCAGTCCACAAGCGCGATGTTGTAGCAGGTGTGCCGTTGCAGGGCCGATTTGACGCGGGTGACGGCCGCCTTTCCTGATGTGACGTACTCGGCGTCCACGCCGATCCTGTTCAGGATCAGGGTGGTGTGCTCACATGTGACAAGATCGTCGTCCACAACCAGTACCCGGATGTCTTCGAGGGAAACGTCCTGTTTCGGCGTATTGTCCGGAACGGTGAGCAGGGGGAGTTCCACCACGAACTCCGAGCCGACGCCGGGGGTCGAGCTCACGGAGATGTGGCCGTTCATCAGTGATATGAGGTTGCTGCTGATGGCGAGCCCGAGCCCAGAACCTCCATAGCTGTGGGAAATGGAAGCCCCGCCTTGCTCGAAGGGTTCGAAAATCCGTTCCAGCAAGCCCTTTTCCATACCGATGCCGGTATCGCGCACGATGAATTGGAGATAGGCGCGATCGCGCACCCGCCGGGTTTCCCGGATGCTGAGGTGCACGCTGCGCCATTCCGGGGTAAATTTCAACGCATTGGACAGAATATTGATAAGCACTTGATTGAGGCGCAGGGGATCGCCCCTGTAGCGCTCGTCCACCACGCCTTCGATGTTCAGGTCAAAGACAATGTTCTTGTTTTTCGCTTGCGGATAGATGAGCGAACTGATGCCCTCCACGAAAGACCGGAAATCGAATTCTTCATTGATGATGGATACCTTACCGCTCTCGATGCGCGACATGTCCAGAATGTCGTTGATCAGCGAGAGGAGGTAACGGGACGAAAGCCCGATCTTGCCGAGGCAGTCGGTCAGCTTGTCCCTGTTGTCCAGCGAGGCGGCGGCGATGGTGGTCATGCCGATGACCGCGTTCATGGGCGTGCGGATCTCGTGGCTCATCCGTGAAAGGAAGTCGGATTTGGCACGGCTGGCCTGTTCCGCCGCGGTCAGGGCGTCCTTGATGATTTGCCGGTTCCGTTCCGCCTCGCGTTCCTTTTCCTGCTGCTCCAGCACCAGCTTGGTGATGTCGAGGATATAGGAAAGCATGTATTCGCGGTTGTCATCATAACGGTACAGGGACATGTTCCATGTCTTGTAGGCCGGGGAGCCGTTGGTATTCACCGTGTACTTGATGGAGCATGAGCCGCCTTCCCTGCGCATACGGCTCAGCGCTTCCGGGAGTGAGACCGCCCGCAGGAAGGACTCCCGGTCTTCGGGAGCTACATAGCGTTCGGAGTAGCGGGCGATCAGCGAGCCGTAGTCGGAGCAGGCTTCGAGGGGATAACGGTTGATCAGCGTGGGGAGATGGAGGGTATAGCTCTTTGTCTCCACATCCGTTTCTATGATGTATTCGCATGTTTCGCGCAGGATGGCCCGGAAGCGGTTTTCCTCCTGCTGCTGTGCGATGCGGATGTCGTGGACGTCCCGCACATTGAGCAGGATGGAACCGTCGTCGCCGAAGTAGGTATAGCGGGCGCATTTCCACCGCAGGCTCCCGTCCGGGGTCAGCACACGGTAGTAGCAGGTGCCCTCCTTTTCTTCCTCAAGCGTTTTGAGCATGTTGCCGATGCTCAGGGTTTTGAGGCACGTTTCCTGGTCCTCGCCGCATACGATGCGGGAGATGGCGTGCGCCAGTTCTTCGGAAAAAATGCCTGATGTCGGTATATCGTAATAGGAGGCGTTTGAAGGCGTCCACATGACGTATCTGCCTGTGGAGGGATTGATCTGGCAGATACTTTCATAGTCGCGGCGCAGTTCGAGATCGAAAATCCGTTGGAGGCGCTCCTTCTCTTGGCTGATGCGTTTATTCTCCGTGATGTCGCGGATGATGCCGACCACGCGGGCAAGCGCGCCGTTCTCATAGACGGGTTGGCCTTGCAGGAGGCACCAGACATAGTCTCCATTGATCTTGAGGTTGCGGAGCCGGACTTCCGCGGAGCCGCCCTGAGTGCCCGAGAATACCCGCATGGCCGTTTCCGCATCTTCGGGATGGGCAATTTTCTGATCGTAAAGTTTCTTGCTGAAGTTGGGGGATACGTGTTTGGCAATCTCGGTTTCGTCCCCCCGGCGGATCGTCTCATAGAAGACGACCGTATCCGTTTTGCGATCATACTCATAGATCACGTCCGCGGAGTTTTCCATAATGATGCGGTAACGGTCGCGTTCCCGATAGAGCTGGATCTGTGCCGTCTTCTGCTTGGTGATGTCAATGAAGACGCATTGGTAGACTTTTGCGCCGTGCGCGTTTTCCACGAACCGGGCGATGAGGTGGATCCAGATGGTCTGCTCGTTATCGAAGCGGCGGCAGCGGTATTCGATGTCTACCGGCGCATCCGTTTCGGCGGCTTCCATGAACGCGGTTACGATTGCGCCGCGATCCGCCGGGGCGACGGCACTGAGCGTCCCTTTGTATGCGGTTCGGTCCGTGCCGAGCATCTGGAAGAAATTGTCGTTGGCCTCAAGCAGGGAAAGCTGTGTCCCGATAAGGACTTTGGCGACGCCGCCGGGAATGCTGTCATAGGTGGAGTCGCGTTCCCGCTCGACGCGCTGAAGCTCCGTGACGTCTGAATAGGCGGCTTGGATGACGGGTACTCCGTCCATATTGTTGATGATGTTGGCGCTGGCGCAAACCCAGCGGACAGCCCCGTCCCGCCGGATGATACGGCAGTTATAGACGGTGGGGCGGCGATCCGCGATGAGGCGCTCGATGTGTTCCCGCACAGTGTCCACATCGCAGGGGTGGACGATGCTCATGAGCGATCCGCCGGTTTCCGTGCGGAACTGCTCTTCGGTGTAGCCGATGACATCGAAGGTGAAGGCGTTCGCGTTGAGGAAGGTTCCGTTGAGATCATATTGGACCAGCGCGCACAGCGTGGTGTCATAAAGGGATTGGAAAAACGCTTTCTGCCGCCGGATGGTATCGTTGGTGTGGCGCCGTTCCGTGATATCCACAATGACGCTGTTGATGACGGTCTTGCCTTCCTCGTTTTTGCTTTTGCTGCCCGTGTCCCAAACCCATATGAGTTTCCCGTCTTTCCGCTGCATACGGTATTCGGTGGAGTAGGTCAGGGAATTGGCGAAGCAGCGCTCGCAATCCGCCAGGGCCTGCGGCAAGTCCGGCGGATAGACGAGTTCGGTCATCCTGCCGCGGCATTTGGCCATGAGCTCCTCTTCGGTATACCCGAGCATCCGGCACAGGCCCTCGTTCACGTAGAACAGCGAATAGTATTCGTCATCCCAGTTGGCCTTGAGGCCGGAGGAGACGGTGCTGTTCAGGAGGGCTATCTGGCGGCTCTTCTCCACAAGGAGGCGCTGGAGGTATTCGTAGCTCTGCCTGCCGATCTGTGCAGGGAAGTCTTCCCCTTCCCGCATGTCTGCATAAGGATTGGAGATATGGATGAGCGTTATTTTCAGCTCTCCATCCACGAGCTTATAGGAGAAGGTCACGCGTTGATGGGCGCGGAGGACATAGCCTGTTTCGGGCTTGGTGGCGATCCAGCAGCGCCCGGCGACGAGGCATGAATGCTCATCCCACGAAACAAGGCGGTAGTCCTCATCGGTGATGATGCAGTCGGGCACGGCCTTTTCCGCATAGGTACGGAGAAAAAAGTCCTTTATCGTCTCGTAGTCGTAGCAGATCTGATCTTCGCCCGCCCCGATCCACGTGAGGGTTTCGTGAAATAAAGGAAGGATTTTGTCGAGGTCATGTTCGCAATAGTGGGCGCGCATGATTTCGGCGGTCAGTTGGGGAGCCTTCAGAAACAACGTGTTCATTCTTGATCCTGCGGTTGCGGAGAAAAGCCGGATGAGCGGCGGTGGAAGCGGAAGGAACGGACGGACGCCGCATAGGGACGGCGGAGAACGCCCGGAGAGGAGAGTGGGGCACGGATACTGACGGTGACATCCCTCTGCCGCTTTCCCGGATGGCTCAAGGTGTCGTGGGGCGCCTCCGGCATTTCAGGCGGACACCCGTTGAGACTCCCGTTTTTTCCTTGAACTAGCTCAAAAAAAAGGAAGGGGCAAGGTGAAGGGGAATTCTTCAAGCCGTGTACGCTGGACAATCAATACGCCGGGCAGTATTTTTCACAAAGGGGCTCTGCAATGCCCAAGGGGGTGCCATGTACCAGAAGGAAAAAGGGTTCACACTGATCGAGATCATTTCCGTACTCGTGGTTCTGGGCATTCTCGCCGCCGTGGCCCTCCCGAAATACTATGACCTGCAGGAAGAAGCCCGCATCAAGGCCGCCACCGCCGCGGTATCCGAAGCGCAGGCCCGCATCAACCTGGCTTTTGCGCAGTATTTATTGAATCATGGAGAATGTAAGGATATAGCCGCGCTTCTGATGACCCCGTTGGGAGATAAAAAGGGTGACGGTTCATTGTATATAGGGGATGACGATGCCCATTTCGAAGATAAGACTGCGGGCAAGGTCGGAGGGTGGATATTTTGGGTCGATGAGTCGAAGAAGCTTGAAACGGTTAATGAGGACACTCGGGTAGGGCTCCTCGAGGACCCGGATGGGAACAAGATCGATATGAGCGAAACCGGCCTGTACCTTCGTATACCCCAGTGTAATTCCTCAAACAAAGATGAAAAATGACCAGAACCGATGGCCCCTTTCGTTCTCTGATCCGGGAACGCCATTCCTGAGTCCGAAAATCCATAATGCATGTTCAAAGTATGTTTTCCCTATACGGGAGGGGGCTGCTTGCGCGGTTTCGGCGCGATTGCGGAATGCCTTTGCGAATGTTATTGAGAGCACTATTGTATAGCCGTGTTCAGGTGTAGCATAAAAGAGTGAATAAGGGCAGGGAAGGGCGTTCCTCACGGGGCGCTGTTTTGGTGCGTCTGCGGGAACCGGATACGTCCTCCGGCGATGGGAAGGCATGATGGGAACGGAAAAAAGGCAGATCCTCGTCGTCGACGATGTGGAGCTGAACCGGGCGATCCTCGCCGAACTTTTTCAGGATTCATACGAAGTCCTTGAAGCTGAAAACGGCTGTCAGGCGCTGGAACTGCTGGAAGCGCACCATGATGATATCCTGATCGTGCTTCTGGATATCATCATGCCGGTTATGGACGGCTTCGAGATGCTTCAGAACATGGCCCACCGCACGTGGAAGGAAGAAATCCCCGTCGTACTCATCACCTCCGAAAATTCCGACAACGCCCTTTTAAAGGGCTACGAACTCGGCGTTTCGGACATCATCAACAAGCCGTTCAATCCGAATATCGTCAAGCGCCGCGTCGACAACACCATCGAACTCTACCTGCACAAGCGCCATCTTGAGGCGCTCGTCCGGCAGCAGGTGGAAACCCTTGAAAAGCAGACGCTGAAGCTTAACCGTTTCAACGAATTCATTATCGATACCCTGAGCACCGTCGTTGAGTTCCGGAGCTGCGAATCCGGGACGCATATCAGGCGGGTCCGCGAAATCACCCGGCTTTTGCTGGAATCCCTGTCTTTCAGATATCCTGAATACGACCTTCCGCACGGCGCCATCGACAAGATGGTCAGTGCCGCCTCCATGCATGATATCGGCAAGATCGCCATCCCCGACGCGGTGCTCAACAAACCGGGCAGGCTCACGGCGGAAGAATTCGAGATCATGAAGACGCACTCCCTCAAGGGATGCGAACTGCTGCAAAGCATCAACGAAGGGCAGGACGAAGAGTACTACCGCTTTTGCTACGACATCTGCCGGTCCCACCATGAGCGCTGGGACGGGAGCGGGTATCCGGACGGCCTTGCGGGCAATAACATCCCGATCTGGGCACAGGTCGTTTCATTGGCGGACGTGTACGATGCGTTGACCAGCGAGCGCGTGTACAAGGCCGCGTATACGCACGCGCAGGCCGTTTCGATGATTCTGAACGGCGAATGCGGCGTCTTCAATCCCCGGCTGCTGAACAGCTTCCTGAGCGTCGCCTCGCGGCTGGAAAACGGGGAGATCGGGCCCATGTTCAGGGAACGGGCGGCCGCACCCGCGAAGCCTTCGCACAAAAAGCACTCACTTTCGGCCCGGACCTTGTGGCTGCTAGAGCGTGAACGCGAAAAATACCGCGTCCTTTCCGAGCTTTCGGGGGATATCGTCTTCAATTACGACGTGAAGCGGGACATGTTGGAGTGTTCCGAGAAGTGGTATGAGGTGTTCGGCTGGGACATCACCGTGCCCAACGCCCGGAAAACCCTCCTGCGCTCCTCGTTCATCCATGAGGATGACAGGGCGATTGTCTTGAAGGGGCTTTCCGGAATCACGCCGAAGCACCCCCGCTGCCGTATGGAGATCCGGCTTATGACCTCCGGGGGCGGTTACGAATGGTTCGACGTGTATGCGAACGCCTTGTGGGATGCTGATTCCGGCAGCAGGCTAGGCTATCTCGGCAAGCTGACCAACATCAACGAACGGAAGAGCGAAGTAAACCGTTGGCGGGAACAGGCGAATACCGATCCGTTGACCGGGCTGTCCAACCGCAAGCGCATAGAGGAGCAGATTGCCCAGGCGCTTGAGGATGACAAGGAGAACGGGGCGGCGTTCCTGTTCATTGATGTGGACAATTTCAAGGCCGTCAATGACACGCTCGGCCATATGTTCGGCGATGAGGTGCTCCGGCATGTTGCCAGTGAGATCCGGCGCAAGGTCCGCACGTCGGATATTGTAGGGCGCGTGGGCGGGGACGAATTCATCGTGTTTCTGCGCAATATCCGTTCATTGGATGCCATTTCCAAAAAAGCCGGAGAGATTTGCGCGGCTTTCAAATCAAAGTACAGTGAAGCCATTCCGCATGGCGGCATATCGTGCAGCGTGGGCATAGCGCTGTATCCCGGAGACGGGGCGTGCTACGAAGATCTGATGTATAAGGCCGATCAGGCCCTGTACGCCGCCAAGGAAAAAGGGAAAAACTGTTTCGCGTTCTATGACGTCACATTCCGCAACAGGGCGTTCCCGTCCGTGCTCTCCGAAGTCGAAAGCGGGGCATAGCCAGCGGTATTCTCGCATTTCAAGCCGCGAGGGGCTCTCTCCGTCCGCCGCCGGTTTTCCAATGGGCCTGTGCACCGTATGAAACGCTCTTCCCTAGGGCCGTTCATCCGCCATACGGCTTGCGCGAGGAGCCGCCAGCGCATCGGCAGGAAAAACCACGGGCACGAAAACGTTTTCCCGCACATTGGAACCACGGCGTCCGAAACGGCGTCTTGTTCCATCCTGATCGGAAAAGCGGGTAACTCTTTTTTCACCTTCAAGCGAAAGGAAGGACGGCATGAGACGATGGAACCGGCTGTGGGACGTTGTTTTGGGGGTGATAGTGTCCCTGTTGTGCGCCTTCCCCGTATCCGCCCGAGAAAAAGTGATTTTAGACAGCGACATGGTGGAAGGCTTCGATGACGGGGTCGCCATGCTGGCGCTGGCGCAATCCCCCGGCATCGAGCTGATAGGGGTGACCATCGTGGCCGGCAACACATGGGTTTCCGACGGCGTGGCCTATGCGTTGCGCCAGCTCGAAATCGCGGGCCAGAACATCCCCGTGGCCGCGGGCGTGGATCGTCCGTTCAGGCCGCAGCGGTACGAATTGTTCGGGCTGGAGCGGCAGCTGTTCGGCATGGGTCATGATGCGTGGGTCGGCGCGTTCGGATACCCAAAACCGGAATCATGGCAAAAGGTTTATCGGGAGCGATACGGCAAAGAGCCTCAGTCGCGCCCCGATCCCCGTCATGCGGTGGATTTCATCATTGAAGAGGTGCGGAAACACCCCGGAGAGCTTACCATTGTGGAGATCGGCCCGTGCAGCAACCTGGCGCTGGCCGTGCTCAAGGCCCCTGACATCGTGCCGCTGATCAAGCGGGTGATCTTTATGGGCGGCTCGTTTTTCAAGCCCGGCAATGTGACCCCGACCGCCGAGTTCAACTGGTGGTTCGATCCCGAAGCGGCGCGCATCGTTGTGCGGACGCCGTTCCGCGAGCAAATCATGGTCGGGCTCGACGTCTGCGAGAAAATGCCCTTTTCCTTTGATCGCTATCAGGCTTTCCTTGCCGGACAACGCCCGGAGATGAAAAAGCTTTTGGAATCCACGTATGCAGGGCAGCAGTTCGCCAAGGACAAGGCCTTCAGCCAGTACGTCTGGGATGTGCTGGCAGCCGCGATTCTGATCGATCCGAGCCTGATCACCGAGGAACGTACATGCGCCGTGGACGTGAACGCGGAATTCGGGCCATCCTACGGGCAGGCGCTGGCCTATCCCGACAACGGGCCGCAGGGAAGCCAAAAAGCCCGGATCGTCATGACGATCGATCAGGAACGCTTTTGGAACATGCTGACGGCACGCTGAACCGTTCAACCGATGGGCTTTGAACCGGTTCAGGGATGAGCCGCTCCATATAGGCAAAACGCCGGGGAGTTTTTCCCGGCGTTTTGTTTTCCCCAGTCTGACACGTTCCGTCTCCAAAAAACAGGCATCCCGATACAACGGAATTCCTTTTATACCATCGCATTCCCCGCCAAAGGCTTTGGAGAAGAGGCTGCTTGGCGGGGAGGGTGCGACCCTTCATCAGAAGGATGTCCCCCTCCCCGCCAATACTGATTTCTCCTATCCTTCCCCTCTTACGCCGCTAGCTGTTCTTCGCATGGCAAGGGTTACAGCCCTTGAACTTTTCCTTCAGATCGGGATTTTCCGCCACAGCCTTCTGATGGCAGCCCATGCAGGACTTTTCGGACTTCTTGTTGTGCATGGTGAAGTAGTAGCCGTGCTCGCTCTTGTCCTTCTTGTCCATGTTGTCGTGGCAGCCCTTGGCGGCGCAGCCGACATAGATGTTGCCTTCCACGGCCTTGTGGTGGCAGAACGCGCAGTCCGTCTTGGCGTGGGCGCTGTGGGTGAAGATAACCTGTTTCTTCTCGTTGCCCGTGTTATTCATGGTCATGGGCTTTTCGATCTGAGCCTTTTGTTCGGGCGTGGGATCGGTGGCCAAGGCCGGGATGCAGAGGCCAGCGACGGCCAGCGCACAGAGAATGAGTCTTTTCACGGTATCCTCCAATAGGGTTTCAGACGATCCGGCGATGCCGGCGCGTCCGTTTGGGAACACGGGTTACTTCGCCAGAATGCGCGGCATGGTGACGGTGAAGGTACTGCCTTCGCCCTTGACGGAAGCCACCTCTATCCTGCCGCCGTGCTGCATGACCACCTGGCGGGCGACGTACAGGCCGATACCCGTACCGCCCTTGCCCTTTGAGGAGAAGAACAGGGTGAACAGCTTGGTACGGGTTTCCTCGGTCATGCCGATGCCGTTGTCCTCGATGCGCACCTCCACGGCGTCGGGAAGCCCCTTGACGCTCACCCGTACGTAGTGCTCCTTCTTGGAGCCGTCGGCGCGGCAGGCGTCCACGGCGTTCTCAAGCAGGTTGACCAGCGCGGCGCTGAGGGCGGAGGCGTCGGCCTCGAAGGTGCCGGGATCGCCGTCGGCCTCCAGCGTCATGGCGATGCCCGCTTCGGCGGCCTTGTCCGAGACCGTGGAAACAACGGAACGCATGAACTCCTCCGCGACCAGAATGTTCCAGTCGAGCTTGCGTTCCTTGGCGAAATACAGGATGTCGAGCACCATCTTGCGCAGTCGGGCCACAAGCTGGCGCATGTCCTTGAGGGAATCACGGGTCCGGGCCTCGTCGCCTTTGTCGATGCCGGAGCCGAGGCGGTAGACGCTGCCGTCCAGCGCGGTGAGCATACCCTTGATGCCGTGGGCGGTGGAGCCCATGAGCAGGCCGAGGGAGGCGAGCCGATCCTGCAGCTGGCGCAGTTCCGTAATGTCCGTGGCCATTTCGATGCATTCGGTGATGTTGCCCGAAGTGTCGCGCAAAGGTGCGGTCCAGACGAGCACGTTGACCGGACGGCCTTCGTGGTCGATGACCACTTTTTCCGTATGGCATGGCTTGCCGTCCTGAAAGGAGCGCTGCACCGGGCACTCGTCGCAGGGCGCGGACGAACCGGCGAACAGCTCGTAACAGCGCTTGCCGCTCTGCATACCGAACGTGTGGCGGAAGGCGCGGTTGGCTTCAAGCACCTGCAAATCACGGCCCACCACGGAGACGTAGCAGGGGCTCTCTTCAAACAGCTGGCGGAAGCGTTCGCGGGTGACGCGCAGTTCCTCGCGCAGGCGGCGGCTTTCCTGCTCGTCCACGCTCAGTTCGAGCACGAGCTCCACTTCGCCTTCGTTATTGAGGATCGGTGCAGTATGCACCAGTACGGGGATTTCCTTGCCGTTCTTGTCGCGCAGGATCTGCTCGCTGCGCGCGCCGCGGCCCTCCACAATGGCCCGCTCCACGGGGAACATGGCCTCGTTGCTGTGCAGGACATAGGGCTCCCAGCTCGGGTGCCCCACGAGATTGCCGAGGCGTTCGCGGTAGAGATCGTTGACGGCAAGGACTTCCATAAACCTGTCGTGCATGGCGATGAAACAGGGCAGCTCGTTGAAGGCCTGCTGCTCTCCGCTCATGGACGAGCCGAGGGTGTGCAGCCCGAAGGCAAAGCCGTCCACGACCTGCCGGGCGGCGAGCTGGCGCTCCGCCTCCACGAGCTGCGCGGACTTCTCATTGATCATTTTTTCGAGATTCGACGTGTATTCTTTGAGCTTGTTGCGCATGGCGATGCGCTCAAGGGCGCGTTTCAGGGAAATGTGCAGCAGATCGTCGTCGATGGGTTTGGTGATGAAGTCGGACGCTTCCAGCTTGAGCCCCTGAATCGCCATTTCCAGATCCGCATGTCCGGAAATGAGGATGACTTCGGTTTCCGGCGCGAGGATCTTGATGTGCTTCAGGAGATCCAGCCCGTTCATGCCGGGCATCCTGATGTCGGTGATCACGATGGGGATGGGCCGTTCCGCGAAAAGCTGCAGGGCTTCCTCCCCCGAGGCCACGGTGATGACGTTGTACCCGGCGTCGCGGAGCGAAAGACCCATGACGGTACGGATGCCCTGTTCGTCGTCGACGAGGAGAATGGTTTCTTTCATGAGTCCTCCCTGAGATGGTTCGCCTCGGCGGCAGCGGGGGTGCGCTCCACGCGCAGCGGCAACACGATGCGGAACAGCGCTCCGCTGTCGGGCAGGTTCTCCCACAGGAGCCGGCCGCCCATTTCCAAAAGCGCTTTGCGCGTTCCGAGCAGTCCGAACCCTGTACCATCTTTTTTGGTCGTAAACAAACCGTCCCGGAGCCGTTCGGCGGCTTCCGCGCTCAGCCCCGTGCCGTTGTCCCGCACGTCGTAGATGAGGGCGTCGGGCGTGCGGGCGATCTCGACCCGGACTTCGGCGGGGCGGGCGCGCAGCCCCGGCGCGGGGAAGGCCTCCAGCGCGTTGCCCACCAGATTGAGCAGGCAACCTTCGAGGCGTTCGGCATCCAGAGGGATGGGGTCTGAATCGGCGGCATCCTGAAACTGGAGCGCTATGCTCAGACTGGCGGCCCGGCCTTCCAGACGCTTGACCACATGGCGGACGGGCTGCACCGGGTCCACAAGGCATTCGCGCAGTTCCGTCTGCTGCCCGATATGCAGCAGGTGCAAGAGCTTGTCGCGCACCCGCGAAATGTCTTCTTCGAGCATGGCCCAGCCGTCGTCGAGATACTCCCGGTTCCCGGACTCCATCCCCTGCTTGAGGACAAAGAGGCTCCCTTCGAGCGCCGCCGCGAGGTTTTTGATGGTGTGGGCCATACAGGCCACGGTTTCGCCCACGACGGCGACCCTGTGGGCTTCCAGCAGTTCCCGCGTGCGCGAGGCGACGAGCTCCTCCAGATGTTCGGTGTGGCGGCGGATCTGTTCGCGCAGGGAGTATTGTTCGGCGGCACGTTTCAGCGAGTGCTCCAGCAGGTCGTCGTTGACGGGCTTGGCGATGAAGTCCGCCGCGCCGAGGCGCAGGCATTCGACGGCGTTGTCCATGTCGCCGTGCCCGGTGATCATGACGACCTGCGTGTCGGGATTCTGGTTGCGTACCCGTTCGAGCAGGGCCAGGCCGTCCATGCCCGGCATACGGATGTCGGTGACCACGATGGGGAAGGGATTGGCGGTGAACGCCTCCAGCGCTTCGCGGGCGCTCTCGGCGGTGTGGACGTCATAGCCGAAATCCCTGATCAGGGCCCCGAGGACATGGCGGATGCCGGGTTCATCATCAACGAGCAAAACGCGAACGGAAGTGTCCATGCAGTATCCTTGCTTCAAGAAATCTGTTCCGGTTGCGGGCCGGAAACGCCTCCGGCCCTGTTCCCGTCGGCGGGCGCGTTCGGGGCGAGATCCCCGCGCCGGGTGATGGGGAGCCGGATTTCGAAGAGCGCCCCGCCTTCGTCGCGGTTCCGGGCGGAGATGGAGCCGCCGAAATCCTTGACCAGCCCGTAAATGATGGAAAGGCCGAGGCCGGTCCCCTTGCCGACGGGCTTGGTGGTGAAGAACGGTTCGAAAATTTTATTCAACAGGTGGGCGGGAATGCCGGTCCCGGTATCCCAGACGGACAGCAGCACCGTGTTGCCGTCCATAGCCGTGGAGACGCCGATGACGGCGGGCGGTTCGGGCGCGCTTTTGACGCGTTCCTCCACGGCGTCCCGGGCGTTGAGGATGAGGTTGACGATCACCTGTTCCAGACGGTTGGGGATGGCGAGGACGGGCGGCAGGGCCGGGGCGAGCGAGGTCTCCAGCGTGATGCCGTGTACCACGAGCTGGCGGCCGAACAGATCGCAGGCCTGCGCCACGACGCCGTTGATGTCCGTATCCAGCAGCGCAAGATCGGATTTGCGGCCGAAGGCGCGCATGTGGTTGATGATGTCGCTGGCGCGGTCGACCTGCCCGCTGATTTCCACGGACAGCTCGGAGAGCGTCTCCGGCGCGATGGGTTCGCTGCGGCGGGTCTTGCGCAGAAAATAGCTTGCCGCGCCCTTGATGACGGTAAGCGGCTGGTTCAGCTCATGGGCCACCCCGGTCGCCATTTCGCCGAGCGTCGCCATCTTTCCGGCCTGAATGAATTTCTGTTCCATCTCGATGCGTTCGGTGACGTCGGTGGCGCAGAGGATGCGGACGCGGCGGTTTTCGATCATGGCCGAGGCGGAACGGATGTCCACGCGCAGGGGCGTGCCGTCGGCCTTGATGTTCGTCACGCCGGAAAAGACGGTGAAGGCCCGCAGCTGGGAAGCGTACTGCTCGCGCTCCTCGGGCAGGAACAGATCGAGGATGCCGCGCCCGATCAGTTCGTTTTCCCGCTGGCGTCCGTACATTTTGACGGAAGCGGGGTTGCAGTCGAGGATGGTGAGCTCGGCGGCGTCCAGGAGGAAGACGGCATTGGGGATACTGTCGAAAATGGCCTTGTGGGTGCGCTCGGACGCCTGCAGCTGGTGCTGGAGGGTATGGATGAGCGTCATGTCGATGCTCATTTCCATAACCGAGGACACGTTGCCGTCCTTGTCGAACAGGGGCACGGTCTGCACGAACCAGTAGTCCCGCGTCCCGTCGGGGTTGACGCGGCTTTCCTGATTGCACTGGACGGCCCCTTCCTCCCATGTGCGCTGGACCGAGCATTCGGGGCAGGGAGTGGTCCGGCCTTTGTAGACCTCGTAGCAGGTGTTGCCCGGCTGCGGATCGTACCGGACGGCGAAGCTGTGGTTCCAGCGCAGGAGGCGGTATTCGCGGTCCTGCACGGAAATGCCGCAGGGGACCATGTCGAACAGTCGCTGGAAGTCGTCCTTCCGGCGGCGCACTTCTTCGAGGTGGTGCTGATTGCGGATGCTGAATTCAACGATGGCCCGCGCGAGCTGGCCGAATTCGTCGTCGCGGCGGGCGTCGTCGAGGGTGACGGCCTGCCCTTCGCGCATGGCCTGCATACTGGCGATCATGCGGCCGATGGGCAGACGCACTTCATACCAATAAAGGGCCACCGAGACGGCGCAAAGGAGCAGGGTAACGGCGGGCAGGACAATCCAGAGCCATTCGTAGGGCATCAGCCACAGAACGGCCCCCACCCCGGCGAGAAACAGCAGCGCCGTCATGGTGATGGTCTTGACCATGAGGCGGTAGGCTCCGAATCGGCTATGCATCGTCAACCCCGGTTTCCGGCGGTCCGCAGGGAACCGCCGGAACGGAAACGGTTATTCCCCGTCCATGGCCTTGCGGGCGGCGTCCTTGGACTCAAGCACCCGGTTGACGATGGAGAGCAGCTCTTCGGGATCGAAGGGCTTCTGGAGGGTGGCCACGGCGTTGCGGATGGCGAGGTGGATGCCCTGGAGGCCGCTGATCACGATGACGGGCGTGTCCTTGAATGCGGGGTTCATGGACATCTTGCGGTAAAAGCGCGGCCCCCATTCGTCGGGCATTTCCATGTCCAGCGTGACGAGATCGGGCCTTTCCGCTTCGAGGACGGAAAGGGCTTCCTCGACGCTGGATGCGGAACAGGTCGCGTAGCCGTTGTCGGAGAGAACTTCGGTGATGTACTTGACGATATACGGGTCGTCGTCGATGGTCAGGATCTTCTTGGGCATGGGGCTTCTCCTTGCGTTCGGATCAGGCGGTGGTTGGTTCGGGAACGAGCCGGTTGACGACCTCAAGCAGGGCTTCCGGCGTACACGGTTTTTCAAGGCAGGCCGCGGGGGCGGGAAGCGGGCCCTGCGTCAGGCCGATCGTGGCGAACGCATGTTCCCGGACGGAGATCGGCACGGCGGACAGCATGACCACGGGAATGCGTTTCCAGTCCTCGTCGCGGCAGACGGCCCCGTAAAAGGTCAGGCCGCTTTGCTCCGGCATCATGACGTCCAGCGTGATGACGTCCGGCCTCCACGAGCGGAGCACGTCCAGCGCTTCGATCCCGTTGCGGGCCATCTTCACGGCGAACCCGGCCTTTTCGAGGAGCACTCTGAGAAAGTACCGGAAATGGACCTCGTCATCAATGACGAGAGCACGCCTTCCGTCCATGTCACCGGGCCTCGGGCCGGGTCACGCTGGCGACGGGGCAGGCGGAACGCAGCACAACCTGTTCCACCGTGGAGCCGATGTCCGCGTCGTCATCGGACAGATCCGAGGAATGGTGGGCCATGACGATGAGATCCGCCTCGTTCTCGCGGGCGACCTTGAGGATTTCGACATAGGGAATGCCTTCGCGCACAATGACCTCGGCGTTGGCGAAACCGTCGAGCTTGGACAGGTACAGCTTGTCGATCTTCTCGCGCATCTGCTCGGTATGGCGCTCGATCTCGGACTGGTCCATCGTCATGCCCTGGATGGACGTGATGTCGACGGCGTGCGTGATGTACAGTTTGGCGTTCAGCTGGCGGGCGGTATTCAGGGCAAAACGGAACGCATGGTTGGCGGCTTCGCTGAAGTCGGTGCAGAAGACGATGTTCGAGAACAGGTGCCAGCAGGTGGTGCAGGGGCGGTTGACGATGAGCACCGGGCAGGGGGCCTTCTTCGCCACGGCGCGCACCGTGTTGCCCACGATGGAGCGCATACGGGCGGCGTTGGGATCGCTGGCGGCGCTGCTCGCGCCCATGACGATGAGATCGGGCTTGATCTGACGGGCGTAGCGCAAAATTTCGGTGGAAGGCATACCTACGCTCAGTTCCATGCGGAAGGGGCGGGTACAGGCTTCAATCTGATAGGCATAGGCCGTATTGAGTTCTTCGCGCACCATCTCCTGATACGCCTCATCCGGCTGCTCAAGGCTGCCGCTGCGGGTATCGGTGACGTTGGTGGTGAACCCACGGGAGGGGACGCCGCAGCAATGGTAGAGCGTCAGTTCCGCCTGCTGCTTTTCCGCCAACCCAAAAGCCAGTTTCGCGGCGTTGTCGCTGCCGGCCGTTCCCGAACTCGCAAACAGGATGTTCTTGAACAACATCTCGCTACTCCTTGAGATTACAGGTGAGTGAGCCGCCTTGGAACCCGAGTTCCCAGCCCATGCCTTCCAACAGATCAAACACTGTAAAGCTGGTTTCCGCGTCCAACGCGGTCGCTGTCTCGCCGAGCAGGACATGCCGGGCCGTCCCCGTTTGCAACGGGGTGTCCAGCATGTCCCGCAGGCGGAAAAAACGCAGTTCCGGCAGTTCGTCGCCGACGCCTTCGACGGCAAGGTAGACGTCCACGCGGGGCGTGCCGGGAAATCCCGTCAATTCCACGCGTTTGCCGAGGCGCAGGGCTTCGAGGCCGGGATAGCGGCAGCCGGAGGCGGGGCAGGCTTCGGCTTCGGCGAGGGCGTCGCCAAGGCCGGGGACCAGTTCCCGCGCCAGCGGATTCCGCTTGAGCAGCCTGAAGAACGAGCGCAGCGTAACGTCTCCGTCGAGTTCGAGCCTCATCCGGAGAAGCCCCGCGAATGGGGCTTCGGACGAAAGCGTCCCGTCAGAATGCAGCCGGATGGCGTCCATGATCCTGTCCTACTTGTGGCAAGCGCCGCAAGTGGTCGGGCCCTTGTTCTGGGCCGTATGGCATTCGATGCAGTTCTTGTGATAGGCACGCATGAGCGGCGTGCGTCCGCTGGGCATGTTGGCCTTGTGGCATTCGGAACAGGGCTGATCTTCCGAGCTCACCTCGGGGTCTATGACGCCGTTTTCGCCGCCGTGGTGGCAGACGATACAGTCTTCGATCTTGGCGCGCTCGTTATGGTTGTCGTGATCGAAGGTGACGGCGGGGCGGCGGTGAGTCTTGAACTCTTCGGATTTCAGGGTCAGCGCATGGGCCGTCCCGACGAGGCCAAGCAGCAGCGTGACGGCGAGACCGGCGCGGGCAAGGGCGTGCAGGGGCATAGTTCACTCCAGTGATTCACGGAGGCGGCGCCTCCAAAAGCGGTGTACGGGGTCCGGAGCGCTGCGGGGAGCCCTCCCGGTGCCGGGAAGGCCCCTCGCGGGCTGACTATACTTCGGGCTTTTCCATCAGTTCATAGATGAGGTCGCCGATGAACTTGGTGTGCATGCCGAGCTTGTAATGCTTGATGATGTCTTCCAGTCCGCCGTGGCAGTTGTGGCACGGGGCGACCACGGTGTGGACTCCGGTGTTGCGGAGCTGATCGGCTTTCACCCGGTTGCCTTCCATGCGCACGCTCTTGAAGGGCGGGCCGCAGTTGATGATCCCGCCGCCCGCGCTGCAACAGAAGTTGTGCTCGCGGTTGGGCGTCATTTCGACCACGTTGGCGCAGAGGAAGTGCACCACGTCGCGCAGCTTGTCGGCAAGGCCGCGGCCGCGGATGGTGTTGCAGGGATCATGGATGGTGACCGGATCTTCGAACTGGTGCGTGATCTTGATCTTGCCTTCGTTGATGAGCTCCCAATAGAACTCGATGGCATGGACCACCGGGACCGGGGAGTCCTTCCAGGCGAGCCAGCGGTTGCCCTGATCGTACACGGAGCGGAAGGCGTGCCCGCATTCGCCCATGACGATGCGCTTGACGCGCAGCTTCTGGGCCAGCTCGAAGTGGGCGCGCTTGATGCGGCCCATCATTTCGTAGTCGCCCGTGAACATGCACATGTCGCTGTTGTCCCAGCCGGGGCGGGAGGGCATGGTCCAGTCGCTGCCCGCCTGATGGAAGATCGCGGCGGCCTGATAGATGAGCTGCGTGCGGAACTTCGGCTCGGGCGCGATGACCGAGTACATGAAGTCCGCGCCTTCCTTGTCGAGCGGGATGCGGATGCCGGGGAATTCCTCGCGGGCTTCCTCTTCCTGCCAGACGAGGCTGTCGATCCATTCGTCTTCGCGCACCCACATCTGGTTGAACGTGGCGGAATGGCTGTTGGCGGTGTCCTGAATGAAGGTCGGGGTGATGCCGAGCTTGTTGCAGATGCGCCGCACGAGGCTCATCAGGTAGGCGATGTCCACGCCCACGGGACAGTAATGGATGCAGCGGCGGCACATGTTGCATTCGGTGTGCGCGATCTGCGCGATGCCCCGCATCTGTTCGGCGTTGAGCTTCCCGCTCTCGCGGACCATCTTGAAGATGGTCTTGTCGAGCTTGGCGACGGGCGTATAGGACGCGTCGTCCGGGTGGGAAAGGCTGAAGTGGCAGGCCTTGGCGCAGGCGCCGCAGCGCATGCAGGTCTGTTCGTATACTTTGACTCGCGCGCCTACCTCGCCCTTCAGGACGTCGCGGATCACTTTGGTGATGCGCTCCGGCGTGGCAAGCTGCATGCCGCGCGTCAGGTTGGCGTCTTCGATTAAGCGTTTTTCAATACCCATCGTGTGCCTCCAAAATTACCAGTCGCAGGTACGACGGACGCCGATGGATTCGGAACCCATGTAGGCGCGGGTGAAGGGAATCAGAATGGCGTGGCTCAGGCGCGTGAAGGGCAGGCAGATGAGGATCGCCTCGCCGAACAGCACGTGGAGCAGAGCCATGAAGCTTTCGCTTCCGAACCCGTGCGCGGAGGCAAAGCCGGTCACCATGACGCCGGTGACGAGCAGCAGGGAGAACCAATCGGCCTGTCGGGTCACGTAGCTTGACGCCGGGACTGCCAGTCGGCGCCAGCCGAGGACCAGACAGGCCAGAATGGTAGCTAGGGTGACGGCGTCCATAAAGCCGTCGGGCAGGGAAGGAAGGGAAAAACCGAAATTGTAGTCCCACATGACGTTGTGGGCCGAGTAGAACAGCACGGCGAGCAGGATGCCGATGTGCAGCACGAAGTTCGCCACGGTCAGCAGCGGGTTCTCGCGCCAGCCGCAGGTGGAGAAGGGCAGCGTCCAGCGGATGATCGACGTCAGCGAGTCTTTCCAGTTCATGTAGGCGAGGGCCGAGGCGTCGCGCTGGCGGGCGAGGCGTCCGAGCGACCACAGCCGCCAGATCATCCCGCCGATGCACACCGTGAAGGCGATCCATGCCAGCGGGCCTACCGCAAAATTGTACAGGGCATTCATGATGAGTTCCTTGTTGCAGTTGGATGCCTAGAGCCGCACGGTGTGGCGGGAGAACACGCCGTCCTTGAGGGAACAGAACAGCAGGACTGTGCCGTCCGGGCTGAACGTGGGGTTCCACACGCCGTCGAGGTTTTCGATCACGGCGTTGCCGTCGACGTACAGGGCGAACTTGCCGTCGCGGCGGACCTTGGCGGCGGCGCGGTCCCCGGCGGGCGAGAACACGACGGGCCACGCCATATCAAAGGCATCGTCCCACACTTTGCCGTCCACGGCGATCTGGAACCGGCTGTTGTTCTGGCTGCCGAGGGCGGCGGCGTGCTTGCCGTCCGGGGACAGGACGAGATCCGTCACGGACGGGAAACGGCAGTTCCACGGGGTGGCGTTGCAGGCCACGGTGAAGGCGCCGTAGGAAGGCGCGGTGACGGCCCAGATGTATTCGCCGTCGGTGGCGGCGGCCTGAGGCGCCCAGCACTGCGCGAACATGGGCTTCCAGAAGAGGGAGCCGTTGCGGGCGAGGCCCCATTTGCCTTCCTTGCGGATGGGCGCGATGACGTCGCCGGATTTGGGCTCGAAGATGGGTTCCCACGCACAGGGGTAGGTTTCGCTCCAGCGCTGGCCGTTGATGGAAATGGTATATTCGTACGGCGTGACGCGCACGGTGCTGGCGACCCGGTGGCCTTCCCTGTCGAAGCAGGGCGACCACGCGTTCAGGTAGCACTCTTCCCATGCTTGGCCGTCGACGGCGATGGTATAGATGCCCTTGCTGAAGCCTTCCAGATCGGCCTGGCCCAGCCCGGCGGTCTGGACCACGGCGGCGGTTTTGCCGGTTTCCGAAAGGACGAAATCGGTGGCGGCGGTGTAGAGCTGTTCCCACGGCGCGCCGTCGACCAGCATCCCGTATTCCATGCCGGTCTGCATGGGCACGGCGATGGTCCCGGCCTTGTTGAACCTGGTTCCCCACAAATAGTCGGCGTGTTCTTCGCTTTCCGCGTCGTCGACCACAATGGCCCACTCGCCGTCGCTCTGAGACAGAGCCGTCAGCCGCCCGTCGGGGGCGAACTGGCAGTTATACATCTTGTCGGTGCGCGTTTCCCACAACGCACCGTTCAAGCGTACGGTAAAAGTGCCGTCTTCGAGGGCAGAAACCGCCGCGAACGATTCGCAGTCCGGAGAAATCTGCCATTCCTCCTGCCATGCCGTTTCGGGCAACATCTCCGTTTCCCCGAGCTTTCTGACAGAAGGTTCCCAATCATACCGTTTCTGATCTTCCATACAGTCCCCCACTGGGTGTGAAGCTACTTTTGGGCAGGAGCATACCGCGAAATCACGTTCTGTAAAGGCGCTCCGCCTGGAACGGGTATTACCCCGTTCTCAGATTGGGTATTGTCCTAAAAGGAACAGCACGATTTTTCCGGCATCAAAGGAAAAACGTGAAGAACGGGAAGAATGCCGTGTTAGAGGAATACGGGATATCACCCCTTCTTGTTTCCCATACCAAAAGTGAGGCTAATAACTTGAAAGAACACTCGTTCTTTTTTGGGTAATCGAGCCCCGAAACGGCGGATATTTTGTGAAAAGGCAGGATTGAGGTTACGGATCGGCAACACGGAAAAAAGGTCAAAAAAATTGTATTCAGAAGAAAGGGAGGAAAACACTTTTAAAAACACAAGGTTGCCTCAAGAAAGCGTGTAAAGTGAGGAAAAATCAAAAAAAGTTTTTGCTCAGAGAGCGTATTCTTGTTCCATAAAAAGAGAGCAGTCTTTTGTGGCGGATACTGAATCTTCTTTATTAAGAACGATTTCTAAGAACTAGCCTGCCGGAAACGGATGGTTTTGACGTCCGGTAGGGAAGGGACGTTCCCCCTCGGATGGGCTTATGTGGAGAGGGGGCGGAGCAGGCCCGCTTGAAAGTTCGACGGGCGTTTGCCATAGTTCCGCCAGCGTCTTGCCCCTCATACTCTGGACCCCAAGCAAGCCGGCGGAACAACCGCCACGCTGGATGCCGTGCCCGTTTGGGGCTTGCGGAGACGGCCATTCGTCCGTAGCGTGCCCGGTTATCGGTCCGTTCTTGAAGACGGGGCCGGCAGAGCTGAGGGCTGTTTTTACGGAATGCCGGACAAATGGAAGGCCCTTTGGGGCCTACCGCGACTGCCGCGCAGAAGAGGCCTTTGCATACTTGTGGGGTTTACCCGGCCGCTCATGTCGGTGGCGTCGTTGTTGCTGGAAAATCATAGATTCGCTTGGGGCGACGGTGTTTGCTTTGAGAGCTGACCGCGCCTTTGGAAGCGGTACGGAAGAGAATCGGAAAAAGGAGTTGCTCATGAAACGTATTCTGATGTTGGGCCTGTTGGCCCTGAGCCTGCTGTGCGGCACGGCGTTCGCCAAAACGGGCGAAGGCATGACGATCTGGTTTGATACGGGCGGTTCCGTAGGGGATGGTTACGGCACCATCGTTCAGAACGGGGCCAAGGCCGCTGCCGCCGATATGGGGTGCGAGCTGCGTTTGCTGTATTCCGACTGGAACCCTGAAACCATGATCACGCATTTCCGCAATGCCGTGGCCGCACGTCCGGACGGTATCGTCGTCATGGGGCATCCCGGAGACGCCGCATTCGGCCCGCTGGTCGATGCTGCGGTCAAGCAGGGGATCGTCGTGACCTCGATCGACACGGCCTTGCCGGAAACGCAGGCTCGGCATCGCGCCAAGGGTTTCGGCTATGTGGGGACGGACAACTACACGCAGGGCAAGGCTCTCGCTGAGGAAGTGCTGCGCCGCACGAACTTGAAGAAAGGCGACCGCGCCTTTGTCTGGGGCCTGAAGCGCATCCCCGATCGCGGGCGGCGCGCGCAGGCTATCGTCGAAATGCTGGAACAGGCGGGCGTGACCGTGGATTATCAGGAAATCACCCCAGAAATCGACAAGGACCCCGTGCTCGGTGCCCCGGTCGTGGCGGGGCAGCTCGGGCGTCACCCCGACACCAAGGTCATCATTGTGGATCACGGCTCCCTGACCGCGCAGATGGGCAACCACCTCAAGAACGCGGGCGTCAAGCCGAATACGGTATATGTGGCGGGATTCTCGCTGTCTCCGGCGACGGCGGCGGCCATTGAAAACGGCTATGTCCAGCTTGTTTCCGAAGCGCAGCCGTATGTGATGGGCTACTTCGGCGTCGTACAGACCGTGTTGAGCAAAAAGTACGGTTTTACCGGATTCAGCATCGATACGGGCGGCGGCATCGTGGACGCCGCCAATATCGGCGCGGTGTCCGCCTTTGCCAAGCAGGGCTTGCGGTAGAGGAAACGCCCCCAAAAGGGAGAAGGGAGCTTCTGAAGAAGTATCCCCTTTTCTTTTTTCCGGACAGGCAGGCTAGCGCTTTTTTACTTTTGAAAGAATAGAGAGGCATTGGGGAAGGGAGCGGAGCGTTTTCCTTGAGGAGCGCTTCCCTTCCCCAAAACCGCCAGCGCGGAACCTCTCTCCTTTCAAAGACGTTCGTGCCTATCAAATCCTTGCCCGCAGTCTCTTCCGGCACAGATTGTCTTTGAAAATACGGTCAAAGTGGAAGGCTTGTCTCATGGCGGTCGAGAGATGTTTTTCCAGCGGCTGCGCGGCGGAACTCCCGCTGATGCGGGGCGTCAAAGTGACATGGATGCGTTATGGGAATGCTGCTCAGTGTAAGAGGGATACGGAAATCGTTCGGAGCGGTGGCGGCGTTGCGGCACGCCGATCTGGACATGGCGGAAGGTGAGGTCGTGGCACTGCTTGGCGATAACGGCGCGGGCAAGTCCACGTTCGTCCGCCTGCTCTCCGGGGCCGGGCGTCCCGACGGCGGCACGTTCAGGTTTGGGGGGAATCCCGTTGATCTGGCGAAATACAGCGTCCGCAAGGCCCGGGATATGGGCATCGAGACGGTGCATCAGGATCGCTGCCTGTGCGAGGGGCAGTCGCTCTGGAGGAATATGTTTGTGGGGCGCCACGTGAGGACGCGCTGGGGATTCATCGACATTGCCGCCGAACGCGAGGCAACCCGGGTGATGCTGGGGGAGTGGCTCGGGCTCGGCGGGGCGGGGCTGGACCCCGATGCCGACGTACGGGTGTTGTCCGGCGGCGAGCGGCAGGCGCTGGCGATCGGGCGGGCCATGTATTTCGGGGCGCGGCTGGTCATCTTGGACGAACCCACCACGGCCCTCTCGTTAAAAGAGGTGAAACGCGTTCTGGAATTCATCCAGGCCCTGCGGGACAAGGGGCGCTCCGTGCTGCTGGTGTCCCACCATGTGCATCAGGCGTATGATGTGGCGGATCGGTTCCTGTTCATGGATAAGGGCAGGACGGTCGGTGAAGTGCGGCGCGAGGGGACGTCCCCGGCGGATCTGACGAAACGGCTGCTGTCCCTCGCCGAAGGGAGAGGTGCGTGATGGGCGGGCGCATCCGGCGGGCGTTGCCCGCAAGCACACGCAACCAGCTGTGGCTGACGGGGTTGTTCTTGGCGTTGCTTGCGCTGTTCATGATGACGGGCGCGCGGGCGTTTCTGGCGTGGCCCATGTACGAGAGCCTGCTTTCAACCTTGCCCCTGTACGGTTTTCTGGCGCTCGGGCTCACGTTGGTGGTCGCGGCGGGGGAGATGGATTTGTGTTTCCCCTCGACGCTGGCGGTAGCCGGATTCGGCTTTGCGCTCACGGGGATACACACGGGGCAGGTCTGGCTCGGCGTCATCGTCGCCATCCTGATCGGCTTGGGGATCGGTCTCTGCAACGGCTTTCTGGTCGCGTATGTCGGCGTGCCGTCCATCATAGCGACCATCGGGACGCAGTTTTTCTGGCGCGGCGCTGTCATGCTGCTGAGCCAGGGACTCGCACTCGGGCTGGCGGATCTGGGGGGAAGCCCCACGCATAGCGTGCTGGCAGGGAGGCTTGGCGGCTTCCTGCCCATGCAATCGCTCTGGCTGATTGTAATGGCGCTTGCCCTTTGGCTTCTCCTGAACCGCCACCCGCTCGGCGACGCCATCCGGTTTACGGGCGAGCAGGCGGACATCGCATCCCGGCTCGGCATCAACGTCCCGGCGGCCCGTCTTGGCGTACACACGCTCATGGGCGGCATAGCGGGCTTTGCCGGGGCCATCGGATGCATGGAAATGGGGTCGTGGTGGCCCACACAGGGAGACGGGTACATGCTGCTGGTGTTCGCCGCCGTGTTCATCGGTGGGACCAGCGTATTCGGAGGCTCCGGGAGGCTGTACGGCACGTTGATCGGCATCGCCATCGTCGGGATGATCGAGGCGGGCATCGTCAGTTCCGGCCTGTCGGGATTCTGGACTCGCGCCGTGCACGGCATGGTCATCGTTGTCGCGGTATCGAGTTACGCGATTCTCTCAGGGAATGCCGACGAGCGTATTTTGCGTCTGGTACGGTGGAGAAAAAGGTAGAGCCTCTTCAAAGCCACTGAGCCGAGAAAAGCGGCAAGTGGCGAGCGGCGCGCATTGCCTGATCGGTACAACACAGGGAAACGCGTTTCCTGACCTCGGTTCCAGATGGTGGAAAGAGCAACAAAAGGGAGGCTTCAACCTCCCTTTTGTTATCGCCGGACAGCTACAAGTCTCGTCGCTCGACAAGCAGTTTATCCAGTTCTTCCATGAATGCGGCAAGCAGGGCTTCCTGCCCGCGCACGGAGCGGATGACTTCGCCTTTACGGAAGATGATGCCCTTGTCGCGGCCTCCCGCCATGCCGAGATCGGCTTCCCGCGCCTCGCCGGGTCCGTTCACCACACAGCCCATGACCGCGACCTTGATGGGCGCGTTTTCCGTGCGCAGGCGGCGCTCCACTTCTTGAGCGAGGCCGATGAGATCTATTTCCGTACGCCCGCAGGTGGGGCAGGAGATGATTTCCGGCCCGCGCTGGCGCAATCCGAGGGCGCGGAGCAGTTCCCACGCCACGGTCATCTCTTCTTCCGGGGCAGCCGTCAAAGAGACGCGCAGGGTGTCGCCGATGCCCTCGCTGAGGAGGACCCCCATGCCGACCGAGGATTTGATGGCTCCGCGCAGCACGCCGCCCGCCTCGGTGACGCCAAGGTGCAGCGGGTAATCGCAGCGTTGCGATAATAGCCGGTAACATTCAATGGTATTGAGGACCGAAGACGACTTGATGGAAATTTTCGTATCGTAAAAGCCGTGTTCCTCAAGGATGCGGACATGCCCGAGTGCGCTTTCAACCATTGCTTGCGGGGTGGGGCCTCCGTACTGCTCCAGCAGCCGTTTTTCTACCGAACCACTGTTGACGCCCACGCGGATCACCGCGCCCCGCGCTTTGGCGGCATCGACCACCATTTCCACGTTTTTGCGTTCGCCGATGTTGCCGGGGTTGATGCGTAAGCCTTCCAATCCCGCTTCCAGTGCCATGAGGGCCAGACGGTAGTCAAAATGAATGTCCGCGATGACCGGGATGAGGCTGGCGTCATGAATGGCGCGCAGGGCCCTGGCTGCCGTCTCGTCGGGTACGGCGACGCGCACGATTTCGCAGCCCGCGTCATGCAAGCGTTTGATCTGGCCGAGGGTGGCCTCCACGTCCCGCGTGTCGGTATTCGCCATGCTCTGGACGACAATGGGTGCACCTCCGCCGATACGGACGGAGCCGAGTTTCAATTGTCGAGTCTGTTTGCGGGGGAGTTCCATATACTATCCTTTTGGGGAGGAATCTGGGGGAGGGCGCTTTTTATAAAAAGCGCCCTCCCCCAGACCGCCACCCGCAAAAATGTTGACTGGTGGGGAGGCTGCGCGACAGGAGTTCGTTTCAGCCGGAGAGGGAATACAGAGAAGAGGCCATGCCCTGTCGGGATAAGATAGCTGGCTGTTGTTTTTAACAATATCGTTTCAACAAAAACCGTCGGGGGATGATCCGTCTGAGGAACATCCCCCGACGGTCGTTTTTCCGAAACTGCCGGGGTCCGGGGGGAGGCTCTCCCCCCGGGCAGGTCCGGGCGGCAGCCCGGCGGAGTCTGAGGCAGAGCCTCAGCAGGTGCAGGGCAGCGCCCTGCGTGTATTCACGTTACGCCAGCTTCTTGCGTTGTTCGGCCAGAGCCGCAGCCTGTTCCTCAAAGGTGGCGAAACCGGCCTGATGCAGGGCGTCCTCGACGGTCTCGTTCCAGTTCCACGCGGCATAGATGACCGGCTTGTGGAACGTGGCGCGGAAGGCCTTAAGAGCCTTGCGGGCGGTGTTTTCGCGGCTTCCGCCGAGGCTGTCACGGAGTTCGCCGTGCAGACGGGCGGTTTCCGCATCGTACCAGGCGCGGATCTTGGCCGGATCGGAGGCGAGCTTGGCGACATCGGCCTTTCCGGCGGCTTCAAGCAGCTTGACCAGCTTGGCCTGGTGCTGTTCGCCAAGCCACTTGCCAAGGCCGGAAGCCGAGATGTTCAGGGCTTCGGCGGCCGCGAAGTCCTGCTTCGTGCGGTAGTAGGTATCGGGCACGACGGAGGCGGAGGTGATGCCGCTGATAGCCACGAGGCCGCGCAGCACTTCGCTGTTCGCCACGCCCTGGCCGCAGAAGCCGACCTTTTTGCCGAACTTCTGCCCGGAGAAGATGGTCACCAGAATCGCCCAGACCACGGCGGGGTCTTCCTCGTCGTAGATGTGCGAGAGCGAGCTGTTGTCGCGGTCGGTGGCCAGCACCATCTGGGTCATGTCGTTGGAGCCGATGGAGAAGCCGTCGAACTCCTGGATGAACTGCCGCGCCAGAATGGCGTTGGAAGGCAGTTCGGACATGAGGATGATCTTGAGCCCGTCCTCGCCGCTGCGCAGGTTGTGTACGGTGTCGAGGTAGCCGCGCATGGCGCGGGCCTGTTCCAGCGTGCGCACGAAGGGCAGCATGAGCTGGAGGTTGTGCGCGCCGTAAGCCGAGCGGGCCAGCTTGAAGGACTCGATTTCCCAGTCGTGGATATCGCGGGATACGCCGCGATAGCCGAGCATCGGGTTGTCTTCGTGATCTTCGAAGAGGTTGCCGCCGAGCAGGTTGCGGTACTCGTTGGTCTTGAAGTCAGTGGTACGGTACACGATGGGCTTGCCGTAGAAGGCCATCGCAAACAGGGCCAATCCCTGAGACAGCGTCTGCACGTAGTGGTCGTGGCCGTTCTTGTGGCCGCGGGCGCGGATGAGCGTGCCGATTTCGCCGGGGATGGAACGCAGGGCGGCGATTTCCTTGGCGAGGCCGCAGCGGGCGCCCACGTCTTCACGCAGCGCGGCGATCTGGCGCAGGGTTTCCTGCACCGCCGGATTGAGCGCGGCGTAGCTGACCTGATCGCCGATTTCCTTTTCGATGGCGGCGCGGCGCGCCTTCACTTCGGGGGAATCGCCGGACAGGGCCAGCAGTTCGGACTCGTAGCCCATGATGATGCGGACGTGTTCGGCCAGATCCGCGGACGTCTCCAGCGTGCTGTAGAAGCGCGCGGCACGTTCGGTGTATTCGTCCAGCAGCTTTTCAACTTCGCGCATACGCCGATACACGGCCATGATTTCGTCGGGATTGCGGAGGTCGTCCTTTTTGCCGAGCTTTTCCAGTTCTTCCGCGAAGCCGGTGATGTTGCCGACGTGTTCGCGGAGGCGGAGATCCAACGACACGAGGCCAGCGTCAAGCTGTTCGCGGATGGTCTTGCGCAACTTGGAGTCCAGTTCGCCGATCTTCTTCTGGACGAGGCGTTCCAGTTCGCCGTTGTCGAAGGCTTCCAGCGCGGCGGGGTGCACGCCCACGTTGCCGAGCATGAATTCGGCGCGCAGCAGGCCCACTTCAAAGTCCGGCACGTTGCGGAGGCGGGACAGGAACAGGGCCTGCCCGATGTCCGCGAGCACGAGGCCGACTCGGGTTTTCGTCTGGGGCAGGGCTTCCACGTCCATTTCGCCGCCGACTTCATGCAGCGGGAGCAGGCCGCGGTACACGCGCCCACGGGTGCCGTCGACGGTGACGTCCAGACCGTCCAGAGCCTGAAGGGCCGTGGGGTTCTGGATGCCGATGACCGCGGCGATGCCGAGTTCGCGGGAGGTGATGGCCGCGTGGCTGGTGTCGCCGCCCACGTCGGCGAGGATGGCGGAGGCCACGCGCATACCGGGAACCATATCGGGGTCGGTACGTTCGGCGGCGAGGATTTCGCCCTTACCCACGCGGTTCAGTTCCAGCGCGGAGCGGAGGAAGCGGACCTTACCCTGTCCGGCGCCACGGGAGGCCCCGTTACCGGTCAGCAATATCTCGGCGGCAGCGGCGGCCTTGGGCTCCACTTCGCGGCGGCGCATGAAGATGGTGTGGGGATGCAGGGCCAGTTCTTCATTCCAGCGTGTTTCGGGGCGCGCCTGCACGAACCACAGCATACCCTTGGAGTCGATGCAGAACTCGGTGTCCATGATCATGCCGTCGTAGGCCTTGCTCACGGCGCGCACGCCCTTGGCGACCTGCTCGGCCTGCGTGGGGGTCAGGGCCCAGAGCATACACTCGCGTTCCGGAACGGGCACTTCCTTGGTGCCGCCGTTTTCGTCATAGACGATCTTCATGGTTTTGCTGCCCATGAAGCGGATCACGACTTCGCTGCCGTCGTCCTTCTGGTAGACATACAGCTTGTCGGGCGTCACGCGGCCGCCCACCACGGCTTCACCGAGGCCGTAGCTGGTGTCGATGCTCACGAGGTCCTTGCGGACGGTCCCGCGGCAACCCGTGGCGGTGTCGGCGCTGAACGCCGTACCGGACACCACCGGATTGATCATGCGCATGATGCACACGGAAAGGGACGTGTTCTCGATGGACCATTCCTTCTTCGCCTGCGCGGCAAGCTCTTCCTGGCCCGTGGTTTCGGACTGGGTCAGAGCATCGAGGATGGCTTCCCGGCGGTAAATCATGGAGCGCAGGTTATAGGCCGAGGCGCAGTCCCACAGGTACGCGGTGGCCACTGCGTCGTCGCCGACCATGTTCAGGAAGGTGTCCTGAAGGCCCGCGAAGGCTTTCTTGCGGGAGTCCTCACCGGCGGCAGAGGAACGCACGGCCACGGGCACGTCGCTTTCCTGCGCTTCGGCGCAGATGTCGCGGTAGGCGGAACGGACGGCCTTGTCGACGCGTTCGGGCAGGGGGCAGGACAGGATGGCGGCCTGCACCATGACGGAACGCTTGCGGAGCTGGTCGATGCCTTCCTGCGAGGAGGCGAAGCCGTCGACCACGTTGTTGACGAACGTGCGCAGGCGGATATGCGGCAGTTCCGGATCGGCTTCGGAAGCCTTGCGGATCTCGGCTGCGACGGAACGCACGAATTTCGGCAGGAACTCGTGATCCTTGGTGACTTCGGGGGAAGCCCAATCGATGCGGTTATAGGCTTCGTCGACCATGGAACGGATCAGCGCCGCGCACACCTTGCATTCGTCGAGCACGATGTGGAACGCCACGGACGAAATGGCGCGGAACTGAGGAATGCGAACGCCTTCAACCCGGCTGATCAGTGCCGTGTTGTAGTTTTTGCCACCCACCAGCAGCTCGGCGTCCTCGCCGATCCGCACGATGTCCGCGCCGGTCAGGACCAAGCGCTTGAGAAGATCTTCCACCGGAACCTCGTCTTGTCGGTTTTTGGTTGCGGAAGGAGTTTTCGTCATGAGGATTGCCTCCCAGGCTCTCTCTTCGTATCGGTTGATGTCCCTTAGATCCGGCTGAGCCGTTCCCCGCAGTAGGGACAGAACTCGATGTCATTCATGGGCAACGGACGACTGCACGCCTCGTTGGTGCAGATGCGCGGAACCGGCCCGAGCTCCACGATGAGCTCGCCTTCGCGGACGGTTTCCATCTTCCTGGTTTCCTTGTAGTCGGCGGTCTTGAGCACACGCTTGACGATGCCGGCCACAGGAGCCAGAACGGCTTTTTCCTGCTTCATGATGGACACGTTGAACAGTTCTTCGCCCTCCTCGACGATGTCGCCGGGATGGACGTACATCACCCAGAGGTCGCCGTTGCTCGGCGCGCCGACCTGATACTTGTCCGTAGGATCGGCCATCACCGCGCCCCCGGCGCCGCCGTTCTTGGGCGGGGCGACCTTGATGAGCTGGCTGAAGATTTCCGAGTCAAGCACGAAGCGGACCATGGATTCGCCCGCATCGTTGGCCGGGGACATGCTCACCAGCAGGAACTGGTGCGGCTTGCCGGACGTATCCACAAAGTTGATTTCCTCGCCGACGGAGCAGCCTTCAAACCAGACGGGCAGCGGCAGCCGGTTGGGATCGCCGTATTTGGCACGGAACTGAACCGTCTTCACGGCGTCGCCGGGATGGTTCAGGTACATGACCATTTCTTCTTCCGTGGGTTCGCGCTTGATGATGTCGCGGAACGCCTTGCGCTCAGCCTCAATGTCCATGTCGGTGAGCTTTTCCAGCGGCGAATGCGTGGTCCGGTCGGCAATGGCCTGCTTCCATGCGTTGCCGAACGCGCTCTCATACACCCAATCCGGCGGGAAGCCCAGAGGCAGCTTGCCGAATTTGCCCAAAAGGAGGTTGCGGAACGCGTCGTTGCAATCCTGATAGAGGGCGAGGCGGGCCGCGCGGGTGCCTTCGCTGAGTTCGGCTTCGTCGGGCACGTCGTTGACGCGATCAAGCACGCCGAGCAGGTATTTGACCTCTTCTTCGCCGCCGCGCTTGTACGCGCCGGTCACGGCGAGGAACGCGGTGTTCCACGTGATCTGGGAACCGGGGGTCACGTCATGGTAACGGACGAGCTTGCGGGTCCCGGCAAGGAACTTGAGCATGTAGGGCAGCAGGTGGATGTAGCCCTGCTTGAGCGCGCCTTCCTGCGACGAGGAGGTCGCGCCGCCGGGCATGGCGTGCTCGGTCACGTCGTTGTCGATGCCCTGGAAGTACGGAGCGCAATAGCGGTCGTAGTAGGGGATGACCTGCTTGAGCACGAAGTTGGCGTCGCGGACCATATCCTTGTTCATGGCGGTCTTGAGGCCGAGTTCGCCTTCCATGTAGGCAGCGGTGGCGAGGGTGTCGCCCTGGCCGTAGCTGCGGACGCACGCGCCGAGGTTCGTATCCACGATCTGGACGCCAGCCTTGGCAGCCGCGCCCACGGAGGGAACGAAAAGGCCGTCCGTCATATGGCGGTGGTAGTGCAGCACCAGCTCGGGCCACCGTTTGCGCAGCGCCGTGACCACTTCGGTCATGAAGCGGGGCGGGCATACGCCGGCCATGTCCTTGAGGCCAAGGATGATATGGCGGGAGACTTCCTTTTCGCTCATGCCGGCCACATCGCCGCACACGGAAAGGACGTTCTCGGCCACGCCGAGGTAGTGAGCAACGTCAAAGCCGTTGGCCCACGACATGGAAATGGCGGGTTCGAAGACCACGTCCCTGCGGCTCAACGCGACTTCGGCGAAGGGACGCATGTTGTCGATGTGGTTCAGGAAGTCGAAGCAGCGGATGATCTGGAAGTTGTCGCAGATCATTTCGCCGGTCAGGCGCATGAGGTTCTTGGGCTGCGGGCTGTAGCCGAGCACGTTGGTCGAGCGGATCAGGATCTGCTTGAGGGTCTTCGGGGCGAACTTGTTCCATTCCTTCGCCTCGGTGAAGGGGTAGGTCATGTTCGCCATCATGGCGACGTGGAAGTGCGCGCCGCCGCCGTTCTCAAGGGAGAAAAAGCCGCAGTTGTCCAGGTAGGGCCCCACGAGGCGATCTTCGGCGAGGCGGAAGCGGTTGCCGCTGTTGGACTGGGTGCTGTCGCGGGTGGTCGTGTCCGTGAAGTGGACACGGCCGCTGTCGCGGACGTAATCGAGCAGGGCCACGCGGTCGCCGTGCGGATAGGGAGAGGGCTCTTTGCGTACTTTGGAGGGGATGGCAGGGAGCACCACATCCTGACGCGGCAGGCGGGGCGTGGTGTGGGAACGGTATTCGCCGAGCTGGACGAAGGGGTTGTAGCCCTTGGCCGAGATTTCCGCGATGAGCTTGGCGAGGCGTTCGCTTTCCGGCGCGAGGTCGGCGTATATCATGAGCTCGGGCGCGGACGGGATGAAGCCCGTGTCGAACATGCCCGCCCGGAAGGCCGGGTGCTTGAGGACCTGACGATAGAAGGGGATCGTGGTCTTCACGCCGCCGACCATGTATTCGGTCAGAGCGCGGTCCATGATGCCGAGCACTTTCTGCCAGTCGCGGCCATAGGCGATGAGAAGCGAACCGGCGGAGTCGTAGTTCGGGGGGAACTCGTACCCGGCGGAAAGGTTGGAGTCGATGCGCACGCCGGGGCCGCCGGGCGACACGTAGCGGGTAATCAGGCCGGAGTTCGGGGCGAAGTTGTTCTGCGGGTCTTCGCAGTTGATGCGGACCTGCATGGCGAAGTGGGACGGCTTGGTGTTTTCTTCGGTCAGGCGCAGCTTCGCGCCGAAGGCCACGGCGATCTGCTCTTCGACGAGGTCGACGCCGTAACGGCTTTCGGTGATGCCGTGTTCCACCTGAAGGCGGGTGTTCACTTCGATGAGGTAGGGTTCACCCTGCGGGGTGACGAGGAACTCCACCGTGGCGAGGGAGTAATAACCCACCTCGCGGACCAGCATACGGGAGTATTCCTTCAGGCGTTCGCGCAGCTCGGGCGTGATGCCCGCCCACGGGGACGGGGTGATTTCCACGAGCTTCTGGTGGTTGCGCTGCACGGAGCAGTCGCGTTCGTCAAAGGCGAACACGTTGCCGTGCTGGTCGGCGATGACCTGGATTTCGATGTGGCGGACCTGTTCGAGGTACTTTTCCACGTACAGGCGGGGGTTGCCGAAGGACGCCTGCGCCATGGCGGAGGCCTTAAAAAAGGCATCTTCCAGTTCGCTTTTTTCACGAACAAGGAAAATGCCGCGCCCGCCTCCGCCGCCCTCAGCCTTCAGCATGATGGGGAGGGTGATTTCGTCGACGACCTTGCGTGCGGCGGGCACGTCGACCGCGCCTTCCGAGCCGGGCACCACGGGGATGCCGAGCCGCTTGGCGATCTTGCGGACCTGCACCTTGTTGCCGAGCAGGTTCATGGAGTCGGCTTTGGAGCCGATGAAGGTGATGCCCGCCTCTTCGCATTTCTGGGGGAACCGCTCGTCTTCCGACGCGAAGCCCCAGCCGGGATGGATGGCGATGATACCGCGCTGCTTCGCCTTGGCGATGATGAGATCGAGATCAAGGTACGCGCGAGGATCGGAACCGAGCAGGAGCAGTTCCTGCGCGGACGAAGCGGCCGGCGCGGCCTTGTCGATGTCGGTGGCGGTCATTACGGGCACTGCGGCGAAGCGTTCACGGATGGCCCGGCAGATTCGACGTGCCGGAATGCCCCGGTTGGCTACGAGTATGGGCTTGCCCCGAACTTCGTCCAGTACCTGTTCAAACGTCTTGGCGGCCATGCTTTCAACCTTTTCAATAAAGAAATGTTTAGACCCGGCAAGAGCCGGTCTTGTTCAGGACGCACCCCGAAACGGCATCGGGGACACCTGTGATCCGCCTCCGCACCGCTGCGGAAGGCCGTTCCCGGCGCCGCGCATGGCGCTTCGCGTCACGGCTGCATGGGAGGGCGGTCCAACCGAAGGCTCCCGGAAAGGAAACTGTTTGTTCCCTTACGATTTCGCAGGCGCAACCCGCCGAAATCGTCCAGCCCTTCAAGAATGCCTGTGTGGCGTTCCTGTTCGTCGGGGCCGTCCGTCAGAAGGACCGTTTGCCCGAGGAAGGCGAGGTGGCGTTCAGCAAGTGAACGCCACGCGGTTTTCCCCTTGGCGTCAATCTCTTCGACATAACAGAAAAAGATACGGCTCACAAGTCGCATCCACAGTCCCGCAACGGAAAGCGGCGAGACATTGGATTTTGTTGCAGAAGAGAGGAGCCCGGCCGGAACGGCGCGCTGCGCCCGCATGAGGGCGGCCGGGGGGGAGGATACGAGGTTCAGGCCGATCCCGGCGACAAGCAGGTTTTCGGCGGGCGTTTCCCTATGCGGGGGCAGGGGGCGTTCCTCCAGAAGAATGCCGCCGACCTTGCACCAGCCGGGGCCTTCCTCCTGTTCCTCGCGTCGCAGCAAGTCGTTGGGCCATTTCATATGAACGTCGAACCCCATGCGGGTCAGCGCTTCGGCGATGAGCCCGCCCACGGCGGGGGCCGCGGCCGTGCCCGTGAACGGGTGGCTCTGGGGCAGGCGGAGCGCCGCGTAGACGTTGCCTTCTGGCGAAACCCAGTTGCGCCCGAGCTGCCCCCGGCCGCTGCGCTGGCTCAGGGCGAGCACGCTCCCCCAGACGGGAAGCTGCCCGTGCGCGGCGAGGGCCCGGGCGACATCCATACTTGAAGTGGCGGAGCCGCACAGATACACTGGCGCCGGTACGCTGGCCGTTTCGGGAGTGTTTCCCGTCTGGGAAACCGGCGCAGTGAAGAATTGTTCGAGATACGGGCAGGCCGTGCTTGTGCCCGGCATGGTGAACGCCGCTTCGGGAAGCCCGTTCCAGAGGGCGGAGCCGGCCGCGTGATCAGCCGGAAACGGATCGGCGAGGCGGTCGTGCGGAGGGCGTTCGGAGTGGACGCCTTCGTGCAGAAGCCGCACCGTGCCGTTGAGACGAAAAGTGGAGTCGTGTGTCATGGCAATCGAAAATTGGCCGGAAACGGGCCGGATACCGGTCTATCTGGTGGGTGGGGCCGTTCGGGACCGCCTGTTGGGGCGGACGCCTCGGGAATATGATTTCGCGTTTGACGCGGACGAAGCCACGTTTCTACAGCGGAATCCCGAGGCCCGCAAGGTCGGGAAGAGCGTTTCGGTCTTTTTGTTGCGCGGTCAGGAATTTATGCCGCTTGAGGGGACGCTGGAAGAGGACATGTGCCGCCGCGATCTGACCATCAACGCGCTGGCCGAGGATCGGGACGGCAACCTTCTCGGGCATCCCCATGCGCTTTCGGATCTGCGGGAAGGCATCCTGCGGCCCGCTTCGCCGACGAGTTTCCGGGATGAGCCCGTGCGGGTGTTCCGGCTGGCCCGCATGGCTTGCGAATTGCCGTCGTTCACGGTTCATCCCGAGGCTGTGGCGCAGATGCGCGCCGTGGCGGGGGAGGGCTTGCTTGGGCGCATTCCCGCCGAACGCGTGGGGCGCGAACTCATGAAGGCGCTGGCCTCGCCGAAGCCGTCGCGTTGGCTGTCCGTGCTGGCGGAAGGGAACTGCCTTTCCCCGTGGTTCCGGGAGCTGGAAACTTCGATGGATATTCCGGCGGGCCCCGTGGCGTACCATTCAGGTTCGGTGATGGCACATCTGATGGACGTGATGGATGCGGTGGCGGGCGATCCCCTGTGCGTCTGGATGGCCCTGTGCCATGATCTCGGCAAGATCGGCACGGACCCGGCCTTGCTGCCGCACCACTACGGGCACGAGCTGCGCGGGGCCGAACCCGCCGAGCATGTCGCCAAGCGCCTCGCCTTGCCCGCGCGTTACGGCGCGGCGGGCGTGCTGTCGTCGCAGCTGCACATGAAAGCCGGTATCTATGAAATGCTGCGGGCAGGAACCCGTTGCGATCTGCTGATGCAGGTCCACAATGCCGAGCTGGACGGGCCGTTCTGGAAACTGGCCGAAGCCGACAGCGGGCGTTCGCTGCGTCCTGTCGTCAATGACGATCTTGCTGTGCTGCTCAGGATTTCACTGCCTCCGGAATGGCGGGACAGGGGCAAGGAGTCCGGAAGGCGGCTCCGGGCGATGCGTTGTCAGGCCCTCGCCATGCATATAGCGAAGCGCAAACGGGAGAATGCCGATGGCTGATGGCGCGGGCATGGCGGGTGCGCCTTTGGATGTGAGCGGACGGAAGCCCGGGGCGGCTGGCGGCATACATGCCGTGGATTCGGATGCCGCCGTAGTCGTGGATGCCGTCCACGCGGCTCAAGGCGTGCGTGTCGTGGATTCATCCGGCCTCAACCACATCCTTTCTGTGGAAGCGGGGCAGACGCTTGCCCAGACGATCTGGCTGTCCGGCGAACTGTCCCCGCCCGCGCTGTGTTCGGGGCTCGGGCGCTGCGGGGCGTGCCGGGTACGGTTTTTTGAAGGGACGCCCAAGCCGTGCGACGCGGATAGCGCCATCCTCGGCGCGGAGGCCGTGCGCGGCGGCTGGCGGCTGGCCTGCCGCCATGCCGCCGTTGCGGGTATGGTTGTTGAGTTGCCGCCTCCGCCGTCCGAAAAACGGAAACGGATGGACATAAGGCCGGATGCGGGCCCGTTCCGGCTGGCCGTGGATCTGGGGACGACATCCATCCATTGGCGGCTCCTCGACGGCACGGGGCATGAGGCTGCGTCCGGGCAGGCCCTCAATCCGCAGATGGGCGCGGGGAGCGATGTGGTGTCGCGCCTTGCCGCCGCCCGGAATCAGGAGGGCCGGGAACGGCTGGGGCATCTCGTGATCCGCTTCCTGCAACGCGTTGTCTCGGACGTGGGCGTCCCGGTGGCGGAACTGTGCATCGCGGGGAATACCGCCATGACCTTCATCCTGTTGAATGAAGATGTGGCCGGATTGTGTGCCGCCCCGTACCGGCTGACGGAGCCGGGAGGCCGCACGGCGGAGCTGCCCGGTCTGCCTCCGGCGTGGATTCCCCCGCAGCCCGCCCCGTTCGTGGGCGGGGACATCAGCGCGGGCATGGCGGCCCTCCTGTACGGGGAATCGCCGGAATTTCCTTTTCTGCTTGCGGACATGGGGACGAACGGCGAATTCGTACTCGCTCTGGATAAGGAACGCTCCTTCATTGCCAGCGTTCCGCTCGGCCCGTCGCTCGAAGGCATCGGGCTCCGCTACGGCGGGGTGGCGGATACGGGCAGCGTCTCGGGATTCCGGCTCGGTCCGTTCGGCCTGTCTCCCGTGGTCATCGGCAACACGGAACCGAAACGGATTTGCGGCACGGGCTATTTGTCGCTGCTGGATGCGCTGTTGCGGACAGGTTTCCTCGACGCCACGGGGCGCCTTGCGTCGGCTTCTGTTTCACCTTTGGCCGCCCGCCTGCTCGGAACCGTCGAACGCGGGGCCGCTGGCTGGAGCCTGCCGTTGCCCGGCGGCATGGAGCTTGCCGGGGCCGACGTGGAGGAAATCCTCAAGGTCAAGGCCGCGTTTTCGCTGGCTTTGGAACGCCTGCTGGCGGCGTCCGGGCTGGAGAGCAGGGCGCTCGCGCGGGTTTGCCTCGGCGGTGCGCTCGGGGAACACATGCCGGAAACCGCACTGGAGCGGCTGGGCTTTCTGCCGCAGGGCCTGCAGGCGCGCACTGTGGCGGAGGGCAACACCTCCCTGCGCGGGGCGGCGCTTCTGCTGACGCGCCCGGAACTACGGGAGAGGCTGGTCCGCTGGAGTTCCGGGTGTACGCTTGTGGATCTGGCGGCCCGTCCCGATTTTACGGCCCTGTACATGCGGCATATGGTTTTCGGATAAGCGCCGTCCGTTTGCAAGAAGCCGCGTTTTGTGGCATTGCCTCCGTATTCGATACCCTGTAGCGCAACCTCTTTTTTAGGAGGAGAACAATGAACGTACGTCTCATGTCCGACCTTGATCTGCAAGGGAAGACCGTTGTTTTTCGTGAAGACCTCAATGTCCCGGTCAAGGAAGGGAAAATCACCAGCGACAAGCGCATCCGGGCGGCCATTCCGTCCTTGAGGTTCGCGCTGGATAAAGGTGCCGGCATCATCGTGCTCTCGCACCTTGGCCGTCCCGAAGAAGGCGTTTACTCCGAAGAAGCTTCGCTGGCTCCCGTGGCCAAACGCCTTGAGGAACTGCTCGGCGTTCCGGTCAGGCTTGAGAAGGACTATCTGGACGGCGTCAGCGTAAAGCCCGGTGAATGCGTCCTGTGCGAGAACGTGCGCTTCAACAAGGGCGAAAAGAAGAATAATGAGGAAGTGGCCCGCAAGCTGGCCGCGCTCGGCGACGTGTACGTCATGGATGCGTTCGCCACGGCGCACCGCGCGCAGGCTTCCACCGAAGGGGCCATCCGTTTCGCCAAGGTCGCCTGCGTGGGCCTGCTCATGGCCGCCGAACTCGAAGCCGTAACCCGTATCCTCCATGCGCCCAAGCATCCGCTGCTCGCCATCATCGGCGGCTCCAAGGTTTCGACCAAACTTGAAGTCCTGAACAATCTTTCCAAGCGCGTGGACAAGCTTATCGTGGGCGGCGGCATCGCCAATACCTTCCTGAAGGCCGCCGGATACGAAGTGGGCAAGTCCCTGTATGAGCCGGATCTGGTGGAGTCCGCCGCCAAGATCATGGAAGAGGCCAAAGGGCGCGGCGCGGCCATCCCGTTGCCCGTCGACGTCGTTGTCGGCCCGGCGCTGGAAGAACACGCTCCGGCGACCGTGCTCAAGGTCGAGGAAGTGCGCCCTGACGACATGATCCTCGATATCGGCCCTGCCACCGCCGCAATGTACGCTCAGATCATCGCCGAGGCGGGCACCGTGGTTTGGAACGGCCCTGTGGGCGCGTTTGAAATCGACCAGTTCGGCAAGGGAACGGAAGCCATCGCCAAGGCCGTTGCGGAAACGTCCGCCTATACGGTTACCGGCGGCGGTGACAGTATCGCGGCCCTCGAGAAGTACGGCTACGCCAGTCAGGTGGATTATATTTCCACGGCGGGCGGCGCGTTCCTCGAAGTGCTGGAAGGCAAAACACTGCCGGCCGTGGCCGCTCTTGAGGCGCGTGCGGCATCGTGAGCCAGTCATCCTCCCCTAAACGTAGAAACAACGCGGGGACTTCCGAAAAGGGGGCCCCGCGTTCCCCGTCCCGTGGCCCGGCGGAAAAGCGCCCCGCACCCCGGCAGGACAGTCGCGCCGATCAGGAACGTCCCGCCCGGAACAGCCATGCAGGGCAGGGGCGTTCCGGAAACAATCCGAAGAACGGTCCCGGAGAACGCCGCCCCGGTGGGCCGCGTGCGGGCTTCCGCAAGCCTGATGCGCCGCGTGCCGACGGCCCGGTAAGGCCCATGCCCGCGCCGGTCAAGCACGCGGCAGGGCATCCGATGTGCCGCCCGTTGTTTTCTCCGCTGGACGCTTTTTGCCGCAACGCGCTGGCGCAGCTCCCCAAGGCGCTGGATGCGGTGATGCCGCTGTCCCGCAACCACCGCGCCGATTTGCCGGAGGCCATCCGTGACCTGTCCGCCATGCTCACCTATGAGCGCGGTGGGCTCGGGCGTTCCTACTGGAGCGCGCCCCGGTACGTGTCGGCATATCTGCGTTATTTTTTGCCGTGGAATCTTGTGCGGCTGTCCGGCCTCTTGCCGGGTTTGGATTTGCCCGTCCCCGTTTGCGACGCCGAAACGCCGGTGACCATCGCCGACCTCGGAAGCGGGCCGCTGACCCTGCCTATTGCTTTGTGGCTGTCCCGTCCCGACTGGCGGGCTGTGCCGCTGACGCTGGTCTGCGTGGATACGGTTCCCCGTCCCATGGAAATGGGGCGCTCCATACTGGAACACATGGCGAAACTCTCCGGTGAACCGCTGAACTGGACGATCCGTCTGGTGCGTTCGCCGCTGATGCAGTCATTCCGCGAGTTGCGCTCCCCGTATCTGCTCATGGCGGGCAATGTGCTCAACGAATTGAAGGACAAGCCGGGCGTCAGCGTCGATGAACGCATGGCGGATCTCGCCGTCGCCGTGGGGCGGACGCTGCATCCTGAAGGCACGGCGCTGTTCGTTGAGCCCGGCACGCGGCTCGGCGGCACGCTTACCGCGAAGCTCCGGGAAACGGCGCTGGAGGAGGGGCTGACGCCTGTGGCTCCTTGTCCGCATCTTGGTCCGTGTCCGCTGTTGGAGACGCGCGAGCGTCGCTGGTGCCACGCGTCGCAGCTTGCTGTGGCCCCGGCATGGCTGGCGGATCTGGCCCGTTATGCCAAGCTGCCCAAGGATTCGCTGAGCTTGTCGTTCATGCAGCTTCGGCCTGAATCGGAGGCCGCTCCCATCGCCAAAACAGCTCTTTTTCCGGCGATGGACCCCAACGGGGTCGTTGCCCGTATCCTGTCCGAGTCCTTCCCCGTCCCCGGCATGGGACATGCCCGCTATGCCTGTACGGAAGACGGGTTCGCCATTATCCCCGCAGCCGGGGACATCCCCTCCGGGGCGCTTGTCGCCTGCCGCCGTCCCGCGTCTCCACGTAAGGACGCCAAGACGGGGGCCGTTGAACTGCTTTGGCAGCCGGAACAAAAACCTCAACGCTGATTTTTTCAGGAGTCTTTCATGTCTAAGATTATCACCCGGTTCGCGCCGAGCCCGACCGGGCATCTGCATATCGGCGGCGCCCGCACCGCTTTGTTCTGTTGGCTTCTTGCGCGTCACTACGGCGGTGAATTCCGTCTGCGTATCGAGGACACGGACACCGAGCGCTCGAAACAGGAGTACACGGACGCGATTCTGGCCTCCATGCGCTGGCTTGGGCTGGATTGGGACGGCGAGCTGACCTATCAGACGCAGCGCACGGACCGCTATAATGAAGTCATCGACAAGATGATTGAGAGCGGTCATGCCTATTGGTGCTCCTGTACGCCCGAAGAAGTGGAAGCCATGCGTGAAGCCGCCCGCGCCAAAGGTGAAAAGCCCCGCTACGACGGTCGTTGCCGCGAGCGCGGCCTCGATGCCGGGCCCGGCCGCGTCGTGCGCCTGAAGATTCCCACCGAAGGCCGTGTGGTGTTCGATGACATGGTGAAAGGGCATATCGCCACGGACGTTTCCGAGCTCGACGACATGATCCTGCGCCGTAGTGATGGTATGCCCACCTACAATATGGCGGTGGTGGTGGACGACCACGACATGGGGATTACCCACGTCATTCGCGGCGACGACCACGTTTCCAACACGCCGAAGCAGATCCTCATCTATCAGGCGCTTGGGTGGGAACTGCCCGTGTTCGGTCACGTGCCCATGATCCTCGGCAAGGACCGCCAGAAGCTTTCCAAGCGCCACGGCGCGCGTTCCGTGGTGGAGTACCAGAATGACGGCCTCCTGCCGCACGCGCTGGTCAACTGCCTCGTCCGCCTCGGCTGGTCGCACGGGGATCAGGAACTGTTCTCCATGCAGGAACTCATTGATCTTTTTGATGGAAAGAACCTGAACAGTTCCGCTTCCGCTTTCGATCCCGACAAGCTCCTGTGGTTCAACGCCCATTACCTGCGGGAGACGCCGCTTGACGACCTGGCCCGTCTGGTCCTGCCTTTCATTCATCAGAAAGGATTCACGGGTGCGACGGAAGCTTCCATTGAACCGCTGGTTCCCCTGTACCGCGAACGGGCAAAGAACCTTATCGAGCTTGCCGACGGCATTGCCCAGCTGCTCTACAAGTCCGCCGATCTGCCTTATGACGAAGCGGGCGTTGCCAAGTGGCTGACGGACGAAGGCAAGGAGCACGTGAAGGTCATCCGTGATCAGCTTGCGGCGCTTCCTTCTTTTGACAAGGAAAGCATCGAGCACGTGATCCATTCGTACGTGGAAAGCCTCGGCGTGAAGTTCAAGATGGTCGCGCAGCCTGTGCGCGTGGCGATCACCGGTGTGATTGGCGGTCCCGGCTTGCCCGAGTTCATGCTCGCCATCGGCAAGGATGAGACGCTCGCCCGCATGGATCGCGGATTGACCCTGTAATTTTGAGAGTATGAGGCAACCGGGGAAGGGAGGGGAAAACTTCTATAGAAAATGTTCCCCTCCCTTCCCCGGACTCCCCATCCTTCCTCTTTCAAACATTTTTGGCGTTATCGACTCCCTGTCCGTCATTTTGGGGTAAGAGGGAGTATTGCCTGATAGCGAGAGGAACGTTCCTTTATCACACCGCGAAGACAAGCCGGGATGCAGTTGTATCCCGGCTTGTCTTCTTAGAGGCTGAATCAATCTCTGGTCGGGCAACCGCCCCGTTTCGCAAGAGGTTGTTGGAAGGTTTTTCGAGTATACGGCTGGAAGAGGGGAGTGGGACAAGGGGTTGTCTGAGTGTTTTTTTACAGCAGGCAGCCAGGGGGAGGGGCGCAAGGAATCGCTGAGAGGTTTCTTGACTTTCTTGAGGAGGTATGCTCCAGAAAAGAAAGAGGAGGAGGGGATGATTTATATTGTACTGTGGTTAGCTTGCGCTATTGGTTCTGGAGTCATTGCTTCATCTAAGAAACGTTCTTTTGGATCGTGGCTGATCTTGGGAGGGCTTCTCGGGCCCATTGCCCTTCTTATTGTTGGCTTTATGGCGAAAGCTGACGTGGTGAGTTCTGGCGAGAGAGTTTGTCCTTTTTGCGCTGAAACGATCAAATTTCAGGCGAAGGTCTGCAAACACTGTGGAAGAGAAGTCGAACCAGAACTGCCTGTAATTTTGCCGATGCAGACAAGCTTCAAGCCTCTTGCAGCGACAGCATTATGCATAGTGTTTATTGGTGTTTCTGGAGGCATCTACGGAGCGTTGAAAAAAAGTATTGAAGACAACAGAAAAATTGCCGATCAGAAAATACATCTTTTTGAAAATGACAAATACGATATTGAATTATTTGAATATGGCGGGAATACTGAAATTAATTATATACTCAGTGTAAATAAAATATACTCATGTTTACATGGTATATATGTCTATAGATATATAACGAAAGACAAAGTTCATATCCTCTGCAATGCAAAGGATAACATTTTGTATGAGTATACTGTTTACACAAAGAAAGATCGTATAGAGAGTGGTTTTAAATAAAAAGCACCCCACAAAGATAGGGGTGCTTTTTATTTAATATACTGTAATTAATACTTTTTTTGAAATACCCCACGTGCGTGGGGAAGACGGTATTGGTTGAGCATGTTTGAGCCGGTGGAAAGAAACACCCCCACGTGCGTGGGGAAGACCAGCTTTGTCATAATCTTTGCTCTCCCATGCTGGGAAACACCCCCACGTGCGTGGGGAAGACGAATAGGAAAAAATGGTTGACTCTTATGAGAAGAAACACCCCCACGTGCGTGGGGAAGACCCCTATCTGTGGGGACTGGCCTTTGAATGGTTAAAACACCCCCACGTGCGTGGGGAAGACACTGAGAGATTATTAACTTTTTTTATTGAGCCGTCAAAACAATATTGAAACGTCATCTTTTTCAGACACAAGTTGCAGCCCTGACAATTCGATGAGCTGGCGCTTTGGTTCCCCCATGCCGTAGAGCTTGTACCCCGGTGGGTTCGGTATCCTTTGAAAGATCATGAGGCCACTTTGTTCAGGGCATTTTTCGAGTAAGTAGTTGATCACATGCCGTGCAACGGAATCTTTAATGCCTGAAACGAAGACGTTAGGCCGAGGTTCCACAAACCAGAGTTTCATGCGCCCGCGTACGGCGGGAGGCAAATCATTTGCGATAACGACGAGCACATTTCCCTCCTATCAGGCTCTCAATATCCTCGGCGACTTTTTCCAGCAGCTTCATTTCGAGGACACGTTTGCGGAACGCTTCAGATACGGCGTACTTGTTGTAGCGGCCCGCGAGGGAGAGCGTCAGGGAAAAAGCGAGATCAACGCAGAGCTCTCCTTTGTAAAGATCGGCGAGATCATACACAAAGGGCAGGGGGCTCCCTGAGTGGATAAAGCCTAAGTGCGGCGAATAGCCGAGGCTGTGGACACAGGAGCATAAGACGCCATAGAGGGCCGCATTGGTGGACGTCAATATCTGGTTCGTCAGATCGCTCAACTCGAATTTTCCGGGGGTGAAAACACGTCCCTTCCAGCCGACTTTGTATTGCTCGGCTTTTTCGAGGTAGAAATTGCGGACGCGTAGCCCTTCCATACCCATCATTTCCTGCAACGTCTTGCCCTCAAGCTCCGCATCGGGAAAACGTTTGGCGAAGAAAGCCCTAGCGACGGCAAGTGAGGCATCTTTGTCCGTGGAGAGCCACGCCTGACGTTGGAGGTTGCGAGTGTTGGAAGTAGGCACGACGCCTGAAGCGTAAAACAGCAGGCTGTCCTCGCCAACCCAGCAGATGGCACAGTTGGCGGCGGAGGCGATCTTGATAGCCTCATGGGTTACAGACGTACCGGGGCCAAGAAGCAGGGCGTTGATCGTCGCTATGGGCAAACGCACTCTGTTTCCGTCCGCGTCGATCCATTTGATGCTGCTGTCGTCAATTTCCAGCCGTCCTCTTTCCAGATAGATAAACGGGTACTTGTCCGATACGCGGGGAAGCGTTTCCCGTGTGATCGGGATAAATAAGCGGCGGGGAGCTTTGGGCTCTTCACCTGCAATAGGCTCCTTTTGTTCCGGCATCCTCGTCTCCCGTGCAAAAGTGCCGCCGGAACTACTTCCGGCGGCACTTTTTCATTGTTCCAGAATCGTCACTTGCCTGTCTTCATACCGCTTGCGCAGGCCGAAGGCGATGGGGATGTCATTCAGCGTCAGCACATCCCCGCCCTCAACACGCCCGTGGGCCACACGGAAGCGTTCCGCGCGCCTTTTGGCTTGCGCTATTTCCCCGGCGGCTGCCAATGCTTCTTCCTGCGAGTCGAAACGGCCACGGTAAACGATGTCCGTGGGCACGCAGTTTCTCCGCCCAAGGCATATGGGCCATACGGGGTTTTGCAGCCCGGCGATGATTTCATCCGCATACGCTTCCGGGACATCCAGCGCGCAGGCGAACGCCATATCCTGAAGGTAATAACGGTAGGTCATCTTCGTTCCCGCACCGACCGGACGTTTCCCGTCCGTTTTCTTGGGGATGAGCAGATCCTGCCACGGATCCGAAGCGTCATAGCCGTTGCCCACCATCTGGAAATCGCGGAGGAGGGGCTGCATGTCCGGCTTGCCGTTTTCGAGCCGTGAATACGCCACTACGGTCTGCGTGTATGCCTTCATCTCGGCAAGCCACGCTTCCTGTTCGCCGTTGCGCCCCGTAGCGCAGCAGACGAGCCCGAGCACGCCGGAGCGGGAAGGAAAGGGAAGCGTATCGCGCCTTCCGAAGCGGGAATCGACCCCCCAAGACTGAAGGGGGGCCTCCAGCCAGAGGAGCAGGGCGGTCATGCCTGCGCCTCATACGGGCGCACGAACGCCGCTACGCCGTTGACGAGATCGTCGATGCTGACGGAGTCGTCCTTGCCGAACGTGAATTCGGCGGCCTTGCCGAACAGCGAGCCGGCCAGCTTCTCCTGCTTGGCGAGTTGGAGTTCAAGGGCCTCAATGCTCGGCTTGAGGAACCCTTGCCCTTTTGCCCTTACCGGATCGTCAAAGCTGGCCTGCATGCCTTGCCCCCTGCGGATGTAGATGCGGGCATAGTCCCACGGGCGCATGCCGGTTTGCGTGGTCTGCCGGGCGGAGGGGACGGCGATGTACAAGGCCTTGATGAAGGCCGACACCGCATCGGCCAATCCCGTATTGCCAAGCGAATCCGCGAGCTGGCCGAGATCGAGGTTGATATAGCGGTAATAGGTGGCCGAGTTGTATTCAAGGCTTCCCATATGGGCGGAACCCGTTTCATCATCGGATTTGAGATCGTCAAGTGCCGTGAAAAATTCGATTTCGTTGTCGACGCGGTGTGTGGAGACGGCGTGGGCAAACGAGGCGGCGGCATGGACGTTGAGATCGGGGGCCTGCGCCACCATGCGCCCGAACAGGGCTATGTCGAGCCCGTCAACGGCGGGATTGAAATGGGCTTTATGAGCCTTTCTCAACTCCGGGGACAATACGGTCTTTCCCGATTTTTTGACGGCGGCGGACTCAGGTTCAAAGGCCTGCGCCGCGGCGAATTCGGCGATGGCTTCCGCCTCATTTTTTGAGAAGAAATACAGGGTATCTTCAGCCAGCAGAGGGGCGCAGGCCTCACCGAACGCCTTTGCCTGTTCCGGTGTGGCCCCCTTGGTTTCACAGGCTTCCGCGAGCATCCCGGCAACCTGTTTCGTGCGCACGCCGATTTTGACGCCGAGATCCTGAAGGGCCAGCCGCACATGACGCTTCCAGCACTGGGAGCTGACGCGGGCACGGGATACCCCGCCGATCATTGCGCTCTTGGGGGCGCCCACGTCGTCCCGGTTCAGGCAGGAAACAGGAAAAGACTGGAGGATATGGAATTCAATATGGGTTCCTTTGAGTGTATTCATCTTCATTCCTTGAGCTGCTGGTTAAAAGACGATGGGGGCGACCTGAAGCAATCCGCAACCAAAGGCTTTGCCGTGGCCGATGCCCCGGCAGACGCTTTGAGTGAAACGCTCTTTATCAACAACGGTAAGGGTTCCCGTCACCCGCGCTTTTCCCAGGGTGACTTTCTGTTCCCCCTTCCAAAAAACATCAGCATTGATCTCTGCGACCTGAAAAGAGGATTCCTGTACCTCAAAGCCCCATGAGGGGGCCTTTTCCAGAAACCAGCGCGTGATATCTTCGCGGTTGCACAGAGGCGTGCGTTTTTGGGTTCGGCTGTCCCGTTTTACAGGATTGACCACGATTTCAAAACGGTATGCGGAAAACCCGAAAAAGGCTTCGGGGATTGGCTCGGTTCTGACGAATTCCCCGTATTCAGGCTCACGGGGCTGCCGATCTGACAGGATAAGAAGCTGCCTCCCGTATTTGTCCCCGCCCATATCGACAAACAGGATACCGCTGCCTTTTTCCCGATCGCCCTCGCGCACGTCGTCAAAGAGCCCGTAAACGACCCTGTGCAGAGAGTAGGTATCGGTAACCCGCAGGGCCTTGGCGTCACGCGGCGACAGCCTGTAGCGGCTGGCGAACATCATGACGCCTCTCCTTCAGCAGCCTTCGGTTCATTGGAAAGGCTGTAGAAGTCACGGGTCCAGCGCATTTTGATACGCTCTTGTCCATTGCTTTCAAAATACAGGAGTTCGTCCAGCAATGTAGCAAAACAGAGAGGTTTTGTAGCCTTTACCGTGATGAGGGAAAGCATCGGGCGCAGAATACGGCATACCTCTTCGGTCGTTTGACAGGCGAGGAGGCGGCGTAAACGTATGCTTCCCTGATCTTCGTCATCGCCGAAGCAACTCCTCAGCGACGCGCCGAGGCCGAATATGCCGTCCTTTTCCGGTTGCCTTCGGCACAAGGCGGCTCCGATAAGGCAGAACGGCAGACGCCGCGCGGCGAATTCAATATCTACGTTGAATTTCAGTAAAATGTTCCATACCTGATATTCCAGATCGGGATTGTCGGCCCGTTTCATCCGGGCGACAAACCCCGTGTCCTTGATTTTGGGAGCGGCGCTCGCCCGTTCGAGCACGAAGCCGACAAACGTTTTGCTCAGGGAGTTTTCTTTTGTTTCAGCCATAACAGCTCTCTTCACGATGAGGATTGGGTTTTCTGTGAAAACATCCCGAAACCGGGCCGATGGCGGGCCCATGCTTCAAACTGGCGCGCCGTTCCGTGCGGGCAGGATTCGTCAAAGGCCGTGCCGGCGAAAACGGCATACGTTCCCATGAGCTTGACAAGTTGTTCTTTGCCGCCATCACAGGCCTGAATCAGTTCTTGGAATGTGGGCTCGACCAGTTGCCAGAACAGGCCCGACGCTTCGGCGGCATGGGCGTCGCCTTGCGCTTTCAAGTCCGAAAAATACCCCCGTGTGGCCCCATAAACGACGGTACCCATTTTTTCCAGTTGTTCCATCTGCTTTTTAAAAAGGATAAACCAGTCATCATTGCCGGAGAGCAATTTGGCCTCCAGCCATGTTTCGGACTCGATGCAGTCGTCGCCCCCGGATACGTACTGTTCCCCGGCGTTGCTGCTGACTTTGAGCCCGCCGCTCCAGATTCCAAACTGTTTGACACGACCGTCGCCCAGACGCCGGATGCCTTGTTTCAGATTCAGGCACTCAAAGCCGCTGCCGTGATCGGATTCCAAAAAAGCCAACAGGGCCGTAAGCTGGCGCCAAGGCTTTTTTTCGGGGTTTACCCATAACATTTTGACTTTGGCTTTCGCCTTGTCGGCTGCCGCGGACGGATCAATCATCCGTTCCTGATAGTCAGGGTGAACGATGCCTTCGGTGTAGTGGAGGCCGTCTTCTCGCAGCAGACAGAAACGGGAGAGTGGGACAAGCCGCCCCATGAGGCTGGCTTTCAAAGCCCGCGCGGAGGGGCAATCCTCCCCCTCAGGCATCTTTTCCCACGGGGCCGTCCCGAGCCCTTCTTCCCACTGCTTTGCGTCGGCTATAATATCTCGCGTGAGGAGGTTCAGCCAGACGGTTTCAAGGATCGAATCCCCCAGAAGAAAAGAATGGAGCAAACCCATATGGCATACGGAAGGGCCGGGCTTTGCGCTCTTGCCTTTCGCGTATCCCTTGCTGAGGATAACGCTGTTGTCCGTCTTCTTTCCGCCGAGGCCAAATCCCATCTGTTCCACCAGCAACAACGCACGGGAGGCGTCGGACATGACAGGTTCCAGTTGCAGTTGCGTGAGCAGTGTGGTGTTGCCCGAGGCGACCTGCGGCATGGCGGTTCCATAGGACTTGAGTTCGGCCTTGGAGCAGGCGGGCATCTGGAGGAACGGTTTGTCGCCGTACAGCCAGAAGGCATTCCGCCACAGCTTCAGATACGCGGTACACCGTTCGCCGAGGCCATCCGGCCCCATTGCGGCCCATTCTTGGGTATCCTGCGGCGTGGCCGCTGCCTGGGCAATGGCGATGAGTAGTTTCAGCACCGCAATCTTTTGCACGGCCGTCCCGCCCAGTGCCCGGCACTCCCTGCCGCCGAACACGCGCAGGAGCCCCGCCTTGCCCATGTCGGCGATGGGAATCCATGCCTCGTCGAGCAGGTTGTATCTGTTTTCCGTCACATTCCCCCCTTTTTTCAGCAAGACGTTGTTTGTTCGTAGCCCCATTCCGGGGTGTAACTCCCGCCGAAATCGTTTCCAAACCCGTCTTCAAGCGTGCCGTCGGCCCTGAGTGCGGCGATGTACAGGGAAGGCCGCCCTCCATCCTTGGGCGCCACATACAAGTAGGGCGACAATCTGTTCAAAAGGTCGGCGGATGGTCTGTGGACGTTTTCCAACCAATTTTCCGGCACACGGACGATGTTTGCCATCAACCGGGAAGCAATCCGGGCCCGTTCCCTCCATTCGGGAGATCGCGCCGGGAACGTCACTTCCGAGCCGTCGGCAAGCAGACACTGCCCTCCGTTCATGCCTCGGCTACGGAGAAGCAGCACATCGGCTTCGGGCCGCTGCATCGCCCGGGTCGTAACCGTCTCTTCCGAAACGGTATTGCCCCACTGAGCCGTACTGTCGTAGGCGTGGTTCCGCAACGCCCGCTTGTCCTCATCCAGCTTCCGCAGCGCAAGCGCCAAGGGCGAACCCGTCTCGTCCCTATCCGCATAGGTGGCCTCGAGCACTGGCCGGATGTCGTCCGGCAATCGAACGCTACGGCGTTGCGCCCATTGTTCGAGCGTGCGGCACAGGACATATGGGCTATAGACGTATCCCGTCTTGCCGAAAGCCTTCATGGGATTTTGCAGGGCTTCTTCCAGATCCGGAGTGAGTATCCATGCTTCGCGGCATGCCCCCGCAGGGCGTCGCATTTGGCTCGGCCCTTCGTCATGCCGCCACAAACGCCCCATACGCTGGAACAGCATGTCGGTAGGGCAGATGCGCGTCACCAGAAAATCGGCGTCGATGTCCAGCGACTGTTCCAGTACCTGCGTCCCGACGAGGATACGCCCTTTTTCCCCCCGCGCTTCCGATTTCGCGCCATACAGGGATGTCCACAGCGATTCGTTCCGTTCTCGGTCGGCGGGCGTGAACCGGGAGTGTAGCAGGCCGACTTCAACGTCCATGCCTGAGGCGCGGGCGGCCAGTCCTTTGTATATGGCTTGGGCCTCAGCGACCGTGTTCTCGATCCAGAGGATCTGTTGTCCGCCTTCCGAACGCAAAAGGGCTTCTTCGAGGGCCTCATCCTGCGTCTTGTCGCTGTGAAGCGTAACTGTTCTATCGAGCTTCAAGACGTTCTCGTCCGCGCCGGGGACTTCAATGAACCGATCCGACTGGGAGTCAATCGCCGTAATCAGAGGGTAGTCGGTGCGGGCAGGCTGGTGGGTGCCAAGGAATGCGGCCCGGCGGGGCTGCGTCAACGTTGCGCTCAGGATGATGACCGTGCAGTTCAGTTCCCGGAGCAGGGCGACCAGTTCATCAATGATTGTCCCTGTGTAGGTGTCGTAACTGTGGATTTCGTCAATGATGACGACCTTTCCCGCAAGACCGAAGGCCCGTACCGCTGAATGCCGGACACGGATCACCGCCATGAGCGCCTGATCAATAGTGCCTACGGCGAACGGAGCGAGAAGCCCGCGCTTGCCTGATTGGAACCACGGCTTGCCCGGAGCGGCGTCCTCGCCCATTTCTTGTTCGGAGAATGTCTTGAGCCATGCCTTTCCATGCAGGAGGAGGGGGGCTTGGAGACTGTCCTGAAGGAGAATGCGAGACAGGAACGCGTTAACGCGGTCATGGATTTTGTTGGAGGTCAACTGCGTGGGGAGCGCGAAGTAAATCCCTCCGGCCTTGCCCTGTTCCAACATCCGATAGGCCGCATACAACGCCGCTTCGGTTTTGCCCATCCCCATCGGGGCCTCAAGGATATAGACGCCCGGCCCGGAAACCTGATCAATGAAAGCTTGCTGCACCTCTCTCGGTGAAAAGCCGAAAAGCGCTTCAAAAGAAAGCCCCGTTTGCAAGGAGAGGGGAAGAAAACCCGCGTGGTCTACAGCTTTCCGCACAAGCGGAGCCCAGTCCTTTTGCGGCTCGTCGAACAGTTCTCCGGAACCAATCCAGTCCGCAACCGTGGTCAGGCCCATCAGGAGCAATGCCTGTGTCTTTGACGACACGTCAGGCCAGCCTCGTTCTCCCATAATGAGGGCGAGCAGTTCCTCACGCCGTTTTTGCCATGCGTCGCCGCCATAGGCGTTGCACGAAGCCGTGTAGCTTTCTTTGGGGGGTACGCCATGATGACGGCCCACGATCTGAGGAATGAATACATTGCCCTGTACGGCCTTGAGCGCGGCGAAACTGATGGAGGCGTGCCCGCGCCAGTCCTGCTCCAATGAGGGATCGGCGTCCGCTAGTTCAGGGAAGGTACCCAGGGAACCGGCAGCCTGATGAATCTTGTGCTGGAACGTAGGGCACACTTTGCCTACATCATGAGCGGAAACTATGCGATCCACCCCTTCTGGATAAAACGGCAATGTGCATTTCGGCAGCCGTTCCAAGAGGAGCGCCGCAACCGCTCCCGTAATGAGGGCATGGTCAAGCACCGTGCGGCCCGCGGCTGTTACGCCATGTGCATTTCGGTAGGTTTTGGCAAGACACTCTGTTAGGGGTAAGGCTGTAAAGTCCTTTTTAGCTGTGCGAGCTCGCAGCATCTTTTATCCTCAACCCGTTGGGATGTCGAAGTATGTCGTCATAAAGTTTTTCTATAGTAGTTTGATGATAAATCTTTTTGAGTAAATGCTCAAACGGAAAAGAAGAAGGGGATATGCCCGCGCCTTCGGTTATGCTGCACAATGGACGCCCCGCCACCACCTCTTTGGAAGTGGCGAAGTTTTTTGATAAGCCTCACAAGAATGTGGTACGCGACATTCGCAATCTCATAGCTAACTGCCCGAAAAAATTTACTGGGCTCAATTTTGAGCTCAGTAGCTATCTGGATAATACCGGGCGTTCTCTACCCATGTTCATCATCTTCAAGGACGGCTTCACTCTCTTGGTGATGGGCTATACAGGCCCCGA
>ENA-UEOI01000076-UEOI01000076.1-human-gut-metagenome-genome-assembly--contig:-NODE-76-length-114641-cov-14.238976_pt1 | contig 114641 bp, 88 predicted proteins | sample MGYA00242883_ERZ507882 | MGnify/ENA primary metagenome ERZ507882 (study PRJEB26167, sample SAMN06115502) | human gut metagenome | host: Homo sapiens | place: China:Chongqing | collected 2015-07-29...
CCACCTCCCACCTTCCCAAGACTTTCGACTGGTGGGGAGGCGGCGCGCAGGGAGTCCGTTCCGGCTTGGTTTTGAAAGAATTCCTTTGCGCCGTACAAAAGAGGGATATCCCCGTAACCTCCATTCTCCCATCAAGCGTTTGCTTCGGCGGGTCAAGGGGCGGCTCGCCCCTGCCAGCGCGGCTCGCGCCTTGTGGAGTGCAGAGGCAGCGCCTCTGCTGGAGTTCCAGGGGCGGAGCCCCTGGGGGTTTCATACTATTATTGGAGATTGTGCCATGACGCATTGCACGGCCTGCCGGGCCGCCCGCCCTCAATCCGCAAGGCTGCTGAGCCTGTTCGATTCCCTCGGCCCGATCATGTCCGGCCCGTCCAGCTCGCATACGGCGGGCATGGCGCGCATCGGGCGCATGGGCCGTTCCCTTGTCGGCGGCACGCCGGAACGCATCACCCTGCACTTTTTCGGAGCGCTCTCCCATACCTATAAGGGACACGCCAGCGATTCCGCCGTGGTCGCCGGGCTCATCGGCGAACGGGAGGACTCCCCCAATGTCCGGCACGCGCTGCGGCTGGCTGCGGAGCGGGGCGTCGAAGTGGAAATCCGCACGCATCCCGATTCGGGCCGCAACCCCAACACGGTCAGCATGGAGCTTGTGCGCGGCGGCAGGACGTATGCGGTGGCGGGCGTTTCCGTCGGCGGCGGCGAGATCGAGATGACCGAGCTGGAAGGCTTCCCCGTCTGCCTGCGCGGGAACGAGGATGGCGCGCTGTTCATCGGCCCGGACGGGTTGGGACGGGCTGTGTTCGAGGAGAGGCTTGGGGCGCTGTCCGGCTTTTCCTGCGTGAAGGATGGGGAGCGGGCGCTGTACCTGTGCCTTGCGGAAAAGCCGTTTCCTGACGGCATGGATATGCCGGGTCTGGAGATGTTCCCCGTGCGGAATATTCTGGGCAACAAACTTGCGGACGCCGAGCCCTTGTTTTCGACCCTCGCGGCGATGGCGGAAATGGCGGGAGGCGATCTTCCCGGCCTTATCGAACGCTATGAGGCGCGGCGCAGCGGGGTGGATCGGGATACGATCCGTGCCGCCGTGCTGGGTAGTTGGGAAATCATGAAGGCGTCGATGACGGACGGGCTTGCCGGGAAAAGCGACATGCTGGCGGGTCTGGTTCCGGGAGACGCGGGATTCCGTCTGGCCCGGCGCGTCGAATCCGGGCAGGCGCTTTCGGGCCGGACCATCGGCATGGCGGTGGCCCGTGCGTTGGCGGTCATGGAGAACAACGGTTCCATGCGCTGTGTGGTGGCGGCTCCCACGGCGGGGGCCTGCGGGGTGTTGCCCGGCGCGTTTCTTTCGGCGGCTGAGGAACGCGGGCTCGGCGACGACGCCATCGTCGACGGGCTGCTCGTCGCGGCGGCGGTGGGCGTGCTCGTGGCCATGCGTGCCCCCATTTCCGGGGCGATCGGCGGTTGCCAGTCCGAAATCGGCGTGGCTTCGGCCATGACGGCGGCGGGGCTGGCGCAGCTTGGCGGCGGGACTCCGGAACAGGTTATCCACGCGGCGGCCATCGCCCTCAAGAATCTTCTCGGGCTCATCTGCGATCCTGTGGCCGGGCCGGTGGAAATCCCATGCATCAAGCGCAACGCCGTGGGCGTCTCCAACGCTTTCGCGGCGGCGGACATGGCCCTTGCCGGAATCCCCAGCCGCATTCCTCCCGACGAGGTGGTCGATGCGCTCATCAACGTGCAGGGCCTCCTTCATCCCGATCTGCGCGGCAACCTGCGTGGGGGCCTCGCCTCCACCGCGACGGGCCGGGCCCTCAAGGATGAATGGTACGCACGAATGAAACGGATGCAGGCATAGTTTTTTTTCGACACCCCGAAAGGCCGGAACCATCCGGCCTTTTTTCGTTGTTGGAGGATTCGGTTTCACGGCATGGGAAAAGATTTTTCTTGCCAAATAGTCCTTACAAAGATAATCCGTTTGCGTACTACTTTGGCGATGGCGTTTGACGTACGGTACAGGGGGAACCTTTGAGTCCGGAGTGTTCTCTCATGCCGGGATCCATTCTTTTTCCGACCGAGGTGAGCATGTACGATACAGAGAAGGCCTTTTACCGTCATTACGAGTACATTCAGAAAGAAAACAGCCTGTACTCGCGCTGGTTCCAGAAGCGGGGCCTGTCATACCCGCAGTTCCTGATCCTTGACGCGGTGCTCAGGCGTCCCGAGGGAGCGGAACCAACGGCGCTGGCCGAGGAATGTTTCATGCCCAAGCAAACCGTCACGGGCCTCCTCGATCAGCTTGAGCGGGCGGGATTCATCCGCCGGGAACGCTGCGAGACGGACAGGCGGCGGACGCGGGTTTTTTGTCTGCCTGCGGGCGACGTTTTCGTGACCGGCATTATGGAAGAGCTGGATCGTCACGAACAGGCTGCGCTCGCTTCCATCTCGGCTGAAGACATGGAGACATTCAACAACGTGTACGCCGCCATCGTCGACGGCCTTGAGAAACATCTTTTTTCCGATCCTTCGTGAGGCCTTTCATGCCTGTTTCCCGTTCCGATTGTCCACCGCCCGGCAGGGCCGAACAGATAACCACGCGTATCGCCTATCTTGTCCTTGGCGTTGGCGTGTCTTCGTGGGCCGCGCTGGTTCCGTATGCCAAGGCTCGGCTCGGCCTTGACGAAGCCGTCCTCGGCATGTTGCTCCTGTGCGTCGGCGTGGGGTCACTGCTTTCCATGCCGTTCACCGGGCTGATCTCCGGGCGTTTCGGATGCCGGAAAGTCATTCTCGTTTCCGGCTTTATCTTCCTGGCGATGCTTCCGCTGCTGGCTTCGGTGGAATCCGTCTGGCTGATGGCCTTGTGCCTTTTCCTTTTCGGAGCCTCAATCGGGATGATGGACGTGTCCCTGACCATTCAGGCCGTCTTTGTGGAACAGGCCGCCGGGCGGGCCATGATGTCCGGTTTCCACTGCCTGTACAGCGTGGGCGGCATTTGCGGGGCCGGAGGCATGGCCCTGCTGCTCGGGTTCTTAGCGCCGCATCTGGCCATGCTCGTCATTTGCCTGTTCATGATCGCGCTGCTGGCGGCGTTCGGGCGGCATTTCCTGCCCTACGGGAGCGAGGGCGAAACCCCGTTGTTTGTGGTTCCGCGCGGTATCGTGCTCCTGATCGGGGTGTTGTGTTTCATCATGTATCTGAGCGAGGGCACCATTCTGGACTGGGGCGCGCTGTTCATGACCGCCGAGCGCGGTACGGAAGCCTCCCGCGCAGGTCTGGCTTTCGCGTGTTTCTCCGTAGCCATGACCATTGGGCGCCTGTTCGGCGACCGCATTGTGCAGGCGCTCGGCGATGCCCGCGTTCTCCTGTACGGAAGCCTGTGCGCCGCCGCCGGGTTCGGGCTGGTGGTCGCCGGGCCGTGGGCATGGGCTTCGCTCGCCGGGTTTACGGTGGTCGGTCTCGGCGTTTCGAACATCGTGCCCGTGCTTTTCTCGGCTACGGCCCGCCAGAAGTTCATGCCCCTGAGCCTCGCCGTGTCGGCGGTGACGACCATCGGCTACCTCGGCGTGCTTGCGGGGCCGGCGCTCATGGGATTCGTCGCCCACGCCACCAGCCTTGTGATCGTCTTCTGTATTACACTGGCGCTGATGTGCTTCGTGGCGGTCGTGTCTCGGGCCGTCCCTTGAGGGGAGGGAGCCCGTCTTTTCCGAATCAAAGGAAAATGTTCGTGGTGAGCGATTCCAACATACTGTCATTATGTAATTGCACCTGTTGGTTGCCGGGATGCAAACCGGCGGTTGGTAGCGATTGGAAAGGGGATCAGGCAAACAGGAGCTGTCGGAAGGGCTCCCGATGACATCGGAAGGCCGCCCGACAGGAAATCTTTTTGAAGGAGTATCCCTTTTATGAGAAAGTTGATCGTATGCGCGGCTATGGCCCTGACGCTTGGAATGGCTGGCCTGGCTCAGGCCGGATGCACCGCCGAGGAAGCCCAGCAGAAGGCCGCGACCTTTGCGCAGGTCGTGCAGGCCAAGGCGCAGCAGGACCCCGAGGGGTACGCCAAGGTGATGCAGGAGCTGCAGCCCGAACTCCTCCAGATCCAGCAGAAGCAGGACGTTGACGCGCTGTGCGCGTTCTACGACAAGGCCATCGCCAAACTGAAGTAATCTCTCCTCGCATCCTTTCCAGATGTATGATCGGCGGGCGCCTTCCGGGACGTCCGCCGTCTGTTTTCACCGCCGCTTGCGCGACATACTCCGCAGAATGTACCTTAACATACTATTTTAATGTAATGATGTCTGATTGCTGGAATCCGCGACCAGCCGGGAAATGCCCGCCGCGCCCCTTCCTCTCATGGGTTTGAATTTATCCGCCGGAAACGGTATAGACGCCCGATGGCGAGAAAGCATCTCAATATCGGCGGAAAAATACAGGCACGCCGCAAGGCAATGGGTCTCTCTCAGGAGGATTTGGCACAGCTTACGGGGGTATCGCGCCAGTCCGTCACCAAATGGGAAACCGGACAGTCCGCCCCGGATCTGGACAGGCTGGTGGAGGTTTCCGATGTGCTCGGCGTGAGCCTCGATTTCCTGCTCAGGGAACCTCAACAGGTTTCCTCCCCACCTTCTTTCGCTGTTGCGGATTCCCCTCCGTTTGCCGAGGATGGCTCGCCGGGCGCGTCCGGTGTTCCCAGAGGGATCGATTCTTCTCTGAATGGGATGGCCCCTGCCGTTGCTGTGGAGCGCGTCGCTTCCTGTGGGCAGGTTCCCGTTGCTCCATTCGGAAGAGAAACCGATGGCCTTTTGGGTATCACGAAACGTTCCTCAGCACCGCTTTCCGGGATTTCGGAATGTTCCTGCGGCTTGCCGGAAACGCTCTCTCTTGAATCCGCCTCTCCCCGTGAGCCGGCGTCCCCTTTACGCCCTGCCCGTTCCGATGATTCCGGATTTCATGGTTCCGATCTTCGGCCTCTCCTGCGCCGTGCCGCCGCGATATGCGGTATCGTGCTGTTCATGATCGGCGGGCTCGGGTTGTTGGCCCTCTGGACGCTTTCTGAGATGTACCCCGTACAGTTGACGGACTGGGACGGTTCGCGCCATACGGGCCTGTGGGGATTTCTGCTTGCCCATGAAATCCGCTCCTTGTTTTGGTTGGCTTCGGGCCTGCTGGCTTCCGGCGGCGTTCTTGCCGTTGGGGCGTGGCGGGCGCGGTAGGCCCGTCCTTTTACCGTCGAGGTCGTTATGCGTTATTTTGTCGTGGACGCGTTTGCGGACAAGCTGTTTCAGGGGAACCCCGCCGGGGTGTGCGTGGCGGACGGGCCGTTGTCCGAAGGGCTGATGCAGCGCATCGCGTCGGAGAACAATCTTTCCGAGACGGCCTTTTTGGCGCGCCGGGATGACGGCGAATATGATTTGCGTTGGTTTACGCCGCTGGAGGAGATCGATCTGTGCGGTCACGCGACGCTGGGCTCATCCTTTGTGGTGTTCAACGAGCTTGAACCGGATCGGCAATCCGTGGCCTTCCACACCCGGAGCGGTGTGTTGCGCGTGGAGCGCCGGGGGGAATTGTTGGAGATGGCGTTTCCGGTGCGGCGTCCCGAGCGTGTCCCTCTGGACCCCATTGCACCGCTGCTCATCGAAGCGCTTGGGGTGAACCCCGTGGAAACATGGCTGTACCGCGACCTGCTGGTATTGGTGAACAGCCAGAGGGATGTGGAGCGGCTTGTGCCGGACGTGGGCAAGATGCGGCTGTTGCCGATGGGCAAGGCCGTCGTGATCACTGCGCGCGGAGATGCGGGCGGCCCGGATTTCGTGTCCCGGTTTTTCGCGCCGGAGATGGGGATCGCCGAAGATCCGGTCACAGGCTCGTCGCACAGTATGCTGGTGCCTTTCTGGGCTGATCGGCTCGGCAAGGATCGTTTCGTCGCCCGCCAGCTTTCGTCGCGGGGCGGGACGCTGCATTGTGCTCTCACCCCTGAAGCGGTGCTGATCAGCGGGCGCGTCGTCCCGTATTTGAAAGGGGAGATTTTTGTGTAGTGGGAAAAAAGGTTGGGAGTGGAGGAGAAGCCTTTCTACAGAAAGCTTTCTCCTCCCCACCCCACCTCTTCCCAAGGCTTTTGACGCTATTGAATCCCTGTTGGCGGGTGTTCCGGATATGGTTGGCCGGGGCGGTGCGGCAATGGCGAAAAGGCGGGTTTCCCCGCCTCTTGTTTTTGAAGGGAATGTCGGACTGTGGACTTAAGCCGCTTTCCTCTGGAATCTCCGGGCAATGGCCTGAACCTGCCTGCCGAGCATGACGAGGGTGACGGAAGAGCTGATGAGGATCACGCCGCCGACGAGGGCGGGCGTAAAGGGTTCGTTGAATACGAGGATACCTACAAAGACGGCGGTGAGCGGTTCCATGACGCCGAGAACGGACGTCAGGGTCGAGCCGATGCGCTGGACGGCGAGCACGAGGGTGAGGTTGGAAAGCACCGCCGTGATTACCGCGAGCAGGGCGGCCATCATGAATTCCCACCATGAGGACAGGGGCTGGAAGGTTCCCGTGCCAACGGCATTGGCGAACGCGAACGCCGCCCCGAAAAACAGTACGTAGAAGGTCATGACGAGGCCGTTCATGTTCCGGATCCCAGCGACGTGGATCCCCGTGATGTACAAGGCGTTGCAGAAACCCGAAAGGAGCATCATGCCCACGCCGAGCAGGGTAACGGGCCTGCTGCTGTCGCCCCCGATGGAAAGCAGCGCCACCCCAGCCACGGCAAGCACGATGGAGCAGGCCGTGATCATGGAAAACTGCTCGTGGAAAAAGGCGATCATGAGCAGCATGACCATAACGGGGTACAGGAACTGGATGGTGGTGGCGACGCCGCTCGGCATGTAGTTCAAGCCGTAAAAAAGCAGCAGCGCGGCCGCCGTATACATGAAGCTCATGCCCGCCAGCTTGCACAGGTCGATCGCGCTGGCGTGGAAGCGTTCCCGCCGCAGCACGAGCACGCCCCCGAGCGTCAACGACGCGATAAGAAATCGGTAGAACAGCACCGAAGCCGGGGAAACTCCGTCGTGGATCAACGGCAGAGTGAACAGCGGGATCAGCCCGAACGTCGCGGAAGAAAACAATCCCAGAAAAAAGCCCATGAATGCCTCCCTATCCCGGCGGCGTGCCGACAGGCTCCCTCCCGTACTCTCCGTTTCAGGGCGAAACCTCCAGTGCGGGCGGGGCGACTCCGCCCGGTCTTGCCTTATCAACATTGGGCTCAAGGCACAATGGCATCTTTTCCGCTCTTCCTTGCGCTCTCGTGTTCCCCTTTTGCTCCGCTTCTTTCCGCCCCGAGAGCCAGCGGAAAAAAGGAAGGCCGGGAAAATCCCGGCCTTCTGGCTGTTTCAAAGGAGCGTTTTCTCGGCAAAAAATGCCAAGGATATCCGGGGATGACGGGGAGTGGCGTTTTCCGTTCCGGCGGGATGCGCCGTATTACTCCGAATTGCCTGTCCTCGCTGGTTCGATTGCGAAACCAACAGCGTTCCCCTTTGCGGCTGCCCCAACGCTGATGCCGGGGCGTCATTTCTTCTGATCGAAGTCGTAATAGAGTTTAAAATATTTCTTGTGGACCTCATAGGACCAGTGCTCAATGCGGAAGATGCTGACGGCGGCTTCGCGGTTGCCGAGTTTGACGGAGTCGATGAAGCGCTGATGGGTATAGAGGTTCATGGACTCCCATTCGTAGGAATACTGGCGTCGCGGGAAGTCGTAGAGGCGGCGGCGCAGCGGAATGAGCGTCTGTTCGAGCAGGATGTTTTCGGAGAGCGACAGGAATATGCCGTGAAAACGGATGTTTTCGTCGTAATATTCCGTATAGTCATTGTTTTTGAGAAGTTCCCACTGCCTTTCGTTGGAGGCTTCAAACTGCCGGACATGGTAGGCGGTGAGCTTGTTGAAGACTTCGTTGAGGCAGTCGGCCTCGATGGAGCCGATGATCTGGTACGCGCTCTTGATGAAATCCAGTGAGATCGGGTTGATGTATACGCCTTTGCGGGGCAGGATGGTTACGAAGCCTTCCGCTTCGAGACGGATGAGGGCGTCACGCAGGGGGGTTTTGCTGACTTCGAGGGTTTCGCAGATGCTGTCCTGATCGAGGAACTCGCCATACCGCAGTTTCCCAGCGCTCATGGCGTCCTTGAGGTACTGATAGACACGCTCTCGGAGGGAATCGACTTTTGGTTCCTCGCCAAGGGCGGCATCTTTGACGATCTTTTTAGAATGTTTCACCCTCGCTCTCCCGTTTTTTTCATAGATATATGAGATTGTCATGTGTGGCATGGTTCGGCCCCAAAGATCAAGAGGAAAACTGCGGGGCAGAAACTATTATCATTTGGAACCCTGCATGATTGAAGAAGCATGATTTTCCCGCTCAACAATGTCTTGTGGAGTCCGTACACTTTTGATATATAAGAAAGGGTCCGGTGAAGACAGTAGCGTATTCATCGGGCACGGTAAAGCGCCTCCGGGCCTTACCGCTTGTGGGGCTTCGGGTGCCCGGCGCGTCTGCGCCGGGAGAATTGGAAAGTTCGGTCTGAAACCGACGCTGGCCCGCAACCGTGAAAGGGGACGAATCCGCGTAGCCACTGCGGCAGAGCCGTGGGAAGGTGCGGAGGAGAGTGATCCTTAAGCCGGGAAGCCAGCCCGAAGCCTGTATCCTCATAACCGGGATCGCCGAGAGGCGTGCCCGAGCTTGCCCACGCGGCATGGGCGGGAGGTTGTTCTATGGCTTCGCACTTGCTCGAAAAAGTGGCTCAGGACGGGACGAATTCCTTGCGTGAGCGCGTCTATCGGCATCTTGAGGCGGCTTTGCGCGAAGGACAGCTTCACCACGGGACATGTCTGGATCAGGATCGCCTGTGCGAGGAGCTCGGCGTCAGCCGCACCCCGTTGCGCGACGCGCTCCTCAGGCTGGAAGCCGAGGGCTTCGTGACCATCCAGCCCCGCAAGGGCGTATACATCACGCCCGTTTCGGATGCCTTTGTCAAAAGCGCTTGTCAGATATTAGGCGCGCTTGAGGCCGATTGCCTCGATACCGTTTTCCCCCTGCTGACCTCACGGCACATCCGGCAGCTTGAAGAATCCAACAAGCGGCAGGAGCAGTTCCTCGAACGGCGTCAAGCTGTGGAATATCACGCGGAAAACGCCCGTTTCCATGACATTTTCCTGTCACTTTCCTCCAATACCCTGTTGTATCAGACCATTGGCCCGTTGCGGCGGCGTCTGGACATGCTGCCGGATCACCCTTTGGCCTATGAACAGGCACGGGCCGCGCTCAACGATCATTGCAGGATCATCGACTCCCTTAAAATGAAGAACCGCACGGCGGCCGTGAGCGTGTTGCGGCATGAGCACTGGGCTCCCGTGCGTTTCTTGTGCCCCAAGTCCGCCAAGCTCTCCCGTGTGGCGTCGGCCGCCGCGAAGCGTTCCGCGGCCTAGGCGCGGGCGGGATGTTTTTTGAAGGGGGAGGGGGAACCTTTCCTCAGAAAGGTTCCCCCTCCCCCTTCACCCCCTCCCTCTCCCAAGACTTTCGACGTTATCGAATCCCTGTTCACGTGAATGGGAACTCCCTTACTGTGGTTCTCTGTCTGAAAGTGGGAAGAGTATAGGGAGCCCCCGACATTTCATCATCATCTTCTTCTTCTTCTTCTTCTTCTTCTTCTTCTTCTTTAGAGCGGATTAAAATTTGAAAGCCGTAGCAGGTTCGGCCAGTCCGAGAAAAAAGTTCCACGGGATGGGAACCGGCTCTTTCGGGTCCGTTTTTTGAGAAGGCGGGAGGAAGAAAGTCTTTCTCCCTGTTTCTGATATTTTTATCTGATATATCTATAGACAAAAATCGGGAAGCTGCGTATGGTGAAGCCGTATTCGAGATGAAGGAATGAATCCATTTTTTTCATATAGAAACATACTTCTATCTGGAAATTTTATGGATGCTCTCATCTTGCATACGGCTCTTTTTATATATCAAGGGGTGTGGATCGAATGGATCGCAGGGGCTCTAAACCCCTGTAGCCGGGTGAAACTCCCGGACACCCCGCCAAAGAGAACGGCAGGAGGCCTCTTTCCGCATATGGAGAAAGGCTCCTCCTTATGACGGCAGGTCAGAAGGGTCCCCCCTCGCGTTTTCCCCTCCATACGGAAAAAATACGCATCGGTGGTTCATCATGAGTCAGGCTCAAGCGCCTTCCCTCATGTTCGGGAAAACCTGTGAACAGGGATTCGATAACGTCGAAAGTCTTTGAAGATGGAGGGGTGGGGTTTGGGGAGGTGAGGAAGGGACTTTCTCCAGAAAGTCCCTTCCTCACCTCCCCAATCTCCCGCTTCCCCTCCCCACATCTTCCTTTCCTTCCACACTCAAAAGCGAGATCGCCATGAGTGAAACGCCCACTACGCGCCCGGCTCCAAAGCAGCGCACCTACCGCAAAAATCAGTTTCTTTTCGCCCTGATCGGCAAGATGAAGCTGTGGCCTTCCCGGAAGGGCATCCTCCACGGCATCCGGACAATGGAAATCGCGGGCGACCACGCCGTGATCACCACGCACTGCGGCAGGACCTTCACCGTGCGCGATTCCCGCACCTCAAGGGCCAGCCGATGGCTCCGCAACAAGATATTCGCGGATCCGTGTCCGATTTGTGCCATCCCCGAATGGAAACTCAAGAAATATCAGGGAACCGTGTTCCGCAAAAAATCCGGCGCGATCCTGCGTGCGGAGGGAGGCGGGCAATGATCTTCAGCGAAGAACAGCAACGGCGGCTTGGCGAACTCGGCGCGACGTCCGAAGATCTGCAAGCCGGGTTTGCGGACAGCGCAGAGCGTAACCGTGCCTTCCAGCGCCTTGAGTCACGGCTCGTCATGGAGCAGCACGAACGCCTCGACGCCCTGTGCGAAGGCCCACGCAGGCCGTTTATTCTGGAACTGGAGGAACGCCTTTCCGCCGTTCTGCGCACGGCGGGTTTCCTTCAGGTGCATACTCCGATCATCCTGTCCCGCGCACGCCTCGAAAAAATGGGCGTATTTGATGGTTCGATCATGGAAAAACAGGTGTTCTGGATCGACTCCAAACGCTGCCTGAGGCCCATGCTGGCACCGCATCTGTATGAATACATGCGCGAAGTCGGAAGACTGCGCCCCCGCCCGGTACGGCTGTTCGAGGTCGGCCCGTGCTTCCGCCGCGAGACGCAGGGACAACGCCACGCCAACGAATTCACCATGCTGAACCTTGTGGAAATGGGCTTGCCCGAAGGTACGGACCTCAATGCACGTCTGCGCGAACTCGGCGCGATGGTACTTGATGCCGCCGGGATCGAGGGCTGGCGCATGACGGACGAGGATTCCGCCGTTTATGGCGAAACTTCGGATTTTGTGGACAAAAACGGTATGGAGCTGGCGTCCTCCGCCCTTGGCCCTCACCCGCTTGATGCGGCTTGGGGCATCATGGAGAACTGGGTGGGCATCGGGTTCGGCCTTGAGCGCCTTACGATGGCCGCGACCGGGGAAAGCACGATGGGGAAAACCGGACGGAGCCTCTCCTACCTTCACGGGATACGGTTACGGATATGAAAGCAGCAATATGCCAGCCCCAGATGGGTAAAGAGGCCTTGCTCGGCCTCCTGTCCGCGAAATCGGAGGGGGAGCGGGCGTTTGTCTTTGACGCGGCACGGGAAGCGCGGCACAGGGCGTTCGGCAACAAGGTGTTTTTGTACGGCTTCCTGTATCTGAGCACCCATTGCCGGAATGACTGTGCTTTTTGCCAGTACCGGAGGAGCAATTCATCCCTTGAACGTTACCGCAAGCCGCTCGGGGAAATGCTCGAAGCGGCCGGGCGCCTTGCGGCGGATGGGGTACACCTGCTCGATCTGACCTTGGGGGAAGATCCGTATTATGTGGAGCCCGCCGGATTCCATCGGCTGTTGGAGCTGGTATCAGCCCTCAAGGAAACCACCGGGCTGCCGATCATGGTGTCTCCGGGCGTGCTTTCGGCGGAACAGCTCGTACGGCTCCGTGAGGCCGGGGCGGACTGGTACGCCTGTTATCAGGAGACGCACAACCGGGATTTGTTCACGCGTTTGCGTCTGGAGCAGGATTATGATCGCCGGAAGCGCACGCGTCTTGAGGCGGCGGGGTGCGGCCTGCTCGCCGAGGACGGCCTGCTCACGGGCGTAGGTGAATCGGCGGAGGATTTGGCGGATTCGATTCTCGATATGGCGCGTGAACCGCTGGATCAGGTTCGGGCCATGAGCTATGTGCCGCACGAATCGACGTTCCCATCCACAGCCGGGGACACGCTTGAAGAGCGCCGCGCGCACGAATTGCTGGCCATTGCCGCGATGCGGCTGGTTATGGAAGATCGGTTGATCCCGGCCTCTCTGGATGTGGATGGCCTCGAAGGTTTGGCGATGCGGCTCAAGGCTGGGGCGAACGTGGTGACGTCCATCGTGCCTTCCGGTTGCGGCCTTGCGGGTGTGGCCTCCAAAGACCTCGATATCGAGAATCAGCGCAGGAGCGTTGCCGCTGTCGTCAGACAGCTTGGGGTACTCGGGCTCGAACCCGCCTTGCCCGGCGAGTATCGCGCATGGGTCGAGCAGCGGAGGCGGGGAGAAGAGCGGTAAACGGACTTTTTTGGGGGAGGGGGACGCCGGAAGATCGCTCCGGCGCAGGCTTAAAGGTTGGTGCTGCGGAAATGACGTATGCGTGAGCCGGGACGACCCCAAGTCCGAGGCCAACCGGGAACAGGAATGGGGTGTGATCCCGGGGACGGAAAGTTTCTTGAGGGCGGTGGTCGAATGCGGGTAACGATAGTCGGCGGCGGATTGCAGGGCGTGGAGTTGTGCTGGCTGGCGCGGAAGGCCGGTTGGGAGACCTTGCTTGTGGATGAAAGGTCCTCGCCTCCGGCGTTGCGGCTGGCGGATGTTTTCGCCCAATGCGACGTGACGAAGCTGGGCGGTTCCGGCGTCTTGACACGGAAAGTGGAACACCAGATTTTGGGGACTGACATCGTGATCCCCGCACTGGAAAATGCCGCCGCGCTTGCCGCGCTCGACGGCTGGTGTGCCCGTGAAGGCATGTTGTTCGCCTTTGATCCCTTCGCCTACGAGGTCACCTCCTCCAAACTGAGGAGCCGCGACCTTTTCCTGCGCTGCGGTACGCCGATCCCGCAACCTGCGGCAAGAGCGGATACAAGGGTATTTCCGATCATAGCCAAGCCCTCGGAAGGCAGCGGCAGCCGGGGCGTCCGTCTGCTCAGCGATGAAGCCGAACTGCGTGCCTATATTCCTGAGGGATTCGATGCCGAGGGATGGGTTTTGGAATCGTACTGCCCCGGTCCGTCCTTTTCATTGGAGATATGTGGAACACCCGGAAACTACAGAATCTTTCAGGTGACGGACCTGCTCATGGACGAAGCCTTCGATTGCCGGGGCGTGGTTGCGCCCACCGGCTCTTCACCGTCCTTCGTGCGAGAGATGGAAGCCGCATTGCTTAATCTTGCTGAAATGTTGCGGTTGCACGGGCTGATGGATTTGGAAGTGATCCAGACTCCAGAAGGTATGCGCGTACTGGAAATAGATGCCCGTTTCCCGAGCCAGACGCCCACGGCTGTATGGCTGTCCACGGGCGTCAACCTCGCGGAACATCTGGCGGCCTGCTTTTTTCCCTATGCTCCGGGGTCCGGCCTTGGCGCACCACGCTTCGCCCGGTATGAACATGTCCTTTGTAAAGACGGCGGGCTGCATTTTCTCGGTGAGCACATCATGGGGCAGTTCGGCCCTCTGGAGCCGGTAAACGGTTTTTGTGGGGCCGATGAAGCGCTTGTCGGCGGAAGCCTGCTTTCGGGTTCGTGGGCCGCAACCCTGATGTTCGCGGGACAGGACGCGGAAGACGTGGCATCACGCCGCAGCGACTGCATAGAGCATCTGCGAGAATTGGCGGAGAGGCAGACTGGAAAAACAATTTTTAAAGGATAACTTGAAGATTGGAGAACCGCACCGGAATACATAACCATGCTTGCCGGTTGCAACGGTTGGTTCGCCCATGCCATCATGCCGTCTGTCTCTAATCCGGTGCCCTTCATGATGCAGCGTGCCGTCGCTCTTCTTCCTGTTGTGAGGCACGGTTTCCTCTGCATCTTCTCAGCACCGGAGAAAACCTTTGCTGAAATTCCACTCCCGGCATATTCTTTTCTCCATCTATATGTGTAGTGTGATTTCCTCCGCGTCGCCTTTCCACTCGCCGAAAGTTTTGGAGAAAAGAAAGGAGGGCGTGGGGAATTTAAGCTTTTCTTCAGAGGAGGGCTCTTTCCCTTTTCTGTTTCACGTTATCCCAAGGAGCATTTATGACCCGGCTGACGGAAAACGATATTGCCGGCATAGAAGCGGAATGGGCCACCTATGAAAGGCGGCTTGAGGAACTGACGGGCGACGATCTGCTGACACTGGCGGCCCGGACACTTGGCATCGATCCCGAAACCGCCCGCTCAGGCGTGCGGGAATTGCGGGTAGGCGCGATTCCGATTTCATCCGGGGAAGGGCTTATCGGGGGGTTCGCGGACTCGCTGGCTTCCATTGCCGGGCATCTTGGCTTCGAGGCCGATGTGCTTCCGGCTGATGTGCCCGGTTTTCAGCTCGCCAAGAGCGGCGGATTTGATCTGTTCATCTGGGCCGATGACGATACGTATCTCGCTGAGAACATCCTTACTGGCACCGTGGGCGAAAACGGTCGGGCCACGGGGCGCGGGTTCGCCACCGCCCTGATCCGCATGGCGGCGCGAAAGAGGCTGGACAAGCGGGCTCTCGTGCTTGGAGCCGGACCTGTGGGCTGTGCGGGTGCGGAGACGCTGGCCTTGGCGGGCTATGAGGTTTTTCTCTGCGACATGGATGGGGAAAAGGCCCGCGCCGCTTGCGGGGCGCTCTCCGGCTGTACTCCCTGCACACCGGATGACCTGTCCGGATTGCCGTTGTTCGAGTGCCTGCTCGACGCGGCGCCGACCAACGACTTTTTCCCCTTGGATCGGCTTGCCGCCGGAGCGTGCATTTCGGCTCCCTGCGTGCCTTGCATATGGACTCTCCGGGCGCCGGAAGGCGCAAGCGTCTGGCACGATCCCCTTCAGCTCGGCACGGCTGTCATGCTTCTCGCCGCCGCATTCGGAAGGCCCTGACAGGCCCTTCTCAGTGATTGCCATTTCCCGTGAAGCCGATTAGACCGGGGGCTTACGAGGAGGCGATTATGAGAGAAGAGACGCTAGCCATTGTCCGCAGGATGCAGGACAACGAGGCCACTGACCAGCGCGTGTACGCGGCGCTGGCAAAACAGGCCAGTTTGCAGAAAAACAGCGAAATCCTTGAAAAGATGTCGCACGATGAAGGTCTGCATTGTGCGGTATGGGGCCGCTATACGGGGATTGAGGCCAAAGCCGACATGTTCCGGGTGTGGCTGTTCGTGGTGCTTGGGAAGATTTTTGGTCTCGTGTTCGTGATCAATCTGATGGAAGGAGGAGAAGACGACTCCGCGGAAAATTACCGGAAGCTCATGGAGGAACTGCCCGAAGCCCGGAGCATCATGGAAGACGAGACCCGCCACGAGGCGCAGCTCGCGGCCATGATCCATGAGGAAAAGCTCAGCTATATCAGCTCGATGGTGCTTGGCCTCAACGACGCACTGGTGGAGCTGACCGGTGCTCTGGCCGGGTTCACGCTGGCCCTTAATGATAACCGCATGGTCGGCATGGCCGGGTTCATTACTGGGGTGGCGGCGACGCTGTCGATGGCGGCTTCCGAGTATCTCTCTAAAAAGGCTGACACGTCGGAAAAGCACCCGCTCAAGGCGGCGGTGTATACCGGCGTGGCCTACATGATCACCGTGGCGTTCCTGCTGCTGCCCTACATCGTGTTCGAGAGCCCACTGGTGGCTCTGGGATTCTGTCTGTTCGACGCGGCACTGATCATTTTGGGCTTTACTTATTTCGTGTCCGTGGTGCGGAAGGAATCGTTCGTGCGCGGTTTCACTGAGATGATTACCATCAGTTTCAGCGTGGCGGGTATTTCTTTCCTGATAGGCTGGGCGGCTCGGAGCTGGTTGAACATTGACATGTGAGCGACTTAATCTGAGATTGATTTTTAAGGTGTCACAGAAAAGGCTCCCTTATGGGAGAGGGGCGGCGGCAGGTTTTGGAAAATGCCGTTTGAGACATGAACCAAGGTTCCCTTGACGGTTCATGCTGAAACTGCGGAGCCTCTCGCCACTTCCAAAAGCATTACATCTCTTTAGAATGACACAATTTTTATACGACACTTGATTTTTGGAAGGTTCTGTTTCGAAGCAATAAACGCAAACAGCCCGCGACTCAGATACGTCTCGGGCTGTTTGTTTCAGCAATGATGCTGAGAAATTTACAGCTTTTCAGCTAGGGCGGAGAGGCACGAGCAAGTGTCCACCTTGAGATCAAGTCTCTTCAACGCCATCTTGATGCTGTTGATGAAAATGACGACGTCCTCATAAGGAATGGTATAGGACGGCTGCTTGGCTTCAATGGCCTTGATGCAGGCGTCGAACAGTTCGTTCGTTTCCCAGCGGGGATGGAAGCCGTCAATCGGATCGACGATACTCTTCATGCGGGCAACGACGTCGATCTGATGTTCATAGGTCGTATGGGGATAGAGGGCCTGCGCCATCTTGACGAGGGCTGCGAACGCGTCGCGGTCAAACGGCGTCCCTTGCTCCTTACGGGCGTCAATTGCGTTACAAACAATAACTTCAAGTTCCTTGTTCGTCATGACCAAATCCTCCTTTGGCGGAATCTCTTTGACCTTCACTACATAAGACTGAATAGCCCAGAGTCAACCGGATGGAGGCGGGAAAAAGGCCTTTTGTTCCGAACTTTTTTCGTTTGTGTCGGATGTTCAAGTAAAGAAAACACATCTCAACGGGTTGCGTATATGAAAATGATCCCAGATATACATATTACAAAAACTATATCCTCCAGTTACAACAGCTGTTCCATAGCCTGAATATCTCATGATGGTTCTGCATATGCCTGAGTTGCAGATGGGGGAGGTTACATGGGGACACTTTGCGGCTACGGTACAGGCGATGAAGAGAAAGCCGGATAGGGGAACTCTTCATTTCCGAAGCCGCCCACGGCGACGTGACCCCATGCCGTAAACCCGAAGGGGGCCCGGCTTCACGTCCGCCGTAGGGATCGGACGGTAGTGTTCCTTCGATGCCAAGTGATAGTCAGTGACAGCTTGTGCACATCTAACTATTTAATGTAGTATTTTAATTACTGTCATCAACTGCAATTGCAATGAAGGCCACTGCCATTACGCCGCACCAAGGGCGCATCGTTTTCCCCGGCGGCGTCCGACTTTTCCGGCGATATCCCGCGTCGCCAGTGGGAGGTTCTCAAGGGATTCGATCTGCTCCGCGATGGATTGCAGGTTGCTGCACACCAGACGCAGCAACGGTGCGTTGTCGAGGTTCAGTCCCTGCATGAGTGTCGCCTGTACGCTCCGCAAATCTTCGCTTATAGCCATGAGATTTCTCCTTGTCGTCTCGCTCCACGAAATTCGCCGTTTTCCCGGCGCGTTTTGAAAGTGCCCGAGTCCGGCTTGTTTGTCAATTAAAAATTGATAAATTGAATAAAAATTGATTTACACCTCTTGTAGAAAGAAAGCTGAGATTGACAAGACAATCAAGAATCGGGTATAGGCTGGCTCATGAACACAATACCATCCGAATCCGATTCCAATGCCATTCTGGACCGCCTCCTCTCCGGTGCGGGGCTGCATCGTGACGCCCAGTTGGCGGCACTTCTCGGCGTTTCGCCGCAGGCCGTCAGCCAGGCCCGGCGAAAACGCAAGATTCCGGAAGGATGGGTGGTCAAAGTCTCGCAACAGTGTGGCCTGTCGATGGACTGGCTGATGTTCGGGAAGGGAGACGAATCCACTCCTGTAGCTTCCCATGCTCCGGTTGCTTCATCAACTTCCCAGGCGTCGACGCCTGCGGGCGCGGCGGTTCCGGATCTCGACCTGTTGTGCATCCCTCTGGTGGCGGCGAGCCTTTCCGCCGGAGTGGGAAGCCTGCAAACCGAAGCCGATGTACTGGATTATTTTGCCTTTCGTTCCGATTGGCTGTGCCGGAAGGGCAATCCCGACAAGATGGTGCTCATGAAGGTTTACGGTGACAGCATGGAGCCGGAGATCTGCCACGGGGACATGGCCCTCATAGATCAGAGTAAACAGCAGATTTATCCCCATACGATCTACGCCGTGGGTGTCAACGAGGAAATCTACATCAAGCAGATTGAGACGCTGCCCGGTCATCGGATGCTTCTCCGCAGCCTCAACGAGCGCTACGAGCCCATCGAAGTGGATCTGCGCGGCGACATGGCCGAGTCCGTCCGCATCATCGGCAAGGTCATCTGGTGGTGTCGGGAAGCGTAAGGAATAAAGAAGATTGGGGGAAGGGAGGAGAGAACTTTCTGAAGAAAGTTCTCTCCTCCCTTCCCCCACCCCCCCATCCCTCCTCTCTCAAAGACTTTTGGCGCTATCGAATCCCTTTTGGCGTCTTTCCCTGTGAACAGAGGGGTGAGGCGGTGTTTTTCTTCTTATAGCGAGAAAAGGCGAAGGAAAAAATCCTTCGCCTTTTTTTCAATAAGAAATCTAAGTTACCCATCATCTTCTGCCCATGCGGAAATTTCGGATGAGGGATTCGATAAAGATGAAAGTCTTTGGAGGGGAAGAGGGGAGGTTTGGAGGGGGGAAGGGGGACCTTTCTTTAGAAAGGTCCCCCTTCCCCCCTCCAAACTTCTTCTCTCCTAAACAAGCCCTTTAACCATGAGCCTCGCTTCCATATATAAGGAGAGGGTGGCAATAGCGCGGTCGCAGACGGGGAAAACGGGTATATTCCGTTCCCGTAGGGCATTACGGAAGGGCTCGAACTGCGCCCCGCCGTCCACCACGGCGACCAGCGGTTTGCGGAAACGTTCACGTACGGCGGAGAGCCGTTCGAGGATGCCGCCGGGCGCGTCCATGCGGAAGGCCTCCACGTCCGTCTCCGCAAGGGTATGCGTCACCGGAGAGTGCGGATCAAGCCCGATGACCACGGCGTCGATGCCCTCGTCGTTCAACATCAATTCCGCCATGTGCGCATGAACTTCGTCATCCGCGCCGGGGTTGATGTCCAGTGGATTGGCGATGGTCACCAGCTTGTCCAGATGTTTTTCATTGATGCAGGATTGCATGGCACTGCGGGTGCTTTCGGCATAAGCGCCGAGCGACATGCTGTATTCGTCCGACTGGATGGAGTCCGCCATGCCCACGGCTTCAAATCCCGCGCCGCTGACCGCGCCGAGGCGCTTGCCGTTGACGGCATCGTTGCGGAACGCTTCCGCCAGCAGGATGAGTTCCTGAAATTCCGTGAAGTTGCGGGCCATGCTCGCGCCCGCCTGCCGGATGCAGTTCTCGCAGACCATGTAGTCCCCGGCGAGAGAGGCTGTGTGCCCGCTGGTGGCGTTCTTGCCTTCGGGCGTGCGCCCCGCCTTGTAGAAGATGACCTGCTTGCCGTTGCGCACGGCTTCGCGGACGGCCTGTGCGAACCGCAGCCCGTCAAGATCCTTGAAGCCTTCCGCATAGACGGCGATGACGTCCGCCTCGTCCGAGCTGATGAAGTGGCGCATCATGTCCCCGAGCGTGAGGTCGGTCTGATTGCCCATAGAGATAAGGTAGGCCGGGCTCATTTCCGGAGCCTGACTGAAGCGGTTGAGCAGGAATGCCCCGCTCTGGCTCACGATGGCGGTACGCCGCCACGACGTCCGGCGCGCGGCCTGCAGTTTTTCGGCCGGGATGAACCACGTGTCATAATTGCCGGGCCGGGAAATGACTCCCATGCAGTTCGCGCCGAGGAACACCGGGCCGCCGTCGCCCTTGCCGTGGGCTTCCCGAATGCGCTCGATCATGCGGGCCGCGATTTCCTTGCTTTCCTCGGTTTCGCCGAGGCCGCCGGGGATGAGCATCACGCTCCGGGCCGCGCCCGTTTCCAGTACTTCGTCCACAAGGCCGGGTACGTGTTCCGCGCCCACAGCCACGATGAACAGATCCAGCGGCTCGCCCACGCTCCGCAGGTCCGGCACGCAGCGCACGCCCGATGGATCGGGTTCGCCGTCGCGCAGGATGACGATCCGGTCCTTGTCGAATCCCGAACCGATGATGTTTTCAAGGATGGTGCGCCCGAAATTCCTCCGTTTGGCGGACACGCCGATGATGCCGATGCGTTCGGGATGCAGCAGGTTTCCGATGCGCGCCACGGGCCGGGCCGTCGGTTCTTTTTCCGGCAGCGAGAATTTGCACATGCCGTCGAGCGGGACCATCAGATAGTCGGTGAACGCGAACGGATTGATTTCCAGCTCGTCGATGACGAACGGCGCGTCCGGATTGTCCGGCGAGAAGTGATTCCCCATGCGGATAAAGGACTCGAAGCATTCGATGAGCTGATCGTCAGTGACGATGCGGCGTTGCCCGCGCGTCAATCCGGCGAGTTTTCTATACGAGACGGTTTGCCGGAACAGCCGGAAGAACGTCTCTCCGTCGGTCATGGCCGTGAGTGCGGCTATGATGGCCTGCCCCTTGCGGAAGCGTTCGGCGTACAGCTCGGTATCGGTCCCGCCGAGGCCCGCGCTGATGACCATGCCGAACTCGCGGGTGCGGCGCAGGCCCACGATAAGCTCATTGCCGAACGCTTCGGAGTCGGGCGGCATGAACTGCACCTGCAATACGCCCTTGAGATCGGAAGCGATGGCGTTTTGCAGTGCGGCCCCTTCCAACCCCCGATAGCTCTTGGGGGCGCCGGACGGGTGGCGTTCGATCCATTCGGCGTAGCGTTCAGGCACTTCGGAGAGCATACGGCGCACGGCGGACCGCACCTTATCCGGCGTTTTCGGCACGATGCGCACGCCTCCGACTTCCGTTTTGTGGATGATGGTCGGCGAGACGATCTTGAGGACGGCCTTGTCCCCGGGCATGGCCATGACTTCCTCGTCGGCGAGTCTGGCGTTGCGCGGGATGAAGGAGCATTTCGGGGGCGTTTCCGATCCCGACAGGCTTAGGAGGTTATACACTTCGTATTCGTAGAGGAACTGTCGCCCTTCGGCATAGGCGTTGCGGAGCAGTTCCGTGATCGGTTCGTAGGCGACGGTAAGGTTCATAGGGTGTTCCTTGCGGGATGCCTCCGGTGGCAAAGGGATCGACGCCCCCCTTGCCCCCCTGCCCGGGGGCATGATGCCCCCGGATCCCCTCAGTTACGGCTTCATGTCCGATCCGTTCCGGGCGCTGTCCGGCACGGATCGGATACGGGGCCGTTTTGAGCGAGTCTGGCGTTCCCTCTGAGCGTTTGGAGTGTATCAGGAGTTTTTTAGTAATACATTACTATTATTGTTTTTTAGAGAATTATTCAAATTGATGTTTTTTGTGCGTTGTGTTCGCCTGATCCCTTCCCCCACATCTTTCCTCTTCCCGATCAACCTTTCTGCATCCCGCGACCGGCCATGAAAGCCGCATGGTTGAGATCCCAGAGCGCCGGCTTGCGCGAGATGCCCCTGAGGGCTTGCAGCCAGACGGCTTCGGGCACGACGTCGAAGGGCGGCAGGGTGCTGAGCACGCCGAGCATGGCTACGTTGGCGCAACGCCCTTTGGGGTCCCCGAGGTTGAGGGCGATGCTCAAAACGTCGACGCTCACGACCCGGTAGCCTTCAAGCTGGGCGGCGATGGCCTCGTCGGAAGGGTAGGCTTCGGGCTTCAGGCCGTGCGGCAGGATGCGGGTATCGGCCATGAGCACGGTCCCGCCGGGCTCCAGCAGATCGAGGAAGCCGGGGCGCAGCACTTCGGCCTTTTCCATGGCAATCAGGACGTTGGCGGTCCCGGGCACGAGCGCGGGGCTGAACACTTCGCCACAACCGAAGGTGCTGATCACCGGTCCGCCCATCTGCGCCATGCCGTGGGTTTCGCCTTTGAGGATGTTGCGGTCGTCGTACCCGGCGAGGAAGGCCACTTGCGCCAGCACCTTGCCGAAGAACAGGTTCCCCTGCCCGCCCACGCCGCGGATGGCGAGGGACAGGCGGGGAGGACGCCGGAAGGAATCGACGGGAGGAACGTCGATGACCTCTGGAGCATGGGGAAGCGTGACGGTTTCGAGAGCCGTTTCCGTGTTGGAGCCCGCGACGGAAAGGGCCTTGAACGGGCACATCTGGAGACAGGCGGGCGTGCGGGACACGCAGCCGGAACAGAGGTTGTTCCAGCGGGGCGTGCCGTCTTCGGAGGCCTCGATGCCGGGGCAGATGTGGCAGCGTCCGCACTTGCGGCAAAGCTCCTTGTCCACGGCGAGCTTTTGCCCGTAGGCCGAGGCCGGGACTTTGCGGATGCATGTTCCCCGAATGATCAGGATGGCGAAGAGGCCTTCGGCGGCCAGCTTGAGCCCTTCTTCCACGCGGGCTTCGATTTCCGCCTTGTCGTAGGCGTCGGCGGTGATGACGTGTGCGCCTTGGCTCTTGAGGGCCTCGTCAAGCCGGAAGGCATTGGGCTGCCCGGCGAGGTTGCAGGGCGAGGACGGCGAAGGCTGTCCGCCGGTCATGGCGATCCATTCGTTGTCGAGCACAATCTTGAGGCCGGGGACTTGGCGGAACACCGTATTGCGGGTGGCGTCCATGCCGCTGTGGCATTCGGTGCCGTCGCCGATGATGCTTACGCAGCGGGCGGCGGCTTCGGGCTTCGAAAGGACATAGCCCATACGCATAGCCTCGCTCGCGCCCATGCACAGGTTCACGTCGAGGGCGTTGAGGCCCTTGATCAGCGTATTGCAGCCGATGTCGCCGAAAATGGCCTCAATGTCCCCGCGCTTGTGCAGTTTGCCGAGATGCAGGGCCGCGAGGCGGTAGGGGCATCCCGCGCAGATCATGGGGGGGCGGGGTACGGAAGGCGCGGGCGTCCCGGCCTTGGTTTCCCTGCCGAGGAACGCGGCGATGCGTTCGGGCGTCCATTCGGTCACGGGGCTGAGGGCGTCCTTGCCGCTGACGTCGAGCCCCGCCGCGAGGCAGGCTTCCTGTATGAAGCGGTAGCCGTCCTCAATAACGCTGACTTCGCCCTTGATGGACGCGCAGAATGCCCGGATGCGCTCCATCGGCAGCGGGTTGGTAAAGGCTACTGAAAGGATGTCGAGATCGGGATCGAAGCGTTCCTTGTATTCACGCATGAGCAGGGTGGTCGCGCCGCAGGTGATGACCCCGCGCCGTCCCGCTCCCGTATAGTGGATGTTGAGGGGCGATTCCTCGACCATACGGATGAGTCCGGGCATACGTTCCGCCATGACGGTATCGTAGGAGATGCGGGCCATGCCGGGCAGGGCGTGCTGGAGCGCGAGCGGGCCGACTTCGGCGAGCGGGCGCGTATGCTGTTCAGCGAGTTTGACCAGCCCTTCGCTGTGGCAGAGAAGCCCGCCCGCGAGGATGACGACCGGGGTGCGGTGCGTGCGCGAGATGTCCGCCGCCAGTCCTGCCGCCTCGTGCATTTCCTGATGCGTGCGCGGCTCGAACACGGGTACGAAGCAACTTTTGAAGAGGTACTTCGGATCTATGACGTGCTGTGTGGAGCTTGGGGTAAAGTCACTGGCGATGTAGTAGACGAGGGCACCCTTGGGCTGCATGTAGCAGGAAACGCTGGTGAAGGCGTCACAGGCCTGATAGAGGCCGGGTATTTTCATGGTGACCACGCAGTCGCGCCCGGCCATGGCGTGTCCCACGCCGACGCTGACGGCCACGGCTTCGTTCACGGACCAGCCCACGGTGATCCTGTCCTGCGCCTGCGACAGGCCCTTGTCGATGGTTTCCGTGCTCGGCGTGCCGGGGTAGCCGTCCGCCGCGTGGATACCCGCGCGCACGCAGCCGACCGCGAACGCGATGTTTCCTTGCAGGACTTTATTGGTTCCTGCGACCTCGTCGCACAGTTGCTGGATTTCGTTCATGGCGTTTTCCTTTGGAAGTTTGGGAGGGATGCCTCCGGCGGCAAGGGTGGCTGCCGCCCCCCTTGACCCCCTGCCGGGGGGCGAGCCGCCCCCCGGACCCCGGCAGTATCGTTTCGCTGCGGTTTCGGACGAAACGACGTTTCGGCTGAAACCGCAGCGAAACGGCTCCATCGGCGTCAGGAATTTCTCTTTTGGGATGTTTTTTTCAATTGTTCCCTGAAAAAAGACGGAATGTGCTGGTGTCGCATTGTCTTGCGTCAGGCACATTGTCGACGTCTTGCCTTTCGCCATTACCTTTATCGTTCTCTGTCCACAAGTAAACCTGTGAACGGGGATTCAATAAGGTCGAAAGTCTTGGGAGGGGGAGAGGGGTGGTTTGGAGGGGGGAGGGGGAACCCTTCTCCAGAAGGGTTCCCCCTCCCCCCTCCAATCTTCATCCTCTTTTCACACATTACTTCGCCTTCGCATGCACCGGACGCTCGCCGCTGAGGAACTGGAAAACCTGATCCACGGCGATGCGGCTCATCTTTTCGAGGGCTTCTTCGGTGAACGCGCCGACATGCGGCGAAAGGAGCACATTCGGCAGGGCGGCGAAGGGCATGGATGAGGGCGGCTCCTGCGAAAAGGCGTCGAGTACGGCCCCGCTGATATGGCGGGCGGTGAGGGCGTCATAGAGGGCGCTTTCATCAACGATGCCGCCCCGTGCCATGTTGACGAGCACGGAGGAGGGCTTCATGAGCCCGAGTTCGCGGGTACCGATAAGGTTTTCGGTCTGTGGGGTGAGGGGGCAGTGGACACAGACGAAATCCGATTCGCGGAGCAGCGTGTCGAGATCACGGCGCTCGATATTCCGTTCGGCGGCGAAGGCTTCCGGCCAGTAGGGGTCGAAACCAGTGACGCGGCCTCCGAAACCTTGGGCGATGGACGCCACGCAGCGTCCGATGGCCCCCATGCCCACGATGCCGAATGTGCGCCCCTGCACTTCGCGCCCGAGGATGGCGCCTTGTTCCCATTTGCCGCCGCGCATCCCGGCATCGCAGCGCGGGACTTGCCGGAGCAGGCCGAGCAGCAGGGCGAAGGTGTGCTCCGCGACCGCCACGTCGTTGGCTCCGGGCGTGTTGCAGACGATGATATCCCGGGCGACGGCGGCGGGTATGTCGATCATGTCGAGGCCCACTCCGAGCTTGGCGACGCAGCGGAGGTTGGGCAGGGCGTCGAGCAGAGCGGCGTCGAGATGGAGATCGTTCCCGGAAATCACGATGTCCGCACGCTGGAGGCGGGCCATGAAAGCGGGATCGTCCACTGTACCGCCCCGGCAGTCCAGAATCTCCGCATCCGGGCGGGCCGCCAGCCGGTCAAGCTGTTCGTTGGAAAAGGCCGCGAAGGGGCGGGCTTCTATACAGATGACGTGCTTCTTCATCGGGTGTTCCTTTTTCCCGTTATGAAAGGCTGTTGTAAAAAAAAGTTCTTTCCGTGCCTCTGGAGCCGGGGCGCGGGGGAAGCCCCCGGCGGCCACAGGGGAGGCAGGCCGCCGGGTTGGGGGATGGGAGAACACAGGTTCGGTTTGGAAATGCTTTTGGATGCTACGTTGCCGACGGGGGTAAACTCTGTCCGAGGGGCTTTTCCTGTTCCCACATCGGAACGGGCTCCCTCCGCGCAACCTCCCCACCAGTCGAAAGTCTTGGGAAGGGTGGGGGGGTCGGGGGGAGGGATAACCCTTCTTCAGAAGGGTTTCCCTTCCCCCGGCTTGTCCATCACACAAGCGTGCTCAACGGCAGCCGGAAGAGATCTACGGCGTTGCTCTGGAAAACCTTGCGGCGATCCGCCGGAGCGAGATCGAGGGCGTCCACGGCGGCGATGGAGTCGCGGATGAGGCGCAGCCCCTTCTGGTTGCAGAAGGGGAGATCCGTGGCGAAGACGAGCTTGTCGACGCCCGCGAAATCCATGCCGCAGCGGAGCCCGGCGGGATAGCCGTTGTTGGCGGTGTCGTAGTGCATGCGGCGGAAGTATTCGAGCGGCTTGTGGGGGAAGAGGATGTCCTTGTGCCCCATGCGCATCTCGTTGAAGTCGTCGTTCCACTCCATGCGCCCGGCAAGATAGGGGATGACGCCGCCGCAGTGGTGGGTGACGATCTTGAGGTTGGGGAAGCGTTCCATGACCCCGCCGTAGACCAGCCGGAACATCGCCATTGAGGAGGCCACGGGCCAGCCGATCTTCGTCCACGCCCGGTAGCGCGAATTTTCCTCGCCGGGATAATCGGGCAGGGCGGGCGAGCGCTTGGGATGGATAAGGATGGGCAGGTTGTAACGTTCCATCTTTTCGTAAATGGGGTACAGGGCCTCGGCGTCGAGCGGCATCCCGTTTACGTCGCTGTACATCTGGATGCCCCGCAGGCGGAGATCGCGGATGGCGCGGTCGATTTCCTTAAGGCTGGCGTCGAGATCGTTGAGCGGCAGGGCGGCGATGGCGGCGGCGAAGCGGTCGGGGTACTTTTCGACCAGTTCCGCCATTTCATCGTTGGCGAAGCGGCACAGATCCACGGCGACTTCGGGCGAGGCGACGGATTCCACCGTGGGGGCCGCCAGCGTGAGCACCTGCATGTAGCCTTCCACGCTGTCCATGAGCCGGAAGCGGGCGTCGAGGTCGAGCAGTGTGGGGACCGTTTCGGCGTACCGGGACAGGTTGGAACTCATGTCGCGGTTGGGCACCTTTTGTTCGAGGACGGCCTGATACTTCTTGGGCAGGATGTGGTTGAAGGCGTCGATATACAACATGGACGGCTCCTTACATGTAGGGGTTGCTGCTGGCGTTGTAGAGCGTGTTCAGCGGGAAGCGCAGGGTGATGGCCCCGGACGGGCATTCCTGGCGGCAGGAACCGCACATCCAGCATTCTTCGGGATAGCGGATTTCCGCCTTTTTCTCGTCCTTGTTGTAGTAGATGACGTCCAGAGGGCAGGAGCGGTCGCATCTTCCGCAGCCTGTGCAGGTCTTCGTGTCGATCATGGCGGGCATGGATGGCCTCCGGAAAAGGGCTCCGTCGCCGGAGCGTTTGGCCCCGATGGGGGTATTCCCGCTTGCTGCGGGGAGTGTGTGAAACCGTAACGTTGGTCGCGGCGCGGGATGGCGTTCAGCGATTCCGTCTGTTCAGATATGCTGGTTGTTACGCATACGGGTTGTCGGTGCGGCGGAGTTCAAGCTTGAGTTTACCGTCGGATTCGGCGGAAACGACCACCTGTCCGAGGAAGCGTTCGTCATCCTGTTCGGGGAAGTCCTCGCGGAAATGGCAGTTCCCGAACCGGCTTTCCTGCCGGTACAAGGCCGCGTCCACGGTGCAGCGCCCGATGGTGAGCAGGTTGTGGACTTCGTGGAGCCTGAGGAGATCGTGGAGATCCTTCGCGCCGACGAGCCCGCTGGCGGCCTGCACCTGTTCGAGCTTTTCCTTGGCGCGGAGCAGCTTCTTTTCGGTGCGGCAGGGGCCCGCGCCTTCGGTGAGGATGCGCTGGAGGGTCATTTCGAATTCCTTCCAGCCGATGGAGCGTTCGGGATCGAGCGGCGCGTAGACGCGCTCGTGGATGCGCTGGATCTGGGCTTCGTCCGGTTCGGGCGCGGAGGGGAGGGAGGCGCAGTAGTGCGCGGCCATGCGTCCGGCATGGATGCCGCTGGTGACGGCCATGTGCAGGCTGCGGCACTGGTCGGCGCCGTTGCCGCCCGCGTAGAGGCCGGGCACGTTGGTGCCGCAGTCCTTGTTGATCTTGACGCCGCTGCCGCAGACTTCGTTGGGCCCGCCCTGCATACCTTCGGAGGTGTCCACCTCCATAGGGGTGGCGGTAAGGTCGATGCCGAGCTGTTCGAAGTAGTCCTTGAACGAATCCTTGTCGCAGGAAAGGGTGGCGATGAGATGTTTCTGGGCTTCGGGAGCGATGCCCCGGCAGTCCATGTACACGGGGCCGCGGCCTTCGCGCATTTCGTTGAGCACGCCCTGCACCATCTTGTAGCGGGGGCCCTTCATGCCGAGGGGGTGGTAACGGTCCATGAAGGCTTCACCCTTGGCGTTGATGAGCACGGCCCCCATGCCGGAGAGGGCGTTGAGCCCGGCGGCGTTGAAGCTGCGGGGCACCACGGTCATGCGCAGGAATTCGATGTTGGCGAGTTCCGCGCCCGCGCGCAGGCTCATGGCTTCGCCGTCGCCGGTGTCGGCGGGGCACATCCATGTGTTGAAGCTCATGCCGGAAGGGTTGCTGTAGAGGCGGTTGGTGCCGCCCGTGGAGATGATGACCGCCCCGGCGCGGATGATATGGAAATCGCCCGTGCGGATGTCGAAGCCCGCCGCGCCGCAGACGGTGCCGCCGTTGGTGAGCAGATCGGCGGTGACCACTCGGTCGAGCACGGCGCACCCGGCCTTGCGGGCGGCCTTGGCGAGGAGAGGCTTCATCCTCTTGCCGTTGAAGTTGATCCACCACGGGCCGGGCTGCCCGTAGGACTTGGTGCGGTAATAGGTGCCGTCGGGCTGGCGGAGCGTGCAGTTGATTTCCTCGAAGCGCTTGAGCGCGTGGGGGAGTTCTTGGCAATACACGGAGTCCACGACGTCGATGTTGGTCACGCCCCGGGCGCTTTTGCCGGTGAATTCGAGGTAGGCTTCGCGGGTATCCCATTCCGCACCGGTGTCCATGTAGGCGAGGAAATGGTCGATGCCGCCCGCGATGTGTCCGCTGCGCTCAATGACGGCCTTGTCCATGACGATGACGGATCGGCCCTGTTCCCGGGCGGTGAGGGCCGCGTTGAGGCCGCACACGCCGCCGCCGATGATCAGTATGTCCGCCTGATGACGATGGGTTTGCATCGCAATGGCTCCTTGTTTCTAGAGGTTGTTCAGGAAGGCGCGGATACGGCGCGCGCCCTCGGCGCAGTTTTCCGTGCTGGTGGCGTAGGAAATGCGGATATGGCCTTCGCCGGACGGGCCGAAGTCGTCGCCGGGCACGCAGGCCACAAGCTGCTCCTCAAGGAGGCGCTTGCAGAACGTCACCGAGTCGAGGCCTGTGTCGCGGTGGTCGATGAACAGGTAGAACGCGCCTTCTGGGTTGTTGAAACGGATGTTCGGCGCGCCGGTCAGCCCTTCGATGAGGACCTTGCGGCGTTCCTCAAAGGCTCTGCGCATGGTTTCCACGCATTCCTGCGGGCCGTTGAGGGCTTCGGCCCCGCCGTATTGGGCGAAGGAGGTCACGCTGAGCATGTAGTTCTGCTGGAGGCGGGCCAGGCGCTCGATGAGTTCCGGCGCGCCAGCCACGTAGCCGAGCCGCCAGCCGGTCATGGAATAGGTTTTGGATAGCGAGCCGACGAGGAGGGTGCGTTCGCGCATGTCGGGCTCGGCGGCCAGCGAACGGTGCCTGGCGTCGCCGTAGAGAAGGCGGTCATAGGCTTCGTCGCTGATGGCGAGCAGATCGTGCTTCTTCACGAAGTCGGCGGCGTCGCGCATTTCTTCTGCGGAGAAGACCTTGCCCGTGGGGTTGTTGGGGTTGTTGAAGATCATGAGCTTGGTCCGGTCGCTGACGGGCGCGCCGTCCCAGTCGTAGTCGGGTTCCTTGAGCACGTAGGGCACGGGTACGGCATGGAGCATGGGGATGCTCGAATAGTAGAGGAGGAAGCCCGGCGAGGGCACCAGCACCTCGTCGCCGGGATCGAGCAGGGCGTGAGTGCAGAGCATGAGGGCTTCCTGCGCCCCGGCGGTGATCATGATTTCGGTCTTGGGATCGTAGTCCAGCCCGTTCTGGCGCTTGAGGTAGGCGGCCACGGCCTCGCGCATGGGCAGGATGCCCCGGTTGTGCGTATAGTGGACGAATCCCTTGGCCAGCGCGTCGTTGGCGGCGGCCTTGATGTGCTCGGGCGTGTCAAAGTCCGGGCGGCCAATGCTGAACACGAGCACTTCCTTTCCCTCACGGCGCAGGGCGTCCGCGGTCTGGGTGACGGAGCTGATGGAAGCGGACTTGAGGCCGTTGGCGATGCGTGAAAATCTTTGCGTGTCCATAAGGGTTCCTTTGCTGTTCCGGGCGGCCCCGGCGGGGCGTGCCGTTTTTAGGGAACGGCTTCCCGTTGCCGGGGGAGCCGTGCTCCGCAGGGGAGGCTCCTCCGGGGCCGCTTATGCCCGGAATGGGGTTGCGTGGTTGAAGCCGGGGCCCTGCGGAGGCCGCATTCCCGCAGGGAGTCCCCGGCGGCTAGGCTTCGGATTCGGCGGGCGAGTTGCCGGCATCCTTGTTGATCTTCCAGATGGCGAACCCGGTGAAGCCGTAGGTGAGGGAGAAGATGGGGACGATCCAGTTGACGAAGGCATAGGGGATATACTGCATGGCGTCGATCTTGAGGACGCCGACGATGAAGAAAGCGGCCATGGAGTACGGCACCAGCGCGATGCCGAGGGTGACGGCGTCTTCAAGCGTCCGCGAGAGGACCCGCGACTGGATGTCCATGTCGCGGAACTTCTTTTCAAAGGCGCGGGCCGGGACGATGATGGAGAGCATGCCGTTGCCCGTGCCGATGGTCATGAGGTAGCAGGAAACCAGCGTGGCGAGGATGAGCCCGCCGGGGGAGGTCACGGAGCGGGTCATGCGGTCCACGACCACGCCGAGCGCTCCGGTACCTTCGAGGATGCCGCCGAGCGTCATGGCGATGAGCAGCAGGAAGACCACGAAGGACATGCTGGTCAGGCCGCCTCGGGAGAGGATCTTGTCCACGAGCGGGTGCCCGGTCTGGGAAACGTAGCCGTCGGTGGCGGCCTTGAACATGCCCTTTACGGTCATGCCGTCTTGAATGACGAAGGCGCAGACCACGCCGACGAGGATGGCGATGACGAGCGTGGGCAGCGGCGGGATGCCCCGGATGGCGAGGGCCACCAGCACGATGGGCGGCAGGGCGAGGAGGAACGAGCGGTTGAAGTTGGCTGAGAGGGCGTCGGTGATCGGGGTCAGGTCGGGCATGGCTCCGCCGCTGTAGTTGAGCCCGAGGTACCAGTAGAGGCCGAGGGCCACGAGGGTGGCGGGCACGGTGGTGTAGAGCATGGAGCCGATGTGCGAGAAAATGTTGGTCCCGGTGATGCCCGAGGCGAGGTTGGTGGTGTCGGAAACCGGAGACATCTTGTCGCCGAAGTACGCGCCGGACACGATGGCCCCGGCGGTGAGCCCGGTGGGGAAGCCGAGGGCCTCGCCCACGCCGAGCAGGGCCAGGCCCGCTGTGCCGATGGTCCCGAAGGAGGTGCCGGTCATGAGCGAGAAGACCGCGCAGATGAGCACCGTGCTGACGAGGAACATGGAGGGCGAGAGGAGCTTCAGGCCCCAGTAGAGGAACAGGGGGATGACACCGGCCTGAATCCAGACCCCGATGAGCGTGCCCACGAGGAAGAGGATACAGGTGACGATGATGATGCGGTGCACGCCGTTGACGATACAGGCTTCAACCTCTTTCCAGGTGAACCCCGCCATGATGCAGAGGAGCGAGGCCGTGATGGTGGCGAGCATCAGCGGCACGAGGAACCCCACGCGCAGGACGAGCCCGCCGAGAAGGATGACCAGAATGGGAAGGAAGATAATCGCCAGAGCCATACCGAAGCTTACGGTCTTCTTGTCGTTCATGCTGGCTTTCCTCATGCGGATGGGCGAATGGACGAGAGCCCATTGACGGAGAACTGCGGGGGAAGTCCCCGGAGGCTGTTTTCCAGATTGCCGATGGCCTGACGGATCAGGCGTGCGAACGCCGCGCGGGTGACGCCCGCGAGGTGGGGAGAGAACAGCACCCGGCGGCGCGCTTCCGGAGAAAGCCGGAGCAGGGGATTGCCGGGCGAAGGGATTTCACTTTCAAAGTTGTCGATGGCCGCGCCCCGGATGATGCCGCGTTCGAGGGCGTCGGCGAGGGCCGTTTCGTCCACGATGCCGCCGCGCGCCGCGTTGACGAGGATCGCGCCGGGCTTCATGGAAGCGAGCCGCTCCACGCCCACAAGGCCGCGCGTGGCGTCCATAAGCGGACAGTGTAGGGTGACGATGTCGCTGACGGCGAACAGCTCGTCGAGATCGACGCGCCGGATGCCGTGCTCCTGCGCGAATGCTTCGGGCCAGAAGACGTCGGAGGCCACGACCGTTGCCCCGAAGGCCGCAAGGCGGGGGGCCAGCGCCCGGCCGATGCCGCCGAGCCCGACGATGCCCACGGTGGCGCCGAACAGTTCGCAGGCGCCCCGGTCGAGGATGCGTTCCCGTGCCTGCGCATAGGCGCCGGACTTGATGGTCTCGTCCGCGTAGGCCAGCTCGCGCTGGAGGCAGATCACCGCCCCGATGACGTGCTCTGCCACGGTGATCGCGTTTTGTGCCGGTGAGTTGCACACGATGAGGCCGAGCTTCGCCGCCGCCGCGTGGTCCACGCTGTCGAATCCGGCCCCTGCCGTCTGGATGATGCGCACGGAGCCGAGCCGGGCCAGCAGATCGGCGTCGAGGCGGGGGTGCGAAGGCGGCATGAAGAGGCCTTCAATGCCCGCAGAGGCCTCCGCGATGGCGTCTGGCCTGTAGTCGGCAAGAAAAGCAAGTCCGCCGGGAATCTCCACGCCGCTTTCCTCGAAACGCGACTTGGGGAGCAGACTGAGCATATGAGTCATTGTATCCTCCCTGGAGCGGAATTTCCTTGAAACGGTGCCGTTTCAAAGACGTCATTCCGTGGGAAACGGTTTCCCCGGAATCCATACGGCATTGCGGCGCGCCGGACCCGCGTCCGGCGTGAGGGCTTCTTGTTGCAGAAGGTCCTTACGATGCCGGATGGCGCAACATCCCTCTTCTCCATGAACCGATGCGGGCATGGAGATACGGATTGGTAAAGGCTTTGGGGAGAGGCAATACAGGATAGCAGCAAAAGGCTTCCTGTTTCCAGCATATCGCTATTCCGTTCATGCAAGTGAAGAACGCATACAGATATGCATATATGTATTTTTCAATATGTCCGTTTCGTTTCATACTATGGATAGTGCGATACGCAGGCACACCCATACGGAAGAGCAACGGAAGCCTGATGACGCGTTACTGGGCCATTGAGAGACACATGTGTTTCTTTTTGTATTTGATATAACAAGTTCCGTGCCATGTATAAAAACTGTTTTATTTTTGGTAATTACAAGAAAAGACTTTTGGGATGTGACAATATGCGGAAAATAAGCCTATAATCCGGCGCAGAAATCGGACTATAGGCCGATAGGGAGGATTATATGCCGGATGTGTATCAGGATGGTGTTTTTTTTCACAAATCTACACGGATTCTGGCCATGCCGGACGTCAGGGAATCGCTCATCGCGTTCTACAAGCTCCTGAAAGAGACGTTCCCGCTGGAAGGGATGGTCATGCACCATTTTCTGCCTTCCTCGCAGTCCCTGCTGGAACTCCATTTCATCCACGACGGCGGCATCCACTTCCTCGGGCGGTTCATTCCGTTTTCCCGCGAGCAGACCATGTTTCTTAGGGCCTTTTCGCTGACCGGGGGCGTCAATGCCATCCCCAACAGCCAGGAAGTCCGGACCGCCGAGAGCGTGAACAACGACTTGCGGGAGTTCATCGAAAACAGGCCGAGAGCGCATCTGGTTTGCTGCCTCAAGGGGGCGGGTGCGCCGCTCGGGCTGCTGCGGCTCATTGGGACGGAGGTGGGGTGTTTCACGGAGGAGCATGAGCGGAGGCTGGGCCTGCTGGCGATTCCCTTGAGCTTCGCGCTGGTCAAGGTGCTCCGTGAGGAGGAGGTGCAGCGGTTCTTCTCCGCGCACGGCTACGATACGCCCTCGCAGTCGCCACACGAGGACGACGCGCCCGCCGAGCTCATAGGCACTTCGGGCGGGCTCAGGAACGTCATGGAAACGGTGCGCAAGCTGTCGGGGACCGATGCGCCGGTGCTGATCCTCGGGGAAACCGGCACGGGCAAGGAGCTTGTCGCCAACGCGATCCAAGCCAGATCGCAGCGCGTGGGCAAGCCCTTCATCAAGGTCAATTGCGGGGCCATCCCTGAGACGCTCATGGACAGCACGTTGTTCGGGCACGAGAAAGGGGCCTTCACCGGGGCTCATTGCGCTGTGGGGGGCAAATTTGAGCTGGCCAACGGCGGCACGCTGTTTCTCGACGAGCTCGGGGAGCTTTCCCTTCAGGCGCAGGTGCGGCTCCTGCGGACCCTTCAGAACCATGTGGTCGAGCGTGTGGGCAGCACGACTTCCATTCCGGTGGATGTTCGGATCATAGCGGCAACGAACCGAGATCTGCACAAGATGCTGCGCGAGGGCACGTTCCGCGAGGATCTCTATCACCGCTTGAATGTGTTTACCATTTCCGTCCCCCCGCTGCGTGAGCGGCTGCAGGATCTGCTCCCGCTGGCCCGGCACTTTATCGACAAGGCCACGCGCCGCCTGGGATTGCCCCCTATTTCCGGCATCGAACCGGACTCGGCGGAACGGCTCCTCCAATATGACTGGCCCGGCAACGTCCGGGAACTGGAAAACCTCGTGGAGCGGGCGGTGATTCTGGATTACAACAGCAAGCTCAAGCTCGATCGTTATCTCCAGCCCGTTCTGGAACGTGCCGTTCCCGGACGTTCCGCGCCGGAGCATGGCGAGGTGCTTGAGGGGCGGGTGCGGGAACTGGTGCGGCGCTGTTTTGCGGAGTGGATGGAAAAGGGGATGCCGCCGGAAGCGGGGGGGCCCGTTCCGTCTCGCTCGGGCCGGGAGCAAAGGCCGGACAACGCCGCCGGACGTGGTGAGGCGCGCCTGTCCGAGAAGACGGGAGCGGCGTCTGTGGGGGCGGCATCAGGCTTTCCGGAATTTCGGAGCGAAGCAGCGCTTCGTTCACTGGATGACGTGGTACGCGAACATATCGAGGCCGCCCTAGACCGTACGGGCGGGAAGATCCACGGCCCGGGAGGCGCGGGTGAACTGCTCGGGGTGCATCCGGATACGTTGCGCAAGAAGATGAAGAAAATGGGCATCGTCAGGCCGTCGGGCCGACGTGAGGGCAGATGAGTTTCATGAAGGATATAGAGGCAGCTGGGAAGGAGGAGTTTTTTCAGCAACGCTCTCCTCTCCAACTGCCGGCGCAGTTCGCGCCTGCCTCGCCCTTTCCAAAGGCTTTTGTGTTCATTGTTATCTTTTGGAATATGGCACTCGCAAAATGGAAATGCTCTAAGTGGGATTCCGCTCAGTTTTCCTCGGAATAAGGCCACGTTTGCGTAACTTGCTGGTACTCCCTTCTTTTGCCTTCAATCCGAAGGGACTCTCCGCACGACCCGTTCCCTCCGTCCGGGGGTGTAAGGGGAATCATTCCCCTGCCGGGGGAGTCTGAGGGGACGATGAGCCCCCTCAGCTTTTCTCCTCTACAGCAGCCCAAGCGGTACGGCGATAGCGAACATGACGAGGGTCATGACCACGACCCAGACCACGGAAATGAGGCATCCGGGCTTGAACATGTCGTACATCCGGTAATATCCGGCGGGGTAGGTCACCAGAGGGACCGCATCAAGCGGCAGCAGGAATGCCGCCGACACGCTGAAGCCCATCGGTATGGCAAGGACGGCGGGGTTGACGCCCATGGTCCCGGCAAGGGCCGCCAGCGCGGGGAGGAGTACGGCGACGATGGCGGTGTTCACCGGGATGAGCAGGTGGATAACCACGGTAAACAGGGAAATCACCGCTATAACACCTGCAAGCGGCATACCTGCGACGCCGCCGAGACAGGCATGGGCGATCCACGCCGCGCCGCCCGTTTCCCAGATAGCCATGCCGAGGGCGTTGGACGCGCCGATCAGCATGAGGCTGTCCCATCCGATCCGGCCCTTGTCCTGTTCCCATGTGAGCAGTTCGACGGTCGGGAGCGAGAAGATCGCGCAGCCGATGACCGCCGCCACGGGCAGCGGGATGCCGTGCAGCTTTTCCGTGCTCCAGAGGATGAAGTTCACGGCCAGCACGGCGATGAACACGCTTTCCCTCCGCCCAAGCCCGCCGAGTCCGGCGTATTCCCGCTCGACGAGCTCCATGCCCGCGAGTCGCCCGATTTCCGGGGGGAAGGCCCGGATGACGAGCCACCACGCCAGCGGCGTGAGCACGAGGACCATGGGCATCCCGATAGCCGTCCACTCGAAGAACCCGATGTGCACGCCGGCGGTGCTCTGGAGGAGGCTTATGGTCAGCATGTTCATGGCGCTTCCCGCCGGGGTGCCGACGCCGCCGATGAGGCAGGCGATGGGCAGCCCGAGCATAACCGCCTTGCCGAAATTGCTGGTTCCCTTCACACAGCCGTTTTTTTCGAGCAGCAGGACAGCCACGGGCAGCATCATGGCGACGACGGGTATGTCCGCGAGGATGGTGGAGAGCAGCGCGCAGACCATCATCAGGAGCAGCAGGAGGCGCACCGGGGAACCCTTGGATCGCAGGCTCGTCCACAGGACGATGCGGCGGCTCAGGCCGGAGTTCTGGAAGGCGATGGCGATGCAGAACATGCCGAACACGAAGAAGATCGTCGGCGTGGCGAACAGTTGCATCATCTTGGGCAGAGGCAGGATGCCCGCCACGGCGGGCAGTACGGCGAACAGCACGGAGGCGACGGCGACGGGCAGTATCTCGAATACCCATATCAGTACGGCGGCGAACATCATGGCGATGGCCCGCTTGCCGTTGGGTGACAGCCCGTCGGGGCATGGAAGGGAAACCAGCAGAAAATATCCCAGAAGGATGGCAAGGCCGATGCAGCCTTTTCGCAGGGAAGTGGTCATGTTGGCGTCCTTGTAGCAGGGCTGCCGATATTTGTGAAAACAATAACGCAACCCGCGCGTTGATGGCAAGATGGTGTAAAAATGAACCACTCAATAAATGCAAACCGATGCAGCCGCCTGTCCCGCGCGGCGGGGGCAGGCCCAGGGGCTCCGCCCCTGGGAACCCCGGCAGAGGCGCTGCCTCTACACTCCGCAAGGCGCGAGCCGCCCCTTGACCCAGCGGTTTGCCGCCGAAGAAAACGCTTGGAGGGATAGTGAAGGATGGGGGGTATTCTCGGTGGCGCAAAGGAAGGTCTTTTTCCACTTTATATCGGAACGGACTCCCTGCGCGCCGCCTCCCCACCAGTCGAAAGTCTTGGGAAGGTGGGAGGTGGGGGTCCGGGGGAGGAGGGAGGAAACCCTTCTGAAGAAGGGCTTTCCTCCCTCCTCCCCCGGCACGTCGCGTCTCCCCTTATCAGGCTGTCCAGCGCTGGCGCCATTCGGGGATGATTCTCCCCTGTTCCTTGCGGAGCGTCAGGAACTTGTCGGACAGCAGCGGATTGGTGAAGGTAAAGTCGGAACGCTGATGCATACCGCGTGATTCCTTGCGTTCGAGCGCGCCGTGCATGACGATCTCGCCGTTGTCGATGAGATCCAGCGTCTCGATGGCGCGCAGGAGGGTGTGGGCGTCGGATGCCGCTATTTCGGCTTCGGCGTTGCGCCGCAGATCCGCGAGGTACTTCAGCCCGGCGTTGAGCAGGGTCGCGGAACGCACGCGGTGCGGCCCGGCGGCGGCGTAGTCGGCCATGATCTGCTGGAGGGCGAGATTCGCTTCCTTCCAGTGCGCCCCGGAAGGTCGTTCCATGAACCGGCTGTAATAGGCCATGCGCTCCTGCGCCCACGGCGTGTTTTCGATGTCGGCGAGGGGGCCGTCCCCGAGATGGGCGGCGGCGTGCTCCCCGGCGATCCAGCCGTAGACGGCGGCCCCGGCGATGTCGGCGCGGAAGTTGCCCACCATATCGCCGGTGGCGTACAAGCCGGGTACGGAGGTCTGCCCGTCGATGTCGATTTCCAGCCCGCGCCCGATGAGGTGCGGCTCGTACTGCATGAACTCCACGGCGTGCTTCGAGGGATCGATGCCCTTTTCATCCATGTAGTTGAGCATCCCGGTGAGCCCCTCGCTCGCCATGCCCTCGCGCATGAAGGCCATGTCTTCGGGGCCCGTGCCCGTACAGTCGATGTAGGCGGGGCCGGTGCCGTTCATGAGCACGTCGGTATAGGCGGAGTTCCACACGTCGCAGGTGATGTCCCCGACCTCGCGGGTGGCCTTGTCCACGAAGGGGCCGAGCAGCTTGCCGTCGGGATAGCGGTACACGCCGATCCATGTGGACTTCCCGGCGCGGGCGAAGAACTTGGGCCCGGCATGGCGGTTGGGCAGCTCCATGTTCACGAGCTTCGCGCCGATGCGCCAGCCCTGCGCCTGCGCCGCACCCGCACAGGCGGGGCAGAAGGCGGTATTGAAGGGCCAGCCCGGGGATCCGGCGGCGGGGTACAGGCGGTTGGCGGTGCCGGTGGCGAGGATGACCTTGCGCGCCTTGACGAACGTGAACGACGGGCTTTCCCCGGAAACGTCCAGCGCAAGTACGCCGGTAATGCCTTGTTCGTCGCGCATGAGATCCACGGCGGGATGGTGGTTCACGATGGTTACGCCGACCTTTTTGGCCTGCCGGGTGAGGGCTTCCTTCTGATTGTGCCCGTCGTACTTGAGCCAGATGCGGGGGCGGTCCGGGTAGGCGTGGCCCATGAACACGTAATCCTCCGCGAACGGCTTCATGTTGAGGCCCCACTCGTGCCACTTGTCCACGATGGAGATGCTCCTCTCAAGAAAGCGCAGGGAAAGCAGAGGGTCATGGCACAGCCCGACAAGGCTGTCGAGCAGTTCGCGCAGGATGGGCCGGATGTCGCCGCCGTGGTGCTTCGGGTAATAACAGGCGAAATGATCGTTGCCGGTCGCGCCCGAGCCGCTGCGTTTGGTATTGGCCTTTTCGAGGACCATGACCCTGGCGCCGCCTTCCGCCGCCGCAATAGCCGCGCACAGCCCGCCGATGCCTCCGCCCACGACCGCGATGTCCGTTTCGAGCGTCTTGGATACGGGAATCATAAGCACCTCCTAGCTGTGCAGGGTGTCTGCGTCCACATGGAGCAGCATGTAGTTCAGGGGAAGGCGGAGCGAAACGGCCTTGGCTGGGCAGTCGAGCACACAGGCGTTGCAGTGCCAGCACTCTTCGCCGTAGGCAACTTCCGGGGTTGTCTTCGGCTGCTTCTGGCGGAAGACCTGCAAGGGGCAAATGCTGGCGCACAACCCGCAACCTGTACATTTTTCAGGATCAATGCGTGGAGGCATGTTCAAGACTCCTTGGTTGAGAGGAATGGAAATTCTCTATGCCTCGCTTTGAGCAGGTTCCGTGCCATTGCATTGTTCTTAAAATAACAATATGTTTTGACCGCATAGTTTCAAAAAACAGTGTCTATTACATAGAATACGATGTGATTTACACAGTATAAAAAGTCCGAACGGAGCCGCCCATGCCTTCCTATCCTTCCGATCCTTTTTTCGAATCCGGCGCGATGGCGTGCCTCATTTTTTACAGAACAAACGGGCTCCACGGATCAATAACCTGCCTTCACAATATGATACGTCCGTATCTTCCGGTCGTGCGCATCAACGCCATTCTCATTTCCAGGGATTTTACCCGCGTGATCCAGATGTTCGACACCAAACTGGACAGCCGCCGGACCACGCGCATTTCGAACCCCGAACGGGGTGCGCCTTTCGTTGAAAGTGAAAAAATCAACCAGCCTGTCCTCATCAACAATTTGGACGGCTACAAGGTTCAAGCTCCGTTCAAAGATCCTGATCTGGCCGATGTGCCTTTTTTGATCCACAGCGCAATGATCCGGCTTCCGCTGTTCGAGAACGGCGAATACTATTTCTGCCTGAACTTCTGGTCCGACGACTACGACGCCTTCACATGGACGCATGTGGAGCAGCTCCAGCGGCTTGTGCGGCCCCTCGCCGGGGAGCTTCGGGAACGCCTGTCGTTCACGGAGGAAAAGGCGTTGCCCTACACCCCGGCGGGATCGGGATTCGAGCGCTTGTCCCTGTGCCCTGAGCTGGCCGAGGTCCGGCAGCGCATCGAGCTGGCGGCCCCGACGCGGACGACGGTGCTTATCCTTGGGGAAACGGGTTCGGGTAAGGAGTCCGTGGCCGACGCCATCCATGAGCGGTCGGATCGGCGCAACGGCCCGTTCCTTAAGGTGAACTGCGGGGCGATCACCCCAAGCCTTTTGAGCAGCGAACTGTTCGGGCACGAGAAGGGCGCATTCACTGGCGCGCACACGACGAGGAGGGGGTACTTCGAGCAGGCCAACGGCGGGACGCTGTTTCTCGACGAAATCGGGGAGATGCCCCAGGAGGCGCAGGTGCACCTGCTGCGCGTGCTGGAGAGCCGGTATGTAACCCGCGTAGGCGATCACCGGCCTATTCCGGTGGATGTCCGGGTGATCGCGGCGACGCAGACCGATCTCATGAAGAAGGTACGGGAAGGGACGTTCCGCAAGGACTTGTGGTTCCGTCTGGCAGTACTGACCATTGTCATCCCGCCGCTGCGGGATCGGAAAGCGGACATCCCGGCGCTTGTGAGGCATTTCCTGCGGACCAAGGCGGCGCAGTTCGAGATGGAGGTGCCGGACGTGCCCGCCCCCGAGCTGGAGCGGCTGTACAGCCATGACTGGCCGGGGAACGTGCGGGAGCTGGAATTCGTCATTGAGCGTTCGCTGCTTCTCAGCCGAAGCAAGGCGGTGGGGACGCCGCTGAAATTCGAGTTCGCCCCCGAGGTCGAGGGCGGTGCGGCATCACCTGAGGGCGGCTGGCCTTCGCTGGCTGAGCTGGAACAGCGGTATATCCGGCGTGTCCTTGAGAAGACCGGCAATAAGCTCATGGGGCCGGGAAGCGCTACGGAGCTTCTCGGCGTCCACTACACGACCCTGCGCGCCCACATGCTCAAGATGGGCTTGCCCCTGCCGCGCCGGAAGTAGCCGTTGAGCAGGGCTCCGCCCAGTTCCCGGACTTCGCTGTGGGGGAATCATTTCCCTTCCGGAAGTCTGAGGGGGCGAGGAGCCACCCTGCGGAGATCCCCTGTCTCCCAGAAAAATGATTCCCCCAACTCCCATCGGAAAGAAGAGGAGACCTTCCGATAGGAGCGGGGGAAATGCCTCCGGAGGAGGCGGGACAGCCGAATCGCCGTTGCCGGATAGCTGGCTAGTAATCCTTCCGGCAGACGGCGTAATAGGCGTACTCGACGAGCGAATTGATGTCGTAGACGGGGAGGTTGATCGCGCGCTGGATGGGCGCGGAGAAGGCGGAAAGGTCGGTGCATTCGAGCACGAGGGCGTCGAGCGCCTTTTCCCGCGCGAACGCGGCGGCGGAACCCACGATTTCGGCTTCGAGGCGTTCCATGTCGAAGTCGTGGCGTTTGCCTTCAATGATGGTCTCCCAGAACTCGGGGTTGCCTTCCATGCCCCGGATGTGCACGGATTCCATCGGCGTCGCGCAGTTGGCGAAGTGGGCGGGCGTCAGGGCCTGACTACTGGCGGTGAGGACGCCGATCTCGGCCTTTTCCCCGTGCATGAGGCGCACCAGCGGAAGCTGGAGCAGGCTCGACAGGAAAACCGGGATGTGCAGCTCGGCGGCGATCTGGCTCTGGAAACGGGCCATGAAGCCGCAGCTTCCGGTAATGGCCTGCACGCCGTCGGCCTCAAGCTCTTTCGCGGCCTGAATGAACGGCTCCAGCAGATCCGGAGTGGGGTTGAACAGCAGGCGCGGAATGTCCACGCCCCGTATGACCCGCGTCACCGTCGGAAAACCGTAGGTCAGCGGATTGCGCATGTGCCCGCGCGGTTTTGGGAACAGCGATTCGAGGCACAGGATGCCGATGGGCATGTCGTAATACAGTCTACCGCCTTTCATATTCGCTCCTTTGGGTTGATGCGGGACGTTCAGCCTCCCCGCGTTAGGGGGAAGAGGGGCCTCCCGCGGACGGAACGCACCCTCTCCCAACGGTTCCCGTCAGTTTTTCTTGTTCATTTCCGCAATCCACTGAACGATGCCGGTGAGCACCCATACGCCGCAGGCGATGTTCAGGATGAAAGACGCATAGATCAGATATTTCGTGAATTCCAGCATGATAATCTCCTTGCGGGCTTACAGGACTTCGGGGGCGTAGATGCCCGTGGAGGGGACGCGGCGCTTCATCATCTGATGGACGACGAACAGCGTCAGGCAGTTGAGGCCGATACCGATAAGGTTGGCGGGGATGCCGAAGGGCTCGCCGAGCACCTTGTCGCTCCACAGGAAGCAGCTCACGACGCCGATGACCACGGCGGGAGCCCCGGCGTAGGGCGACACCTTGCCCCAGAGCAGCCCGGCCAGCAGCGGCGGGATGATCGCCGAAGGCCACAGCTTAAAGATGTAGATCATCAGGCCGAACACGTCCTGGAACAGGATGGCGACGCCGATGGAAACGCCGCCCACGAGGAGGGTGGACATGCGGGACTGGCGCAGCATCTGATCCTGCGTGGCCTGAGGATTGATGAACTTGTTGTAGATGTCGCGGGTGTACACGACGCAGGCGGTGTTGATGAAGGCCGCGCCCGATGACATGACGGCGGCGAGCAGGGCCGCCAGCACGAGGCCGGTCACGCCGATGGGCAGCACGTCGCGGATAAGGTTGGTGAAGGCGAGGTCGGGCTTGACGTCGGGCTGGAGCGCCATGGAAGCAAGGCCGATCCCGGCGGTGGTGGCGAGGAAGAAAATCCAGTGGACGGAGAAGATCAGCACCCCGGCCTTGCTGTCCTTGGCGGACTTGGTGGAGGCATAGCGCTGGATGAAATACGGCGCGCAGAATTCCCCGAACAGGAAGCTCAGGAAGAGGCCCGCGAACTGGATCGGACCCCAGCCGGAGAACAGCTTCAGGTTGCTTTCATAGCGGGGCATGGCGTTCAGGGTCGCCATCATGGCGTCGAAGCCGCCGAGATGGTCGATGGCGAGATACCCGCACAGGCTCACGCCGATGATAATGATCACATACTGCACTGCATCGGTCATGGTTACGGCGAGCATACCGCCCGACCACGTATAGGCCAGCGTGATGACGGAAGAAATAAGCGCCGCCGGGATGAGGTCTATGCCCACGGCGGTCTGGAGGATGGCTCCCATAGCCAGAATCTGCACCCCGTACAGCCCGAGGCAGAAGAAAAAGCACACGATGCTGGAAACGAGCCGCCCGGCGCGGCCGTAGTACAGCCCGAAGAGGTCGCCCACGCTGTAGACGTTCTTGATGTTGTGCACGCGCCCGGCAATGTACAGGCCCGAGAAGATCTGGTTGATCACCACGCCGATGAGCCCGGCGAAGACCACGATGCCCGTGGTGTGCATGAACGAAACGCGCCCGATGGTCGCGCCGCCTCCGCACAGGGTCGCCGCGATGGCCGCGAAGAAGATGGACATGGGAAGGCCGCGTCCGGCGACGGCGTAATCGTCAAAGTTGGTGACTTTTTTCATGGCCCAGTAACCGATGTAGACCACAACAAAGAAATACAGAATGATGATCGCGTAATCCAGCCAATGGATGGTCATGGCGTACTCCTAAACGCAGGCCGCGCGGCGCTGCATGATACGACGGGAAAACATGATGGAATCCTCAGCGAAAAAAGGAGGATCCGCAAGCGGCGGCGCGGCGGGGAGAGGGAGCAGGCCGCGTATGTCGGTATGGCGCGGCAGCCGGTGGTCTCGGAGGCGGAGGCGGACGGCCCGGAACAGGTGGGGCCACAGGATCACGAGAAGGAGCGGGAACAGGCTTTCCCAGCTTTGCAGGCTCTTGCCCGACGTTTCGGGGATCGACGCGGCAAGCGCGGGATCATCCGGGGAAAGGTGCGGGTTTTCCGCTCTCGGCAACAGTTCGAGGCTGGCGATGCTCCCCGCTTCGGCTACCGTGGGGGCGGCATTGAGCGAGGCCGCGCACAGGCAGACGATGTAGCTGGCTGCAAGCAGGAGGCAGATGCCCTGTCGGCAGAGGAGGGAAAGGAAGCGCCGCATAGATGTTTTCCGTGGCCCCCTCCCCGGACGGCGGGAAGGGGGCGGGCCCGTTTAGCCGGGCAGGTTGAGGTTGCAGTAGTTTTCGAGGCTGACCGGCCGGAAGGGCTGGCGGACTTGGAGGCAGCCCACGGCGTCGGGCGCCTTGGACTGGGCGGCGGCGGTGATTTCCGCGAGTGCGGGCCCGCACATGCGGCCCTGGCACTGGCCCATGCCGCAGCGGGTGAAGCGCTTGACTTCGTTGACGTCGCGGAAGCCTTCGGCCACGGCCTTGCGGATATCCCCGGCGGTGACGCATTCGCAACGGCAGACCAGCGTTTCGTCCGGGACATTGAAGATGGCCGGATTGGGCGCGAACACATAGCGCAGGAACCCGCGCGCGATGCGCATGGCACGGAGCTGCCTGCGGGCCGGGCCGCTGCGGTAGGCTGCTTCGGCGTCGCTGATCACGCCAAGGCGTCGGGCGATCTCTACTCCGGCGATGGCGCCCTTGAGCATACTCGCATCGCCGCCGTGGACGTAGGTTCCGTCACCGGCGATGGAAATGCCGTCCACGCTGGTACGGCCGTTTTCGTCGACGACGGGATGCCAGTACCGCTGGACGCCGTCCCATGCGTGCTTGGCGTTCAGGGAATTGAGGATGTGCGTGCGCGGGATGATGCCCTCGTGGCGCAGCAGGGTGGAGGCGTTGATTTCGTGGGTCTTGCCGCCCGCGTCGTACACGACCTTTTCCAGATGATCGGAGCCCACGGCGCGGATATTGGTGACGTTGCGGATGATCGGCACTTTGCCCTTGAGTACGCGCAGTGCCATTTTCATGCCCTTGGCGACATACGGCATGTCGAGCACGCCAGCGGGCATGAGCGCGCCCGCCATGATGCGGCGGGACCACCAGCCGGTGTCGAGCCACGCGGCGATGGGCACGCCCGCTTCAAGCAGGTGCCCGGCAAGCAGGAGGAGCAGGGGGCCGTTGCCCGCAAGGACGACCGGGGCGTTCTTGTCGGTGGAGAGCGTGCCGCCGGAGCGCAGCAGGATGTCGGCCCCGCCCGCGCCCATGACGCCGGGCAGCGTCCAGCCGGGGAAGGGGACGGGCCGTTCCATGCCGCCGGGGGCCACGATGATGTGCGAGGCGGCCAGCTCTTCGGCCTTGCCGTTCATGGTGCACGAAACCCTGTGCGGCTCAAGCCCCCAGACGGTGGTGCCGGGGTAGTAGGTCGCGCCGGATTCGCGGAAGCGTTTCACGAGCCCGAGCCCGGCGGAGCGTTCCTTGGGATCGAGCAGCGCCTGCGCCATCGGGGTTTCGATATTGCGGAAAAGCTGGCCGCCCGGGGCCGCTTGCTCGTCGACGAGGGTCACGTCCAGCCCGCAGGCGCGCGCGGCGCAGGCGGCGGAGAGTCCGGCGGGGCCGGCTCCGATGACGATGAGATCCATGTTTCTGTCCATTATTCGGCCTCCCCGGGAAGTTGACGTCTCACAACCATGCCTTCCCGCACGGTGACGAGGCAGGACTGGACGTCCGGTTCGCCGTCGATTTCCATGAGGCATTCGAAGCACACGCCCATGAGGCAGTAAGGAGCGCGGGCGCTGCCGTCCACGGGATGCTTGCAGGTGTGCCCGGCGTGGGCGTGCCCGAGCACGGCGGCGGCGACGCTGATCCCGGCGGGGACTTCCATCGGCTGCCCGTCGAAGGTGATATGAACGGTAGATGCGTTTTGCATGGCGTAGTCCTTGTTCAGCACGAATAGCCGAAGCGTTTGAGGGTCATGCCCTGCGCGGTTTCGGGCAGTTCGCCGCCGAGGATGAAATCGGGGAGCAGGCGGGTATGGGCCGCGGCCATGGTCACGGCGCTGTGGGTATTGACGAGGGTGACGTTGGGATGCCCCGGCAGGCGGCTGTAGATCGCCATGCTGTCGTCGGGCATGACGCGCAGTCCGGCCCATGCGCGGATGAGGCGCTTCTTGCCGAGTTCGGGCCAGACGCGGATGGCCCATTTGCCTTCGGAAGCCACGGCGGATGGCACGACCTGCGTGTGGTGCCCGGCCTTCTCGTGGCGGAAGCCGATGATGGTCGTGCCGCCGAAGGTCTGGGTGACGCCGAGCACCGGGATGGGCATGACGAAGGGCATACGCTCGACGAGCAGCACCTGCCCCTTGTCCGCGTAGACGGGCAGGGTGGGCATGGCGAACTGGACGAAGCGGCGGTTGGACAGCCCGGCGGCGAGCACGAGCTTCTGGCAGTCGAAGGTCCCGTCCTTTGTGGTGACGCGGTAGCCGCCCGCGTGGGGCTGCACGTCGAACACCAGCGTCTGGCGGTAGTCCACGCCGACGCGGGGCAATGCCGCCCGGAAGGCACGCAGCAGGGACAGGGGATCGACCACGCCGTCCTCTTCGCACCATGCCGCGCCGCAGACTTCAGGGCCCCAGCCGATCTTGGGCAGTTTCTTCTCAAGCTCGGCGCGGTCGATCATGTTGCCCTTGTATTCGCCGAGGGCCTCGCGCAGCTTTTCGATGTAGTCGCCGCGTTTCTGGTAGTCCTCTTCGCTCAGGACCGGGATGATGCCGCCGGTGTAGTTCACCGGGATCGCATGTCCGGAGATTTCCTCAAGTTCTTTGGTCAGCGCCGGGTACAGCCGCGAGGAGATGAAGCCCCACTTCGCGTACTCGGGCAGGTGCAGGAATTTCGACTGGCACCAGATCAGCCCTACGTTGGTCCGCGACGCCTTATTGGTATCGGTCGGCGCGTCCAGCACGGTCACTTTCCGGCCCTTGCCGGAAAGCCCGTATGCCAGCGCGGCGCCCGATATGCCCCCGCCTACGATGATGATATCTTGTTCTGTCGTGCTCATGGGAGAATGCCTCCGGCGGCCGGGCTGCCGCCCGGACCTGCCCGGGGGGAATGATTCCCCCCGGACCCCCTCAGAGCGTCGAACGCCACGGCTGCGCCGCGCCGTCCGCCGTCCTGTGGGCGTCAGGCGCCTTCTTGGTGAAAGCCTGACGTACCCGCTCTGTGTTTTTCAAATAATCCCCGTCCCCATTACGAAAGTCTTGGGAGAGGGAGGGGTGGGGTTTGAGGAGGGAGCAACCTTTCTTCAGAAAGGTTCTCCTTTCCTTCCTCAAGTCTCATCTCTCTTTTTCTTTTAGTCTTTTTTGTAGGCAACGCAGTCGACTTCGACTCGGAGGTCGCTCATCATCATGGCCTGCACGCAGACGCGGGCGGGGGCGTGCTCGGCGGTGAAGAACTGGGCGTAGACCTTGTTGAATCCTGCGAAGTCGCGGGGATCGTCGAGGAACACGTTGACGCGGACGACGTCTTCAAGGGAATACCCGGCGGATTCGAGCACCTTCTTGAGGTTTTCGAGGGTGACGCGGGCCTGCACGGTGATGTTGCCGGTGACGATTTCGCCGTCGGCGTCGCGGGGGACCTGTCCGCTGACGAAGAGCCAGCCGTCCGCTCCGGCGGCTTTGGAGAAGGGAAGGGCGCCGGGCTTGGTGGGGGTGCCGTAGCGTTTGATGGACATGGTCTGCTCCTTGGTTTTCGTATAGGTTTTTGAGGATATGGCCTGTTGAGTCGTGGGTTCAGGAATGGCTTCCTTTGCGTCCTGTCCCGAAGTCCCCAAAGGGGGAGGCGGAGGACCCCGAGGCAGGGCGGAAAGGAAGGCCGCCGGAAGAGGGGCGGCCCCCCGCCGGGGAAAGGAAAACCTTCCCCCGGAGTTCCGCGTGTTACTTGTTGCCGGTCAGGCCGAGGTCGGTGAGGACCTTGTTCATTTCGGCGTACTGTTCCTTGAGCTGCTTCATCCACGCTTCGCCGGTGGAGTAGTCGGGTGTCGCGTTCATGTTCTTGATGGCCTTGATATATTCGGGGTCCTTGACGATTTCTTCGGAAATGGCCGCGAGCCTGTCGAGGATTTCCTTGGGCGTGCCCTTGGGAGCCGCGATGCCTGCCCAGCCGTAATAGTTGCCCTCATAGCCCTGCTCCGCGAAAGTGGGAGCGTTGGGGTACACGTCGCTCTTGGTGCCGATGGCGAGGATCTTGAGCTTGTCGGCGGAAGCCATGGGCGCGTAGTTCTGGGGGAAGAGGAAGGTCATGTCGGCATGGCCGCCGAGAACGGCGGTGGCCGCTTCGCCGCCGCTCTTGTATTCGACCTGCTTCACCTGAACGCCGGTGCCGGTGAACCAGTTGCGCATGGCGAAGGTCAGCCATGAGGTGGCGGCGGGGCTGGCGAACACGAGCTTGCCGGGTTCCTTCTTGGCGGCGGCTTCAAATTCCTTGAGGTTGTTCCACGGGGCGTCCTTGTTCACGACCACGGCGCAGTTGGCGACCATGATGCGGGCGATGTAGTCGAAGCTGTCGAAGCTGTAGTTTGCGCCCTTGGCGGTCAGCGGGATGATGATGTTCGGCCCGGCCTGCGCGAGGAACAGGGTGTAGCCGTCGGGCTTGGCCTTGGCCGCGAAGAGGCTTCCTGTGAGCCCGCCGCCTCCGGTCTTGTTCACGACGACCACGGGCTGCCCCAGTTTTTTCTTGGCGAATTCAGCCCACACGCGGGCCGTCAGGTCCGAGTCGCCGCCCGCGCCGTAAGGGCTCACGAGCTGGATGGGCTTGCTCGGGTAGTCGGAAGCTTGGGCCGGGACCGTCAGAAGGCCGCCGGCGAGCAGGAACGCGCCCATGCCGAAAAGTGCTGTGCGGAGGGTCTTAAACATAAGGTTCTCCCCTTGGGTTGGAGGTTTGCAGGGGCCCCTGCCCCCTTTATTTCTGCGCCGCATCCCCGCCCGCCGTTACCCCAGGATGGCGGTTCCGCGTCGCGTCTTCATATGTTGTCGCCCGGTTTCCCGGGTTTCATTTTCCGGGGCATTCATGCCCCGCCTTTACCCGCTTCCCACGTCATTTCTTTCCCCGCCGGGACGAACTCCCGCCGCGCTGCTTCCCCACCAGTTGAAAGTCTTAGGGAGGAGAGGGGAGGGGGTTTGGGGGAGGGGAGAGGAACCCCTTCTCCAGAAGGGGTTCCTCTCCCCTCCCCCAATTATTTATCCCTCCTGCGCAAGCTGCGCGATCTTGGAGCGGCGCAGGCGGGCGCGTGCGATGCTGAAGACGGCGGCGACGGTAAGCAGGAGAAGCACGACGGAAACCGGATGGGTCAGGAAGATCATGAAGCTGCCGTCGGAAAGGGTCATGGTCTGGTCAAAGGCGGACTCCAGCAGGGGGCCGAGGATGAAGCCGATGATCATGGGCCCGGCCGGGAACTGGAACCGGCGCATCCCGTAGCCGAGGATGCCGAACAGGATGAGGCAGAGGATGTCGAACAGGCTCTGGTTGATGGAGTAGGTGCCGACGAAGGCGAAGATGGTCACGGCGGAGAAGATGATATGCTTCGGGAGCTGCGTGATGCGGATCCATGCCTTGAAGCCGAGCTTGGCGATGACGTAGAGCAGGATGTCGCACATGATGAGCGAGCCGAAGATGCCGTAGACTACGGTGGTGTTCTCGAAGAAGATGTTGGGCCCGGGGGTGATGCCCTGGATGAGGAACGCGCCCATGAGCACGGCGGTCACGTCGTCGCCGGGGATGCCGAGGGTCAGAAGCGGGATCATGGCCGAGCCGGTTACGGCGTTGTTGGCGGCTTCGGGGGCCATGACGCCCTCGATGGCGCCTTTGCCGAACTGTTCGGGATGCTTCGAGGTGCGCTGGGCTTCGGAATAGGCCATGTAGGCGGCGGGGGAGGCCCCGAGGCCGGGCATGGCGCCGATGACCGAGCCGATGATGGACGAGCGGAGCAGGACCGGGATGCGGCTCTTGATTTCCTGCCACGACAGGCGGCCGTTTTCGCCGGAGAGGTCGAACTGCTGCTCGAAGGTCTTGCGGATGCCGGAACAGGCCTGATGGATGACTTCGGGCAGACAGAGCAGGCCGATGACCATCGGGATGAGGGCGATGCCCGACATGAGGTTTTCGCTTTCAAAGGTAAAACGCATGGCCCCGGTGGTGCCGGACACGCCCACGGTGGCGAGGAGGATGCCCACGCCCGCGCAGATGATGCCCTTGAGGATGGAGGAGCCCGAGATGCTGCCCACGACGGTCAGGGCGAGCAGGATGAGGCTGCACTGTTCGACGGGGCCGACCTTGAGGGTGAGGTAGGACAGGGGGGCGGCCACGCAGATGAGCAGGATGTTGCTGAAGGTGTCGCCGAATACCGAGCCGACCAGCGCCGCGTTGAGGCCCTTGCCCGCCTTGCCCTGCTTGGTGAGGGGGTAGCCGTCCATGGCTGTGCAGACGGCCGGCGGCGCGCCGGGGGTGTTGAGGAGGACGGCGGTGATGGAGCCGCCGAACATGCTGGCCTTATAGATGCCGAGCAGCATGGGGATGCCCACCAGCGGGCTGACGTAGAAGGTCAGCGGCAGGAGGATGGAAATGGCCATGATGCCCGAAATGCCGGGGATGGCCCCGAACATGAGCCCCGTGAAGATGCCGAGGGCCACGGCCCCGATGGTTTCCGGAGTGAGGATGGAAATGAGCCCTGTACAGATGTCCGCGAACATGTTGCCTCTCCCGTGGTTGGCCTAGCCGAACAGGACGCCGGTAGGAAGGATGATCTGCATGAAGTTGAACGCCACGTAATTGAGTAGGAGCGTGAACAGCACGTAGCAGACGATGCCGATGAGCCAGTGGCGCAGTCCGAGCATCAGGGACACAAGAAACATGACGATCGGCGTTGAGTAGACGAATCCGATGAAGTGGAGGCCGATGAGGTAGAGGAAGAGGATGCCGACGTAGCCGGCGAGGGCGGCGAAGCGTCCGGCCTCCTCTCCGCCTTCCTGAAGTTCAAGGCGTTCCTCGTCGACCTTGCCCGCGAGCATGTGGCGTACAGACCGGAGGCAGAACCCCGTGAGCAGCGCGCTCATGATGATGAGGACGAGAGTGACGACGGACGGGAAAAAGGCGGGGCTGATGGTCGAGGGCAGGGTTTCGATGACCCACTGATCGATGTGGCAATAGAAATAGATGAAGAAGAGCATGAGGAAGAGGCTGATGCCCGCTTCGATCCAGATATTCCGTCTTAAAAGCCTGCCCATGTGGTTCTCCCCAGAATCCAAAAGGTTTTCGACGTAATCCGATTAAACATTCCGCTCTTTGCGATTGCCGCGCGGAGGGGGGTGTCCGCGCCGGGCCGCTGTTGTGCCCGTGTCCTTCTAAGCAGGTATTGTGCCAGAACGTTACAATCTTATTTTTATAATAAAAATAAGATGATTACATAACAAAGGCGTAAAAACGGGCAATACGGGATTGTAACGATACGTGACATATGTAGTCCTTTGTGGTATAAAAAGATACCTCGTGAGTGAAGAACTACCAGCGGTTTTCGTCTTTTTAGGTAAAATAATGTAACGTATCATTACATTGTAATGTTTTATTACAAAGGCCATTCCATGTTGACCACGTTGCCTTCTCCTTCCGCGCAGACTATCCGGCAAAGCGTACCGGATCAGGAAGATATTATCCGGCGCTCGCTGGAGCGGTCCGCCCGTTACGGCGTGGACCCCCACCTTGATGGCGCTCCCGAATCCACCCGCCTTTCCGATGAGCAGCTACGCGAGCGCATCAACGGGCAGCGCGTTTTTTATACGCTGGCAAAAGAGCAGATCGATTCCCTGTACCGCCTGCTGCGGGATACGGGGTTCTGTATGGCCCTCGCGGATTCAGAGGGCTATGTATTGTATGTCGTTGGGGATTCCGATCTCGTGGAGCATTTCAAGCGGCGGCGCTGCATCCCCGGTTACCGTTGGACGGAGCGTGACATCGGGACATGCGCCATCGGCCTGTCGCTTGAGGAGCGCGTCCCCGTGTTCCTGCCCGGCGACCGGATGTACTCCGCGCAGGCCCGCAAGATCAGCAATGCGGGCGCACCGGTTTTTTCGCTGGATGGGGGCCGCGTGCTCGGCGCCATTTCCCTGAGCGGCGGTTCCGACATGATGCACATCCACACGCTCGGGCTTGTGCGGCAGGCGGCGGAAACCGTCACTTCGCAGCTGCGCGAACGCGAACGCATCCGCGAGCTGGCGATCAAGAACCAGTACATGCGCGCGCTGGTGGAATCCGATTCCCGCGGCATCGTCACCGTGGATCAGACCGGGCGCATCGTGGAGGCCAACAGCACGGCCCGCAAGCTGCTGAAGCTTTCGCCCGGCTGCGAGGGCAAGTCCTTTGAGGAGAGCGTGGGCGAGAGCTATAACATCACGGGATATCTCAAGGAAGGGAAGGGGTTCCGGGCACGCGAAATCCTTGCCCGGCGCAGCGGGACGACGCATTTCGCGTCCCTCGACCCTATCCGCATGAACAGCGGCGAACTGGTGGGCGGTTTGTTCACGGTCATGGAAAAGAAGGAAATGATGCGCATGGCGGTGGAGATGACCGGAGCGCACGCGCATTTCACCTTCGAGTCCATCCTCGGGGCGAGCGAGAGCCTGCGCTCGGCTCTGCACCTTGCCCACATCGCGGCTGGAAGCACGGCCCCGGTCCTGCTTTCCGGCGAGACGGGAACGGGCAAGGAGCTGTTCGCGCAGGCCATCCATAACGACGGCCCCCGCCGGAACCGGCCTTTTGTGGCGATCAACTGCGGGGCCATTCCCAAAGAGCTTTTGGAGAGCGAGCTGTTCGGCTATGAGGAAGGCGCGTTCACGGGAGCGCAGAAGGGCGGGCGGCCCGGCAAGTTCGAGCTTGCGGACACGGGCACGCTGTTCCTCGACGAAATCGGGGATATGCCTTTCGACATGCAGGTCAAGCTGCTGCGCGTGCTCCAGTCGGGAGAAATCCAGCGCGTGGGCGGTTTGCGCACCGTACCCGTGGACCTCCGCATCATCTCCGCGACCAACAAGGATCTCAAGCAGGCCATTGCGCAGCACCAGTTCCGGGCGGATCTCTATTACCGGATCAGCACCTTGAGCATCCTCGTGCCTCCGCTCCGCGAGCGCGCCGAAGATATCCTCCCGCTGGCGGAGCACTTCATCCATCGGCACGAGCTGCGCCTGAACCGGCATCCGGTCCCCTTGCCTCAGGAGACAGCGGAGGCGATCCTCCGCTACCCGTGGCCCGGCAATATCCGGCAGTTGGAGAGCGCCGTGGAGCGGGCGGTACATCTGGCGGAAGGCGGCGCGTTGTTGCCCGAGCATTTTGGGATTGCGGATCTCATGGAGAACCGCAGGCCCGCCGCGCCCACCCCGGCGCAGGCGACGCTTGAGGACATCGAGCGGCAGGCCATCGCCGCCGCCCTCGTCCGTTTTGGCGGGAATATCAGTCAGACGGCCTTTGCCCTCGGCGTCAGCCGCCCCACGCTATACCGGAAGATGAGCAAGTACGGTCTGGAAGAATAAACGCTGGAGAAACACTGGGGGGGGGGAGGGGAAACTTTTCTGAAGAAAGGGGGGGAGCGCCCCCACGCTTCCCCTTCCCCAAACCCATCGGCGCGGAGCCCACCCCTCCATTTCCAAAGACTTTTATGCTTATCGAATCCTTGTTCACAGCATTCTCGAGAGCGGCGTACTCTCGAGAATGGAACATATTTCCCCAAACATCCCAGCTTAACCCGGCATCCGAGCTTTTCGGAGGCCCCGCCACCGAGGGCCCGCTTGCGGGGGAATCAGCGGGCATGGGGAAAAGCGTTGTTCCAGTCTACCCGCAGGAACTTGTTCTTTCGGACTCGCATTGGAACGAACTCCCTTCGCGCGGCCTCCCCACCAGTTGAAAGTCTTTGAAGAGGAGGGAGAGGGGTTTGGGGAGAGGGAGGGGAAACTTTCTCCAGAAAGTTTCCCCTCCCTCTCCCCATGTTCCCTCAATTCCCCTTCATCTCATCTTCATCCCTGTGCCGCTTGTCGGCGTACATGGAGGCGTCCGCCAACCGGAAAAGCCCGGTGTAGTCGGCTGCATCATTGGGGAAAGCCGCTATGCCGATGCTTGCGGACATGGAAAGGCCGTCCGGCAAGGGGAACGACAGCCCGCGCCTGAGTTCGTCGATGCGTTTTTCGAGGGCACCCATTGAGGGCACGCCCCGGAAAAGCGCGATGAACTCGTCACCGCCGATGCGCCCGGCGATGTCCCCTTCGTTGAGCATGGAGCCCAGGCGCCGCGCCGTCTCAATGAGCGCGTGATCCCCGGTGAGATGGCCGCATGTATCGTTGATCTGCTTGAAATGATTGACATCGATTACCGCGAGCACATGCATCCCCACGCTGGGGGGCTGTTGAAGGCTGGCTTCAATGCGTTTTCTGGCCGAACTCGCGTTGTAGAGGCCGGTGAGCGGATCGAGCTGCGCTTTCATGCGGAGCCGTTCCGTATCGCGCTTTTCCGCGTCGATGTCCTCGATTTCGCCCACGAGCCGTACGGGCTGGCCCGATTCGTCGAAAATGGCCACGGCCTGGACCCGGCACCAGAGAAACCCCGAGGGTTGCTTGAGGAAACGCAATTCGGCCGGAGCGGAGTGCCCCGACAGGATCTGGGTGACGAACCGGCGGTAGAGGGGCCTGTCCAAAGTGTGTATGCAGTGTTCCGAAAGCGAGCCGGAAGCGCTGTCCACGGCGGGGTCATAGCCGAATTTTTCCCGGAAGCGGGGCGAGAAGTAGGAGCGCCGGGTCTGGATGTCGTGCTCGAAGATGATGCGTTCGGAAAGTTCCGTAATGATGCGGTAACGCTCCTCGCTGATCTTGAGTTCCTGCTGGGTCTTGCGCAGGGAGGTGATGTCCATGACGATGACGTAGAACCATGCGCGCCCGCTTTCGTCGCGTACGAGCTGCGCCTTGTCGAACAGCCACAGGATCTGCCCGTCCGCCTTGGTCACGCGGTACTCCACGGTATCGTAGTCGCTGTGCATGATCTGGCTGTTGATGGATTCGAGCACGCGTTTGCGGTCTTCCGGGTGGACGAGGTTGTCGAACCGGTTGCCGTAGGCTTCCCTGAATGAGGCCCGCGTGTGTCCGAGCAGCTTGAGGAACCCTTCGCTGATGTAGTCGAATTCCTGTTTTTCGTCGTTGCTGTAGCGGAAAAAGCCGCCGGGGATGTTCTCAATGACCGTTTCGAGGAACTGCTTGGCCCGTTCGAGGCGTTTGGCCTGACGGCCCTGCATCCTGAGCACGAGCCAGAGGAACAGCATGCTCAGGCCGATGAAGAACGACATGAGATAAAGCACTTCCCGCTGGATCGCGCCCACGTTCGCCGTCAGCGTGCTTTCGGGGACGATGGAAAAGATGTGCCATTCCGTGGAAGCGATTTCCAGCTTGCTGTGCGCCATGTAGTACGGCGTGCCGCCGTAGGTGAACAGCCCCCCTCCGTCGAACGAGTCCGGTATCTCCTGCCAGGGGGGTATAGGGGCGTTCAGGGGGATCAGTTCCGTGATATCGTTGTAGCGGCCGAGCTGGATCGGGCCGCTTCCCCGGAACAGGATGTGCCCTTGGTTGTCGGAGACGAGCACCTGCCCCTTGCCGTTGAACAGGCGGTCGTCGATGGACATGATGAAGGCATCGGTTTGCACCGTGGCGAAAAGGGCGCCGAGGACGTTGCCTTTATGGACGATGGGGGAGACATAGACATTGATGTGGCTGTTGTCGGTCTTGTCCACGAGCAGGATGGCGACGGTGGGGTGGCCCGTGAGCGCCCTCTTGAAATAGAGGCGGTCCCGGGCGTCGAAGGTCGGGCCGTCCGTGGTGTGGGCTACGCCGTCGAGGGTGACGAGCCCCATGCGTTTGAGGCCGAGGGTGCCGGCGATGCTCGTGATAAGCGGGATGATCGTCTCAGGGTTGCCTTGTCCGAGTTCCCCGAAGACATGGGCCAGCGCCTCGACGGTTTGGATATTGCCGCGCATGTCCGCTTTGATGGCGTTGGCGTACTGGCGCGTCACTTCAGTGAGCTGCGCTTCGGCTTGTTCCTGAATGTTTTGCTTCGTCCTGCTGAAATAGAAGAGGAATACCACGGCGAGCAGGGCGGCCGCCACGATGCAGTACAAAGCATAGGTACGCAATCCCCTCAGTTCTCTTTGGTCCATAACGTTTCCTCGGACGAAGTCTGTTCGCCTGAGATGAATAATAACGCGTGTTGATAAGCAATGTCCAGAGAAAGGCGAGAATGGCAGGGTGTTTTATGTGAAATGAAACATTCTATGATGTTATATACAGCATGTCTGTCCAATCATTCATAGCTGTTTACTTGCATTGAAGCCCCGATGCCTGTACAAGGCGGAGCAAGAGAGGGTTTCCTATGGAGATATGTACGGTGGTCACCCGGGACCGGGAGGAGATGGTGGACATCACGGAACGCCTTTGCTCCGTGATCCGGGAAAAAGGCTGGAGGCACGGCGTTGCGGCACTGTTTTGCCCGCATACGACCTGCGGCCTGACGATCAATGAAGGGGCCGATCCCGATGTGCGCCGGGACATGACGGCCTTTTTCAGCCGCATCATACCGCACCGGGGAGAATGGCGGCATGGGGAAGGCAACAGCGACGCGCACATTAAGGCGAGCCTTATGGGACCGTCCCTGTTCGTGATTGTGGAGGACGGCGAACCGCGCCTCGGTACATGGCAGAGTGTCTACTTATATGAAGGCGACGGCCCGCGTTCCCGTTCGATCTGGGTCCAATGGCTGCCCGCGTCAGAGAATGCCTGATTGACTGTGCCCGGCGGTTTGTGCTTTGGGGACTTCCGAATGGTCCCGCGGCAGGCATTCATTCCGGAGGCGAGGGAGACTGCTTGCCCGTTTCTTTTGGGAGAGCTTCCTGATGCGGCTCGTCCTGCCTTTCCGCCTTGCGCCGGACACTCTTGCGGCGTCCGTGCCCGGTCCGCAGCATTTCCTCATGAATCATCCTGAGAAGTGAGAGCCCGTCCAGGTTCAGCGCCATCGCTATAAGAAGCAAGACGTTGAGGGTGGCGTTTTGTCGGCGGCCCTCAAGCTGGGCAATGTGAATACGAGAGAGACCAGCGAAATCAGCAAGTTTTTGTTGCGATAGCCTGGCCTCCCTTCGGACGCGCCGGAGCACGGTAGCGATAGCGCTTTTCAATCCCGGTAGATCTTCCATGCCGGGAGATCTAGCCCAGACTTGACAAAAAGATGTATTCTAAAACATACAAAAATGAGACTCCAACCAGGTTATCAGGGCGTTGGTCCGCTCCTGCGCACTAAGAGGCATCCCAAATGGACTCCAGTTCCTTTGACGAAATTTTCCGCAGGTTTCAGAGCGTAACCGGTACGAGCACGCAACAGGAATTGGCGGACGTGCTTGGTATCAAGCAATCGACCATTTCCGAATCCAAAAAGCGCGGCACAGTGCCTCCAGGCTGGTTTTTGGTTCTGTTTGAAATGCGCGGGGTGAACCCGGACTGGCTCAAGCAGGGCAAGGGCCCCATCTATCTCCGCACTGAAGACGGGCGCTATATGGAGCCGGAACCCGCCGCCACGCCGCTTGGACGGGGCGTTTCCCTGCCTTATTACGATTCCGATCGCGTGCAGGACGGCGTATGGGAGCCTTCCGGGACGATCATGCTCCCCGAGCCGTATGCCGGGAAGGAACTCCGCATCCTCCGAATAACGGGCGACAGTTTTTCGCCCACCGTGCGCCAGGGGGCTTTCGTGGGCGTCGACACGTCCTGCGTCCGGCCTTCCAGCGGCAGCATCTTCGCGGTGTCCGTGCCTTTTGAAGGCGTCGTCATCAAGCGGGTGTTTTGTGACAGTGACACGCTCTTGCTCCGTACGGACAATCCGCTCCACCCTTCGATGTCCATTCCGCTTGCTGAAGCAGGACGGCTCATCGGCAGGGTCGCTTGGGTTTTTCAAGCGATCTGAGCCGGCAGAGGCCGGCCCTCATCCCTTGCTCCTCACGGAACGGGGCGGATTTTTGGGTGCGCGGCTCGGACTGTCCGCGCATTCCGGCGTAACGTGCGCCGCACGCACGGCCAAGATACACGGCAAGCCTCCAGAGAGGCGGTTTCCCGTCACGGGCCAGCCTCTTATTGCCCAGAAGGATACACGCCGCACTCCCCTTGGTGGGGGGCGGAAGCCTGTAGGGCCCGGAAGGCCCCCTCATATTTTGATGGCAACGCAAGAGCCTCATCGGCTCCCGGAGACACTCCTTTCGCCTCCGGTTTTATGGGTAAGGCGCAGGGAAAAGGCGTTTTCCCAAAAACGGAAGGCTGTTTTCGAGGATGGGACGGAATCTGGTTCCATTGTTGTGAAATACGGGCTGATCATATGGTGTTTCCGTTAAAAGGGCGAGAGGCTGGTTATGCATCATATTGCATGTTTTTGTGGTTGATTCGGGACATCTCTCAGTGACAGCCCCTTGCGAATCTCCTATACTCTCGGATTACGGAACCGTTTCGGAGCATGTCTCACAGGAGAGCGTTGTCGTCATGAACATCGGATCATACACTTTTCAGGAATTTAAGCGGCTTGCGGAAAACTTTCACGGCTATGCGGCGCCGGGCCTGCTTATCGGCGGCTACATGGTGGAAATGGCGAAGGCCCGTATCCCCGAGGGGACGTTGTTCGAGGCCGTGGTGGAGACGCGCAAGTGCCTGCCTGATGCCGTACAGTTGCTGACGCTGTGCAGCGCGGGGAACAACTGGATGAAGGTGCACAACCTTGGCCGGTATGCGGTGTCGTTGTTCGACAAGCACACGGGCGAGGGCGTGCGTGTGAGCGTGGACCCCGCCAAGCTGGACGCTTTCCCGGAAATCCGGGGCTGGTTCCTCAAGGAAAAGCCCAAAAAGGATCAGGATGAGGTCCGGCTGCTCAGTGAAATCGAAGAAGCCGGGGACGGCATCTGCAAGGCGGAGCCCGTGACCATGAAGCGCCGCTTCCTCGGGCACACGCATATGAGCGCCATCGGGCTGTGCCCCATGTGCGGCGAAGCGTACCCCAAAGAGGACGGGCCGGTCTGCCGCGGCTGTCAGGGGGAGGCTCCCTATGTCACGGCCAGCCGGGTACTGAAGGCGCCGCCGACGCGGGTTGTGCCTGTTGAGGAGGCGGTGGGCAAAACAGCGGCCCATGACATGACCCGCATTGAGCCGGGCGCGTTCAAGGGGCCGGAATTCAAGGCCGGGCAGCGTATTTCCGTAGGCGACATCTGCCGTCTCCAGCAGATGGGGCGTTTCCATGTCGCTGTGGTCGAGGATGCGCCCGACGCCGGGGATCTCGTGCACGAGAACGACGTCGCAGAAGCCTTCGCCCGCCGTATGGCCGGTCCCGGCGTGACCTACAAGCTGCCCCCGCATGAAGGCAAGATCGATTTTATCGCGGAGCGCGAAGGTTTGTTCAGCGTGGATGCGGAGCGGATGTTCCGTTTCAACATGCTGCCGGAGATCATGGTGGCCTCGCGGCAGGACGCCACGGTGGTGGGCGAGGGTGCGCGCCTTGCCGGGACACGCGCCATTCCGCTGTATATTTCCCGCAGCCGTCTCGGAGAGGCGCTTTCCGCGCTTGGGGAAAAGCCGCTTTTCGAAGTCTTGCCCCTGCGCAAGGCCAAAGTGGGCATCCTTGTTACCGGGACGGAAGTTTTTCAGGGCATCATTGAGGACAAATTCATCCCGGTCATCACGGCCAAGGCGCATCAGTTCCACTGTGAGGTGGTGCGCTCGGTCATTGCCCCGGACGATGTGAAGCGCATCGCCGAAGCGGTCCGGGAAATCCAGGAGGCCGGGGCCGATCTGCTCGTGACCACGGGCGGCCTGTCGGTCGATCCCGATGACATGACCCGCCGCGCCCTGCTCGAAGCCGGGTTGACCGACGTGCTGCACGGAGTCCCGGTATTGCCGGGGACCATGAGCCTCATGGGCCGCATTCCCGGCGATCTTGCCCACCCGGAAGGGATGCAGGTGCTCGGCGTTCCCGCGTGTGCCCTGTACTACAAGACGACATTCCTTGATCTGGTGCTTCCCCGCCTGCTTGCCGGGCGTGAACTCACCCGCGCCGAACTCGCCCGCATCGGTGAAGGCGGGTATTGCCTCGGCTGCAAGATCTGCACATACCCCAAGTGCTCTTTTGGCAAATAGCGTAACCAGAAGGCATGGTGAGGACATAATCCGAATGCTCCGTCAAAGAAGGTGGGGAGACCTCTTTGGCGGAGAATGGGCTGTCATGTGACGTTTCAATGAGAAGGTAGCGCTACACCCCTCTGACGGAAATCAGGGCTTTTCTCTGGGATCCGCACGGCGTTGCGGAACGCTGAACCGGCGTCCGGTGCGCATGGGCATTTTTCAATGCGGCATTTCTCGAAGGCAAAAAAAGAAGTCCGGTGATGCTTTTCACCGGACTTCTTTTTTTGCCGCTGTCCGTATTTTTCATGTTGATGGTTGGTATAAGAGTAAAACGGAAGCAGGGGAGGGCATCAAGAAAACGCTAGTCCGCTTCTTTATTCCATCCCTCTATCATCATACTAAATTTTTTTGCTTTTTCGTACAAATGAGGGTTTATGACCGTGGTTTTGCCGTCTTTCGCTTCCATCATGACGGACCAGATGCATTGATCTTGGCTGAAAGAAAGCGTGAAGGTTCCGGCAGCCTTTTCCGAAGCCTCTTTCAACGCGTGGATGGAAGAGTCAAGCAGCGCGTCCGCGCAAAGAAACTTGCCGGAAGGGGCGCAGATCGAAAAATAAAGGCTCATAGTGCAAATCCTTTTTCAAAAATGTGTCAAACGGAAGAGATACAACCAATCAAGACACCGTATCGACAGTACCTAAAAAGAGCCCGGAACACTACTGTAGATTGCCTGCCCGTCGCCAGTGCCGCAATGTTGGCCCAACAGGATGGAACCCCGTCCGAGATTTGGCCAAAGGGCTTCCCGCCCGTAATGCTTTTTGAGGATGGCTTTTCCCTGGCAGCCGGATGCCCAAGGAAACGCTTTGGATGTAAGGAAACGGTCTCCCGGCTTGAACCGGAACTGCCCCCCAAGCGTCCGTTTTCCGCCTTTATATGAAGTCGGAAGGAATGATCCCGTATTTTTTCAGCTTGAGATAGATGGTCGAGCGTTTGAGGCGGAGCAGGGATTCCGCGCCGTCAGGGCCGCAGACCTTGCCGCCCGTCCGCTCAAGGACATAGCGCAGATAGCGCTCCTCAAGTTCCGGGATCGTGGGAAAATCCGGGATGATGAAGGCCCCCGCCTCCGATCCGGATGCGGCTGATCGGCTGGGTGACACCAGTTCGAGCAAGGGCGCGTTCAGGATGACCGCCCGCTCGATGATGTTCTTGAGTTCCCTTACATTGCCGGGCCAGGAGTAGTTCAGGAGGCAGGCCCGTTCCGCATCCGTAAGCCGGAGGGATGGCCTGCCGTAGCGTTGGCAGTAAGATTCCGCGAACGCCTCCGCAAGCCCGATGATGTCCTCCCGGCGCTCGCGCAGCGGGGGAACCCGCAGGGGGACCACGGAAAGCCGGTAGAAGAGATCTTCACGGAAGCGCCCTTTGGCGACCTCATCGCGCAGATCTCGGTTGGTGGCGGCGACGAGGCGGAACCGGGATATGATTTCGGCGGTGCCGCCCACACGCATGAACCGTTGGTTCTGGAGCACGCGCAAGAGCTTGACCTGCATACTCAGGGGCATTTCCCCCACTTCGTCGATGAAGAGGGTCCCCCCGTTGGCCATTTCGAAGTACCCGATTTTTTGGCTCGTAGCGCCTGTAAAGGAGCCTTTTTCGTGCCCGAAGAACTCGCTTTCGAAAAGCTGTTCCGGGGTGCTGGCCGGATGGACCGCCACAAAGGGCCCCTTTCGCTGGCTGAAAAGATGGATCTGCCGCGCGATGACGTCTTTTCCCGCTCCGGTTTCCCCATAAAGCAGGACGGCGGCGTCCGTCATGCCCACCTGCCGCACCTGCGAGACGAACGGTTTCAGCCCTTCGCCGATGATGGGGGCTTCGCCCGTGTTTTTTTGGAGCGTCACGGCGTTGAATTTGGCGCTTTGCCAATGGATTTCCTGTTGCAGCATGTCGTCGAGGCGCAGTGCGGTCCGCACTTCCGCCGCGAACAGCCGCGCCAGTTCCCCGAGTTCGCTTTTTTTGAGCTGCGTCAGAAAGCCCGGCCCGAACCGTGTGTCGAGATACAGCAGCCACGGCTGCCGCCCGCCGACATTCAAGGACAGGCAGATCGCCTGCCGATCCCGGTCCCCCTTCCCATTGCTCAGGCAATCCGCGATCCACGCAATCCGGTCGCGCATGGCCGGGCTTTGCATCTCCGTCCGGGTAAGGTTCACCGAGGCGGCGCACTCCACGGAGTTGCCGCCCGCCGAGGGCCTGAACAGCGCGGCACGCTCGGCCTTGAGTTCGAGCTGGGCGACGTTGACGATGCGCTGGAGGTTGTCCTCAAGCGTCTGCCGGATGGGGACGTCGTTGAAGGCGTCATGGCAGCGGTCCATGAGTTCTTCTTTCAGGAAGAGGGTGCCGATATTCGGGACGCCCGGCGAAAAGACGTCGCTGTCCCTGTCCCGCGTGGCGAGGATCGAGATTTCGAGGGGGTCCATGTCCGCGTGGGATGCCCGGCCTATGGACTCCGAAACCAGCATACGGAAGGGGCGGGCCTCATCGTGGCGTCCGAGCCTTTCCAGCGTGTTTGCCAGCTCATGGCGGGACAGGGCCAATTCCCGTACGTCCTGGGAAGAGGCGAGGCAGCCCACGCTTTGGCGGAGGAGGCTTACGGGATCGGTTTCCTCCGCATCCCACAGGACCGCCCTGCCGTCCCGCAGGCACAGGGCCTTGACGCGGAGTGCCGCACCACGCAGCTGCCGGTTGGGGCTGCGGAGGAGTGCTTCGAGCGTGTCCCGGAATGCGTAGCGGGGGATCTCGGGATACCCCGCCCTTGTGAAGCCATACAGCATATCCAGAATATAGGGATCGACAAAGGGGGAGTGGGGCGAACCCGCGGCAATGGCGTTTTCTGTTTCGCGGCGGAGGATGCGGTAGGCGGCGTCGAGCCGTCCGTTGAGATAGTGATAGAGCGCCAGCCCGCGCACCGTGCTGGAGAAAATTTTGGGATTCTCTACCGGATGGGTGCAGGAAAACAGGAAGTCCAGATGGTTGAGCGCTTCGTCCCAATCGCCTTTGCGCAGCAGCAGGAAACAGAAATGGGTCAGCCAGAGCAGGGAGAAGGTTTTCTCTCCGGCAAGTTCGGCTGAGTGGCGGGCGGATTCCACGGTCCCGATAGCGAGGGTGTAACGTCCGAGGTACATGGCCGACTGGCTGATGCTCATGGCATGGAACAGCGCGATCCGGTTGAGCCAGTCGCCGGGTTCCCCCTGATGGACATGGCTGCGCAGCGAATCCGGATAGTTGCCGCTGATGGCATAGAGCAGGCCCGCAAAGCAGGCGATGTGGTTTTTCATCTCCTGTTCGCAGGCGTCCTTCAGGCGCAGGAATTCGGTCTCGATTTCGCTGATGTTCCAGGGCTCTTCGGGGAGCTCCAAGCAGAGCAGCCGCATATAGCTTTTGAGGATGCCGATGAGGGGGCGGAAGCGTTCGTTGCCGCCGTAGCCCGCCAGCTCGTAGGCGATGGACGAGAGCCTGAAAGCCAGAGGAATGTGGCGGTTGGCAAGGATGCACATGCTCTGAAAGGTCAGGGCGAGTCTGCCGTACAGGCAGCTTTCCGAGCCTCCGGCGGTGTACAGGTGGCGCTCGCCCCAGGCGATCAGGAAACGCAGCGCGCATTCCATGCAGATGATGCTGCCCGGCCGCTGCTTGCCGAGATCGTCGCCGATGGCCTCGGCGATGGCGGTGCAGTCGTCGAGGGCCATGTCCGGAGCCCCGAGCCGCGCGAGGGCATGGGTGAGGCTGCCCGGAGGGGCGTTCCGGACGAGAAGGCGCACGAATTCGTCCCGCACGGCATCCGGCAGGCCGGGGCAAACCCACGCGTCCGGGGCTTCGGTATGGGCAACGAACCCCGCGCCGAGGAGCGGTTCAAGAAGGGAGGCGATGGCCTCTTGCGGTTTTCCCGCCAGCACGGCGAGTTCCTGCGTCAGGAGTGGGCGTCCGGCGGCGTGCAGGGCGATGGCGAGGATGGCTTGGGGAAGATTCAGAGAGCGGGGCATGGATACCTCCAAAGGCCGGGGAGGGCGGCGCGTCCGTATGCGGTATATGGCGCATGGTGAGCGGCAGAACCGTATCTGGTCTTATAGGGATATCCGATGGGAATGAAAAGGACTTCATATGAAAATCAGCTATGTCGGAAACCAAACGTCGACACTATGTATGGCGCCTGAAAGATAAAAGGCACCGGCTGAAGGGATATGCCGGACGTGGCCAGCCCTATCCGTCTCTGGAATAAGGTATGCCAACGGCCCGAGGCATTGATTGGTGTGGCAGCAAAGGAAATATGCTTATTGCGGCTGGGGGGATCTGGATAGGAAGTCGGTTATCCTTCCGATTTCCAAGAGGGGATATAGCTTTTTATCCCTCTATCAGCCACCCCACAAAATCGCCAAGCCGGAAAGCCTCCACGGCATCGGGCCCCAACTCGCTGCGGTAGAGAGCCGAATATATCTCTAACGTATAGTGTCCTCTCCACTTCCTTGCTTCATGGGCCTCCCTTTCCACTTTGCAGCCGAATGTCAGCCGGGATGCTGTGGCGGACAGGGAACCTCTGGGGGGCTTTTCTTTATTTATGATGATGATTGCCCCGCCCGGCCTCATCTTGCTCCGCAATGTCGACAATAAAAGTTGCCGCGTCGAGGAGGGCAGGTCCATGAGCGTCAGGAAGGCCACCGCCACGTCGAAAGGCTTGTACGGATAACTGGCCACGTCCGCCATAATGGCCCTTCCCGGCCCGCAGTAGGCAACCACGACGTCCCGGCAGCCGTCCAGGGCCACAAACTGCGCCTCCCGCTCATGCAGCGTCGGCGCCAGCACGCGTCCGACGTTCGCGGCAGCGCATCCCAGATCATACACTTTGCCGCCCTGCGGGATGTAGGGCCGGGCAATCATGGCCACCGCCGCCGTAGCCATGTCATACCACGGAGACTGCTTCTCGCTGCGCCTGCCCGCTTGGCCGGGGAGCACGTTAAAGGTCCAGTTTCCCACTCCCTGCGTCATGAGCACTCTCCCGGGATGGATGTTGAAACTATAATCATTACATTGTGTTATTTATGCCATATGGGTATGCAGTAGTCCCTTTGGACCTGCATTTTTTGGTGCTCGGCTGTTTCCTGGGCGTCAGAGGGGCCCTTTGTGGCAGCCGCTTGAGAGGCCGTGGCCATGTTCGTTTATAATAAAAAGTTACTTCAATGAAACTTCTAAGTCAACGAAAACCGAACTACCGATGTAACATCGTTTCACTTATGTAACTAAAATGAACGCAGAAAAAGTTTTTGAACAGGTCTGGAGGGAGTTCATCCGGAGGCTTGAGGCCTTGCGCAACCAAAAGCCCAAAATGACCTATGAACAGCTTGGAGAGATGTGCGGTGTCAGCAAAGTGACCACAAAACGGTGGCTTGAAGGTGCCGGTGGGGAAAAGACGTCCTTCCCGGACATGCTCCGGTACATGCAGGCGGTGGGGATGAACATCCGGGCCGTTATCCCACAGAGCCAATCTGAAAAGGAGGCCGTCTTGGAGAGCCGGCTTTCCGAGATTCAGAAGGAGCTTGCCATATGCAAGGATGCGCTCAAGCAAGCCGAGAAAGAGCGCGACGCATACAAATCAAGATGGGAAGGTCACTTGGAAACAGTCCGCGCCCAAAGCGGCAACCATCCGTCCGGCCCTTTTGCGCATGGGCAAAAACCGTTGGGGGAAAAGGCGGATTGATGGGGTGTGGGATCGGAGGTGTATGCCACGCCGTATCTTCGCCAGTTTCCGCCAGATGATGTTTCGGAAGGCTGACGCTGTCGCCGGAGGAACTTTTTATTTTTAAAGTTATGTCAAGGTAACTTCCTTTGCCGGAAAAGTCCTGTTCCGCAGCTTGGCATAGAGGAACAGAGCAGCTGCGGCAAAACAAAAGAGGGGGAGTTGCAGACAGGTTCGTGTCTATAAGGGAGGAAAGCCTCACGCAGTGCGGAGCGGGGGCCCACAGGTGTTCTAGTGGCTTTCCTCGGATTATCATCTCTGCCGGATGAACCTGTCGGGGGAGCTTGTCCCTTCGAAAAAGGCAAAGTGGAAAGAGCCGCGTCTTTATTTTTGGATGATTCCAGTTTTCTGGAAACATGGTGAGGCAGCGACGCAAGAAAGACTCTTTTTGAAAAGGATGAATGATTTTTAATGATTCAGGGAAAAGGGATTTCCCTCCTGTCCTTTTTCTACGCCGCTTCAGCGTTTTCTTTTTTCTCTTTTCTCATTTTTATTCAACATATTATGTTCACACTAACTCCGTTTTGTCCAAAAAGCTGGACTCCGGGGCCTCTGGTGCTTGCTCTCCGCGGGGGATGCGGGGGGCTTTTTTTAAGATAATGTAATAGAAACATAGGGATCGCTGCTAATAGGCTCCGCGTTTTCCGATTGGCATGTCGATTGCTCTAAAAAGATCAATCGCGTGAACAATCTCAACAAAGGAGCCAGCACCATGGGCAAGGCAACGCAGATCTACCGGAACGGTACGATATTGACGATGGATTCACGGGGAAGCGTGGTCAGCGCGTTGGCCGTTGAAGGCAACGTCGTCCTCGCTGTGGGAACGGACGATGACGTTATGGCCCATGCCGGGCCGGATACCGTGGTCACTGATTTACGGGGCCGGACCATGCTGCCCGGTTTCGTCGATGGGCACAGCCATTTTGTATGGGCCGGGCTCATGTTCGCCACGCAGCTTGATCTTTCCTCCCCGCCGGTAGGCAAGGTGAAGGACATTGCCGAAATCCGCGATCTGCTCAAGGAAAAGGCCGCCTCCACGCCTAAGGGCGAGTGGATTCTTGGGTATGGCTACGATGACACCGCCCTTGCGGATCGCCGCCACCCGCTCGCGTCCGACATGGACGACGTGACGCCCGATCATCCGGTGCTCCTGCGCCATGTTTCCGGCCATTTGTGCTCCTGCAACAGCCGCGCCCTGGCCTTGGTCGGTTATGACCGGAATACGCCCGATCCCCTTGGCGGGATCATCCGCCGCGACGGGCACGGCAACCCCAACGGCGTTCTGGAGGAACCCCCGGCGATGAATCCCGTTGCCGCGTTGCTGCCCGAAGCTTCCGAGGAAGACTGGATGCGCAGCATCGTAACCGCCTGCGACGCCTACACCGCGAAGGGCGTCACGTCCGCGCAGGACGGCTTCACGCAGGAAAAGCAGTGGGCACAGCTCCGCAAGGCCCATGAAAAGGGACTGCTCCGTAACCGCGTGCAGATCCTGCCCGGCCTCGGCTGCTGCGATCTCAACCAGTTCACTTCTCACGCTTCCGGTACGCCGCTGACCGCCGACCGCAAGATCAGCCTCGGCGCTGTCAAGCACCTCGTCGACGGCAGCCTGCAATGCTATACCGGCTGCCTGAGCAATCCCTACCACAAAATCATCTATGATCTGCCGGACGGCCCCATGTGGCGCGGCTATATCCAGGAAAACCCGGAAGGGTTCATCGATCGTATCGTGGCTTTGCATCGGCAGGGCTGGCAGATCGCCATCCACGGCAACGGCGATGAAGCCATCCAGCTCATTCTGGATGCCTATGAAGAGGCGCAGAAGCGCTATCCCCGCGCCGACGCCCGGCACATCATCATCCACTGCCAGACCGTGCGCGAGGATCAGCTCGACCGTATCAAGCGCCTCGGCGTGGTGCCTTCGTTCTTCGTGGTCCACACCTACTTCTGGGGCGACCGCCACCGCGACATCTTCCTCGGCCCGGATCGCGCCAAGCGCATCAGCCCGCTCCGCAGCGCCCTGAAACGCGGCATCCTGTTCAGCAACCACAACGACACGTTCGTAACCCCCATTGATCCCCTGCTCTCCGTGTGGTCTGCGGTCAACCGCATCACCAGCAGCGGGCAAGTCCTTGGCGAGGAATATACCATTTCCGTCATGGACGCGCTGCGCAGCGTGACCTCGTGGGCCGCCTATCAGGCCTGTGAGGAAACGAGCAAGGGCAGTCTCGAACCCGGCAAGCTGGCCGACATGGTCGTGCTTGGGGACAACCCCCTCGCCGTGGACAAAAAGGCTATCCGCGACATTCCGGTGCTGGCGACCATCGTCGGCAACGAACTCGTATACGGGTCGCTGGAATAGCCTTGCCGGAAACCCGGCGGCATGGGGGCGCTCCTTCCCGCCTTCTCCGTCGGGTTTCCCCGGCTCCTGTGGTTGCGGATACTCACAACTTTGACGGTTGCCTTACCAAGAGAGGGATTCATGGAAGCGTCATTTTATCCGTATCTGGGTGCATTGTGTTGGATCGGTATGCTGCTCATGCTCGGGACGTTAATCCGTGCCAAGGTGCCGTTGTTCCAGAAGCTGCTGTTTCCTTCCTCCCTTATAGGTGGCCTCATCGGGTTCGTGCTGATCAACCTTGATTTGGTCGGGATGCCCACCTCCACCGGCTGGAAGGACATTACGCCGAACATTTTCAGTATGATCACCTTCCACTTGTTCGCGTTCGGCTTCGTGGGCATCGGTTTGCTCCAGACCAAGAAGCCCGCCAGCGGCAAGGTTGTGATGCGTGGCGCCCTGTGGATCGCGCTCGTGTTTGGTATGCCGGGTTTCCCTCACCCGGAGTACGTTCAACCCAAAGGAGAGAGGAAGATGAAGAGACTGATGACGCTTTTGTTGGCCGCCGGTTTGGTTCTTGGCGCAACTTCCGCCGCGAAGGCGGTCGACTTCAAGATGACGGGCTTGTGGCAGAACCGTGTATCGTTCGCCGACCGCAATTTTGAAAAGCATAACGGCGACGATAAGATGCGTGCCGCTACCCGTCTGCGTACCCAGATCGACGTGATCGCTTCGGAATCCCTGAAGGGCGTGATGTTCTTCGAAATCGGCCACCAGAACTGGGGCAAGGCCGCCGAAGGCGCCGCCCTCGGCACCGACGGCAAGGAAATCAAGGTCCGCTACAGCTACGTGGACTGGATCATTCCCCAGACCGACGCCAAGGTCCGCATGGGCCTCCAGCCCTACGTCCAGCCGACCTTCACCGGCATCGGCTCCCCGATCCTCGACGCCGACGGCGCGGGCATCACCATCAGCAACCAGTTCACCGAAAACGTGAGCGCGAGCCTGTTCTGGCTGCGCGCCGAAAATGACAACGACCCCGAAATGACGAAGCACGATGCCCACGACGCGATGGACTTCATCGGCGTGACCGTGCCGATGACCTTTGACGGCGTGAAAGTGACTCCGTGGGGCATGGGCGGCATCATCGGGCATGACAGCTTCAAGGGCGGGAACTTCGACCTGAACTATCCTATGGCACAGGGTATGCTTCCCCTTATGGGCACGTCGACCATCGTGGCCAACAGCGATAAGGATCACGGCAGCGCGTGGTTCGGCGGCGTCTCTGCGGACCTGAGCTATTTCGATCCCTTCCGCTTTGCCCTCGACGCCGCCTACGGCAGCGTGGATCTGGGCACCAGCAAGCTGAACGGCAAGAACTTCGACGTGAAGCGCTCCGGCTGGTACGCCGCGCTCCTCGCCGAATACAAGCTGGAATCCTGCACCCCCGGCCTGCTGTTCTGGTATTCCTCGGGCGACGACGCCAATGCGTATAACGGTTCCGAGCGTCTGCCCTCCATCGACCCCGATGTGTATGTGACCTCCTACGGCTTCGACGGCACGAACTACGGCGGCGCGGCCCAGACGCTTGGTTACGGCATTTCCGGCACGTGGGCTGTCATGGCTCGTGTGAAGGATATTTCGTTTATGGAAGACCTCTCCCACGTCCTGCGCGTCGTGTACTATCAGGGCACGAACAACAAGGAAATGGTGCGTCAGGGGATGATTTCGAATCCCCAGCATTCGCAGTACAGCATGATGTACCTGACTACGGGCGACAAGGCCGTGGAAGTGAACTTCGACACGGAATACAAGCTGTACAAGAACCTCTCCCTGTTCGTGGAACTCGGCTACATCCGCCTCGATCTGGATAAGGATCTGTGGAAGGGCGTGGGCTACGAAGCGAAGGAAAACAACTTCAAGGGCACCTTCAGCGTCGGCTATAAGTTCTAGACGATTGCGACGCGGGTCTTTGCCTCTCCTCCGGCGGAGGCTCCGCGTTTCAAGGCTTGGGCGGAGACGGTGCCCTTTGATCCGGGCGTTTCCCGCCGTGGGAATACATGACGGGAAACGCCCTTGGGCGTGCAGGGGAATCATCCTTCTGCCGAGGGCTTCTGGGGCGGGCGGCCTTCGAAAGGCCAGCCCGTCACCTCCCCGTATGGGGTTGGAATGAATAGGCCGTCCGCACGGTACAGGTCGGAAGAGAGATATTTCTCTTTATCCTGTACCGTGCGGACGGCTTTTTTCCGGCAATGAGGCGAGCGGCGTTTCGGGATCGGCCTTCGCTGGCTAGGAGGCGGCATTGCCGCCTTACCGGGACATCTGTGCGAGAGCCCGCAATCCATGCGGGCTCTTGCCGTTCCGGTCACTGAAGGTCTGCCGGAATCTGTTTCCCCGGTGCGGCGGACGGTGCTTCGGCTTCCGCCGGAGGCGCCGTCTCTGCCGGAAAGGTTTTCGTGCTGTCCGCCGCCTTCCCGGAGCGGAGTGCGTCAAGGATGGCGGGGAACGCCTCGTCGACCTTGGCGCGGACCTTTTCGTCGCGGATGATGGCGACGGGGTGGGGCACGGCCACGCAATGCAGGGGGCCTATGCGGAGATTTTGGCGGACGTTGTGAAAAGTCTTGAGGAACGGCTGGGTCAGGATGGTCAGGGTCGGGACGCCCGCGCGTTCGAGCTGGATCTGATCGATGGCGAGCCATGCGGAACAGGCCCGGCAGTCCCCGGTCGCCGCGATGACCAGATCAGGGCGCAGTTCGAGGAGCGCCCGCGCCGTGGCCTCGGATTCGGGCAGATCCTTGGAGATGCCGCTGAGGGCGGGGTCCGTTTCATACGCCTTGATGAATTCGGTGTCCGGAAAGGCGCGGGACAGCAGCGAGTGCAGGTAATCGAGCAGAAGATCGCCGTTGTGTTTGCCGTTCCAGCGCAGGATCACGCGCTTGCCCGCGAGATCGGAAGGCCACGGGGCCGGATCGTAGAGCGGCGGCAGATCGTTCCATACGGTCAGGCTTTCCCACGTCACGGCCTGCTCTCCACGGGCCGGAAAGGCCAGCAGGAATACGGTGCACAACGCGATCAGAACCTTTCCCATGTCAATCTCCTGCGCTTTTTCGGGAAAAAGGCCGCCCGATCCGTGTGCCGAAGGGACGGATCGGGCGGTCGGTGAGAGGGTTACTTGAAGGAATCCATGCCGTTCAAGGTTTCGTCATACATGGCGGGATAGAAACGGCTGATGAAGTGGGCCGTGGAGCGGCAGGCCTTGCCGACCACGAGGTCGATGTGCTTGCCGCCGGCGCGGGTGGCAAGGTTGGGGCTCTTTTCGCCCTTGCTGTTTTCGATGTGCCACGCCTTCACGATCTTGCCGTCAAATTCGTCGATAACAATGGAGAAATGCTTGTTCGGACCAACAAACACGTTGTTGGCTCCCCCGTCGAGAACGATTTCCTTGTCGTTTTCAAGGACGATCTCATGGGGGAAAGTGCAGGTCGCTCAGGTTTCGGGACGGGCGAGGAACCGGGTATCGGCCGGCCACACGCTACCGTCGTTGACTTCAACAACATCATTATACGCGACGAGGGACACCTTGCCGTCGGCAATGGGCTTGTCGCTCTGGCGGATATTCAGGTGCACGGCGACCTTGCCGTCCTTGGAGAGCGTCCAGAGGCGGTCGCGGTCTACCACGGACATGAGCAGCATCCGGGTATTCTCGGGGGTCAGGGGGCCGAGGACCTTGGTCACGGTGCCGGACTTGTCGGTCAGCTTCACGGTGGCGGCGTTGGCGGCCACGTCGGTGACTTCAACCTTGGCGTCGCCGATGGTGAAGGTGTCGCCCTTGCCGTAGCTGGCGACCACGGGCTCGTTGGGGGACACGAAGATGGCGGAACAGCTGTCGGTAGCGAGTTCGCGCACCTTCACGGAGTCGCCTTCAATGGCGTCTATGATGACATGCGTACGGCCTACGGTAGCGATGTTGCTGCCGTAAATCATTTCGCTCAGGCCGTTTTCAGCCGTGGGGACGGTATGCCCTTCGGGATCCTTGGAACCCTTGACGAGCGAGCCGTCGGCGGCGGCGTTGCTGATCTGTGCGCCCGCGTAGACCGGGAACTGGGAACCGTAGTAGTTGCCCGTGGTCTTCACGATCTTGAATACGGCGGAATTGCCGCCTTCAATGCCGTAGGTGTCGTTCTCCACGGAGCTGAGTTCCCAGCCGCGGCTCTTGTTGGCGTTGCTCGGAAGGACCTGTCCCTTCTTCATGGTGACGTTACGGATGACGTCACGGACATAGCGATCCGTGATGGCATGGTACGTCTTGCCCGCGAGCGTCAGGGGCTCGTTATCGAAGGGATGCCAGTTGGTGGAGCGGACCGTGATGTACAGGCCGGACGGCGGAATGATGATCTTGCCGTCTTTGATGGTGCTCTTGCGGATGACCACGCCGTCGTTGATGGTACGGCTGAGGCCGCTGAGCGTCTTGGCCTTCCTGTTGTTGACGAGCCCTTGCATCTTGGCAAGGACCGCCGCGTCCTTGGCGGGCGATTGCATGACCACGCGGTCGGGCGCGTCGCCTGCCATCGCCACGCCGCTCATCGCCACGGCGAGACAGATCGCTGCTGCGGTCTTGCCGATGGCCCGGAGTGAGATATGCGACATACATCCTCCTCTTGCGGCTCGCTCCGAGCTTGGGCGCGGTTCCGGCAACTGCCGAAAACGATCCGCCCGTCAGCCGCCTTCACTATGAAGGCGTGAAGCGATCCGGTTGCTGTTTTTGTCGGCCTCTGCGGCCGTCCGATGCGGGAACCCCTTGCCGGGGCCGCCCGCGATCAGCGTTAGCACGAGCATTCCGCGCCTTCGATGGCTTCGACGGTCACGGCCTGCTTGAGCTTTTCGAGCACTTCGGGCGTAACGCCCTTGACTTCCAGCAGTTCGTCCATGCTCTTGATGTCGCCCACGTTTTCGCGGAATTCCACGATGCCCTTGGCCAGCTCGGGGCCCACGGCGGGATTGGCGGAAAGTTCCTGTTCGGTAGCGGTGTTGAGGTTCATCTTGCCGTCGGCGAAGGCGGGGGCGGCGCACAGCACCACGGCGGCGAGGACGGCGGAAGCGATGGTTTTGATGTTCATGGAGGGCTCCTTAGGAAAGGGTATTGGTGGTTTCTGGACGGATAACCCCTTTGCGCACGAGCTGTTCGTACCAGAGCGGGTTATGGTGCCGGATAAACGTTACGGGGATGAATCCCGAGAACATGGACCGCAGCGCGGGGCCTTCGCCGGGCGCGAATGCGGCCATATAAATATGGATGGGCAGGACAACGGCCATCACGCCCGCGCAGAGCAGATGGATGAACAGGGCCCACTGGGCGGCGTCCTCGGAGCCCGGCGCGACGAGATGGAGCGCCAGCGCGGCGAGGAACAGCCCGGAGAGCGCAAGCCCCACGCTGCACAGCACGGCGGCCACGGCGGCGAGCTTCTGCCCGGCGTTGTAGAAGCCTTGCGGCGGCAGGGTGGGGTCAAGCCCCATGCTGCGCATGGCCTTTTCCCCAAGGACGAGGCGCATACCCTTGCGGACGCACCAGATCATGTCGGAGGCCGGGGAGAGGCTGAATACTTCCTTGAGGAAGGGGACTACGTCGTGGCGCAACCCGAAAATGATGTAGAGGAAGTAGACGGCGAGCCACGCCGAACCGATCAGCAGGTGGAAGACGAGCAGCCCGTACGCGCCGAACACGCCGGTCCAGAGATCGGCCCACCACATGCCCACGGGCTGCATGGCCGGGTTGGAAAGCAGGGCGAACCCCGTGAACAGCAACGCGATCCAGCAGAAGGCGTTGAACCAGTGCATACAGACGGCGCTGAGGGAATGACGGCGGATCATGAGCCCTTCCTCTTTTCTTCGTGGGATGCTTCGCCTGTGGGGCGGATCAGCTGGCGCAGGCCCACGCCCACGACCCCGAACAGGGACAGCGCGCCGAGCCAGCGCACCCCGGTAGCCACGGTTCCCATGAAGCCCACGGGACCGGCGCTTTCGGCCTTGGGCCAGTGTTTGTCGGCCACATCGTTCAGATAGGCGAGGGTCGGCTTGGTGGGCGCGTCCTCGGCCTCAACGAACGTGACTTTGTGCGAGCCGAGCACCTTGCTGACCGGGGACTGTGGGTCGTCCACATCCCCAAACACGCGGGCGCGGGTGGTGCATACGCTGACGCAGGCGGGTTCCATGCCTTCGGCGCGGGAGGACGCGCAATAATCGCACTTGTCCACGACGCGGCGCGCGGGGTCGATGTGGCGGGCCTGATAGGGGCAGGCGCGCATACAGCTTCCGCAGGCGATGCAGCGGGTTTCGTCCACCATGACCACGCCGTCTTCGGCCTTGTAGGTGGCGTGCGTGGGGCAGGCGTCAACGCAGGACGGCTCGTCGCAGTGCATACAGGCTCCGGGCTGGTAGCGCCAGCCGGAGGGCGAAGCCGTGTCGGGCGTTTCCCGCACCCAGTTGCGGGAGAGGCCGTAGGGCACGGCGTTCCGCTGCTGGCAGGCAATCAGGCACGCCTTGCAGTTCAGGCATTTGGAGGCGTCTATGGCCATCACGTAACGGGGCATGTTCTTCTCCGAAATTCATTTGCGGCGTCGCCGCCGGGCCGCCGGGAAGGGTTCCGGCGCAGGGGGCGGGGAAAATCCCCGCTCCTCCTCCCCTTACGCCTTTTCCAGCGTGCATCCCACGCCGTTGAACTGGGCCGACACGCGGTCCCAGTAGTTGGGCAGGATGGCATTGATCGGCTTGCTCCGCGTCGCGGCATGGGGGCTTGTGCCCGTGAAATGCGACGGCGTGAAGATGATGCCGGGCCGGATGGAAGCGGTCAGTTCCGCCACGGCTTCTACGGAGCCGGTGGCGGTCTTGATGCGCACTGTATCGCCGTGGGCGATGCCAAGAGGCTTGGCCGTGTCCGGGTGGACCAGCACATAGCGCCCACGGGAGAATTGGGCCAGCGAGGCGGCGAAATTGGTCATGGTCTGCTGCCACTGGGTCACCACCTTGCCCTGCGTGAGGACGAGGGGGTATTCCTTGTCGGCGTCGGCCCCGTGGGGATTGCCCTTGGGCGGCATCCAGCCGAACGCGCCCATTAGCTTGAGATCCAGCGGGATTTTGCCGTTTTCCGTGGCGTAGGTTCCGGACGTGAAGACCGTTCCGATCCGTTCCTGCGCGCCTTCCTCGGGCTGGGGCCAGATCAGGCCGTCCGGGGACTGGCGCATTCTGGAAACGCTCATGGCCTTCCAGCTCGGGACCGTATTGCGGAAGCGTTCGCTCAGTTCTTCGGGTCCGGTGAAATCGGGATAGATCTCCGGGGCCAGCTTGCGCCCGATGTCGCGGTAAAACTGCCAGTCGGGGACACAGCTTCCGGGCGCGTCCACGCACTTGTCGCGCCAGACCACCTGCTTCTCGGCTCCGTAATGCGAACCCGCGCTTTCCGGGCCGAAGGCGGCGGGCACGAACAGGTCGGCCACATCCATCTCCTCGGTCTTGAAGAAGCCGCGATGGACCACGAACCCCACCTTTTTGATCGCCTCGGCGACGCCGGTGCAGTCGGGGTAGCGGCGGTAGCTGGAATTGAGGAAGAGCACGTCGAGGTTGCCCTTCTTCATGGTGTTGAGCAGGCGGCGGAAGTTGACGCCGGAATCCTTGGCCGGGCCGCACACGGCGTCGACGAATTCCTTTTCGCCTTCGGGCTTGCCGCCCTCCATCGTAAGGAGCCCCCTGCCCGAGCCGATGAGGTTGTCGCGCAGGGCCTGAAGCGCGATGATCGCCCGGATGCTCTGCAACCCGTTGGTGTAGCGGGAGAGGCAGCCGCCCATCCAGATGATGGTGCGGGGGCTCTCGGCAAGCGTCCGGTAGAAGGCGGTGACGGCGTCTTCGGACAGCCCGGTGGCTTGCGCCACCTTGTCGACGCTCCACGGCTGCGCGCCCTTTTCCATGAGCTCGAAGCCGGTGATGCTCTCGCCCACCCGCGCGCGGTCGAAGGCTCCGTTTTCAAGAACGAAGCGGATCGCGCCGAGGGCGAGCGCGCCGTCCGTGCCGGGCAGGGGCATGAGCTGGTCGGCGGCCCAAGCGCTGGTGGGCGTCTTGCGGCAGTCCACGCTCACGATGCGCACCCCCGCGTCGCGGGCCTTGTCAAGCCAGCGGGTGTAGGGCGGGTAGGTTTCGCTGATGTTCGCGCCCCAGAGCACGAGGGTCTTCGCGTTGACGATCTCGTTGACCGTGGTGGTGGAGGTGTTCGCGCCGAGCAACATGCCGAGCACGTTGGACGCCGTGCTGATGCAGACTTCACCGGCGGGCATGACGTTGACCCCGCCCGCCGTACGCATGGTCATGAGCGCGGCGAGTTCGCTTTCGCGGCAATCCCACAGGGGGGAGGTGAGGGCAAGGCGCTCGGCGATCTTGTCGCCGTGCTTGGCGCGGCTCTGGCGCAGCTTGTCCACGACGATGTCCACGGCCTCGGCGTAGGAGATGGTTTTCCATTCCGAGCCCTGCTTGAGCATGGGCTGCACGAGGCGGTAGGGGCTGTTGAGCAGCTCGACGATGGACAGGCCCTTGGGGCACATGGCCCCGCCGGTCCAGCGGTTGCCGCGATCTCCGATGAGTTCGAGGATTTTGCCGTTGCGCACGCGCGCGTGGTAGGTGCAGCGGACCTGGCAGAAAGGGCAGTAGCCCTTCACCAAATCGTTTTGGGGAGCGGCCGTTCCGGCGGGAGCCTGAGCCGCATGGACCGGCAGACCCCCGAGGGCCGTGCCCCCGGCAATCGTCGCCATGCCGTATTGAAGGAAATGTCTGCGGGAGAATGTGTTGGACATGGGTGCTCCGTCCTTGGAACGCCGCGCGCCACGCGAGGCCGTTCGTATACAGATCCGTGCTGCGGGAGAAAATCACCGGATGGAGCGACTATGCGGAAAGTTTGTAAAAAAAAGTTCAACGTTTTGTAAAAGTTTTGTAAAAGTATATCATATTATTACAGGATAAAATTTGTTGAATCCGATCTCGTCAAAGACGTTTCCTTACAAACGCCGCAGGAAACTACTCTCAACGGAGAGTGAGCTTTTCATGAAAAAAGGAGGAGCGTATGGATGATTCCGATGAAAAAAGAAAGTAAAACAATCTGTTTCAACGATTTTACACAAGCTGTTCCCTATTCGAATGATACAGCGGTAGGGTTATTTGTCACAAGCCTTGAGCGTAATGGAGACGGTGAATCCCTTGGGGTATTGATTGTAATAATGCAGCTCGCCCCCGCAGGCTTCCACGCAATGCTTGACGATAGACATGCCGAGCCCGGAACCGCCGGGATATTTCTTCGCTTGTTCGCCCCGGAAGAACGGTTCGGTGATGTGCTCCATTTCCTCGGCGGGGACGCCGGGGCCGCTGTCGCGGATTTCCACGCACACACGGTCCCCCTGCGGCCTTGCGGCGATGGCGATGGGGCCGTCTTCCCCGGCATAACGCACGGCGTTGCGCACCACGTTGGCGAGCGCCCGGCCGAGGCAGCTTGCGTCCGCCCAGACCTTGAGCCCCTCGTCGACGCTCAGGCGCACGTCGCGGTCCCGGGCTTCGCGGCGTGTCACATACTGGAGCAGCGGCGCGAGGGATACGGCCTCACGGGCGGGTGACTCCGGAATGGCCTCGGAACGCATGAAGCTCAGCACATCCTCGACCAGCAGGGAAAGCTGCTCCACCTCGTCGCTGATTTCCTGTACGCGCTGCTGGTTTTTCTCGTCCACACGGCTGTCCAGCACGGCGAGCCCGAGCTTGATCCGGGCCAGCGGCGAATCCAGCTCATGGGCGATGTGCCGGATGAAACGGCGCTGCCCGTGGACCTGCTGTTTGACCTTTTCCGCCATGATGCCCGTGGCCTTGGCGAGGCAGCCGATCTGGTCCCCGCGCCCTTCGCCCACGGCCTTGAGGCTGATGGGCGAATCGTCGGAGAGCGAACTGTAATCGCCCGCCGCAATCCGCTCGGTCACTTTGGTCATGAGGATGATGGGCTTGGTGAGATGGCGCACGAAGGGCCACCACCACAGGAACGACAGCCCGAGCCCGGACAGGAGCAGGGCCACGGCGAGGCGCAGTTCGAAGAAATGCCCGTTTCCGGTGATGGACGGCGAAGACGCCGCGAGCAGTACGTATCGGACAACGCCTTCGTCGTTGGAGACAAGGATGGTGCGGGCGTACCAGTATTGGGCGGGATCGCCGTCGCGCATGAAAATGACGTATTGTTGCGGGAGGATGCCCGCTTCAAGTTCCACGGCGGGCGTGATCGTGCTGAACGCGCCCGAATCGGGTTCGGCGCACAGGGAATAGGGCGGGCGGGGAATGGTGCGGGCCGCCTCCACAACTTTTGGAGGCAGGCCGCCCGCAGCAAGCGGAGGGTCCATATCGTCGAGGATCAGGATGCCGAAATGGAGGCCGCACTCCCTGCCGCACTCCTCAAGGACCGAAGCCCACTGGCTTTCGGGTTTGTATTGCAGCTCCACGGAGGTCATGCGGAACGTGGAGGCGATACTGCCGTTGAACAGCATGGGCGAGTACAGATTGTTGTTGAACAGCAGCACCCCGCCGATAAACAGGGCTGTGATGACGCCGAGCAGGACGAGGTTGAGCATCGCCCAGGTGAAGAATTTCTGGTACAGTCCCACGCGCATGGTTTTTTCTCCTGAATGGAGGCTTGTTCGCCGGATTTTCTCGACTTCCACCGAGGGGCGCTGCCCCTTCGGAACCCCGCAAAGGGGCAGCGCCCCCTTGACCCGGCGGCTCCGCGCCGAAGCGGACGCTTGGCGGAGAGGCAAAGGACGTGGGAATGGCTCCCTGCCTTTGGGGACGCAAAGAAAAAGAATTCTCAGAACGGGTAGCGGAATGTTTTCCGCATGTTGTTTAGAATTCGGGTCAGGCCTCTTCGGGAAGCAGGGTATAGCCCATTCCGCGTATTGTCTTCAAATAGGCCGGGTTATGGGGATCGTCTCCGAGTTTGCGCCGGAGCGTGGAGATGTGCATGTCCACGGAACGGTCATACCGGCTGAATTCGCGGCCCACGGCAAGCTCAAGCAGGTTCTCGCGGGTGAAGACCCGTCCCGGATGGGCTGCCATGCCGAACAGGATGCGGAATTCCAGCGCGGTGAGATCCATCGGGACGCCGTCCATGCGCGCCTTCATGGACTTGCGGTCCATCCACAATCCGCGCACCCGGACCACGCCGTCCTCTTCGGGCTCCTTCCGCTCCGCCTGCACGGGCTGCGCCCGCCGGAGCACGGCCCGCACCCGCGCCAGCAGCTCGCGCGGGGAAAAGGCTTTGGGCACATAGTCGTCCGCGCCCATCTCAAGCCCCACAATCCGGCTGGCTTCCTCATCCTGCGCGGAGAAGATGACAATGGGCGTGGAGCCGATTTCCCGCAAGCGCCGCAGCACGTCAAGGCCGTCCATATCCGGCAGCATCATATCCAGCAGGATCACGTCGTATTCGTTCGCAACGGCTTTTTCCAGCCCGGACGAAGCGTCCTCGGCAACGTCGAGTGAGAACCCAAATCCTTCAAGGTAGTCCCGCAGCAGCCCGCACAGCTTGGCGTCGTCATCGACGAGGAGCGCGGAAATCTGCGAATGTTTGATGGTGGACATGCATCCTCCTTTGGATGGGGCAGCCGTTGGGCGGGGACGTATTGGGGGATACCCTCGCAAGGCATCTTTCAAATGCGGCGAGCGGATATCCGTGCTCGGTGTCACACGGGTTCTTTTTTTATTTATACAAATAACACAGTATATTAATGTATAAAGTCTATATTGTGAACGTTGGCGTTAGATGTATTATTCCGTCAAACCGGAGCGTTTGACAAGGCGTTTCGCGGCCTTTTGTCGACAGATGACGGCATGTCGTGGTTTTTCTTCACAAACTGCCACGGAGTCCAGAGGAACCCGCCATGCCCCAAGGTGAAGCCCCGCGTATGGTGTGGAATGCCGATTCCGGTCAGGGTCGGGTTCTGCCTGATGAGGAGGGCAGGCCGCCGGGAAAAGGCACGACGGCTCATCGTCTTGCCGTTGTTCCATGTATTGGAAGGCAAAAGCGCCCCTTCCCGATACAATGCCGGAAAGGGGCGCTGGGGAGGTTTGTTCAACCGTCCGACAGGATTTTTTAGCCGTTATCCTTATCTAGCGGAAAAACCCGAGATACCCCGCCAGGGCTATTCCCGCGAGGGCAATGAGCATCCATTTGAGCTTGCTGATCCGTAGCGCCTTGATGAGCGCGGCCTGTTCTTCGAGGGCTTCCCTTTCCGTTTGCCGCATATTGTAGGTACGGATCAGCTGCTCCCGGACGTAGGCTCCGGCGCTGGTGGGCGTTGTCGTGCAGAAATCCGCTATGATGTCCGCATACGTCAGGTTGCCGTAGTGCCCGAGGCCGGTGATCCTGTGCGCCGCTTTGCGCGCAAGGGCCTTGACGACGTCGTCATGCTGGAACGTGGTGAACTCGGCATCATCTCCGCCTCCGCGTATCAGCACGACGACATTGCCGCTTGCCTGATCTATCGCCCGGGCTATGGCGGACGGATCCGTCATGGCGGTCGGCAGGGATTCCACGTTGACGCTTTTCAGATCAAGTTCGTTCTTGAAGTCGGCGAAGACGTTGGCGGCATGGGATTTGGAATGGATCACGGAGATGGCGGTTGCCCGTTTCGGAAAGGGTATCCTTTTAAAGCCGAGTTCCTTGAGATGGCTGATCGTCCCTTCAATATTCTTTACGGGCTCTGGGCCGCGCCCTCCCGCGGAAGCCTCAATGACCGAGGCCGCATGGACATGGAGTTTGAAGAGGACGACGGATTTCTTCAAGTATACCACCGGAATGCCGAGAACATCAACGCGATCCCCCGGCCGTATGCCGCCGCTTTGAATGACCTCAAGCGGCAGGTCCACACAGATGCTTTTTCCCCCGTCAGCGAGTTCAATGCCGTAATGGACGCCATTCCAAAACGTCCTTTTGGCGGTCCAATCTCCGATGATCCCCTGTGTCCTGAAGACACAGCTGGAATCATCTACGGCATTTTTAAGGGCCGCCCCCGCCATGTCCTCGAAAACGGAACTCAGACGGGCAACGGACAATGACGGCATAGCGGGCATTGGCATAGCGGATTCTCCAGAAGGCGTTGCGAAAAGTTCAGCACGGTTTCCCGGTCGAGTCAATCGGCATGGATGGGAAAAACTCCACCTTCCGCGGCGTATGCTGTAGGCGTGGGAGTTGCCGCCAAAGACGAAGCTCATCCGAGGATGCGCCCTTGACGGCGTACATGTCCATGTCCGAGTGAGGAAGAAAGAGTCCTGTCCGCGGCGAATTGCCGCGTCAATTTCTTCCCGAAGCGGACGGGGAGGGCTATTGGGAGGGATGGGGAGGAACGCTGCGGGACAGGATTCGCCACGCAGAAAAGCCTTTGGAAAGGGGCGCGCGAACCGATCCGCAAGCCAGGGGAAGGGGCTTTCCTCAGAAAAATTCCCCTTCCCCAATGCCTCCGTGCCGTTTCAAAAGGAATGGGCTCTAGAGATCCGCGGCTTCGGGTTCTTCCTGAGCGGCATAGGCGAACAGGGCGTTGCTGGTTTCGTTCGTCGCTTCATCCGGGTTGGTGCACAGGCAAACCGCTACCATGACCAGCGCGTTCAGAGTCATGGCGACAAATCCCTGATTCAGGCCCCAGAAGGTCACGTGCGTTTCCGTGAGGACGACGACGGCGACCACGCCCGTCAGCAGGCCGGCGAATACGCCCGTCCGGGTGGCCCCGCGCCAGAAGAACGTTGCCAGCGCCATCGGGAAACATTGGGTCGCCCAGAAGTACGCGATGTTGATGACTCCGAGCATCAGGTTGGGCAGCATCACCGCCAATACCACGCTGATCAGGAGAGACGCCCCTGTAGCCATATTCGTTACGAGGACGGCCTGCTTCTGAGACACGGAAGATCGGAACACGCCCCAGATGTTGCGGCTGAAAATCCCGCCCAGGTTGAGGGCGCTTACCGCAATGACGAGGATGCAGGTCAGCGCGCCGCCCGCCGCCACCATGCCTACCGTCCATTCGGGCAGGTTGGCTGCGGCCAGCGCCATGAACGACGAGTCCGGATCATTCAGGTTCGGCACCGTCACCAGCACGAAGTACGCCGCCACAATCAGGAACGGGTACATGAACATGTACAACGGCATGATGATCTGGTTGCGCCGGATGGTGTCCTCCGATTTTGCAGTGAATATGAACTGGTACTGGAGCGGCGTCACGCAAAAGCCGAGCGCCTGAAAGATGATGGTCGAGAAGACGAATGTGGCGTTTTTGGTGATGGGCTCCGCGTCGATAACGACTTTATCCGGGAAATGGGCGATGGCCATATCGAAGATGCCCGAGATCCCGCCCGGCATGTTGTGGATGGCGACGAGCCCGCCGGAAACGATGGCCGCCATCATGAGGATATCCTTCATGATGCTGATCCATGCCGGGGCGCGGATGCCCGCCACTGCGATATAGAGGTAGGCGATCGCCGCGGAGATCCCGATGCCCACGGTGTAGCTGATGTCCCAGCCGATGTAGCGCAGGATGGTGGCCAGCCCCGCGAACTGCATCTGCATCCACGGCAGCAGGAACACGATGCAGATCACGGCGACGAGCACTTCCAGCGCCTTGCTCCCGTAGCGCCAACGGAAGCAGTCCGGCATGGTCATGGCGCCCGAAATCTTGCCCATGCGCCAGATCGCCGGGTTCATGAAATAGCCTACCACGAAGCCGAGCAGGATATAGCCGAGGAACCACAGCGAATAGCTGATGCCCTTGGAGTAGATGGCGCCCGGTACGCCGATCATGGTGCCGATGCCGTAGGTTTCGCCTACGGTGACGAAAAAGACCATGAATGCGCCGAAAGAGCGCCCCGCGACCATGACGTCATCCATCGAATTGGCAATGACGCCGCGTTTCGCCATAAAAGCCAGTACCACTGAAAAAGCCATAAGGGCTATGAAAACGAGAGCGGTCATGATGCATTCTCCTTCGGTGCGCGAGAAGAGGAAGCCCGTTTCTTGTTCCTGTCGGACTGGGGATCAAGGAGCCAGCCGATGCACATGCTGGCCGATACAAGGAAAAAACAGGCAAAAATCCAGGCGTAGATGAAAGGAAATCCCAAAATGCGCGGTTCCACACGGTTATAGAAGCCGAAACAGCCGATAACGAGCGCAAGGGGGATGAACAGGGAGAAGATATAGGTGGGGATTCTTGATTGCATGTGTCGCCTCACGGGGTTGAGAGTGGTACGCCCTGTTCAGGCGTGTAGACGGGCTCTCCGCTGCTCCCTTTCGGGTGCCGTTCAACGGGTGCAAGGGAAGGGCAGCCTTATCCGCGAAGGCGCCCCTCCCGGCCCATACGCTGGACGCGACAGGAGGAATGCTTGGCATGGCTCTTTGCAACTTGCCCACACGCTATCCCTGGGAAAGGGAAGGCACGGGAGGCCCGCACGCGGGGTGCACAGACGACGAAGGGAAGGGGATCAAAGGGAAGGTGGGGGAAGGGGGAAGGGCAGGAGGCCGCGCCATGAAGGGCGGGGGCACTCGGGGATGAGAGAACACAGGCGGCCCTGCGTCAGAGGAGGGACAGGGGGAGAGGTGGACGCCGCCAGATGTGTGCCCGGGTCCGGCGGCGGAGCTTTTGACTTGAAGGATGGAACATCCTCGTCGGAACCCGGAGGGCATACCTCCTGTATGAGGAGAGGCTGGATGTATTCCGGCGCATCGAAACGGGCCGCCCCGTTTGTTGGGTGCACGGGAAAAACGCGCGCAAATCCCCCCGCCGCCAGCAAGAGGGCGAGCAAAACAATGGAATGGAGGGGGATGCCGTAACGCTTGTTCATGATTTTTCCGTGCAACCCGTTTTGGTATATAAAGAGAATAGAAAGATGGGCTATAGGGGTCAAGAAGAAAATGGATGCATTGTCCAAACGGTACCCAGGCCGTGGCACTATAACAAGGAAAGATCGACCATTTGTGGCACAGCTTTCTTGAGCGAACGGGCTCCGGGTAAACACGGATCCTCAGAAGAACCATCTGCAACTCCGTAAAAAGATGTGGGAAAGGCCGTTCAAAACCTTTTTTGCTATGAAAATATTTTGGAACAGGAGAAAAACGGATTTGTTCAGCGCCTGATGAGGAAAAAGATGCCGTTTTTGAGAGGATATGCCGTTCCTTTCAAATTCGGGGAGAGCCTTTCTTTGTTGCAGAGATACAGTATTGCCGTTGCATAGTGGTTCCGGGATGCATCCGTTCATGGAAGCGATATGGCGTTTTGATACTATCACGTTATATTGGCAGCTCGAACAAATGGCCAAACGCGACTGCGTCGAGATACGTGAGCGATGCAAACGCCAACTCTCCCAAGAAGGCCGGGATGCGCAAAAAGAGGGGCGCAGAGGGTTCCAGCAGTCTTTCCTGCACGGTAAAAAAATGTGGTAAAACAAAACAAACCGTGTATACTGCGACCGTATTTTACAATAACAGAAAGATGATAGGTCCAAGAACGAATGCGCGCCCCCAAAAGGGGTAAGCGTTGCTCCGCCGCTTTCCCCGGTTTTGAGGGCGGCTCATTGTCCATCAGGAGAGTTCCATGAAGAAGTGGCTTTTGGCGACGCGGCCTTGGTCGTTCACCGCGTCCGTGATTCCTCTGACGCTCGGGGCGGCGCTGGCGTGGGCCTCGGATGCCGCTCATGCCGGGCTGTTCCTGCTCACGCTTTTGGGCGGCGTCGCGGTTCAGACGGGCACGAATATGCTGAACATCTATGGCGACTACCGGAGCGGCGTGGATACCGAAGCTTCCGCCCACGGCGAATCGCCCATCCTCCTCGGCCTTATCAGCCCCGAAGCCATGCGGCGGGGCGGCCTCATCGCCTTGTGCGTGGCCTTTGCCGTGGGCATCGTGCTCGGGTTCGCCTGCGGCTGGCCGATACTCGCCTTCGGCCTCGTGGGGATTGCGGGCGGCTACGGCTACACCAGCGGCTTCTGGCCTTACAAATACCATGCCTGCGGCCCGATTATGGTGTTCCTGCTCATGGGGCCGCTCATGGCGCTTCCCGCCTACTACATCCAGGGAGGCTCCCTTGACTGGCGGCCCTTTCTCGCCTCCCTGCCTATTGCGTGCCTCGTCACCAGCATCATGCACGCCAACGACATCCGCGACATCGCGCACGACCGCGAGGCCGGGATCACGACTCTCGCCATGTTGCTGGGCCGCAGGAAAGCCCTGTACCTGTACGCGGCCCTGTGCGTAGGCGCGTACGGCGTCCTGCTGCTTCTCGCCGCATTCGGCGTTTTGCCGCTGTCCGGATTGTTGCCTTTCGTGCTCGCGCCGGGATTGTGGCGTACGCTGCGGACGCTCGGGACCCGGCCTCTGCCCGAATCCGAACTCGTATCGCTGGACGGCGTATCCGCGAGGCACCATTTCCTGTTCGGGCTGCTGCTCATTGCCGGAATACTGCTGCCGCGCGGCCTTGAACTGGCGCAGGGCCTGATCAGGGGGATATTCGCATGACGCCGCGCATTCCCACAGCGGGACAGGTGTGCGGCACGCTGGCACTGGCCGCGTTCTTCTGGTGGGTGAATTTCGGCCTGCACTGGGTCAATTTCTGGATCGGCATGGGTACGGCGGCCTCGGTGCTGGCCCTGCTCTCGTTTTGGTTCGCGGGCGTTCCGATGAAACGGACGGAGTGGACCGGGCGGGCCGTGCTTATCGGCCTCGTTTCGGCGGTGCTCCTCTATGCGATCTTTGCGCTCGGCAATACGCTTTCCGGCTGGCTGTTCCGCTTTGCGCCGCATCAGGTATCGGCCATCTACGATATCCGCCATGAAGGTTCGCCGCTCGCTATGGCGCTGGTACTGCTTTTCATCACCAGCCCCGCCGAGGAGGTTTTCTGGCGCGGCTTCATCCAGCGCTGGTTCACGCACCGTTTCGGCGGAAAGGCCGGATGGCTCCTTGCGGTGTGCGTTTACGCGGGGGTCCATGTTTTTTCAGGGAACCTCATGCTGGTCATGGCCACCCTGACGGCGGGGCTGTTCTGGGGCTGGCTCTACTGGAAAACCGGCAGCCTCGTCCCCTGCATCCTTCCCCATGCTTTCTGGACGGTCGCCGTGTTCATCCTCTGGCCCCTGACGCCGGGCGTCTGAGGGGGCCGGAAAAGGGTGTTGCCCATAAAAAAGGCGGGGTTGCTCCCCGCCTTTTGGTGCCGTTTGTTTACAGCGCCTTGAGCAGCATCCTGATGCCGACGACGATGAGCAGGAGGGCGAAGCATTTCTTAAGTTTGGGGACCGGAAGGGTCTGGGCGAGGCGCGCACCCAGCGGAGCGGTGAACATGCTGACGATGACGATGCCGAACAGGCTCGGAAGGTAAATGTAGCCGAAGGAATAGGGCGGCAGGTTCGCGGCGTTCCAGCCGTTCACGATGTAGCCGAAGCATCCGGCAAGGGCGATGGGAAAGCCGATGGCCGCCGAGGTGCCGATGGCTTTGCGCATGTCCAGATTGTTCCAGAGCAGGAAGGGCACGGAGAGCGTGCCGCCGCCGATGCCCACGAGGCTCGAAACCACGCCGATGATCCCGCCCGCGACGCTCATGCCTCCGAGACCGGGCAGGTGGCGGGACGGTTTGGGCTTTTTGCCGCTGAGCATCTGGGTGATCACGAAGAAGAGGAAGGCTACGAAAAAGAGCTGAAGGAACCGCGCCGGAACGTGGGAAGCCAGGAACGACCCGCAGAACGTGCCGATCAGGATGCCGGGGGTGATGTTCCGTACGGCATCCCACTGGACGCCCTTGTTGCGGCTGTGGGCCAGCGAGCTGGAAATCGATGTGAACATGATGCTGCCCATCGACGTCCCGAGGGCCATGAGCATGAGTACGTCCGGCGGGAAGTTTTGCCAGCCGAACGCAAAGACGAGCATGGGCACGATGACGATGCCCCCGCCCACGCCGAGAAGCCCGGCCAGAACGCCCGCAATAGCCCCGAGCAAACAGTAAACAACCAGTGAAATCAGCATGTCAGTCCCTCACGGTGGCGAAAAGGTGTTTGTGGATAACCGTATCAATATGCTCTTCGAGGGCCTTGCGGCTGTCTTCCGGGGACCGCCGCTCAAGCGCGTCGATGATGCGCAGGTGGGAGGAAACCGAGAACTGGCGCCACGGCGTGTCCCGCAGCTCCGGGGTGCGCCCCTTGGCGTAGATGCGGTTCAGCCGGGCGACGGTGTCTATGAGCAGTTTGTTGCCCGTGCATTCGGCGAGGGCGAGGTGGAATCTGGCGTCGAGATCGCCGTCGTTCTCGCCGACGAGCAGGCGGCGCTGCTGATCGCAGGCGATGATCTTGAGGCGGTCAAGCTGTTCGGATGTATGGCGCACGGCAGCGATTTCCGCAATGCCCGGCTCCACGATGCGGCGGTATTCCGTCACCTCGTCGAACATCAGGCCCTCGGAATCCACGGCTTCAAGGATGGCCTCCTTGAGCGGCTCTATGTCGGGCACGCGGACATACGTCCCGTCCCCTTGCCTGCTTTCGAGGAGCCCTTTTTCGGCAAGGGCACGGATGGCTTCGCGGACGCTGCTGCGGGAAACGCCGAAGGATTCGGCAAGGGCCCGTTCCGGGGGCAGTTTGTCCCCGTCGCGGAAATGGCCTTCCTCCATGAATTGCCGGAGGCGTTCCGTGAGCTTCTGATAGCTCCGGCGCGGACGCCCGGCGGAAGAGTCTGTTTTGGGCATGATGCATTCCTCACTGAATTGGTAAGGCCAATATGACCATTGAAAGATTCTGTCAACCGTAAATAGACCACTCAGACCATTCTTGTTGCTTTTGCCCCAAAAAATTGGAATAGGGAAAAGAGTATAAAATACACTGTGATATACAGATAAAACCGGAAGAGGGCAGATGCGCGCGCGATGGAAAAGGTCTCTCCGCATAAGATCGTCCAGAATCGGCGTATGGCGTCACATCAAGCCATTTATGCCGTTGTTTCAACTTATTGAGAGGTATCCTCTCGGAATCGAGTGTGCAAGCAAAAAATGTGTTGCGCTTTATGATGGACTGATATTCTTTTTTCACAACGGGTCATTAAGTTCATATTGGGTGAAAACGGATGGATCATGGCACTGTGCGCGGTATATGCTGAAAGGCACTGTATGGAGCCCATGTTGGATGCGAAAAAATGTCTCGGATGCCACTGTATGCCCGTACATTTCCCTACAGTGCGGAATTGGTCGGTTTTGTGCAAGCGGTAAATGGTCGGCATTGGGTCGATATTGGTACGGAACGGAAACGATTCCTTGCTTGCGGTTGCGGAAGGGGCCGAATGGGGACTGGAGCGGATCCCTTTTGAATGATAGACCATTTCAAGAATCGTCCAGCCGAATGATAGATTTTTATTCATAATTTATGATATGTTACACAGTCAAAGAATTGCGTTCGGGTCAGAGGATTTTTATTTCGAAAGGCTCTAAGCCGTTTCATGTGAAATATGCTTGAGAACCGGAATTCCACTTCAAAGGGCAGTAAAAAGGCCGTCTGAAACGGCCTTTTGGAGTTGGTCAGGTTATCGGGGGCGGCCATGCTGGAACACATCATTAAGGCAGCCGGACTTTTTGCGTCCAGCGCGTCACGGCGCGGCAGACGTCATCGCCCGAGTCGGTGCGGCGGATCACATGCAGCAGGCCGTGCGGCGCTTGCGGGAACCCGTCAGGCGCGGTGGCGTCGGCTTCGTCGGGCAGGGGGACGCATTGTGAGGTGAGCGCATCGCCGGGGAAGCATTCGGCGCGGAATGTCACGTCGAGCAGGGACGGGATGAGGCTTTCACCGGGGGACCACGGCAGGCACTCAAGCAACCACCCAAGGTACTTTGAGTTGTTGACATGTCCGTTGATGTCGAGGTCGTCGCGCCGTACCAGCACGTCGGCGCTGCCTATCCCCTCGCGCAACCGTGGGATGGTACGGGACGGGAAGGGGATGCAAGGAATCGTGTTCACAGGATAGACGGCGGCAAGCTCTTCGGGCAGGGCCGTCAGGCGGCGGGTGGAGAGATCCAGTACCGTCCACGCGCTCACGGCGGCGACGATCAGCTCGTCGGAAGCGTTGTATACTTCATACCCTCTGTGCCCCAGATGTTCGAGCTTCGCGGGCCACGTGCGGATGTTCACCTTGTCGCCGGGCGAGGGCAGATCCTTGATACGAAAGGCCATGCGGGTGAGTATCCACGCCTTCCCTTCCGCGAAAAGCCGCTCATCGCCAAAACCGAGGGCCGAGGCGTTGTGTCCGGCCGCCTCCTGAAACCAGTTCGCCAACGCGCCGAGACGTATCTTGCCGTCGGTTCCCGCTTCGCCGTAACGGGCTTGAATGCCTAGAGTATATTCAGGATAATCCAACATATGCTTCTCCGGGGGAAAATGAGTACTTCCTGCCTGTAGCACGCCCGTAGCGCTTTCGTCCAGGACGCGGCCTCCGGTTTGCCTAACCGTTGCGGCCCGGTCACACGGGGTGCCGGGTGCTGTGAGGCGGGGTTCACTGTGCCGCTTGCCGCGTGCGCATACAATACCCGTTTCAGCCGGAGCGGTGTTTACTGTATTCCCCATGTTATATAGACAGGCGTTTCCGGGTGACGTATATTGGCACAAACCTTTGTAAGGAGAGATTTGCCATGTCTGATCGTGAAACCCGCAAGGCCAACGTCGTTGAAGCGCTGAACAAGGCGCGGAGCATGGAACTACATGCGATTCATCAATACATGAACCAGCATTACAACCTGGACGACATGGACTATGGCGAACTGGCCGCGAATATGAAACTCATCGCCATCGATGAAATGCGCCACTGCGAAATGTTCGCCGAGCGCATCAAAGAACTCGGCGGCGAGCCTACTTCCGAAGTTGCCGGGAAGGTGGTCAAGGGGCAGGAAGTCAAAGCGATTTACAGCAGCGACAGCGACAGTGAAGACGACACCATCTTCGTGTACAACGAGCTTCGCAAAGTCTGTGTGGACAACGGCGATATCCTGACCGCCAAACTGTTTGAAACGATCATCGGCGAAGAGCAGATTCACTTGAATTATTTCGATAACATCAGCGATCACATCGAAACCCTCGGCGATACCTTCCTCTCCAAGATCGCCGGTACGCCGTCTTCGACCGGCGGGACCACCAAGGGCTTTGCCATCGCTCCCGCAGCCGCAAACTAGAGCGGATACACTTGAAAAGTTAGAGACACCGGGAAAGGGGGCTTTCTTCAGCAAACTCCCTTTCCCCAAAACTGTCAGCGCGGCTGGCGTCCCTCCCTTTCCAAAGACTTTCGACGTTATCGAATCTGTGCTCGCAGGCTTTTTCCGGCACAGATTGCCTTCCATGCCGGCCTGGAACGAATGCCGTCCGTTGGAGTGGCTTCTTGTGCATTCCGCGCGAAAAAACGGTTTCGCATCCGGCTGCGCCGCGTGTGGAACCGCTTTTTGTCTTGATACCGTCCGTGCTTTTTCGGCAAGAGGGGCTATCTTCCTTCGGTGAAGTGATACTATCTAATTATTTTAACATATAACGAATATCCTGCACCAAACAGCTTGGTGCAGACGGCAAAAAGCGTCTTCCCAACGCCTCAAAAAAGTGAGCATCGGTATGCTGTGTGAATGCGAAACTCCCTCTCTCGGTTCGCGCCGTGATATGCCTCCATCAGAGCACACCACCGGTAGGGAAATTTTTTTGTTTAGACGGTGTGCTTCACTCGATCCATGACCTCAGCTCGCTTCGCGTCATTGAAACGCTCCACCGTGCCGACAAGGTACCCGGTGATGCGCCGGATACGCTCGAACTTCACACCCTCGCCTGCCTTCCCCCCTTCAACGCGGAATCCATTCCACGTCCTGCCTGATTCGCATTCCCCAATCCTGCTCATTCCTGCCTCCTCAACTCCGGCGGCGACTGCCTCCCCGTCCTCTCACTCTGATACCTGCTTTGCAACGCTCCCTCGGCATCGCAACTATGCGGTACGGGGGCGCATACGTTGGCCGGTTCCGCAGGCCACGGGCAAACGGGATCGTCCGGCCCCTCCCATGGGAAGCCCGGCTGTTGCGGCAAATCGCGGAGCGCCTGCCTGTACGCCAGCCAGTTCAGATATCCGGCGTCCGTGAGCGTCGTTTCCCCGCCGCTGGCGAGCTGGTCGCGGTGGCGTTCGACGAGCCATGCACAGGCCGCCAACCTTGTGTCCCGTTCGGCGCGCACTCGTTCGGAGCGGGCCTCCGTGCCATTGTACTCGGCAAGCCGGACCGCTTCGGCTGCTTCGGCTTCTGCATCAAGGCGTTTCCGTTCACGCTCGAAAGCCCGGATGCCGGGAAGCACATACTCCCGGTACGTATCGCCCACGTCGCCGCCCTCTGCCATAAATTCAAGGTTGGGGCGGCCGTCGTCGAACTCCACATGCCCCACGCCGTTCCGCCACTGAACGGCGCGCACGGCTTCGGGATATGCGTATGCGGCCTCCAGCGCTTCGCCGTCCACGATGACAAGCCCGTCAGCCACAATGATGGATACGGATTCAGGCATGGCTTGCCTCCACGGGCTGTATGGCGGCGGTATGCTCAGGTTGGATCAATGCGGGATCGCCGTACGCCAGCCCGATGAGCTGCCTGCGGGTGGCTTCGCATTCCCGGAGGTTTTCAACGCGGCCCGCCGAAACCTCGGCGCCCACCTTGTTCACTTCTCCGGCCACGAGGCCAAGGGCATTGGCGTTTTCAAGCAGGAGCATGGGCGTCAGCACAAGGGCGCATCCCTCCATATTGGCATCCGTCACGCCGCCTTTGCCGCTGTAGCTCATCCACAGTTCGCACCCGCCTTTCTTGTTGTGTTGCGGGCAGTCCTCAAAATTCCTGTACGGGCATCCGGCCATGTTTCCTCCTATGCCTTTTGCGCGACGATGAAGTCGATGTATTTGACGTTGAGATTCAGAGCATGGGAATGCGAAATGCCGGAGAAGCTGTGCGTGTGCGCACCACTCCCTCCCGCTTCCGCGCATGTCATTGTACCGAGATTCGGCCCCGTCCCCGCGTACAGGTATGACTTGTAGTCCCCGCCGGATTCACGCCGGATGTAGTGCGTCACCGAGTGCTTGTGTTTCGGCATTTGCGCCGTGGTCAGAGTGGTGGAACCGACACTTCCTCCCCCCGCCGTGGCGGTCGTGGCCCTGCCCGTAGCGAAAGCCGTGGAGAAAGCCAGCCCCGCCGTATAGTTCGTGACGTTTCCGGTCACGAGCCGCAGGGCGGCGTTGTTATACTCCGCCACGGTGATTTTCGTCCATCCTGTGGGTGCGTTCGTTTGCTGGAAAAGCATCCGGGTCCCGGAAGGGATTTCGACGCGGCGTTCGACGGATACGATGCCGTCGCTTGAGATCTGAAGGCCGTCTCCGAGTGTTGCCGCAGTGATCAATCTGACCCAATCCGACCACGATGTAGGCGTTTCTTCGGTCCCCGTCGTGAAAAGTCCAGTTCGGATAGCCGCAGCAGGGGATGACGTATTGAACGCAAGCTGAACAACCCTTCTCCCTTTATTGGATACGTTTCTTTGGTAAACAGCAAGGATCTGTTGACTTGTAAAATTAGGGCCGTTTGTACTATTCGCCTCCGGGCTGTACACACCTTGTTTGACGAGTGTATTAAAATCTACTGTTCCAACAATTACAGCATCACCGATCTGCCCCCGTTTCGAGGTCAGATCCCCCGTGTCGCCGCCGATGGCCAAGTCCGTCGCATACCCGTTGATGATGTTCCCGTAGCCATAGACGCCGGCAGCCGTACCGGGGAACAGCAAGTGGTTGTTCCGGTTACCATCGGTGAGCAACGCATTGGTGAGGTTGAACCGTTTTCCCGTAACGCGCCCCGCGTTGGCGAAACTGGTTGATCCTATGTTGACCTCGCTGTACTCCCCAGCGTAGAGGAACGCTGAAGAATAGGAGACGGCTTCGAGGACATCGAAGGTGGCCCCGCCGTTGATGTCCAGAAGGCCATGCCGATATACGTAGAAATAGCTTGATGTTTGGATCGACTGCGCCTTGATTCCCGTGACGGAGGACGAGTCGAAGAAAAACCTTCCGCCATACGCCGAAACCACCGCCCCGATTGTGTTGTAATATTGCGCATGGATCCTCGAAAGATATGAGCAGGCGACACGATCCGCCTCGATATTCCGCAAATACACTACAGCGCCAGTTGCCACTGTGATTGTCCCGAATTTCGGCATGTCTGGGGGGGCGGACGTTGCGTTTGCCCCTGCAAGGGTGGTCATGACGACTGCCGCACCGGAAGAGTAGAATTTGTGCAGCGTGAAATCTCCCCAGTCTCCGGGTCCAAAATGCAGGACGATATTCCTCCCCACTCCCGGCTTCATCATGAGCATTTTGTAAATGGCCATACCAAGGGTCAGCACAGGCTTATCGGAGGTATACCCGCTGTTTGTATCCGAACCGTTCTTGGCAACATAAATATGCACGTCGCTGTTCAAAAAACCGGAGACGGGAAGCCATCCACCCCATGTCGCACCGTTATCGTAACTTGAACGGGACATCTCAAATTTATATGAGTTGCCCGCTGAAGAGCACCGCTGCGTGATGTTGTTGTCTCCCCAATAGATGACGTCCAACAGCATATCCCCGGCAATGGGGAAGTTCAGGGCGGTCGTCGCCTTGTAAACGTTGTAGCGCCCCTGCTTGAGGATCGTGTTCGCGTCCACGGAGGTCAGGCTTTTTGCCCTTCCGAGCTGTCCCACCTCACTGGCCTTGGTGCCGGAAGCGTCGATGACGACGTCGGTGACGAACCCGTCCGTGCGTCCAGTGCCGCCGCGCGCCGTTGAAAGCGTGCCCTTGGTGATATTGGCCGCGTTGTCCGCGCCGAGGTTGGCGCGGGCGGCCGCCGCCGTGGTCGCGCCCGTGCCGCCCTTGGCAAGCGGGACGGTATAGCCGTCTGCGAGAGCGGACGCTTTGGAGGCCGTGGCCGCGTTGCCCGTGATGTCGCCGGGGAGTTTTCCGCTGGCGTCGCGTACGGGGATGGTGTTCGCGGTGGTCCCGGTCGCCGCGTGTTTTCCGTCCACGGTATCCACGTCGTGCATGAGCTTGCCCACCGTTGCCCACGCATTCGAGGCGTATTTCTGTATCTGCACGCCGCCCGTTACGGATGCGATGCGCTTCACGTTGGCGGGGATGCCGGTAATCCCGGTGAAGTCCATCTTCGCCAGCGCGTCGAGCATCGTTTTGATGGCGGGCACGTCGCTGGCGATCTTGTTGGCGAGCGCGACCGCTCCGCTCCATGAAATAGCCATGAGCCTTCTCCTTGTTTATACGCCGTATGCGGCCCAATCCACCGTACCGGCGGCGCGGTTGCCGTTCTTGTCCTTGACGAAGATGCGGAAGCCCTTGGGGGAATCCACGTCTTCAAATACCGTGTAGGCGGTGAGGTTCTGATCGTTGACCACATTGGGCTTGGGCAGGCTTTCGACGTCGACGAAGCCCACGTTGAAAGCCACCCATTTGCCCGTGAGCATGGGCGTTGCCGATTCGGAGGTCCATCCGGCCCCGTTGTCCGTGGCCTTGACCTCGACCCGCCCGAAGTCCGATTTCCGTTTCACGTCCAGCGAGTAGTTGATGTTCGAGATCGCCGCCATGCCGCCCGTGGCCGTGATGGTGTACCGGACATAGCGGAACTGCGTGGCGAAGACGACCGTGGCGTTGTCCGAAATGGTCCGCCATGTGGCGTTGTCCTGGCTCACCTCGATCTTGCAGGCAAAGGCTGGATTGCCGCTCAACGTGCGGGAGGAGATGGTGACCGTAATCTTGGTGGAGGGCACGAGCTTGCCCACGTCCACGGTTTCGACATACTGCCCGATGCCGCCGGCCAGCAAAGACGCGGGCATCCTGACCCAAAGCTGCGAGTAGCGCTGCACTGTGAGCGCGGGGATGGCCCCCGTGCTGTATTTTGACACCAGCCCCACGGCCCCGTACCAGTTTGAATGTTTGGGCTGTCCGTCCAAGAGTGTGTAGGAAGACGACGAGATCGCCAGCCCATACGGATATGAGGTCCCAACCTTGGCCACGGCCTCGAATCCGTCCACGGCGTCGGTCGCAGTACCCACATTGCCGTAGTACGCCGTGGCCGGATTGTCCGTCTGCTTCCAGCGCGCATAGACCGATGCATTGCCGCCCATCGGCCCGGTGGCGTCGGACTGGAACATGAGGAACTCGAATGTCCCGTCCGCCTGCCGGAACGATTCTCCGGCATCTCTGAGCATCCAGAGCTGCGAGGCCAGCGTGCCGTCGGCGTTGGCATACTTCCATGCCCGCTCCTTGTCCGGAAACAGCGTCATGCCGTCCGCGCCCACATCCTGATAATAGATGCGGCCCCAGAGCGCGCCGTCATAGGAAGCCAGCGGCAGCCCGAACGCGGGTTCCAGCCATGTCAGGTATTTTGCGGCATTCTTGTCCTGCCACGATTCCACGGCCCTGCCGGCGAGCAGCCCGGCCCGGGCGACGTTTTCGGTCCATGTCTCGTCGGGCACGGGGCCGATCATACTGCCGCGCCCATCCAGCACGAAGTTGGCCTTGACGCCGTTAAAGAGCGAATCCTTGTTGTGGTAGAACACGAAGTCCGGCGGCTGGCTGACGGCCATCTTGATGGTGGACAACGCGCCCCGGTTCCCGCCCGCGTCCACGGGGGTGACGCCGTAGACATATTCCCCGGACACCGTTTCAAAGGACGAGGCGAACTGCGCGTCGATCCGGCCTATCTCCATCTCGTAGCCGTCCCCGTCGATTTCGGAGAAGACATACTCGCGGATAGGGAAAAAGACCGTGTCCGGCGCGGTCCAGTACAGCATGACGTTGTTGTCCACGGTGGCGCAGTTCACGAACGCCACCTTGCCCGGCGCGACAACGGTGAAGTCGCAGTCGCCCCAGCCCGAGACATTGCCCGCGCTGTCCACGGCCCGGACCATGAAATAATGGACGCCCGTGGAGACGGCGGGAACCGTCAGGCAGTCGACGTCCAGCCGCCCATAGTCCTCCTCATGCGTCTCGATGACCCCGTCATCCCGGGCCTCTTCCCACTGGCGCACCAAGTCCCACGCCACGATGGGGAGCTGGTGCCCCGTCGCGGCCCAGCGTACGGTGATCCCGGCCCCGTCCAGCGCCGCCGTCACCTGCGGCGGTTCGGGCCTGTCCACGGCGATGGAGGCTTCCCCCCATTCCCCGAGGTTCCCCGCCGCGTCCACGGCGCGGACACGGTAGCCGTGCGTCCCCGCCGCCGGGCAGGGGAAACGGTAATATGTGGTCTTCGCGGAGCCGACCCGCTCGCCCTGCACGGTCACGATTTCGTAGCGGTCGATGGGGAATGACGACGCGACCCGCGGCCATGAGATCACGAGGTCGGCCCCGTCGACCCTGATGGAAGGCGCGGCCCTGCCCACGCCGCCAAGCTCGACGGAAGCGTAGATCGTGCTGGACGCAAGCCCCACGGTATCCACGGCCCGCACGCCGAACAGGTACGTTCCCGCCGGGCGGGGCGGCACGGCCTGCGAGGTGACGAGGGACGTGTACGTCTCCCCGGCCCACGGGTCGGTGATCACATAGTGCCGGACGGGCCACGACGCCGCGCAGTCCTGCCACGCGAGGTACAGGCCGTCCGTGCGGACTTCGGCCTTGATGACCGGGTTCTCCGGGGCCGTGACGGACAATGTGGCCTGCCCGGTGCCGGACTCGATGCCGTACACGTCCACGGCGACCACCTGCACGGTGACGCCGCCCGCCGCCTTCGGCGCGGGGAGGCTGGCGGACGTGCCCGTGCTCGTGCCGCTCATAGCCCCGCTGATCACATAATGCCGGATGGGGCAGACGGTGGCGCAGTCCTGCCAGACCACCGTGACCGTGCCGTCCCCGGCGTTGAGCGCGAGCTTGATTTCAGGCGTCTTCGGCGGAGTGATGGCTACTTCCACGGTTTCGGACACCTCCCCGGCGTTGTTGAAGATGTCCACGGCCTGTACGGTCACGGCGTCGCCCGCCGCGAACGATTGGGGCACGGGGATGATCGCTGTGGCCGTCTGGGAGATGACGGTGACGCCGCCGAGGGTGACGATATACCGCGCCACGGGCCACGTCCGGGCCGCGTCCCGCCACGAGACGGCGATGCCTTCGGTTTGCAGGGACGCGGACGTGATGGCGGGGCGCGCCGGGCCGTTGATCGTGACGCTTCCCTGCGTCGGCGTCTCGGAGACGAGCCCGAGGGTGTCCACGGCCACCACGGAAGCGTGGACGGCTCCGGTAATGTTGTAGGGCGGGATGGTCAGCGACGTGCCGGACGTGCGCCCGGACAGATCCCCGGACACGACATAATGCGACACGTCCAGCGTATCCACGGCGTCCCACGACACGAGGACGCCGAGGGGGGAGGCGATGGACAGCCTCACGTTGGCAACTTCAGGCGGCGGGAGGGTGCGCCCGATGACCTTGTGCGAGGCGTCCAACGTCGCCCATTGCCCCGTGACGCCCAACCCCGTCAGGTAACGGCCCTGCACCTTGTACACATCGCCCTCGGCCACGTTGTCGAAGTACACGTCACCGCTGCCGATGGGTACCGAATCGGACAGGCGCGGCTCGTCATCGTCCGCGCCGAGGTGGATGATGCGGAACTGGACGTACTCGACCTGACGCTCAAGGCCGTCCGGGTTCTTCCAGCCCACGCCGATGCGCGGGCGCAGGGAGCCGTTGTCCCACGCGAGGGCGCGCTCGTCGGAGTAAACGTTTCCGAGCGGCACGGACGCGATGACCACGGACGGCAAAAGCTGCGGCTCGGAAATGTCCGAGTCGTAGGCCGGGATCGCCCCGTCGTCCACGTCATAGATTTCCGGGCTGTAGTCGCAGACCGTGATCTTCGCCGTGCCCCCGGCCTCCGGCACGATGCTCTCGACGAGGCATTCATGGCTTTCCCGATCCCGGTAGCCGAACTGGTACAGATCGTCCACGGCGGGCAGGACGCCCGAAAGCGGCACGGCGAACCTCACCGTGTCCGTCTCCACGGATTCCGCAACGGGAGCGATGTCGGCCTTGAGCGTCTGCCCGCGCCGGGACGCCAGCCGGAACCGTATGCTGTACTCCTGCCCCGCCGTGAGCGTCACGGTTTCGGAGAGACGCACCCCGGCCAGCTTCCCGCCGTCCTTGAGCAGCCCGGCGACCCACCCGGAGCCGAGGCCCCATTTCACAAACGAGTTGGTCACGCGGACGAGATCCCCGTAGGTGACGATCAGGTGCTCCATGCTGGCCGTGAACGACAGCCGCTCCCCGCGCAGGACGGCCCACGCCAAGGCCCACCGGACGGCGCGCCGCACGTTTTGCGGCTCGGTGACGCCCTCGAAATACTCCGTCCCCCAGTTCTCGTAGCGGGTCGCGTTGGCCGCGCCGTAGCCGTCGGCGTAGACGGTAAGGGTGTCCTGCTCGAACCCCTTCTCCTTGTTTATGAACGTGGCCCGCACCGCGTGGGGGACGTTGGGCAGCGTCTTGCTCCACTCGAAGGACCATGCGTTGTGCTCCGAAAAGCTGTCCACGACCTCGGTGCGCGGCTCGTCGATAAGCACGCTCCACAACCCGTCGGACAGGATCGGCTTTGCCCGCCCCGCCGCGCAGATTTCCGTCAGCAGGTCGTAGACGCTCATGGCCGAATCGCCGCCCACGACCTTAAAATAGGTGAAGCCCTGCGCCCGGCAGTAGTTGTGCCACCGCTCCAGTTTGGCGATGTCCAGCCGCGCGTCGGGCACGCGGTGGGCCTGCGGCATGGCCGGGCCTTGCAATACGTGGCGGAACAGCGACGCGGGATTGTTCGAGACGCGCGCCACCCATGTCTTCGTCCTGTGATCGTAGTCCGGCACCACGCTTTTGACCGTGGCGTTGACGTCGTCCATCGTCCCGTTGAGCTGATCCGTGGCCTGCACCCGCAGTTCCAGCCATGCCAGCGGCTTCCGGGGGTTGAAGGGCCTGCCCCACGTGTACGTCCGCACCCCCTGCCAGATGCAGGTCAGGCCGCGCGTGCTCTTCCAGCCCGCCGCGTCGTCATCGTCGCTCGACGTCAGGCGCACCTCGAACTCGTACTGGCCGCGGGGCAGGTTGAAGGTGAGCTGCCGCGTGAAGGCCGAGCGGGTATTGTTGCGGGTCAAGGAAAACGTCTCGGCCCCGGCGCTCAGGCGCGTGCCCGGCGTGAAGGCCACGGACAGCCCGGATCCGGACGGCGCGCAGCCCTCGACGCTCACCGTGTCGCGCCTGTCCTGCACCTCGACGATGGCGTCCCCCTTCACGCAGACGTAGGCGAGCAGCTCCTCGTTCTCCCCGATGGGGGCCAGCCGCCCGACATACGATATGTCGTCCCACCGCCACTTGTTCCGGCGCATGAGCGCCAGCAGCCGCTCGGTCGGCTCCCCGGCCTTGCGGTCCGTGGCCGTGCCCGCCCGCTTGACGATGCGGCAGGTCCGGTCGAGCGAAAACGTGTACCAGCGGTACAGCTCGATCTCCACGGTTTCGGCCCGCAGCTTCTTCGGCACGCCGTAGGTGGCCAGCCACCAGTCTTCGGGGTCGAGGTTGCCGTCCTCGTCATAGACCAGCGAGGCGTCGATGGCCGGGGAACAGGGCTCCAGCGTGAACGTGGCCGCGTTGACGCGCTTATGGGCTTCGGTGAAGTTCCCGTTGGGCAGCAGGCGGTAGCGCACCTGAAACGTGGTCGTGGTGTCCATCTTCTTCCCGGCGGACGAACGCCCCCACAGGCCGGAAGGCCAGTAGAACATGAGCTGCGCCTGATCGACGTCGTCGCCCGTCTGGAAGGTGTTGCGGGCGCCGCGTTTCAGCGTGATGCCGAGCTGCTTTTCGTCGGCGTCGCGCGTGTACAGCTTCGGGGACTGATCGCCGCCGTCGCCCCGGTACACGTTGAACTCCATATGCTGGTATTTCCCAAGCGGCGTATCCCCGTTGCGGATGTCGGAGATTTCCACCGGGCCGTACCCGGCGGTGTACGCGGCGCGCAGGTAGTTGAGCTTTTCCGTGGCCCGCTCGGTGTACGGCTTGCCGAGGTAGTCCAGCGTCATGCGCCCGATGCCGAGCACCTGCGGGATGACCTGAAACGTGCGCAGGCTGTTTTGGCTGCCGGACAAAAAATTGACCTTGGAGCCCGCGCCGCCCATGTCCAGCCCCGGCATTTTCGCCGAGGTCGCCAGCAGCGCGCTCCCGAGCATGGACAGGCCGAGGCTCGCGGCGAACAGCAGGCCCGACCCCACGGAAGACGACACGCCCAGAAGCCCGGCCACGGCCGCCCCGCCCGAGCCGCCCGCCCACCACGTCAGCGCGGCGGCCGCGACGATGGCGACCATGCCGAGGATGGCCTTGCCGCCCTTGCCGGGCAGCACAGCGAACGTCACCACGTCGCCGGGGCGGGGGAACGTGGTCCCCCATGCCTCATACGGCACATAGCGCATGTTGAGGTAGGCGTGCCCGCGCCCGCGCATCCTTGCCGGAATCCGCATGGCGTCGCACTGTTCCCCGATGATCGCCGCAAGCGGTTGTCCCCCCGCCACCACACAATCCACGCGCGGCTTCAGGGGCGAGGGCCTGCCGATCACCCGTATGCCCTCCGCGACGCCGCGTCCCGCCGTCAGCCGCTCCCCGGCATAACGGTACACCCCGCAAACACGTTCTTTCCAGCGCCGGGACGTATACGTCTCAATGACGGCGTGCCCGCCCTCAAGCACATGCAGCATCCGGCCCGGAGTGGTCACGAGTCCCACATGGGACTCCACCCCCTCGATCCGCAGGCTCACCACGTCGCCGGGGCGGGGATCGCCCGTCGGCTCCCAGAACGCCTCCCGCGTCAGATCAAGCGCGGGCTCGATGGAGGCCCGCTCAAGGGCGGACACGTCAACGACCGGGCCCGGCAGGGCGATGCCGAACCGCTCGCGGTAGACCAGACGCACCAGCCCCCAGCAGTCGGCCCCGGATCGCCCGCAGCCGCCGTCACGGAACGGCACCCCGATATAGTCATTCCACCATGCGTTCACAGCCATCCCCCCCATTCCCGATCCATGCGGCGCAGCCACCGCCCCAACAGCCGAAAGACAAGCCGTTTCATCAAAACATCCCCGGAAAGCGATCCGGCGTATAGGAATCGCAAGGGTATCCCACCTCCGTCAGCATGTCCTGCGCCAGCGGCGCGGTCAGTGTGTCGCTGTCCTGCGAACCGGAAATGTCCCCGAGCGTGAAGCCGTCGCACTCCGTCTGCACCACGTCCGGGTCCGAGGTGTGGACTTGCAGCAGCCGCACGGACGCCCGCCCGCTGGCCGTCCGCAACAGCGAAATCAGGACGGAACTCATGCCCGAGATCGTAATGACCGACGAAGGGGCCTTGCCGCTCGCGTCTTCCGGGTTCGGCAGCTCGAACGGGAGGAACTGGTAGAAACGGCCCTTGTGGTACATCCCGTACACGGGCACGCCGTGCTCGTCCTCAACCGCGAAACCGTCCGCGTCCAGCATGTGCTCCACCGCCTGATTGCAGTAGCGCAGCGTGTCCGTATCGGGAAACGTCACCTCGATGAGCGAGACGAAATCGTCCGCGGCCTCGCGCTCCAGCGCGGACTTCACCGCATCGGCCGTCATTGTGGCCCGTCTGCTCACGGCAGCACCTCCAGCGTCAGGGATACTTCCCATGCCAGCGTCTGGCCGTAGGGCCGGATCGTGAAAAGGATGTCGTCGGATTCGGGCACAATCCGCATTCTGAACTGCCGGGAGGTGATCGGGTGCGTCCAGTCGAACGCCCGGATGCCCCCGGCAAGCCCGCTTTCGACGTCATTGACCCACGCCCCGAACGCCTCCGCCTCGGCGTAGCTGTCGAACAGGAGCGTGCCCGTGGTCACGTCGGAACGCTTCCCCGCCTTCCGGCGAACCAGCGCGGGGCCGGACGCGGGCTGGCTGCGCGAAAGGCGCGAACCCGCCGACTCGGAATAATTGCCCGCCAGCACGAGGCGCGGCAGATCCGGGGGCCATGCCATCGCCATATCAGCCCCCGCTCCGCATGACGGGCATCCGCGTACCCTGACGGCGAAGGGCAACGTTCAACTCGCTCCCGTAGGTGTTCGCCTGCTGCGCCGCAATCCTGCCGAACGTGACACGGATGTCCTCGCCGCCCGTGGCGTTCGCCGTCCGCGCCTCCTTCCCCTCGTAGCCATCCGGCGGCACGATGGCGATGTTGTTGACCACAGACGCGCCGCCCGCCCCGGCGATGGCCTTCATCTGCCCCGGCGTCAGCACGCTCTCGTCAGTGCGGATGATCGCCGCCCTTTCATAGGCGGGATTGATGAAGCCGGTATGATAACGCGGCGCGCCCTCAAAAAAGGAGGCAGGAACCCTGCGCGTGGGCGAAGGCTCCAAAGCCATCCCGCCGCCGTGCTTGACGATGGCGGCATAAGAACTCCCACGGGACATGAAGCCCTCAGCCCACCCGCCGGAGATGGAATTGCCCGAAACCGATGCCGTGGCCGTGGCCGTGCCCCCGCCCGGTGCGGAAAAAAAGCCCACGGCTGTCTTGATCAGACCCGCCATCGCCATGCGCGCCGTGATCCTCGCCAAATCCTGAAGGATGGAACGCGTCATGTCCGAAAACGACGCCGACGTCCGGCTGGTGAAGTCGAGAAGCCCCTCCGTCATGGCGTCCAGCGTCGACGTCGTGAAACCCTCCATCTGCATGGCCATGTTCGTGTACTCCCCAGTCCACTTCTTCAGCCCACGCGTGATGCCGTCCGCGTAGTCCCGGCTATTCTGGAGCTGCATCAGCTCCTTCCACTGCTCAATATACTTCTCATGTCCGGGGCCGAGGGATTCCGCGTAGATGCGGGCCTGTGCTTCGAGAAGCTGGTTCTGGTACTCAGTGGTTGCGTTGTAGTTCCCGGAAAGGTCGGCGAGTTTCTGGTAGAAGTCGGCGGCGGTCTGGAGGTTTTGAGAGGCTTTTTCCTCCTTCTTTTTCCTATCTTCGGTTTCCCAGCTTTTTCTGGTCGCCTGTTCAAATTTGTCTATAAGAGCTGTCGCCTTGGGAAGTTCCTCGCGCAACTCCGTAAGACGAGTTGTGAGTTTGTACTCTCTGAACTGCTCATCGGACAGCGACAGCCGATTCACCTCTATTTCCAGATCCGCCATCGCCTGGGCTGTCGCTTTGGCCTCTGTTTCAGCCTTTTTGCGCAGTTGTTCCGCCCGCTTCATGGCCTCTTCGGTAGCCTTTTTTTGCTGTCCTGCTTGGTACGCGGCGGAGGCCCCCCAGAGTATCTGGTTCGATTCTAAAGATTCGTCTTGCCCGGCAAAGATGTGTTTGATCTCGTCCGTCGTTTTTCCAGCTTGTTTGAGGGCCTGCGCTTGCGCCGCCTGTAGATCCGTCAATCCTGTCGTGTACGTCTTGAAAGACAGGGATTCTAGGACTCCCTGTACCTTTTTGGGATCAAACGCCGCTGTGATTGCGGAACCGGCCTTTCCTGCGGCTGTCGCCACATCGTCCATAGCCCCGGCGACGGATACGGTTTCGCCACGCAAGGCACGCAGGACGGTTTCCGTAGCTGCGCCTTGACTTGCAATATCAAGGGCCTTTTTAAGGCTCTTACCCGTGTATGAAGATGCGTTACCCGCCTTAGCTATTTCGTTATAGGCCCTTGCTATTTCTTCCTGTAACTTGTTCCACGAAGCGATTCCGATACTTACATTCTGCGCAAGATCGTTAAGTGATTCTCCTGATTTCGTAATATGGAGCATAAAGCTTGTTGGGTCTATCTCATCCAATGCATTCGCATAATTCCGAAGGCTTTCATTCGCATCGTCAATCGCCATGTTGCGTCGTGCTTCCGCCACTTCTCCGAGTTTATCGCCCAGATTTTTGTTTTCTTTTACTGCGTCTGAGGTGATTCTGTTAAGCATTTCAAGCGATCTTGCGTGCAGTGTCGCCGCTTTCTCCGCTTCGCTTTGTTTTGTAGCGAGATAAGCGGCCCCCGCGCCGAGAGCTGTGAGGGATGCTCCTACAGGGCCACCCAATGCACCGAGAGCCCCACCCAAAATGCCTTTGAATCCTCCCCACGCAACGGAAGTCGTTTTAACTAAAACCCCTGCTTTTTTTGTGGCGACCGAGAGGTTCTGTTGCGCCACGGAAAGTCGATCCGTTTGCGCCTGAACAAGCGTTTGGGCGGCGAGAAGTTCCCGAAGTGTTGCGGTTTCCGCTGCACTCGCTTGCCGAACCTGCCGGGAGCTGACGGCTGAAGACATATCTGCCTTCGCCTTGGCGTAGGCCGCTTGGGCAGCCTGTTCTTGCGCAATGGCGTTTTCGATAGCTTTTGAAGCGTGTATAACTTCTGCTTCCGCCGCTAACCGTGCTGCTTCCGCCGCTCCCGTACAGGAGTTGATCTTTCTGGATATTGCTGAGGACGTTTCCGCGAGCGCGGGGAGAAGATTCGATTTGTTGATGACCGCCCATCCCGCGAATGCCCCCGCAGCAACGGATGCCCCGGATTTGATCTCTTCTAAGTTGTCATTCAAAAAGCCCATGAGGGCGATCAGATCTCTTGTCCCTTCGAGCACTCCTTCGCCCATAGCTAAAGAAAGACTTTCAAGCGCATTCGCGAGATTCAAGATATTGTCGGAAGCCTTCCCCTGATTAACGTCGACAATGGCGTCCGTGAATTCTTGTGCGGCTGCCCTGATGTTTTCATAAAGTCCCTTAGTCGCAGTGCCGGACAGAGTATTGAGGGCATCTTGCATATTTGACGTCACGCCAGCCCATGTCTTTGCGACATCTTCCCCGGCCAGTGCATACGGCTCAAGGTAGGACATGAGTTTTTGCGCCAATACGCCTTGTTCTTTCCAGTCCCGTACCATGTCCCCGGTGATGCCAAGGGTTGTTGCAAGCCTGTCCTGCGTAGGGACGATAGTGCCGTCGAGAAGAGAACGTGCTTCAGCCGAAAGTTGGTTGAAGGGAATGCCGATGGCACCCAAAGCCTGCACCATTTGGGTTGTGAAGGACAGCGTTTGCTCCATATTTAAGCCCGCGGCGGAGGCTGGACCGATAAGCTGCTGGAATCCGGCGACAAGTTCTTCGGTTGTCGCGGTGGTTTCAAGCCCCATGATCTTGATCCGGTTCATAGCCTGTTCGGAGATCTTTAAGGCCGCATTGTAAGCATCCTGCCCAGTGAGAACGGTTCCTTGTGCATCGGTGAGCGTATTGACTGACGCTATGACTGATGCGATGCCGATTCGGCTCTGCTCCCATTCCGCATTTGATTGAACCCCACGGTTGAGAAAGGCTGAGGCTTCATCAAGGGCTTTGTACATGCCGACGAGTCCGGCGATCTGCCGAATCGTAGACAGAACGCCCGAGCGTATGTCCTGTAGCGCATGACTGTATCCGTCGGTGGCCCTTTCAGCTTGCCGTGCTCCCGAACCAGCATCTTTGAGAGCGCGGATAAGTCCGTCGGTGGCGCGCTCGGTTTGTGTTGCTTTTGAAGCGGCTGTACTGAGTTGGGTATTGAGAGTGTCGTATCCGGTGGAAGAAAATTTGGTGACGAGTTCCGCAAAATCGGCCATTGTGTCCTCCGTAAGCTGCAAGTATTGCATCTTCCCCTTATCCGTAGCTACGGAGTTAAAACCGGATAAGGGGAAGATGCTCTGCCGAAGATGGACGCTAGCTAGGCGTCCGGCAGAAATCTGTATCAAGCATACCCCATCAATCGCCCCGTCATGCAAGAGTTGTTGGAAGGTTTTTCTTCCTTCATACCGGACAGGGGGGCAGGAGAGGCAAGGGTTTGTCTGAGTGTTTTTTATAGCGGGGAGCAGATGGGGGAGGAGGCAAGGAGTTTTTGCAATCGGAAAAAGATAAGCCAAAGGGGAAGCGTGCGGCGAAAAACAAGAACGTGAAGTTCTAATTTTTTTGTTGTATATTTATCGATAAGAGATATGAGGGGGATATTATGAGATATAAAATTATATTGATAACATTTTTTTCGATATTATTATGCTGTACAGCAAGTTACGCAGAAGAAGCTGACGTCAGAAATGTTCGATGGGGTATGTCTATTGATGATGTGCAGATGAACGAATTTTCATTTCTTGAATCAAATAAAAACGGAACTCTTGTATACGATATAGAAAAATTTAGTGAAAAGTGTAAATTGATATATATATTTGAAAATAATAAACTTGTCCAATGTAGCTATCTATTTAACATTAATATCCATAATGATACAAAAAATATATATTCTGATATATACAAAACAATATGTAAAAAATATAAAAAAATAGGTACAAAAAGCTGGATGGGTGAACATGAAGTTTTTGATGGAGGCAAGTCCTATATTGTCTTAGCTGCAAATAGGTGTATATTGTTGAGCTATCTGTCTCCACAATTTTTTTTGAAAGAAGAATTAAAACATAACAAAAAAATGAAAGAGAATGAAGAAAAATACAATGATGACCTAAATGGATTATAAGACAAGAAAGGCGGCAGTGTTGGCTGGCGTTATAGTGGTTCTCGTCGCCTCTTACTTGGAAAAGTAGGCTGAAAATAAGTTAGCCCGGAGGAATTGCGAATTCCTGCCGGGCTGAAAACTGGAGCAGTTTTTACTGAAAACTCCAGGGACTGGCCCCTTTACAGGGCGGTGAGTGTTAGCGCACTTGCCGCCTTTCTTGTTGAGTAGGATAACCAACCTTGAAACTGTGTCAAGAAGTTGGTCCGAAAGCCCTGCCGGTTGCATTCATCCGGCTATCACCAGACCTCTTTTCTCTGCCTCGACCCTCAATCCCCCTCTACATGCCCCCACTTGTGTGGGGAATACACGAGATTGATTCTGTTCTGCCTAATTCTACTCCCTCTTTTTCTTTTTGATCAATTCACAGAGATCCTTTTCAAATGTTCTCTCTCTCTCTCTCTCTCTCTCTCTCTCTCTCTCTCTTCACGTTTGTAAGATGAATATATTTGAATTAATTGATATAACTTTCTGAAAACTCCAATTTATAGGAGGTACTAGTTCATGGTTATAATTCGCCTGAAATCGTACATTTTTAGTAGGGCATTGGGGGGGGCTTTCTCATCTGGAGGTGATGATTTGGTTCAGATCATTATATCGTTGTGGGGAAAATAGATGATCGTTTTTTTAAAATATCAAAAATAAAAGTATGTTGGAGGATATTCCGGAATTGCAAAAATGGAATTTTTCAGGTAGTAGTCTTCTCTTCATAAAGGATACGATATGACTCGAGTAGCCATGAAAACCACACCTTTCGCCTCCGAATTCCGGGCCGTAGATTTTTTTTGTGGCGCCGGAGGGATGACCCACGGTCTGCGTTCTGCGGGCATCCACGTACTGGGAGGAATAGACAACGCTTTGCAGTGTAAGGATTCCTATGAAAGGAATAATTTTCCTGCTCGATTTATTCATCACGATATTGCAAGCTTACGCTTTGAAGAACTTTCCGAATTGTTGGGAATTGCCGTTAAGGATTCTCAGTTGATCTTTGTGGGGTGCAGCCCCTGCCAATACTGGAGCAAAATTCAAACCTCTCGCACCAAAAGCGCTCAAACCGCTTTTTTGCTCAAGGAATTTCAACGGTTCGTTGAATATTTTTTGCCTGGATTCGTTGTATTGGAAAATGTTCCGGGGTTAAAGCACAATAAGGAAAGTTATCTGCCCCATTTTTTGTCTTTTCTTGAAAGCCAGGGTTACTATTACGCGCATGGTATTGTGGATGCTAGCCGATATGGAGTGCCTCAGCATCGACTTCGTTACCTGTTGATTGCATCACGTAGTGTTTCTTCTGTAACCCTTCCTGAACCTTCAGAGAATCGCGTCTGGGTACGGGATGTGCTTGGCGAATCTAACGGTTTTCCCTGCATTCCTGCCGGTCACATTGATCATACTCCATTTCTCCATACGTCATCGGCCCTTTCTGAGAAGAATTTAAGAAGGATTCGCCTTACTCCGCATGACGGAGGGACAAGGCATAGTTGGAAGGATGATCCTGAATTACAGATAAATGCCTATCGAGGTAAAGATTCGATTTTCGTAGATGTCTACGGGAGAATGTGTTGGGATCGCCCCGCTCCGACCATTACTACCAAGTTTAACAGCATTTCTAACGGACGGTTCGGTCATCCAGAGGAGGATAGGGCTATTTCTTTGAGGGAAGGGGCTTGTCTTCAGTCTTTTCCTCGAGATTATCTTTTTTTTGATACAAATCTTCAAGGGATAGCTCGCCAAATAGGTAATGCTGTCCCCCCCCTGCTTTCAGAAAAAATAGGCCAACATATCATAAGGATGGTGAGTTATGGCAACGTTTAAAGCTCGAGCTCGAGCATTGGACATGTTGGGGCGGCAACAGATTGCGGGCCTCCCTACAGCCATTAGCGAACTGTTCAAAAACGCTCACGATGCCTATGCGGATCGCGCGGAGATAGACTATTATCGATCTGATGGCCTGTTCGTTCTTAGGGACGACGGATTGGGGATGACTGAAAAGGAATTCACGCAACGGTGGCTTACCTTGGGGACAGAGAGTAAAATGCGTTCTCGTGGAGTAGTACCCCCTCCCAAGGATCCCCGTAAAAAAGTGCGCCCCATGCTGGGAGAGAAGGGGGTAGGGCGATTAGCCATCGCCATCATAGGGCCCCAAGTGTTGGTACTAACCCGGGCAAAGCGAGAGGACGGACTTCATGATGTCGTTGCGGCATTTATCCATTGGGGCTTGTTTGAATGTGCGGGGGTGGATCTTGATCAAATCGAAATTCCTGTACGGACGTTTCCTTCAGGGACTCTCCCTTCCCATCGCGATTTGCGGGATATGGTTGATGTTTTTAGACATAATATTTCAAAACTTTCCGAAATATTACCTGAAGAAACAGTCAAGGATATCCTTACGGATCTTGATGTATTCGACCTAGATCCCCAGGAGATTGACGGTTATATCCCTGAATTCAGCCTTACAGGTAATGGTCACGGTACTCATTTTCTTATCAAACCTGCATCGGAATTATTGAAGGACGATATCGATATCTCAAACGACGAAGGTGCATCCAATTTGATTCGGATGCTCGGCGGTTTTACAAATACGATGACTCCTGATCACGAGCCTCCCGTTATCCGTACGGCCTTTCGCGATCATAAAACTGATGATTATGGTGAAAGTATCATTGATCCTGAGCGATTTTTTACACCACAGGAATTTGAGAATGCGGATCATCGCTTTTGTGGAACATTCGATGAGTATGGGCAATTCAAAGGAACCGTTACGGTCTACGGTAAAAAATATCCTGACTATATTGTCTCGTGGAAAGGAGGACGCGGGTTACCTTCGTTTTGTGGGCCATTCACTATAGACGTCGCCAATGTTCAAGGGGTAAAAGCAGACTCGCTGCTTCCTCTTCAAGAGTGGACGGATTTGATATCTAAAATGAACGCCTATGGAGGACTCTATATTTATAGAGATGGTATCCGAATACTGCCTTACGGCAATACCGATTATGACTGGCTTGATATAGAAAAAAACAGATCTAAAAGTGCAAACTACTACTTTTTTTCTTATAGACGCATTTTCGGTGTGGTGACCATTACTCACGAACGAAATGGAAATCTGATTGAAAAGGCCGGGCGAGAGGGATTTCGAGAGAACGAAGCTTATAGACAATTCAAAGGTATCATCAAGAACTTTTTCCTTCAGCTTGCAGCGGACTTTTTTCGAAAGGATTCCCCTGATACATTCTTTGCGGAGATGAAATCCGCTTTGACTCGCCAAGATGAGCTTAGGAAAAAAAGAGAAAAACAGGTTTCGATCAAGCGTTCCCAGCTAAAGGAGGATCTGGGGCTCTTCTTCAAAAAATATGAAGAAAAGGCTCCGCATAAGGATGCAGAATTCCTAATTGAAGAAACGAATAGAGAGCTCAAGGAAGCGCGTCAGCTTACCGATACGTATAATGCATCAGAAGCATTCCTGAAAATCGAAAGCGACTCACAAAAGAAAATGGCCGAGCTGGAGGAGCGTTATCGTATCATACGTCCGAAAGGGCTGGCTCTTCCAAAGTATTTGCAAAAGGACTGGGAGGCATACACGGTACTGTTTGTCGAATTGAGACAGACCGTCTTTATTCCGGCTCAGCGCAAGATAGAAGAAATGGTCGGTGAACTCGCCCGAACGGCACGAATCGCCTTAGATAGACGTCTCCGGATAGAACGCTCCTTAATAACCCTATCCGATGAAACCAAAAAAGTAACGAATCAAGAAAAAAAAGCTACGGAGGAGCGCATAGGTAGCGTCCAGCGGGACGTTATTTCCGTAGCCAAGGAAAGCGGAAGAAGAATCCGGCGCGTTTTGGAGGAAGTGGCTGCGGATTTTGCGCGAATGGACGTCACGAGGATGGACGATGCTGCCGTAGTCAAAGCTCGGGAAGAGTTTGAGGCGAGATTGCTTAAAACCCGGAAAGAGGAGTGCGATCTCCTGCAATCTATCCGAGAGCAGCTGGACTCCATCGATCTAAGTGGAGAAGGAGGACTTTTGGATCAGATGGAGGCCGTGGAACAGCGCGCTCTGGCGCTGGAGGAGCAGGCAGGGTTGGATTTGCAACTTACCCAGCTCGGAATGGCTATTGAAGTCATCAACCATGAATTCGATTCGAGCATCAGAGCCGTTCGCCAAAATCTCCGGAGACTCAGGAGCTGGGCTGACGTCAACCCCAGCTTGGAGGATTTGTATCAGAGTATTCGGAACAGTTTTGAGCATCTTGACGGTTACCTTACTCTGTTTACCCCTCTCCATCGACGTCTCTACCGAAAAGAAATAGTGATGTCAGGGGCCGATATCTATAAGTTCCTTTCCGATCTCTTCAGAGAGCGTTTCAAACGACATTCCGTTACCCTTATTGGAACTCCATCTTTCATGAAAACGGAAATTGTCGGTTATCCGTCATCATTTTATCCTGTTTTTGTTAACCTTGTGGATAATGCAGTCTTTTGGCTAAAGGATAGGCCAGAACGTATTATCACTTTGAATGCTCTAGATGATGGGACACTTATCGTAAAAGATACCGGGCCGGGCATTCCGAAACGAGATCGAGAATCCGTTTTTGAACTTGGTTTTTCCAGGAAACCGGCCGGGAGGGGGATGGGGTTACATATTTCAAAGGAAGTATTGAATAAAATCGACTATGACTTGGTATTGCAGAACTCGGATGAAGGTACCGAGTTTCATATTCGTCCCAGACAATAAGGGGGAGTTGGGATGTCTTTTACCCGTTCTTGTGAAGACGCACTGCTTAGTTTTTTACAAACTGCTGTAGTTATAGATGATGATGCATATGATTTTTGCAATACTACGGATGTTCCTACTATTGTTCAAACTCCTGGAAGGAAGGTTTTTCCCCCTATTTCAGATACACCTGCGCAAAGGCAAGCAGGGAAACTAGACAGTAAGTGTCTGGTAAAATCTTTTTCAGCATGGAACATTATTTGCAGTGTTATTGAACCTAATATTGATGAAGATATAGTATCATATTCTCAATTTATTTCCAAATCAGATATAATTATTTTAGATTGGAAAATAAGAAATGATGATGGCGATTGTGTAATAAAACTTATACAAAAAATTATAGAAAATAGTATAAATTCATTAAGACTTATTTGTATTTATACATCTGAGCCAGATCTGAATTCTGTTATTCATAGTATTCAGCAAAAAATAAATAATCTCAAATTAATAAAAAAAAGTGATACATTTTGTTTAACGATGAATAGTACTTTTATTACTATTTTTAATAAATGTAACACGTTGGATTCTAATGATCCTATAAAAAACGACAAGTTACATAATGAAAGGAAAATTTCAGAAGACTGGTTACCGTTTTTTATCGTATCTTAATTTTTAAAATTAAATGCAGGATTACTATGGAATGCAGCTATACACATAATGGGTGCCATTCGTAGAAATGCGTATGCTCTTATAGGAAAATTTTCTCCTGATATTGATACTGCTTTTGTTTCTCATACATTATATTCAAAACCATTAGATGATTCTAAAAATCATATTGTTCCTATAATATTGTCTGAGATAAATTCTATTATACAACAAAATAATTGTTGTGAACACGTATCAAGGGATAAGATTGAAGAATGGTTTTTTAGAAAAGGTATTCCAAATACCAATAATATCGAGCAAAAAATTTTTTTACCTAAGGGAATGGAAAGAGCTTTTTTGAAATATATATTAAGAAATGGTATTCCTTCAAGTCGAGAGATTAAAAATGAAATTTTAAAATATGAAGTATGGATTAATGCAATAGAAGAGCTGGAAAAAAGTGTAAATATCAGAAAATCATTATTAACAAAGTTTCTTGGAGAAAAACATGGAGATATAGCGGATAGAAAACTATCTGCACTGATGTCATTAGAAAATGTTTATAAAGTAAATTATAAAGTATTACGCCTAGGAACAATAGTTCGTGTTGGCGAAAAATATTTCATTTGTATTCAGCCTACATGTGATAGTTTAAGAATTCCAACCTCTGGAAGGAAATTTATTTTTTTGCAATTAAATAAAGTGAATGGACCGGATTTGCATTTCAATTTTACAGTTAGAGAAGATGATAAATTTATAGATTTGCAAATTGATCCAAAGCCTTTTAATATATCTATATATGAATATTCACCAACAAATATTAACGGTGAAGTTGTATCACATATGGAGAATGGATATCATATATTTGGAAATCATAAAAAAAATGAAGTTCAATTAATTTGGATAGGGCAGTTAAAAGAGATTCATGCCCAGCGTGTTGTAAATGGGTATGCTGCGAAAATATCTCGTGTGGGTGTGACAGAGTATGATTGGCTTAGGCGTTGCTCATCTGAAAATTAAATAACAGGACCCTGTTATATGGGTCCTGTTATTTATATATGATTTCTGTATAAAATTATAATATTTATATGAGTGAATATGTTTTTTTTATTTCACACTCCCAAATTACAATAACATTCCAACCTGTTTCAATTAATTTTTTTTCTACTTCTTTATCACGCTCTATATTCTTTTCAAGTTTATTTTTCCAAAATTCTACATTAGAACGTGGAAGCGTGGCCTTTTTACATCCAGGATGCTGATGCCAGAAACATCCATGAACAAAAATAACTGTACGATACTTGGGCAAAACGATATCCGGCGTGCCAGGCAAATCCTTTCTGTGAAGCCTAAAACGAAAGCCGAGCCTATGGAGAAGGGAACGAAGCCGTTTTTCAGGTTTAGTATCCTTGCTCCGGATATGTGACATGATCCGGCTGCGTTCTTCAGGTGAAATTCTGTCCATAAATGGGCTCCTATTGATTTGAAATTCCTCAAATATCTTGAGCTATTCCTCCCTGTTCCTTCACCTCTTCGTACAGCCGTTTCACCTTCATATTGAAGGTCTCCGAGGGGCCGTTAGGCTTGGCGATATTGTAGAAACAAAAAGAAGAAGTTTCCTCTTTGGCTTGAGACTTTCGGCCTCCGTATCGAAGAAATCCCTATTCATGGGGATCAATCTCCTTTTTCCTCTCAAACGTCTCCTTCACATCCACCCCGAGCGCGTCCGCGATGCGGGCAAGCGTCGAGAGGCGGCATTCTGAAATACCCTCGTCTTGACGGGCCTTATGAATAGTTTGCCGCGATAACCCCGACTCTATGACCATATCTTGGAAATTTTTTTTCTTGTCTTGCATTAACTGCTTTATATTACTAATAAACATTTTTGCGCCTTTTTATTCTAGTTTCGTTGACATTATATGTAAACGATAGTAGAACATCTTTAACAGAAGGGCAATAACTAAAACAGCCCGCCAAGGTGCGACCAACACCAAGACGGGCCTAACCAGAAACTCACTCAAACAGGGAGTGAATCATGGCTACAGCTACAATCACTGATCTTCAGTCTCTCGTCAATCGTCTCACTGCCGACAACAATCGCCTTCGCAACCTTGTGAAGCTCTACGAGGCTACGTTCGCCGCCATGAAGCCCGGCAAGTACTACGTCTGCTCGGATGACGGAGAAGTCTCTAGCTCTTACTGGAAGAGCGGAGCCGCCGAACAGTTCGCTTCGGAACTCGCCGCTGACGGGACGGGCACGACGGTCGTTCTCGTGACCCGCCGTTATGAAGCTGACCCCGCCCCACGTGAAGACTTCGGCGTTCTGCCGGGCGTCGACTACCCCGCGACTCTTACCCCCGCCGTGGGCATGTAGGAGGTGCGCCATGTCACAGTGCGAACTCATGCCCATGCCCGCGCCTTCGGTTATGCTGCACAATGGACGCCCCGCCACCACCTCGCTAGAGGTGGCGAAGATCTTCGGTAAGCGTCACGACAATGTGGTACGCGATATTCGCAGTATCATAGATAATTGCCCGGAAAAATTTACTGCCCTCAATTTTGAGGCGAGTAACTACCTGGATAACACCGGGCGTTCTCTACCCATGTTCATCATCTTCAAGGACGGCTTCACTCTCTTGGTGATGGGCTATACAGGCCCCGA
>ENA-UEOI01000092-UEOI01000092.1-human-gut-metagenome-genome-assembly--contig:-NODE-92-length-104320-cov-33.350345_pt1 | contig 104320 bp, 94 predicted proteins | sample MGYA00242883_ERZ507882 | MGnify/ENA primary metagenome ERZ507882 (study PRJEB26167, sample SAMN06115502) | human gut metagenome | host: Homo sapiens | place: China:Chongqing | collected 2015-07-29...
CGGCTTGGTTTGGCGCGGCCTTTTTGCGCACCGCATTACCTTGAAATTTCTACTTGACTTTTCTTAGCAGGTCTTTTTAATTTATTCACATCCCGATTTTACCGAGACGCAAATCCATGTTTACTGCGCGGTCTGAGCTTTTTTCTTCTTCGCCTTAATTCGGTTCATAACGATGACCGTAGCGAAGAACGCGACACCGATCAGATCCGTCACCGTGCCGGGAATAACCATGCAGATACCGGCAGCAAAGCAGACCGCACGCTCGATCCAATTACAATTTGTAAAGAAATAGCCTATGGTCGCAACGGACAGCGCGTACACGCCCACCAGCGCGCTGACGCTGACTGAAATGATTTCCATCGGCGTGCCGACCATCAGGATCGCCGGTGCGTAGATAAAGACAAACGGGATCAGGAAACCAGCCAGGGCAAGCTTGGTTGCTTTCAGCCCCGTCTTTATTGCACTACCGCCGGAAAGACCAGCCGCCGCAAAGGCAGCAAGTGCGACCGGAGGCGTCACATTGGAAATGATGCCAAAGTAGAAGATGAACATGTGCGCGGAAAGCTGGGAAACACCCATCTTAGCAAGTGTACCGACAATCAGAGTGACAAGAATCGAATATGCAGCAACTGTCGGCAGACCCATGCCGAGAATAATCGCAGAAACCGCGGTCAGCAACAACACGAGGAACAGCTTGCCACCTGCTAAAGAGATGATGAGCATGGAGAGTTTGGTGCCGAGGCCGGTGACCGCGAATGCACCGATAATTAAACCGGCGCAGGCCGTGGCCGTTGCGACCGTGGTGCAGGAATTGGCCGTGTCGATCACGGAATCCTTCAGCTTCATCAGCCATGCCTTGTCTCTCGTCCCTGTGATCGCACCGATCACCAAAGTGACAAGAACCGCATAGAACGATGCCTTGAGTGCCGAGGTGCCGGCAAACACAAGCATATAAATCAGCATGATCAGCGGGAAAAGGTTATACCAGCCCTTTTTCATTACTTCCTTAAAAACAGGAAGCTCCTCTTTTTTCATACCAGACAGACCCAAGCGACCCGCTTCAAAGTCAACTACAAAGAAACAGCCAAGGTAATAAAGAAGAGCAGGAATAATCGCTGCTTTCACAATCGTCGCATATGGGACCGCCAGAATCTCCGACATCAAAAACGCACCTGCGCCCATGACCGGCGGTGCCAGCTGACCACCCGTAGAAGCTGTCGCCTCGACCGCACCAGCAAAGTCCTTATCGTAGCCGAGCTTTTTCATCAGCGGGATCGTAAATGCACCCGTAGTCGTCACGTTGGCGACCGCAGAACCGGAAATGCTGCCCATAAGGCCGCTCGAAATAACAGCAACCTTAGCCGGACCGCCGCGATACTTGCCAAACAGCGCAGAGGAGAAGTCCATAAAGAACGCACCGCCGCCAAAGGCTTCAAGCATGCAACCAAACATAATGAAAAGCGGGATAAAGGTTGCAGATGCCGCAAGCGGGGAACTCCAAATCCCCTCCGTGCCCATATAGAGCAATGAAGTGATTTTCTTCATAGAATATGGGGCATGTCCGAAAGGCTGTGGAAGATACTGGCCAAAGAAAACATAGGCCATCATAATCGCTCCAATAATCGGCATGGCCCAACCCATTACGCGCTTGGTAGAAACAAGAATCAAAATGATTAACAGAGTGCAGCCAACCTTATCCATCGTGTACACGGTCCCTGCACGGTATGCCATATCAGGCGCAGCACCGAACATGTAAACGCCCTGAACAAGTATCGCTACGATCAGAAGCGCATCAATGGCAGGGCCAACATATTTTACCTTACTTGGCTTAAAAAGGACCACCAGTAAAAGCATCAGAGTTAAATGAATATTGCGCTGACTCATGCCTTCAAAAAGGCCAAATGCCGAAGTATAGATGTGAAAGCAGACAAAAATCAGTGCAATTACAAAGATTGCCGTTTTTCTGACTTTGGTTAGTGTTTGTTCCATAAATTTTCTCCTATTCCTTCAATGTTTAACAATGGAAACCTTATGGGAGTCCACACAATCAATTTTACTTTGCAAAAAACCGTTTTCAGCCGACCCACATACCGCCGTTGACATCAATTACCGCGCCATTGATGTAAGAGGCATCCTCGTGACACAGGAAAACGATCGTGCGGGCAATGTCTTTCGGTACGCCAAGGCGGCCGGAAGGATTGGATTTGAAGAAGAACGCTTTGTCCTCTTCGCTCTTATTTGCCCAGAAGCCGCTGATTCGGTCACCGCTCATCACGGTGCCGGGAGCGACCGCGTTGATCGTCACACCGATAGGCCCCATATCCTTGGAGCACTGACGTGTAAAGCCGATCACACCTGCTTTTGCTGCAGCATAGGGGGCGCCGCCAAACACACTACGGCTTCTGCCCGCCATGGAGGACAGGCTTACGATTCTTCCATACTGCTGTTTACGCATGATTTTGACCGCTTCACGTGTGCAGAGAAATACCGATCGCATATTCAGGGCAATTACCTTTTCCCAGCCATCCAGACTGATCTCATCGACCGGCTGGGAAATTGCCAGCGATCCGCCTGCAATATTGGCCAGCGCATCGACCCTGCCATAGTGCTCCATTACCTGAGAGAATGCTTTCTGAACGGACTCCTCTTCAATCGCGTTGCAATGAATGCCAATAAAATCCCTATCCTTCAATTCCTCGCTGACCTTCGCCAGCTTTTCATCGTTAATGTCAAAGGCAGCAACAGCAAAACCCGCATCCAGGAATTCCAGAACAACCTCCTTGCCGATTCCATCTGCGCCGCCGGAAACCACAGCAAATCGTTTCATAACCTACACTCTTTCATTCATTTTTTGAATTCAATATAGAATTCTTTTTTGTATACGTTATATTTTACGCCATTCTCTCTTTTTTTCAATAGCAATTCCTTACTTGCAGCAGTTTTCTACATCCTGTTCAATCTTTTCCTTTTTTTTAGGTGCAAAATGCCAATTAATTATTCCTAATCACATTTTTGTATACAAATTATGTTGACAAATTTGTTTTTTTATTGTATTTTTTTTACATCTACCACACAGGGAGTCTTATTATGAATCTTTCTGAAGTCTCGCAAGACAAGCAGCCGAAAAAAACATCTTATGAAGCCATTGCGTACCGAGAGCTACGCAATGCAATTCTCACCGGCATCTTTCCTCCTGGCTATCAAGTCGTAGAAGAGCATATTTCATCCCAGCTGAACATGAGCCGTTCTCCTGTACGGAGCGCTATCAAACGTCTTGAAACAGAGGGTTTTCTGGAAAAACGGGACAACAAGCGTATCTATGTCGCTCTGCCGGAGCTCGACAAAGTGCTTGACATTCTTTATATTCGCGAAGCATTAGATGGTATGTGCAGTCGGCTCGCTGCGCAAAACCGGACCGCAGAAGACATCGAAAGGCTTAGTCAAATTATGGAACGCTCACGTATGTCGATTGAAAGCGGTGATATATACGCTCATCATGAGATTGCTACTGTGATCCATTATGCAATTTTCGAAGCATCAAAAAGGCCTTTGCTCGCTCGACTTGCCATAAACTATGAAAATCAGATATCCCTCTTCACTTATGACAGCTTCAAACAGGATGATATGCGCGTCCGGACCGCACACGAAGAACATTGCGCAATCTGCCGTGCCGTGATTGCAGGTGACGGTGACGCAGCAGAGGCTGAGGCCAGACACCATGTCCGCATCCTGCGTGAGCGAATGACCATGCTACATGAAAATAAAAGTCGTGCTATGAATAGCTCCGTCTCTCAACTCCGTCCGTAAGCGGTGCAAGAAACGGCCTCCGCCCCCCTGTTCGGTTTGGAGGCCGCTTTCTTTATTATTTGCTGTATGGAACGGGCAGCTCAAGGTCAATTTCATCATCCTGTGTCCATTTCATATAACCGCCCTTGATCTCATTCATGACAATGTCGACTGTGGCATGAACTGGGTTTCCGCCCTTGAAGAAGTGCCCACCCCAGGCCTTACCGTCCGCATCGGTTACAACGCCATGTACATGAAATACCGGGCGCTCCGGATCCGTCAGGCAGACCTCTGCCTGTGCTGAGATCAGTTCCAATGGGCCGGCAATCGGCATGGCAGGCGTCCGCTCAGAGCCTCTCTTCGTCTTATCGCTCGGACGGGTCCAAGAAATTTCCGCACGACGCAGGCTGCCAATGATCAGTTGTGAAGCGGCCATTTCAAAGCCAGCTTCACGGCAAACCTCGATAATACCCGTAACCAAATCGGTATCACGCTGCAAGCGAGCCATAGCAACCCGCCCAGCCTCAGCAGGAACGACCTTCACTCTTGTTTTCTCTTCCATCTTGTTCTCCTCTCTGTCCGACCACACTCCCAGCCCGTCTGCTGAAAATGCCGATCATTTCAGTCTCTTTATTTTCCTACAGCCTGTTTTACAGCCGTCACAATATCCTTGGGCAGCGTGCGGCACATATCCTCCAGATGCGGAGTCATCGGGATGGGAACAAACGGCGCACCGATACGAACAATAGGTGCTTTTAGGTTAGAGAACGCCTCCTCCGCAATTGTGGCAGAGAGCTCTGCACCGAAACCGCACTGCTTAACTGCCTCATGCGCGACAACGACGCGGCCGGTCTTTTTGACCGACGCAAGGACCGTCTCCTTATCCCACGGGGACACAGTCCGCAGATCGATGACCTCTGCGTCAATGCCCTCCTTGGCAAGCTCCTCTGCCGCCGTCAGCGCACGACTGACCATAACGCCGTAGACCACTATGCTGACGTCCTTCCCCTCACGGGCGATACGTGCCTTACCGATGGGAATGGTGTACTCTTCGTCCGGCACCTCGCCCTCCATTTTGAAGAGCGTCTTATGCTCAAAGAACATGACCGGATTGTCGTTGCGAATGGCAGTCTTGAGCAGGCCCTTGCCCTCGGCAGGGCTGGAGGGAATGACTACCTGTAGGCCGGGCATATGCGCAAACCACGCCTCCAGACAGTCGGTATGATGTGCGCCCTGCATCTTCAGGATACCGTCGGGACAACGCACGACCATATGCACCTTACCCTGTCCGCCAAACATATAGCGAGACTTCGCTGCCTGATTGGTCAGCTCATCCATGCATACGGGAAGGCAGTTAGAGAAGCGCATATCAATGACAGGACGCATTCCCGCCAAGGCCGCGCCGACGGCGCTTGCCACAATAGCAGTCTCGGAGATCGGTGCGTCAAGCACACGGCTCTGATCGCCGACGGCCTCGCCGAGACCAATATAATGGCCCATGGAGCCACCGTTCCCGATGATGTCCTCCGCCATCGCGTAAACGGACGGGTCGCGGAGCATCTCCTCTTTCATCGCTTCCCAAGTTGCCTGCTTATATGTCTTAATGCTCATGTTCCGTCCCCCTTAGTCGTACATATCCGTAAACAGCTCCGAAGCATCGGGATACGGGCTGTCAATGGCAAATTGCTTCGCCTCTTCGATCATAGCGTCGACCTTTGTCTGCACAGCGTCAAAATCAGCCTGCTCCAGCCAGCCAGACTTCAGGCAACGGCGTTCAAAGTTCTTAATGCAGTCGTCCGCTTCCCAGCGAGCCTTTGCCAATGCCGGATCACGGTAGCGCTGTCCATCCCCTACGATGTGGCCGAAAGGACGATGTGTCTGGCATTCAAGGAAGCCACAGCAATTACCCTCGCCATTGCGAGCACGCTTGGCAAGGCGCTGCATTCCGTCGTAGACTTCAAAGAAGTCATTTCCATTGACTACATAGCTGTCCATACCGTAGCCAAGCGCGCGCTTGGACAGATCCATTACTGCCTGCTGTCCGCCGGTCTTATGCGGCGTGGAGCAGGCGATCCCATTGTTTTCGCAGACAAAGATCACCGGCAGATGCCATGCCGCCGCCATGTTGGCCGCCTCATGGAACGTGCCTCGGTTGGATGCGCCGTCACCGAAGAACACGACAGAGATCGCGCCGGTCTTTTGATAACGAGCCGCCAGCGCTGCGCCGACCGCGAGGCCGAAGCCGCCGCCAACGATACCGTTCGCGCCCAGCATACCAACGCTGAAATCCGCGATATGCTGCGAGCCGCCCTTTCCCTTGCAGGAACCGGTGGCCTTGCCGTAAAGCTCCGCCATCATCGGATTAAGCTCAGCACCCTTTGCAATGGTGTGTCCATGGCCGCGATGCGTACTTTCAATGTAATCCTTGCGTTCAAGGCATGCACAAACGCCGGTCGCAACCGCTTCCTCGCCAACATAAACATGCACATTGCCCAGTATTTCACCGGCCTCGCGGGCACGCTTTGCCTCAAGATCGAATTTACGGATCTTGACCATAGTTTCGTAATGCTTAAGAAGCTCTTCTCTGGTAAACATAGCCCCTCCTCAGAATCTAATTTTGTATACATTATAGTATTCTTTTAAAAAGATAGCATACTTTCCCTATCTGATTCAACTCTTTTTTGCATTTTCTTCTCTTTTCAGCAAAGAGGCGAAATCATCTCTCTTTTTTTGCTATATTTGACATTATACCGTCAAATCAGGTGTAGCTGTTTAAGCGCAAATATCCACACAAATAAAGTTGGGCAGGACATCAGCGAGGTCATCACAACCAACTGTCCGGTCAATTCATAATCACTATTGTATACCTGCGCCATCGAAAACGCTGTCGTGGCGACCGGGGTCGCACCACACAGAAGAATAACTGCCAGTTCATCGCCGCGGAAGCCGAAAAAGACAGCGCATCCGACCGTAATCAGCGGTACAATGATCAGCCTCATTATGTTCCCAAACAACAGCCGCCGAAGATTCTTCCCCACCTCAGAGAAATCAAACGAAGCGCCAAGTGTCAGCAAGGCCATCGTCATTCCGGCCTTTCCCAGCGATGCGACTGCGCTTTCCACAGCAGACGGCAGCCGCAAGCCTATGAAACGAACAAGGATTCCGCTGACCGCCCCGATAATCAGGGGGTTCTTCAGCACATTCCTCAGCGCCGTCCCGATGGACACCTTTCTTCCGCTGCAAAGCTCTAATGCAATAACCGCAAGGACATTATAAAGCGGCACCAGAATCGAAACAGCAATCGTCATAAGGGCCACACCGTTCGCGTCTGACAGCACCTCCATCAGGGCAATACCGACAATTGCCACATTCGTCCGGTAGGCATCCTGCCAGTAAGCCCCCCTCGTGCGAGGATCTTTGACCGCATGTCGGAAAATCAAGCCGGCCGTAATATAGATAAATAGTGTGGCGCCAAGCAAATAAGCGATCAGCCTTGGGGAAAAAGCGCGGTTAAACTCAGCCGAATAAACATTATGAAACATCTGAACGGAGAGCAGCACCGTAAAGCTGAAACGATTGATGTACGGATAAGTCCCCTCAGGGATCACTCTCCGCATTTTCGCAATATAGCCAACTGCCAGACAGATAAAAACAGGAATGACACAGTTGACCGCTACAATCAGGTTTCCCATAATATCCTCCTATCCGCGCCTGCTTCCGCCACATAAAAAGGAGATTGCCAGAGGGCTCGGTCTTTGCGGCTGAGCCCTCTGGCTCTGCGCAAGTCAGGAAAGGGAAAATGTTCTCACCGGTTCGATGTATGTATCGCGCGGCCCTCTGCCTGAAGGGCAGCCTCGCGCATGGTTTCCGTGACCGTGGGGTGCGAGTGAATGGTCGAAATGATCTCGTCCAGCGTCATCTCTTCGGCGATGGCCAGCGCACCCTCAGCAATGAGATCGGTGGCTCGGGGACCAATGATGTGCATACCGAGGATCTCACCGTACTGCTTTCCGGCAATAATCTTCACAATGCCCTCACCGCCATTGAGGATCAGCGCCTTGCCGTTGGCGGCCATGGGGAACTTGCCGACCTTATAGTCGATGCCCTGCGCCTTGCACTGCTCCTCCGTCAGGCCGACGGAAGCGGCCTCCGGCTCGATGTAGACGCAGGTGGGATTCGTGCGCTCATCGTAGACCGCCGGGATCCCCATGATGTTCTCCGCCGCGACCTCGCCCATCGCCGACGCGGTGTGCGCAAGCTGGGCGTGACCGAACACGCAGTCGCCGATGGCGTAGACGCCGGGAACGCTGGTCTCCATCTTCTCGTTGACGAGGATGCGGCCACGGTCATTATCGAGCTCACCAGCCTCCAGATCAAGGGACGCCGTGTTGGCGCGGCGGCCGATAGCGACCAACACCTTCTCCGCCTCAAAGGCGACCGTCTTGCCGGTCTTGTCCTTGCAGACGACCTTTGCGCCGACAGGAGAGGTCTCTACGCTCTGCACAGGGCACTCAAGATGAAACTCCATGCCCATCTTCTTCATATGAGCGACGCCGATCTTGGTCAGGTCGCCGTCGAGCATGGGGAGCATATGGTCCATGGCCTCGACCACAGTGATCTTCGTACCGAACGCGGCATAGGCGCACGCCAGTTCGAGACCGATCACACCACCGCCGATGACGACCATGCTCTTAGGCAGCTTTTCCAGGCTGAGCGCGCCGGTCGAATCGATGCAGTTGGGATTTTCCTTGAGGCCGGGGATCGGCGGCTGAGCGTTGACCGAGCCGGTCGCAACGATGATCGCGTCGGCGGTCATCTCTTCGCTTGTACCATCTGCTTTCTTCACAGAGAGCTTGCCGGGAGCCGTGAACCTCGCCTCGCCGTCGATCTTCGTGACCTTGTTCATCTTGAACAGGCCCGCGATGCCGCTCGTGAGCTTCTGGGATATCTCATTTTTGTGCGCAATGACCTGCTGGAAATTGACCTTTACGCTGTCAACTTCAATACCGATATCCTTGCCCTGATTCTTGATATCCTCGACCAGCTCCGCGCTGTGAAGCAGGCACTTGGTGGGGATGCAGCCGATGTTCAGGCAGGTACCGCCAAGGTGCTCACGCTCAATGACGGTCACCTTTGCGCCGAGCTGAGCAAGCCGGATCGCCGCAACATAGCCGCCGGGGCCGCCGCCGATAACAATGACCTTTTTCTCGCCGACCGGCTTGACCGATGCGGCAGGAGCCGCGGGCGCAAAGGGGACCGCGGGTGCCGCGGCAGCGCCGCCAACCTGTTCACCTGCCCGACCGATATAGCCGAGCAGGCCCTTGACCGGAACATCCTCGCCCTCCTGAGCGACGATCTTGAGAAGTACACCGTCGTGTTCACTAGTGACCTCGTTGGTGAGCTTATCTGTGGTGATCTCCAGGATCGCCTCGCCGGCTTTGACCGCGTCACCCTCGTGCTTGAGCCAACTGGATACTGTGCCTTCTTCCATCGTCAGTCCCAGCTGGGGCATAATAATCTCAAAAGCCATACGTTTGCCTCCCTTAGAGAAGAATGTTCATCGGGCTTTGCAGCAGATCGCGCAGGTCCATAATAAACTTTGCCGCGACCGCGCCGTCGATCAAACGGTGATCATACGTAAAGGACAGGCGCATGACCTGATGCTTGCTGATATTGCCCTCGTCATCCATGACCAGCTCATCCTGGATCGCGCACACGCCGAGGATACCGGCATCGGGCTGATTGACGATCGGCGTGAAGGTCTCGATGCCGAACATGCCGAGGTTGCTGACCGAGAAGGTTGAGCCCTTGTACTCATCCGTGGTGAGCTTATTCTCCTTTGCGCGAGTCGCAAGATCCTTCGCCTTGGCGGCAAGCTCATCGAGACCCATCTTATCCGCGTCGCGGATAACGGGGACGATCAGACCGGCGTCAAGCGCGACGGCCATGCCGAGATTGACATGAGCACGCTGAATGACCTGACCGTTATCATAGCTGACCAGCACCTCGGGATGTGCGCGCAGCACTTTTGCCGTCGCCTTGAGAATAAGATCGTTGACGGAGAACTTCTTGCCCGCGGTTTCGATGAGAGACTTGCGGAACTTCATCAGCGCCGTGACATCGACCTTGGTATTCTGCGTAACAGGCGGGATCTCGGTGTGAGACTGGAGCATACGCTCGGCAACGACCTTGCGCATACCGCTGAGCTTGGCGATCGTGTCGCCCTCCATAAGCTCGAGACCGCCCTTTTTCGCCGCAGGAGCCGCAGGTGCCGCGGCCGGGGCAGCAGGCGCAGCCGCCGGAGCGGACTTCCGCGCTTCGGCCGCAGCGTAAATATCCTTGGCAACAATGCGGCCGGAGGGGCCGGAACCGGTAAGCGCGGAATAATCCACGCCCATATTTGCCGCAAGCTTGCGCGCAAACGGAGAAATACGGATACGCGCACCGCCGGCAGATACCGCGGCGGGAGCAATTACAGACGCGGAGGCAGCAGCGGGAGCCACCGCTTCAACGGGCACCGCAGCCGGAGCGACCGCGCCGCCGACCTGCTCGCCGGCTTCACCGATATAGCCGAGCAGGCCCTTGACGGGGATATCCTCGCCCTCCTGTGCGACGATCTTGAGCAGCACGCCGTCGTGCTCGCTCGTGACCTCGTTGGTGAGTTTATCTGTCGTGATCTCAAGGATAGCCTCGCCAGCCTTGACAGCATCCCCCTCATGCTTGAGCCAGCTGGATACTGTGCCTTCTTCCATCGTCAGTCCCAACTGGGGCATAAGAATTTCGTAAGCCATGCGATCCCCTCCTTACTGATTGAGCACGCGCTTGACCGCGGCGACGATGTCCGCCGGATGCGGGAAGTTCTGATCCTCCAGCACGGGGCTGAACGGAGAAACAATGTTCAGGCCGCACACGCGCTCGACCGGAGCATCCAGTTCGTCGAGCAGCTCCTCCGCGATCTGTGCGGAAATCTCGCCGGCATAGCTGCCGCGCTTGACCTCTTCGCAGACGATGACGACGCGGTGCGTCTTGGAAACGGACGCCTTGATGGCCTCCCAATCCAGCGGCACGAGCGTTCTCAGGTCGAGCACCTCGACATCAATACCCTCCTGCGCAAGCGTTTCCGCCGCCTCAAGCGAGAAATTGACCTCACGAGACCAGGAGATGATCGTCAGGTCCTTGCCTTCACGCTTGATCTTTGCCTCACCGAGAGGAATGGTATATTCGCCCTCGGGGATCTCTTCCTTATGGGCGTAAAGCAGCTTGTGCTCAAGGAACACGACGGGATCGTCGTCGCGGATCGCCGTCTTCAGCAGACCCTTGGCATCCTCGGCGGAGCAGGGAGCTACGACCTTGAGGCCTGGGAAGTGGCAGAAGAAATTCTCAAGCGACTGGGAGTGCTGGCCGGCGTTGCGGCGACCGGAGCCCATCGGCGCACGCAGTACCATAGGAACATTGCACTGACCGCCGGTCATGTAGCGGATCTTTGCCGCCTGATTGAACAGGGGGTCCGCGCACTCGGTGGCAAAGTCGTCATACATCAGCTCGACGACCGGGCGCATACCACGGACCGCCGCGCCGACCGCCATACCGACAAAGCCCTCTTCGGAGATCGGCGTGTCGATCACGCGGTTGGGACCGAACTCCTCCAGAAAGCCCTTGGTAATGGCAAAGACATTGCCCATGACGGCCATATCTTCGCCCATAATGAACACCTTTTCGTCGCGAAGCATTTCTTCATGCAGCGCTTCGCCGATCGCCTTGCTGACCGTGATCTTCTTGCTCATCTTGCCACGCACCTTTCATTATCGCTCACATACATATCGTCCAAAACGGTCGCGGGATCGGGATAGGGAGACTCGTCGGAGAACTTGACCGCCTCATCCATCTCCGCCTTCGCTTCCTGATGGATCTGAGCCAGCTCCTCTTCCTTGACGCCCATCGCCTTGAGACGCGCGCCCAGCTTGTCGATCGGATCGTTCTTCAGTGCCTCTTCCATGTATTCCGCCGGACGGTAGACCGCGGGATCGCCGCAGTAGTGGCCCTGATAACGGAACACCTTTGCCTCGAGGACATAGGGGCCCTTGCCGTTACGCGCATGCTCCATCGCCTTGCACATAGCCTCGTACACCTCGACGGGATCTGTGCCGTCAACAACGGCATACTCCACGCCGTAGGCCGCCGCGCGGGTCGCAAGGTCTGGCGTGTTGGTCACGCGGTGGATCTCGGTGGAAACACCGTAGCAGTTGTTTTCAATAAACCACACGACCGGCAGCTTCCACGCCGCCGCCATATTCAAAGACTCGTGGAACGTGCCCTCATTGGTTGCGCCGTCGCCAAAGCAGCCGACCGTCACCGCGCCATCTCCCATGATCTTGGAGGCCAACGCGCTGCCGCAGGAAATGGGCTGACCGGCGCCGACAATGCCGTTAGCGCCCAGATGGTTCATCTTCTTCATGTCCGCGATGTGCATGGAGCCGCCCTTACCCTTGCAATAGCCGGTCTCCTTGCCGAACAGCTCCGCCATCGCGAGCTTGGCGTCCGCGCCGCGCGCGATCGCATGACCGTGGCCACGATGCGTAGAGGTGAAATAATCCTGCGGGCCGATGGCGGCGAACGCGCCCGCCTCGGCGCCCTCCTGGCCGATGCTCAGATGGATGTTGCCCGCGAGCATACCCTTGGTAAAGCATTCCGCCGCGTGCTCCTCGAATGAGCGGATCCGCACCATCGTGCGGTAAAGATTGAGCAGCATCTCCTTCGGATACTTCTCTTCGGGCAGATTTTTCTTCTTGTTCAAACTCTTCACGCCTTTCTCAAATTATATTCGTGTCGTTTTTACAGCTGCTGCGGTGCAAGCAGCGGTACGCCGAGCTCATTGTTGTACTTGCGCCGCATATCAATGCCTTCAACCTCCGCGATCACGGCATCCAGCGTCAGCAGCACCTTCGTGCCCTCGACCAGATGGCCGCCGTGCGCGTTGCCGTGGCGGTCGCACAGGTCCATATGGACATGGAGGTTGATGGTACCCTCATCATCGTGGCAGATGATGCCGGACGCGCTGGTCAGCTCGATCGGACCGGTCAGATGCAGCGTCTCACCGTAGCCGTAGCCCGCCTTGATTGGCATTTCGACCACGTCGCAGAACTGCGGAGACTGAAGACTGCCGATTGCGCTGAGGATCACGCCGTTCGTGATATTGTGCTCTCTGCACGCCTCCTCAAGGCTGAGGAGCACATCCGCGCCCGGGCGCAGACGCACAACGATGACGCGTCCGAGCTTTCCCTGGGCCATTTCGATATAATCGCTCATTTCTTTACTCTCCTAATCACAATAAATTGTTCTACCGGCATGATGGTAAGCTGGTAATACCATCATGCCTTGAAAAATTTCCGCGCCGCGCGCGGAGTTCACAAGAAATGGTATATTAGTTGGATGGTATTACCGCTTCATCTTTGTATACAAAATAGCACACATTGCGCAAATAGTCAAGCGTGCCGTTTCATTTTCTTTGCTTTGCTGAAATAGCAAAGAAATATTTGTCTGCTTTTCACAATTTGCATCGCATACAAGAACACACCCACCTTCGGCGGGTGTGTTTCAGAAATCAAGTTAAGGGATCGGCGGCTCCTCCTCGCCCATGCTGCGTCCGGGATACTTCTCAGAAAACTCGTCCACAATGGCAAGATGGCGGGACATTTCAAGCTGGGCACGCTCCACGTCACGATCGCATACGGCCTGATAGATCGCATAGTGAGACTGCTGCGTGCGCTCCTGATAATCCGGCAGATCCCAGAAGCGGATACGGACGTCGGCGATCAGATTGTTGACCAAATGGATCGTCGCGGCCAGCATGGAATTGTGACTCGCTACGGCGAGAGAGTCATGGAACTCCACATCATATTCGTATTTGCTTGGGTTCTCTTTCAGATGCTCGACCGCTGTTGCCATCGCCGCAATGTCCTCGTCCGTCGCACGCTCGCAGGCAAGCTTGACGATACCGACCTCTATGACCTGTCGGAACTCATTGAATGTCCTGCGCGTGTCCATTTGGTTCGCGCTTTCAATCCAGGTACGGACTTTTTGAATAAAGTCCGCATTGCGCAGCAGGACCTTCCGGTTTCCGCGGCTCTCGATCGCCCCAAGAAACTCCAGGATAGCAAGGCACTCTCTCAGCGAGCCGCGGCCCACGCCGAGACTTTCGGCAAGCTCGCGCTCACTGGGAAGTTCCTCCCCCACATGAATGTGTCCTGCCTCAATTGCTCCGATGAGCGACTGCATGATAAGCTCGGGTATTTTAGGCGATGTGTTCTGTATTTTATCCAACTGCATAATTCTGTCCCATCTTTTCATTCAAGCTTTGACTGCACACAGCAGAGATAACGCTTTTATCATACTACTCTGCCCTCCGCGCCTCTGTCAAGCGACATTCACCACAGCTCACGCCTCGCACAGGATGTCGATCAGCTCGTCCGTCTGCAGCCCCGCGAAATAGCGGGCTGCCTCCACGCCGTCCAGCGCCGCCGTGTAGCCGGCGCGGTCCGGCGTATGGCCGACAAAGCGCGCCGCCAGCTCCTCCGGCTCCTCCGCGCTGAAGAAATCTCCCTTAAAGATGACCGCCGAGACGAGGCCGTGCTCGACCGTGATGTACGCCTCGATCAGCCCGCAGCCGTCCACACGGCGGCGGCGCAGCATCGTGCAGGCGGGAGACTTTCCGTAGTTCCACTCCCAGGTGGCATAGCGCTCCGCGCGCAGCTTCTCCACCGCCGCAAGATCGTCCGGCGTCAGCGGATATTCCTCGCCCGGGTTCTCACGCAGAATGTTTTCCAGCAGGATACGGCGGAACTCCGGCAGCGTGACCCGCTCGGGCAGATGCTCGGCGACATTCGTCACGCGGCTGCGCACCGAGCGGATGCCCTTGGTCTGGATCTTCGTCGGATCGACACGCAGCGCCTCGCCGACAACGGAAAGGTCCGAATCGAACATGATCGTGCCATGATGCATCACGCGACCCCGCCGGAGATACTGCGAGTTACCGGAGAACTTCTTTCCGTCGATCGTGATGTCGTTGCGTCCGTTCACCTCCGCCTTGACGCCAAGCGCCGCCAGCGTGCGCACGACCGGCTCGCAGAAGAGCTTCATATCCAGCGTGCTGCTCCCGCCGGCATCTGTGATAAAGGTGAAATTTAGGTTGCCCATGTCGTGGTAGACCGCGCCGCCGCCGGAGAGCCGGCGCACCACGCGGATGCCGCGCTCGCGTACCGCCTCTTCATTGATCTCGGAAATGGTATTCTGATATTTGCCGACAATAATCGCATTGTCGTTCTGCCAGAGCATGAAGTACATCCGGTCGCGCGGCAGGAAGTCGAACACATACTGCTCCATTGCCAGATTGTAGCTCGGGTCCGTCGTCATCAGGTCCAGATATGATAGCTTCATCGTTGTCTCCTTAATCGTCGTTATCCTTTTTCAGATGAGCGCACAATCGCCGCGCCATGATCTGATGGCCCTCCGGCGTCGGGTGCAGACCATCGAGCAGCAGCTCACGCTTTAACCGTCCGTTTGGATCGAAAAAATCCGCACGGAAGTCGATACACTCTGCACCAAAGCATTTACTAAAGCGCCGCAGCCATGCGCAATACTGCTCCAGCTGCCGTTCCGCACTGCGGAAATCCACCACGGCCGCCCACGCCGGCGGTGCGTTCTCCGCGCAGATCGGCGTCGGTATCCCTATCATCGTATGCACACCTAGGCTCAGCAGCTGATTCAGCATCGCTCCCATATTTGCCCGGGCGCCGGTATCCGTTCCCGAGAAGAAGATATCATTGGCACCGCCCATCAGGAGCACCAAAGGGCGCTGCACACAAATATCACGCTCCGCCAGCAGCGCGCGCAGCCGCACCAGCATACCGCCGGTCGTGTCCCCGCTGATGCCTTCGTTCACGATCTCCCAGCCCGTCTCCTGTGCGCACAGCCTTGTCCACCGCTGGGACGGCCGCACACCATACCCGAAGGTCAGGCTGTCGCCGATGCAGATCAGTTTCATTCTTGTCCCGCCCCTCTTCTTGGTATGACCATTATACCATCTTATTTGAAAAACACAAGCATAAATCTATCTCATTTCTCTTTTTGTAGGAAAGGTATCTCTTAATTGTCCTTTCCATCTTCTCTTCATCTCATTTTCAAAAATAATGCCATCAGGATCTCAGGGCTGTAATCGGCACTACAAGCACCCCGTCCGACCGCTGATAGGCTGCGTTTGCCATACCGCACAGCACGCAGAGAACAGCGGGAGGTTTGCCTTTGGGATCTTCCGAAATCTGCTTTTTGATCTCCAGCAAATTGGCTGCAGCAGCATCAATCTGGTTGGTGCCCAATTTGATTTCAAAAGCGCACCACTGACCGTCAGGCAGTTCGATGACAGCATCGATTTCCTGATTTTTATAATCCTGATAGTGGTACAGATTTGCGCCGAAGGACTCCGCATAAATACAAAGATCTCGTTCGCAGAGAGCTTCAAACAAGAAACCGAGCGTCTCCAAATCGCCCATCAGTCCGGCAGGGGTAGCTTTCAGCAAAGCACAGGCCAGAGAAGGGTCGGAGAAGTGCCGCTTTTCAGCCTGTTTAATGCGGACAGAGGAACGGATGCCGGAGGAAAATGGTGGCTGATTGTCCGTAATAAATAACCGCTTGAAAATGTCCAGATACGCCGCTACCGTATTGCCGTCAATATCTTCGTCGTCTACCGCCTTGATATCTTTCATTAGAGTCTTATTTGTAACGGTCGTGCTTTCATTCCGTGCCAGTGAGCGCAGCAACAAACGCATTTTCTGCGTGTCACGCTTTACGCCATCGATACGGTACACATCGTCATCAATCACAGCGTTCAGGTATTCCGCAGGAAGCAGCATCGCCTGCTCCAACGGCAATTCGAGACTCCCGGGCCAACCGCCACGGAGAATGAGTTCAATCAGCTTCTTGAGGTCTACATCTCCGGTCATGGCAGGGAGCAACTCACCATGACACAGTTTTTCCAAAGAAACCTTACCGCTGGAATCGCCGGACTCATACAGTGACATCGGACGCATCCGCAGCTTTGCAATGCGCCCAGCGCCGCTGTGCAGAATGCCTTTGTGATTGGGCGTAGCGGAACCAGTCAAAATAAATTGGCCCTTCCCTGCGGTCTGATCCACCTTGTATCGCACCGCATCCCAGAGCGGCGGGACTTCCTGCCACTCGTCAATCAGGCGTGGTGTATCCCCCTCCAGCACCAGAACAGGGGACAACTCCGCCAACCGTCTATTTTGGAAGTTATTGGCAGGATCTCCGATATAGATCTCGCTCTTACTGTGATGGGAGGAGGTCCATGTCTTACCACACCATTTGGGCCCCTCAATGCAGACAGCGCCAAAGGCAGACAGGTACTCTTCTACCTTCGCATCGATCACGCGTGGTTTGTAATTTGGATGTTTCATGATGATCACCTCAATAATTGACTGGTTTCATTATACCCGAATCATTTCGATTTCGCAACTCCATTCAGCTGAATTTTTGCTACTTGTTCAGTCTGATTTTCAATCCCTGGTCGTGCAGTTTTACAGACTATGGAAAAACTCCAACTATACATCCCTGCGCAAGTCTGATATAGTAATATCGTATTCAAGGGCGAAGTAAGTTAGGGCGGAGTAAGTTAGGGAGGAACGGCGACAGAAAGGGGGCCATTGCGCCCTCTGCCAGACTCAAAAGAACCAGAATAAAAAAGAGCTGTGCTGCGAACAGCACGGCAGAAGTGAAACAATTCTGAATAGTCAAGACACGAAAAGCATGGAGGTATCCATTGGAGATACCGCCTCTTTCCGTGTCTTTTTATATAGAGACCGCCATGGAATGCCAGCCATGGTCCAGCAGGAACAAATCGATGTTTGAAGTCTTATCGATCATAGCGCAAGCCGTCTGGACGGTACGGCAGGAAAACCGTCAAGGAAGTCCGGCATACTTCCAGCCTGAGGGACCCGCGAGGACGTGGGCCAGGCCCCGCAGGAACCGCACACTCCCGATCCGCAGCCGGTGCGGATCAAAGAACACCGGCAGCTGCTTCCGATTTGTCAGCAGCTGCAGCCGAGTTCAGCGGTTTGGTGTTCACCGCCGCCATCGCAGATGGCAGGGCGCACGCCCCACGCGGTATCGTACTGACCGAGGCAAAGGTAAAAAGAGACAGGTTTTGGGCCGCACCGCAAAACGGTAGACGCCGCAAGGCTTTTTCACCGTTCAAGGGCTTCCATTCCGTGGAAAGGAAGCGGAAACGGAATTTTTTGCCAACGGGTGAAGTGCGCCCATCTGAACACGATTACAATTTCTAAGGAGATTTTTGGATATGTCTGCTGTTCAAAATAGAGGCATCTTCCTCACCCTCGTCGCGCAGCTTGACAGGCTGGCACGGCACAACCGTCAAGGCAGCTTTCGTACGAAGGAGCGCTACTACGAAGCCTGCAAACGGTTCTGCGCCTACCTCGCCGCAGAATATCATCTGCAAAAGCTGGAGAACATCAGCGGCAAGCATCTGGTAAGCTATGTGTTGTACTTGCAGGATACCGGCAAGTCTGCCAGTACCGTGAAAACCGACCTTGCCGCCATTCGGTTTTTCCACGATAAAATGTCCCGCCCCAAATACACGCTGCCAACGAACAGCGAGTTAGGCGTCGAGCTGGAACGCCGCCGGTTCGGGCAGCTTGACCGGACGTGGAGCGGACCGGAGTTCAACCGTCTGCTCGGCAAGGCGATGGCCGAAAACCGTGATGACTTCATTCTTGCCCTCTACCTTGGGCGCTATGCGGGGCTTCGTATTCACGAGTGCTTTCGCATAGACACAGCGGCAGCCGAACGGGCATTGCGCGAAAACACCCTCGCCGTAAAGGGCAAGGGCGGCAAGGTGCGCACCGTCCCCATCGAGGACGAGCGTATCCCAATGATGCTCCGTAAGCTGTTGGCACAGACCGAGCGCGGCCACAAGCTGCTGGTGCCGGACGGTATGCCTACCGACCGCGCCATCAACGCCTTGGAACTGTTCATTTACCGTTACCGGAACGAGGTCAGCGACAAAGACTCAGACCGGCGCTCGTCCTTTCACGGGCTTCGGCACACCTATGCTGCGGAGCAGTATACAAAGCTGACGGAGGACAGCATGAGCGCCATTGACGCGCACTATGCGGTCTCCCGTCTGTTGGGCCACGAGCGTGCCGACGTAACGAACATTTACCTTGCGTCGGTCAGAAAGCGGGGCAGCGATGGAGAATAACGGAATGAAGTCCCCCCTCCCCGGTCAAACTATGGTCGGAGGTGGAAGCATGGATCATCAGGAGCTTTCCATTGGTTCTGTTATTTACGAGGTTCACCGTATTTATAACGGCAGCCGCTCCGCAGAGGAGCTCGTACTGGAGCGAATGCTGCTCGAGCAGCCAGATCCTCCCTTTGACGAAGGGCACACTGGTGCGGTATAATACGCTCAGTGGGTCGGTTCGTCGTAAGGAGGCGAAAGTGAGAACCGATAAATTAACGCTGGGATTTGCCTACCTAAGGCTCTCCAATGAAGAGGCTCAGGGCGGGGAATCGTCCAGTATTACGAACCAGCGCATGATCGTACAGAACTACTGCAAACAGAACGGCATCACTCTGGTGCGGGAATTTGTGGATGACGGCTACTCAGGCGGCAACTTCGACCGCCCGGCCTTTCAGGAGATGATGAAGCAGCTCCGGCAGGGCAAGGCCAACACGGTCATCACCAAAGACCTGTCCCGACTGGGCCGCGATATGCGGGAGGCCAGCTACTACGCCGAGCAGTTCTTCCCGGAGCATGGCATCCACTATATTGCCATCTCGGACAACTTCGACACCGAGCGGGAGAACATCATGGCACCCTTCCTCTTCGCCATGAACGAGGTTTACCTGCGGGACGGCTCCCGCAAGGTCAAGGATGTGCTGCGCAGCAAGCGGGAGAACGGCCAGTATTGTGCCTGCCCTCCCTATGGCTACCGCAAGGACACTCAGGACAAACATCGCTTGGCTCCCGATGAGATGACAGCTCCTGTGGTGCTGCGGATCTTTGAGCAGGCGGCCAAGGGAGATTCTTCCCGAAAAATCGCTCTGGACCTCAACGAGGATGGCGTTATCCCGCCGCTGAAGTATCGAGTGCTGTACCGAGACGAATTCAGTGAGGAAGGAGCGACCCGGGCATCGGATCTGTGGAACTATACGACGGTCAAGCGCATTTTGAAAAACCCCGTCTATCTGGGGCATACCCTATTGGGCAAGAGCAAGAAGGTCAGCGTCAAGTCCAAGAAAAAAATTCCAGTCCCCAAGGAGGACTGGGCGGTAACGGAAAACACTCATCCGCCGCTGGTATCCACTGATCTTTATGAGCGGGCGCAGGTCAATCTTGGACGGGGCTCACGGGATTACCGAGCCTACGAGCAGGTGCGCAAGAGCATCTTCTCCGGCATCGCCGTCTGCTCCAAGTGCGGCTACTCTCTGTGTTCCTGCGGGACAGTCTATAAAGGTGAGCGGGAGAAATACTGGTATCTCTCCTGCACCCATCAGCGGCAGGACATTGCCGATCCCTGCACTGGCGTCCGTGTACGGTACGCTGACCTGCTGGAGATCGTGCGGCAGGATCTGAACGCGATCCTTTCTCTGACCGATGAGCAGGTGGAGGCCATGGTGCAGGAAGCGCTGAAGCAGTTTGGCAGTGAGGACAGCATAAAAGCCAGAAAGCTGCAAAAGGAACAGGCCGAGGCGCGACTGCTGACCATCGACAAGGTAGTGGCCAAGCTCTACACGGACAATGCCGAAGGCCGTTTGGATGACGAGCGGCTGCAACGCATGGTGGGAGACCTGGAGAAGGAGTCCGCCGGACTGCGGTCCCTGTTGAGCGAACCGGAACTGTCCAACTCCGCGCAGGAAACCAAGGACGATTATACCTATTTCTTTGCACTGGCCCGGCAGTACACCCATATTGAGAAGCTGGATCGGGAGGTTTTGCAGACTTTTGTAGAGAAAATCGAGGTTGGTCCCAAAGAGCTGCCCGAGGGGCAGGAGAAGGCCACGCACCGCAATCAGCCCTATCGTCAAAGCATTCGCATCTTCTACCGCTTTATCGGCGAGGTGAAGGGCGAGGCAAAGCGTGATTTACCTCTTGACGTCCCATCCAACAAAAATGGGGTCGTCTCCATCTTAAACACGGATGAAGCTGTGGAGTGTGAGCAAAATCCGGCGTAATGTTTTGTGTGTTTTGCAGATGGATTTGGCTCTTAAGATGGAGAAGGAACATCAAACGAGGTCGGCGTCAACCTCAAGCAGGGCTACAACGGCGACCTGACCTCCCGCGAGGCCGGTTCCGTCGGCGGCCAGATGGTCAAGAAGATGATCGAGAGCTACGAGAAGAGCCTGTAAGCTCCTCTTATGGCAAAGAAGGAAGTCCGCTGCGGCGGACTTCCTTCTTGTTTCCTCAAAACCATTTCTTGCGCTTGAAGTAACGGATCAGCACAGCGACGATGACCACCGCCAGCACGATGACCACGGGATAACCGTATTCCCAGCTCAGCTCCGGCATATCGAAGTTCATGCCGTACCAGCCGACGATGAGCGAGAGCGGCAGGAAGATCGTCGTCACGATGGTCAAAAGCTGCATGACGCGGTTCTGCGCGATGTCCACCTGCGACTGGTACTCGCCGCTCACCTGCATGGCGTATTCGCGCAGGCGCTCCGTCTCATTTTTCAGCGCCTCCACGCGGCGCAGAAAATAATTCATGCGTCGGGTAGAGCGCTTGTCAAAGAGGTCGTCTGCCTCCTCCAGCAACGACGCACCAAAATCGGCGAGCTGAGCGTAGAAGCGGTCCGCGCGGCTGACCTCCTTGCGGATGGCGCTCATGCGGTGGATGAAGCGGTCCGTGTTGTCGGCCAGAACCTCCTGCTCCAGATTCGTGATGCGCTCCTCAAGCTGCTCGAGCGCCGCAAGATCGTCCCGCACCAGCGTGAGCAGCAGATCGGCAAGAAAATTGTCCGCCCCGTCGGCATTATGCGGACGCATGGCGCGGATGGCGTCGAGGCAGTTCGCGACCACACGGTCGTGATCGACGATGAGCACATTTCCCTGCGACCACGAAAACGCGAAGCGGCGGGCGGCCTGACTGCCCCGCGCCGGGATGCGGATATGGCCGGTGATGCCGTTCTGGTCGGTCAGGAGCGCGCACAACTGCGAGCCGTACACGCTGTCCGACGTGAGCGGCGGCGTGAGCGTATCGGGCAGCGTGACCGCGGAAAGCTCCGACGGCTCGAGCAGAGCCAGTACATTTTCCCATTTCTCCGGCGCTTTTTCGCCCAGCGGACGAAGCGCGTCGCCAAATTCATAAAACTGCATAACGCGGCCCCCCTATCTTATGCCTATGATAGCAGGGCCGCGTCGCCGCGTCAAGAGATTCGGTTTTGAAGGACTCAGCCGCCGAGGTACGCCTTACGCACCGCGTCGCTGGCCATCAGCTCCGCACCGGTGCCGGTGAGCGAGATCTTGCCGGTCTCGAGCACATAGGCGCGGTCGGCGACGGAGAGCGCCGCCTGCGCGTTCTGCTCCACAAGCAGGATGGTCGTGCCCGCGGCGTGCAGCTCGCGGATGATGTCGAAGATCTGCTCGACCAGAATGGGCGCGAGGCCCATGGACGGCTCGTCGAGCATGAGGAGCTTGGGCTTGCTCATGAGCGCGCGGCCCATCGCGAGCATCTGCTGCTCGCCGCCGGAGAGCGTGCCGGCGATCTGACGGCGGCGCTCCTTCAGGCGCGGGAAGCGCTCGTAAACGTCCGCGATGCCCGGCTCGATGGTGGAATTGGGCTGCGTGTACGCGCCCATCTGCAAATTCTCCTCCACGGTCATCTGCTGGAAGATGTGACGTCCCTCGGGGACCTGCGCCAGACCGTGCTCGACGATCTTGTGCGGCGCGACGCCCTTGAGGTCACGGCCCTCAAAGAGGACGCTGCCCATCTTGGGGTGCAGCAGACCGGAGATCGTGTTCAGAATGGTAGATTTACCCGCGCCGTTCGCGCCGATGAGCGTGACGACCTCGCCCTCGTTGACCTCAAAGGAAACGCCCTTGACAGCGTGGATGCTGCCGTAGTACACATGGATATCATCAACTTTTAAGATCTGCGCCATCGTTACGCCTCCTTCTTCTTGCCGAGGTATGCTTCGATGACCTCGGGGTTGTTCTGGATATCGTCGGGCGAGCCCTTGGCGATGATGCGCCCGAAGTTCAGCACGGCGATGCCCTCGCAGATGTTCATGACGAGGTTCATATCGTGCTCGATGAGCAGCACCGCGATCTTGAAGGTATCGCGGATGGAGCGGATATTCTCCATCAGCTCCGCCGTCTCGCTGGGGTTCATGCCCGCCGCCGGCTCGTCGAGCAGCAGCAGGCAGGGATTCGTCGCCAGCGCGCGGAGGATCTCCAAACGGCGCTGCGCGCCGTAGGGCAGGCTTCCGGCCTTGGCGTCGGCGAACTCCTCCATGTGGAAGATGGAGAGCAGCTCCATCGCGCGCTCGTGGACCACGCGCTCCTCGCGCCAGAAGCGCGGCAGGCGGAGGATGCCCTCGGCCATGTTGTAGTGCATCTGGGTGTCCATGGCGGTGGTGATGTTCTCCTCCACCGAGAGGTTCTGGAACAGGCGGATGTTCTGGAAGGTACGCGCGATGCCCGCGCGGTTGATCTGCGCGGTGTTGAGACCGTGAATGTCCCTGCCGTTGAGGAGGATGGTGCCGTGCGTGGGCTGATAGACCTTCGTGAGCAGGTTGAAGATGGTCGTCTTGCCCGCGCCGTTGGGGCCGATGAGGCCCGCGATCTCCGTGCGGCCGATGGTGATGTTGAAGCTGTCGACCGCCTTCAGGCCGCCGAAGGTGATGCCGAGGTCGATGCACTCGAGGACGGGAGACTTGTCCGCGTCGCGCTCCGGCAGCAGCGCCGGCTCACGGGTAACGGGAACGAGCTTTGTTTTCTGCGTCATAGTCAAACCTCCTTTTCTTCGGCGCTGTGCCGGCGCGGGAGCAGCTTTGCGAAAAATGCCTTGAACCGGGGATTGTTGGTCGCGAGCATCACGAAGATGAGCACGATGGCGTAGACCAGCATACGGTAATCTGCGAACTGGCGCAGTGCCTCGGGCAGGATGGTCAGCGCGGCGGCGGAGAGGAGGCTGCCCCAGATGTTGCCAAGCCCGCCGAGCACCACGAACACCAGCACAAGGATGGAGGTGTTGAAGTTGAACTTGACCGACTGGAGCGAGGAATAATTCAGACCGTAGAGCGCGCCGGCCGCGCCGGCGAGGGCGGCAGAGGTGACGAAGGCCATGAGCTTATACTTCGTGAGGTTCAATCCGACAGACTGCGCGGCGATGGGGTTATCGCGGATGGCCATGATGGCGCGGCCCGCGCGGGAGCGCGTGAGATTGAGCACGATGATGAGCGTCACCATCACAAGGATGAAGCCCGCGGTGAGACCCGCGATGGTCTTGGTGCCGGTCGCGCCCTGCGCGCCCTTGATGATGGCGTAGCCCGTGGCGTCGAGACCGAGATCGTCGATCGTCTTGGTGCCGGAAACATTGAAGAGGATGTGCAGGCCCGAAGCGTCATAGCCGACGAGCAGGCAGTTGATGAGGTCCGCGATGATCTCGCCGAAGGCGAGCGTCACGATGGCGAGGTAGTCGCCCTGGAGCCGCAGCACCGGCGTGCCGACGAGCAGGCCCACGATGGCGGCGAAGATCGCGCCGACGACCATGGCGATGGCAAGGCGCACCGGCGCGTTGGGGACCGCCGTGAGCAGGCTCTGCGAGACGATGACGCCGCTGAACGCGCCTACGCTCATAAAGCCCGCGTGGCCGAGGCTCAGCTCACCGAGGATGCCGACGGTCAGGTTCAGCGAGACCGCCATGGACATATAGCAGCAGATGGGTACGAGCAGACCGATCGTCTTGCGGTTGAGCATCCCGCCGTTCTGCAAAACGGTCACGACGATGAAGACGGCGATCACGCCGAGGTAGGTCGCGAAGTCGACCTTGGTGGTCTTTTTCAAGGACTTGAATTTCGTTGTCAGCTTTGCCATAGTTGCCACCTCACACTTTCTCCGGCACATACCTGCCGAGGAGTCCCGCGGGCTTGACGAGCAGCACCACGATCAGCACCGCGAACACGATGGCGTTGGCGAGCGTCGTGGAGATGTACGCCTTGGCCAGCGCCTCGATGATGCCGAGGAGCAGTCCGCCGAGGAACGCGCCGGGGATGGAGCCGATGCCGCCGAACACGGCGGCGGTGAACGCCTTGATGCCGGGCATGGAGCCGGTGGTCGGCATGAGCGACGTATTGAACGAGCAGAGCAGCACGCCGGCGATGGCCGCGAGCGCGGAGCCGATGGCAAAGGTCGCGGAGATGGTCGCGTTGACGTTGATGCCCATGAGCTGCGCCGCCGCCTTATCCTCCGAGCAGGCACGCATGGCCTTGCCCATCTTGCTCTTGTTGACGAAGGTGGTCAGCGCGAGCATGATGACGACGCAGACCGCGATGGTCAGGAGCGAAATGTAGGAGATGGAGAGCTGACCGCCAAAAAGGCTCGCCGTTCCCTCGACCACGGGGGGATAAACACGCGCGGCGGCCTTCCAGATCAGCAGGGCGGAGTTTTGCAGGAAGTAGCTCACGCCGATGGCGGTGATAAGCACCGCGAGGCTGGGCGCCGAGCGCAGCGGCTTGTAGGCCAGACGCTCGATCACAATGCCGAGCACCGTACAGACGACGACCGCGAGCAGGACGGCTACGATGTTGGGCAGTCCCAGATAGAACATCGCGCAAAACGAGATGTAGCCGCCGACCATGATGACGTCGCCGTGGGCGAAGTTCAGCATTTTGGCGATGCCGTAGACCATCGTGTAGCCGAGCGCGATGATGGCGTACACGCTGCCGAGGCTGATGCCGCTGATGAGGTATGATAAAAATTCCATAGAAAAAACACCCCTTTTTCCCGATCTTATCTTTTTTCTGTGGCAGAAACAAGGGCAAGCGTCTGCCCCCTCCCCTGCCTTTGTTTCCGCCATAGAATAGGGCTTTGGCCGTCGGGGGCTTGCGCCCCCGGCAGCCGGGCCCAAAGAGAGAGACGTATGAAACGAAAGGAAGCTGAATTACTTCATGACATACTCGCCGTTTTCGATGACGGCGGCGAGAGGCGCCTTGGAAACCTCGCCCTCGGCATTCCACGTCATGGCCTTACCGGTGAGGCCGTCCACGCTGAGGGTGGGCATGACCTGGATGAGCGCCTCGCAGATGTCGGTGGAGCTCATGTCGGCGGTGCAGCCGGCTTTCTCAAGAGCAGCCTTGACGATGTACACGCCGTCATAGGCGTCGGCAGCGAACTGGTTGGGCTCCACGCCGTACTTCTCGGTGTAGGTCTTGACGAAGCTCTGGGTCGCAGCGTCCTCGGAGTTGACGGAGAACGGAGTCAGGAGCATGACGCCCTCGGCGAGAGAGGCATCGAAGCCGGGCATGGTGAGGATGCCGTCCATGCCGTCCACGCCGAAGAAGGTGGGCTCATAGCTCATGGCCTTGGCCTGGCTGAGGATGACGGAGGCGGGCTGATAGTAGATGGGGAGGAACACGAGGTCGGCGCCGGCGTTCTTGGCGGCGGTGAGCTGAACGGTGAAGTCCGTGGAGGTGGCATCGGTGAAGGTGGTCTCGGAGACGATCTCGAAGGCGCCCTTGGCTTCGGCTTCCTTCACGAAGGTGTCACGGATGCCCTGGGAGTAAGCGTCGTCGTTACGATAGATAACAGCGACCTTCGCGCCCGTCATGTTCTCGGCGATGTAGTCAGCCGCGCCGGTGCCCTGGTTGGGGTCGGTAAAGCAGACCTGGAAGACGTTGTCCTTATCCTTGGTCACATCGGGGGAGGAAGCGGACGGGGTCAGCATAAAGGTGCGGTCGGCGTTCGTCTGGTCGGAAACGGTCAAGGAAGCGCCGGTGGTGGTGGGGCCGACGAGGACCTGCATCCCCTCGTCCATCATGGTGTTGTAGGCGTTGAGCGCCTTCTCGCCGTCAGCCTCATCGTCCTGCTTGAGGAAGGTGAACTTGACGGTGGAATCGCTGGCGTTGATCTCCTCGACGGCGAGCTCCGCGCCGTTGACGACGGCCTGACCGTAGATGGCGGCGCTGCCGGTCAGCGGGCCGCAGGAGCCGAGCACGAAGGTCTGGACTTCCGTGCCGGACTGGTCGCCGGAGCCGTCCGCATCAGGAGTGCTGGGGGTATCGGCCTTCTGGCCGCAGGCTGCCATGGTGAAGACCATAGCGGCTGCCATAAACATGGCTGCAAACTTCTTTTTCATCTTGTTTTCTCCTTTTCAATAAAAATTGTTTTTTCATTATTTATACAAAAAAGCGATCCCGCCTGCTTGGCGTGACCGCTTTGCTGTATCGAACTGCTTCAATACTTACGCTTGCGATTTCATGCCAAGTGCCGCGTGAGAAAGAATCAGGCCCAGAATGGACAGGACCAATACGCGCAGGCCGAAAATGGGCAGGCAAATCAAAATGGACGCTGCGAAAACAGCGTCCATCACCTTGCTATTCATCCCATTGTTGGTGTTGGCGGCAGCGCAGGAGGAAACGGCCTCTGCACGGTTGGCAGCGGCGGCACAAGAACCGTTATTCACTTTTGTATCAGCAAAACGGAACATTGTATTAGAACTCCTCATGTATCTGTCATATTTGATGGTGTTATTGTAGCGCGTAAATATCCATTCGTCAAGACGGCAAGATTGATAAATTATGCAGCGCGCCGAAAAGAGCTGTTGTCATATTGCACAATTCCCATCCCAAAAGCTCGACACATGGCACAAAGTCCCTCGCGCGAAGCCGCGCGAAATACGGCTTGCAAATGTCTGCAACATTTGATAGAATGCGGATAGCTCAGCTAAAGTCCGCGCTGCGGCAGCGGACTCCTATTATAAGAAAGGAAGATCACCATGATTTACACGACCGAAGTTCAGCATATGTGCCCGGTCGCCAAGGGCGCATATCACGGTCCCGCTCCCATTCCCGAAGAGGGCAAGTGGGTGCAGGCCAAGCAGCTCTCCGACATTTCCGGCTTTACCCACGGCATCGGCTGGTGCGCTCCCCAGCAGGGCGCGTGCAAGCTGACGCTCAACGTCAAGGAGGGCGTCATTCAGGAGGCGCTGGTCGAGACCATCGGCTGCTCCGGCATGACCCACTCCGCCGCGATGGCGTCCGAGATCCTCATCGGCAAGACCATTCTTGAAGCGCTCAACACCGACCTCGTGTGCGATGCCATCAACACCGCCATGCGCGAGCTGTTCCTCCAGATCGTCTACGGCCGCACCCAATCCGCCTTCTCCGAGGACGGCCTCGCCGTCGGCGCGTCCCTCGAGGACCTCGGCAAGGGTCTGCGCAGCCAGATCGGCACGATGTTCGGCACCGTCGCCAAGGGCCCGCGCTACCTCGAAATGGCCGAGGGCTACTGCACCAGAATGGCGCTCAACGCGCAGGACGAGATCATCGGCTATGAGTTCGTCAACCTCGGCAAGATGATGGACTTCATCAAGAAGGGCGACGACGCCAACACCGCGCTCGAAAAGGCCAAGGGCCATTACGGTCAGTGGGACAGCGCGGCGAAGTACATCGACCCGCGTCAGGAATAAGGAAGGGAGGACGAAACAATGGCTCTGTTTGAAAATTACGAGAGAAGAATCGACAAGATCAACGGCGTCCTCGCGCAGTATGGCATCTCCTCCGTGGAGGAGTGCCGCGAGCTCTGCCAGTCCAAGGGCTTTGATCCCTACGAGATCGTCAAGGGCATCCAGCCCATCTGCTTTGAAAACGCCTGCTGGGCGTACACCGTGGGCGCGGCCATCGCGCTCAAGGCGGGCGTGAAGTCTGCCGCCGAGGCCGCCAAGATGATCGGCGTCGGCCTCCAGTCCTTCTGCATCGACGGCTCCGTCGCCGAGGACCGCAAGGTCGGTCTCGGTCACGGCAATCTCGGCGCGATGCTGCTCTCCGACGAGTCGAAGTGCTTTGCCTTCCTCGCCGGTCACGAGTCCTTCGCCGCCGCAGAGGGTGCCATCGGCATCGTCAAGAACGCCAACAAGGCCCGCAAGGAGCCTCTGCGCGTCATCCTCAACGGTCTCGGCAAGGACGCTGCTCAGATCATCAGCCGCATCAACGGCTTCACCTACGTTCAGACCCAGTTCGACTACTTCACCGGCAAGCTGAACGTCGTGCGTGAGATCCGTTACAGTGAGGGTGAGCGCGCGAACGTGCGCTGCTACGGCGCGGACGACGTGCGCGAGGGCGTGGCCATCATGCACGCCGAGGGCGTGGACGTTTCCATCACCGGCAACTCCACCAACCCGACCCGCTTCCAGCATCCCGTCGCCGGCACCTATAAGAAAGAGTGCATCGAGCAGGGCAAGAAGTACTTCTCCGTCGCCTCCGGCGGCGGCACGGGCCGCACCCTGCACCCCGACAACATGGCCGCCGGTCCCGCTTCCTACGGCATGACCGACACCATGGGCCGTATGCATTCCGACGCTCAGTTCGCCGGCTCCTCCTCCGTGCCCGCGCACGTGGAGATGATGGGCTTCCTCGGCATGGGCAACAACCCGATGGTCGGCGCGACTGTCGCGGTGGCCGTCGCCGTGGCGGAAAGCCTGAAGTAAAAATTTATAAAATGTAGAAGAACCTCCCTTTGTTTTTTGCAAAGGGAGGTTCCCTCATTCCGTGTCCCGCTCCTGTTTCTTAGGGGGATAGGGGTTTTTTTCATTCGTTCGTTCTAAAATATAATCTATACTGGTATGATAGAAATCAGCCAGTTTCACCAGCACATCGGTCGGAATATCCCTCTTGCCCATTTCGTAGTGCGAGTAGCAGACCTGCGAGCATTTCAGATACTCGGCAAGGTCTTTCTGATAAAGGTCGCTATCCTCCCGCAAATCGCGAATACGCCTATACATGTCCTATTCTCCTTTGAGTTGATTACAGAGAAAGTATAGACAAAACAATTTGTTATATTGATATATAAAACAAATTGTTCTATAGTTGTAGTGCCGTCTTACGGCAACAACAACATTTTTAGGAGGAATAAACCATGAAGTATCAGACAAACGGAGTAGCATGCATTTTCAAAGCCTATGCAATCATAAACCTTTGCGCGTCCGTCGTCATCGCTCTCGCATACGATTTTTATGGGCTCAATATCCTTTTCCTCGCATCCGCGCTCGTGGCAAGCATCGGTATCTACGCCATCGGCGAGGTAATCCAACTTCTTGATAACATCAAACAAAATACCGCCAAGGAGCTGGAGGACGGCACGATTGTCACCGCGGCTGATTCCATCGAAGAGAAAGCTCCCGAGCATAAGGGTGTTCCCTGCCCCAACTGCGGGGCGGATATTCTCGTCCCAGGACAAAAGGTCTGCTTCGACTGCGGGCAGGTTCTGAAATGGTGAGCAAATCGAAAGCTCCCCCCTCGCAGCAAAAGAGAGAGCCTTGTCGGCTCTCTCTTTTCGTTTCGCTATGTAGGCTTTATTTCTTGCTCAGCTGCTCGTCGATGCTCTTGGCGCCGAGCTTGCCCGCACCCATGGCGAGGATAACGGTGGCCGCGCCGGTCACGGCGTCGCCGCCGGCGTAGACGCTCGCGTGAGAGGTCAGGCCCTCCTCGTTCACCACGATGCCGCCCTTGCGGTTGACCTCAAGGCCGGGCGTGGTATTCTTGATGAGCGGGTTCGGCGTGGTGCCGAGGGACATGATGACGCAGTCCACCGGCAGGTCGAAGTCGCTGCCGACCTTCTCGATCGGGCGGCGGCGGCCGGAGGCGTCCGGCTCGCCCAGCTCCATCTCCACGCAGGTCATGGAGGCGACGTAGCCGTTCTCGTTGCCGTTGATCTTGACGGGATTGGTGAGGGTCTTGAAGATGATGCCCTCCTCCTCGGCGTGCTCGACCTCCTCGTGACGGGCGGGCAGCTCCTCCATGCCGCGGCGGTAGACAATGTAGACGTCCGCGCCGAGACGCTTGGAGCAGCGGGCGGCGTCCATGGCGACGTTGCCGCCGCCGACGACGGCGACCTTCTTGCCGGCAAGCGGCATGATGGGCGTGTCGGAGCCGTCCTTATAGGCCTTCATCAGGTTGATGCGGGTCAGGAACTCGTTGGCGGAGTACACGCCGCAGAGATTCTCGCCGGGGATGTGCATGAACATCGGCAGGCCCGCGCCGGAGCCGATGAACACGGCCTCGAAGCCGTACTGGCTCATCAGCTCGTCGATGGACACGACGCGGCCGATGACCATGTTCGTCTCGACCTTGACGCCGAGTGCCTTGAGGCCGTCGACCTCCTTCTGCACGATAGCCTTGGGCAGACGGAACTCGGGGATGCCGTAGACCAGCACGCCGCCGGCGAGGTGAAGCGCCTCGAACACGGTGACGTCATAGCCCTTCTTGGCGAGGTCGCCCGCGCAGGTCAGGCCGCTGGGACCCGAGCCGATAACGGCGACCTTGTGGCCGTTGGAAACGGGCTTGGCGGGGGCCTCCTGCACGTTGGCGTTGTGCCAGTCGGCGACAAAACGTTCGAGGCGGCCAATGCCGACCGGCTCACCCTTGATGCCGCGGATGCACTTGCTCTCGCACTGCGTCTCCTGCGGGCAGACACGGCCGCAGACGGCGGGCAGAGAGGAGGTCTCGTGGATGACCTGATAGGCGCCCTCGTAGTCCTTCTCGGTAATCTTCTTGATGAACTCGGGGATCTTCACCTGCACGGGGCAGCCGGAGACACAGGGATGATTCTTGCAGTTGAGGCAGCGGGCGGCTTCGTCGAGCGCCTGCTCCTCGGTGTAGCCGAGGGCGACCTCCAGGAAGTTTTTGTTGCGGACGTTGGGGTCCTGAGAGGGCATCTCGTTCTTTTTCAGACTCATATTCGGCATCTTACTGGACCTCCTTCTTGAACAGGTTGCAGACTTCTTCGTGCTTATGACGCTCCCAATCGAAGTACATCTTGCCGCGCTTGAGGCTCTCGTCCCAATCGACCTTGTGTCCGTCGAAGTCGGGGCCGTCCACGCAGGCAAACTTGGTCTCGCCGCCGACGGTGAGGCGGCAGCCGCCGCACATGCCGGTGCCGTCGACCATGATGGGGCTCATGGAAACGGTGGTGGGGATGCCGTAGGGCTCGGTCGTCTTGGAGACGAACTTCATCATGATGGCGGGGCCGATGGCGAAGATCTCGTCGTACTGGTTGCCCTCCTCGATGAGCTGCTTGAGCGCATCGGTAACAAGGCCCTTCTCGCCGTAGGAGCCGTCGTCGGTGACGAGCTTCATCACGTCGGAGGCGGACTTAAACTTATCCTCCAAAATCACAACGTCCTTGTTCTTGAAGCCGACGACCGCGTGGACCTCCGCGCCGCAGTCGTGGAACTTCTTGAGCACGGGGTAGGCGATGGCGCAGCCGACGCCGCCGCCGACCACGCAGACCTTCTTCTTGCCCTCGGTCTCGGTCGGACGGCCGAGCGGACCGACGAAGTCCTGAATGAACTCGCCCTGCTGCTTGTGGCTGAGCTTCTCGGTGGTCGCGCCGACGGTCTGCACGATGATGGTAACGGTGCCCTTCTCGCGGTCGTAGTCATGGATCGTGATGGGGATGCGTTCGCCGTTTTCATCGACGCGCAGGATGATGAACTGGCCGGGCTCGGCCTTCTTTGCCACCATCGGCGCCTCGATCTCATACAGGATGACGGTCGGCTTGAGCGCTTCTTTTCTGACGATGCGATACATAGCGTAACCTCTTTTCTCCAAATTAGCGTTATGGATATGAAATGGTGGGTTGATTATATCATGAAGGATTCCTTGCGTCAATCGGATAGTTCAATATTTTCGATGCAAGTTATCCTGCATTTTTATGGTAGAATGGTGACACGACGGTTTTCCGTCTGCACGACGCCCTCCTCCTTGAGCTTCTTGAGCTCGCGCATCATGGCGCTGCGGTCGGCGCTGATGTACTCTGCCAGCGCGCTGAGGGAAAACGGCAGCGTGACGGTCTCCGACTTTTCCCGCCGCGCAAGCTGCTCGAAGTAGCACAGCAGCTTTTCGCGGATGGAGCGGCGCGAGAGCACCTCCACCCGCTCGCTCAGGCGCAGCGTCTTGGTCGAGAGCAGGCGGAACAGGTTCTGCACCAGAATGCTGTGGTGCAGGCAGGCGTTTTCGCAGCGCTTGGTGATCTGGTCATAGTCGAGATAGAGCACGCGGCAGTCCCGCCGGCACTCCAAAAAAATCGAGTCGCCGCCCGCGCCGGAGAACGCCAGCACCTCGCCGAACACACCGCCCTCCTCCAGCGTTTCGAGGATGGTGCGGTTGCCGTCGGCATCCAGCCGGACCAGATCCGCGCTGCCGGAGAGCAGCACGCCCACGGCATTCTGTTCCCCGTCGAACTCGCTGATGAGCGCGCCGGCCTCATAGCCCGCCTCACGCGCGCCGAAGCATTGGAACATCCGCGCGCACTCCTCGTTCGTAATGCCCTCAAAGAGCTGTGAGCGCACCGTCTGCATCGTATCTCTCCCCGCCTTCCCGTCGTGCCGTTTGTACGGTCTCTTTAACTTTTTTATTGTAACCTGTCGCGCGCAAAAAGTAAATCACTATTTTTCTATGCCTGCTATAAAAGGAAAAGCGCCCTCACTCGGGCGCTTTTTCCGGATGCTTTTCGTAATATTTCCGCGCGTAGTCGTAAAAGACCTGCGCAATGGGCGAGAGAATGCTGTTTTTGTGCTTGACGATGTAGAGCCTGCGCCGGAGCTCCTCTTCCTCGAAGGGGAAGGCGAGCACTTTTTCAAACTGCACATAATCGCGCGCGGCGGAGAGGGAGATCAATCCGATGCCAAGCCCCTCGCCCACCATCTGCTTCACGCTCTCGCTCGAGCGGACCTCGATGGCCGTGCGCAGCTGCGCGATGTCAACGCCCATGCGCTCTAAAATTTCCCTGCCGGCCTGATAGGTGCCGCTGGATTTCTCGCGGCTGATGAAGGTCTCGCTCAGCAAAAGCTCCTTCGGGAGATGTCTGCCGGCATAGGCGCGGAATTTTTCCGTGTTCGGGGTGATGACCGCCATGCAGTCGCCGGCAAACTCCTGCGAGATGCACTTGTGGTTCTCCACCCGCGTGCCGCTGAAGCCGATCTCCACGGCGCGCGTCGCGACCATCTCGATGACCTTGGGGCTGTCCTCCATCTGGATGTTGAAGGCAATGTCGGGATATTTCTCGTGGAAATTCTGCAAAAGGTGCGGCAGATAATACTGGCTCGGCACCGTGGAGGCCGCGAGCGTGATGGTGCCGCGCATCTCCTGCGAAAAGCTCTTGAGCGCCGCGGCGGCGTTCTCGCGCACCTGCAGGATCTCCTTGGCGTAGCGGTAGAGGAGCTTGCCCGCGTCGGAGGGGTAGGTCTCCTTCGTCGTGCGCACGACGAGCTTGATGCCGAGCTTACGCTCGAGCGCGGAGATGTGGGAGGAAATGGTCGGCTGCGTCAGGTGCAGCAGCTCGGCCGCGCGGGAAAAGCTGCAGTTTTCGACCACATAGACGAACGCCTCCAGCTCCTTGATATCCATATCAATGTCCATTCCCCGGCCCCCCTTCGCGCCTCCGTCAACAAAATTACAGCTTATAGTATATCCGTTTCCCGCCTGTTTGTCCAGTTCTTTTTCCCGCAAATTTGACCTTGCGCGCACGCGCCGATGTGGTATACTGAGAGAAAGAGATCAACCGCTCAGGGAGGCCGCCATGGACAAGACCTTTGTCCCCATCCGCACGGACGTCGTGCTGCAGAACGAGACCGCGCAGCTCTATCGCAGCTATCAGGATTTTCTGCAATTTGAACATCTCTACAGCTCTGCCGTGCGCGAGATCCAGACGCGGCTGGAGGTGCTGAACGAGGAGTTCAGCGTCCGCTACGACCACAACCCCATCCACCACGTCGAAAGCCGCCTGAAGTCCACCGGCAGCATCATCGAGAAGCTGCGGCGCAAGGGGTTGGAGATCTCGATGGAGTCCGCCAAGAAAAACATCAACGACATTGCCGGCATCCGCGTGGTATGCTGCTATATCGACGACGTTTACCGTGTGGAGGAGATGCTCCTGCGCCAGAGCGACATGGAGCTCGTCAAGCGGCAGGACTACATCGAAACGCCGAACTACAACGGCTATCGCTCGCTCCACCTCGACCTGCGCGTGCCCATCTATCTCTCCGACCGCACGGAGTCCGTACTCGTGGAGGTACAGCTTCGCACGGTGGCGATGGATTTCTGGGCCAGCCTTGAGCACGATATCCGCTACAAAAAGGACAAGGCCGCCCTCCCCGCCGGCATCAACGAGCAGATGTTCGCCTGCGCCGACGAGATCGCCGACATTGACCGCAAGATGCAGGATATGTACCATCGCATCCAGGCTGCGGAGTGAGCGGCACGGCTTCTGCAAAAGGATAAAAAGGAACGGCTTCGCGCTGCGAAGCCGTTCCTTTTATGTTTCTTCCTTTTCCATCCACGCAAGCTCTTTCGAGCCTGTGGGATTCACTTTGCGTCTTTTTCTTTCTCCAGCGCCTTTTCCAGCGCGATGGAGAGCTGGTCGGGGCAGGAGGTCGGCTTGAAGCCGCAGCGGATGCCGCGCATCCGCTCAATGGCGTCCGTAGCCTTCATGCCGCGCACAAGGCTCGAAATGCCCTGCAGGTTGCCGTTGCAGCCGCCGAGCACGCGCACATCCTTGATGACGCCGTCCTCCAGATCAACTTCCATCTGCTTCGAGCAGGTGCCCTTGGGATAATAGGTATAGGTCGTCATAGGATCTCCTTACTTGGTCTTGATGATGGCCGCGAACAGCGACGCGGGCTTGTCCGTGCGGTTGGCAATGCCGTGGCTCTCGCCGTCATAGCAGATGGCGAAGTCGCCTGGGTGCATTTTGCGCTCGGTGCCGTTGTCGTTGAGCGTGACCTCGCCCTCATGGAAGAAGAACACCTCGTACTCGCCGGTGTGGGTGTGCGTGCCCAGCGAGCAGCCCGGCTCGAGCTTGATCTCGGCGAACATCTTCGCGTTCTCCGGCATGTTCTCCAGCACATAGTCGCGCTTGTCGAGCGTACCGTCGCCGCCGCGGGCGTTGGGCGTCAGGGTCTGCTTTCGGTCCTCTGCACGAATGATCATAAATCATCTCTCCTTTGCCATTTGGCTTTTGTCGGGACAAGCATACCACAAAGCGCGGCGCGGTGCAAGTCCCCCCCCCGCGCGGCACGGCAAAAAATCCCGCGCCGCCTTGACGCGGACGCCGCGCCGGTGCTATCATAGGCTCACCGAATCTTAATTCAGGAGGCTTTTCCGATGAAAACTGTCATTGCCACCACTGCGGCGCCCGGCGCCATCGGTCCCTATTCGCAGGCCATTGAGGCCAACGGCTTCGTGTTCGTCTCCGGCCAGATCCCGCTCGATCCCGCGACCGGCGCGTTCGTCCCCGGCGGCGTGGAGGAGCAGGCCGAGCAGTCGCTCCGAAACCTCAAGGCCGTTCTCGCCGGCGCGGGCTGCACGCTCGGCGACGTGGTCAAGACCACCGTTTTTCTCACCGACATGGGCGCGTTCGCCGCGGTGAACGCCGTGTACGCGAAGCACTTCACAACCGATTGCCCCGCACGCAGCGCGGTGCAGGTCGGCGCGCTGCCCAAGGGCGCGCTGGTCGAGATCGAAGCCATCGCCGTCAAGAAATAACATGGCGCAGCCGACACGCTGCGGCTGGGCCGGCCCGGAGCCGATCTACCTCGATTACCACGACCACGAGTGGGGCCGCCCCACACACGACGATCGCGCGCTCTTTGAGCTGCTGTCCCTCGAGGGGATGCAGGCGGGGCTTTCGTGGATCACCATTCTCAAAAAGCGCGAGGCTTTCCGCGCGGCCTTCGCGGACTTCGAGCCTGCTGCGGTCGCCCGCTTCGATGAAGCAAAGGTCGCGGAGCTGATACAGAACGCCGGCATCGTCCGCAACCGCCGCAAGATCGTCTCCGTCATCGAAAACGCCCGGCATTTTTTAGAGGTGCAGCGGGAGTTCGGCAGCTTCGACCGCTTTCTCTGGGCCTACGTCGACGGCAAGCCCATCGTCAACAGCCCCGAGACGGATGCCGACGTGCCCGCCTCCACCCCGCTCTCCGACCGCATCAGCCGCGACCTGAAAAAGCGCGGCTTCACCTTCGTCGGCACCACCATCGTCTACTCCCTGCTCCAGTCGGCGGGGCTGGTGGACGACCATCTGAAGGGCTGCGGCTGGCACGTCAGCTGCCGTCCGCCGGAATAACGCGAAACAGAGGAGAACTCCGCGAGCTTTCCTCTGTCCGTTTTGAAAGACGCGCGGCGGCGGTTGATTTTCTCCTCTGCGCGGCATACTAATCAAAAATACTTTCAGGAGGTTTCCTATGTGTACCGCAGCAACGTACCAAACCAGAGGCTTTTACATGGGCCGCACGCTCGACTATGAGTTTTCCTACGGCGAGGAGATCGTCATCACTCCGCGCCGCTTCCCCATCGCCCTGCGCCACGGCGGCGTGATGGACACGCATTACGCCATCATCGGCACGGCGCACGTCGCCGACGGCTTCCCGCTTTACTACGACGCGGTGAACGAAAAGGGACTCGGCATGGCGGGGCTCAACTTTGTCGGCAGCGCGCAATACGCCGAGGTCGTCCCCGATCGGGAGAATATCGCGCAGTTTGAGTTCATTCCCCGGCTGCTGGGCCGCTGCGCGACGCTCGCGGAGGCCCGTGAGGCCCTGCGCACAATGAACCTTGTCGGCACGCCGTTCAGCCCGCAGCTCCCTGCCGCGCAGCTCCACTGGCTCCTTGCCGACAAAAGCGGCGCGGTCGTGATCGAGTCCGTCGCGGATGGTCTGAAGGTCTACGACGATCCCGCGGGCGTGCTGACGAACAACCCGCCGTTTCCGCAGCAGATGTTCGCGCTCAACAACTTCATGCACCTCTCGCCGAAGCAGCCGGAAAACCTCTTTTCCGACGCGCTCCCGCTCACGCTCTACAGCCGCGGCATGGGCGCGCTGGGACTGCCCGGCGACCTCTCCTCCGCCTCGCGCTTTGTGCGCGCGGCGTTCACGAGGCTCCATTCCGTCTCCGGCGAGGGCGAAGCCGACAGCGTCGGACAGTTCTTCCACATCCTCGGCGCGGTCGAGCAGCAGAACGGCTGCTGCGAGGTCCGCCCCGGCGAATACGAGCGGACCATCTACACCTCCTGCTGGAACGCCGACCGCGGCATCTATTACTACACGACCTACACCAACCGCCGCATTTCGGCGGTGGAGCTGCGCCGCGAGGACCTCGACGCCGCCGCGCTCATCCGCTATCCGATGCGCACGCGGGAGGACATTTTTTATCAGAACGCCCCCGGCACAGAGTCTTAGCGCCCCCGCCCGCAGCTCCTCCTTCCCCTGCAATTTTGTCACATTTTTGACAATGTGGGACGATTCTGACAAGGGCACCGGACAAATCTGATAAATTGCGTGTAAAACTGCTAAGTTCGGCAAATTTTCTTGCCATCGTTCCGTATAAGTTGTAATATTTTTGCGATCTGATGGGATCGGGAACGTTCCCGATGACCCCCCGGATAAATTTTGAATTGGAGGAAAATTTGCATGAAAAAGCTCATTGCTCTGCTCCTCTGCCTGGTGATGGCGCTCAGCCTGGTCGCCTGCGGCAGCAAGCAGGACGACACCCAGGCCCCCGCTGACGATCAGCAGGGCGCCGAAGAGACCAGCCTCGTCGACGCCGCCAAGGCCGAGGGCAAGCTCGTGGTCTACGGCTCCTGCGAGGAGGAGTACCTCGCCGCCGCCTGTGAGAACTTCGAGAAGATGTACGGCATCAAGGTAGAGTATCAGCGCCTGTCCACCGGCGAGGTCCAGGCCAAGATCGAAGAGGAGAACGGCAACCCCTCCGCCGACGTCTGGTTCGGCGGCACGACCGATCCCTACAACGTCTGCGCGGCCGAGGGTCTGCTCGAGGCCTATCAGGCGGAGAACGCCTCTCACATCTCCAAGCCCCAGTACAAGAACGCTGACGGCTACTGGTACGGCATCTACACCGGCATCCTTGGCTTCATGGTCAACACCGACGAGCTCGAGCGCATGGGTCTTGAGGCTCCTCAGGATTGGCCCGACCTGCTCAAGCCCGAGTACAAGGGCCTGATCTGGCTGTCCAACTACAACACCGCCGGCACCGCCAAGCTGGTCATCAACACCATGATCCAGAAGTACGGCCACGATGAGGGCATCCAGTACCTCGTCGACCTCGATAAGAACATTGAGGTCTACACCAAGTCCGGCTCCGGCCCGAGCAAGAACGTCGGCACCGGCGAGTGCGTCATCGGCATCGGCTTCCTGCATGACGGCATCACCCAGATCATCGACAACGGCTACGATAACATCGAGCTGATCATCCCGTCCTCCGGCACCTCCTGTGAGATCGGCGCTACCGCCATCTTCAAGGGCGCCGCGCACCCCAACGCCGCGAAGCTGTGGATCGAGTACGCGCTCTCTCCCGACTGCGTGAACCTCGCCGCTCAGAACGGCTCCTATCAGTTCCTGGTCATTGACAACGCCACCCAGCCCGAGGCTGCCGCGGAGTTCGGTCTGGACCCCGAGAACGTCATGGACTATGACTTCGACGACGCCACCAAGAACATCAAGACCTACGTTGAGGAGGTCATGAACGCTCTGGCCGCCTCCGGCGCGAACACCGGCGACGAGAACCGCTTCCAGGTGAAGTAATTCTCCCTACATCGTCTATCGCATCGACCCAACGATCCCGACGGGGCGGCGGCATGAGCCGCTGCCCCGCCTGCGTTTTCCTCCAAACCACCAAGAAAGGAGCTCCCTATGGCACGTTCTCAAAGCGCGGCGCTGGACCGGAAAAAGCTGATGGCCGATCCCATCATGGTCACCACCATCGTCGTGCTCATCACCTTTCTGACTCTGTTCATTCTCTATCCGCTGGCGATCCTGCTGGTGGACAGCTTCGTGGGCGACGGCAGCTTCGGCTTCGGCATCTTCGAGCGCATCTTCGCCATGCCCACCTTTACCAAGGCCATCACCAACACGCTCAAGGTCGGCTTCCTCGTCGGCATCCTCTCGGCGCTGCTCGGCCTGCTCTTTGCCTATGTTGAGGTCTACGTCCGCGTCGGTAAATTCGTTGGCGGCCTTTTCAAGGTCGTCTCGATGCTGCCGGTCGTCTCCCCGCCGTTTGTGCTGTCGCTTTCCATGATCATGCTCTTCGGCAAATCGGGCATCATCACCCGCTTCCTGCTCGGCATCTACGACAACAGCGTCTACGGCTTCTGGGGCATCGCCGTCGTGCAGACGCTCACCTTCTTCCCCGTGTGCTACATGATGCTCAAGGGTCTTTTGAAGAACATCGACCCCTCGCTTGAGGAGGCCGCGCGCGACATGGGCGCGAGCCGCTGGAAGGTCTTCACCAGCGTCACGCTGCCGCTGATGCTCCCCGGTCTCGGCAACGCCTTCCTCGTCACCTTCATCGAGTCCATCGCCGACTTCGCCAACCCCATGCTCATCGGCGGCTCGTACGATACCCTCGCCACCACCATTTATCTGCAGATCACCGGCTCCTACGATAAGCCGGGCGCGGCGGCGATGGCGGTCGTGCTGCTGTGCATCACGCTGGCGATGTTCGCGGTGCAGAAGTATTACCTCGAGCGCAAGACCGCCGCGACCCTGACCGGCAAGGCCTCCCGCGGCCGTATGCTCATCGAGGATAAGAGCGTCAAGATCCCGCTGACCATTCTCTGCGGTCTTGCCGCCACCTTCGTCATCCTCATGTACCTGTGCGTGCCCATCGGCGCGTTCTTCCCCACCTGGGGCTACAAGTTCTTCCCGCTCACCGGCAAATGGTTCAAGCTCATCTTTACGCGCTACCACGGTCTGCAGGCGTTCTGGGATTCCTTCCGCCTGAGCCTCATCTCCGCGCCCATCACGGCGCTGCTGAGCATGATCATCTCCTACCTCGTCGTCAAGCGGAGCTTTAAGTCCAAGGGCTTCATCGAGGCGGTGTCCATGCTCGCCATGGCCGTGCCCGGCACGGTGCTCGGCGTCGGCTACATCCGCGGCTTCTCCGCGGGCGTGTTCCGCACCGGCTTCCTGCAGGGGCTTTACGGCACGGGATTGATCCTCATCATCGTCTTTGTCGTGCGTTCGCTGCCGACCGGCACGCGCAGCGGCATCTCCGCCCTGCGTCAGATCGACAAGTCCATCGAGGAATCCGCCTACGACATGGGCGCAGACAGCTTCAAGGTCTTTATGACCGTCACGCTGCCGCTCATCAAGGACTCCTTCCTCTCCGGCCTTGTGACCGCGTTCGTGCGCTCCATCACCGCAATTTCCGCCATCATCCTGCTCGTGACGCCGCAGTTCCTGCTCATCACGGTGCAGATCAACGAGTTTGCCGAAAAGGGCTCCTACAGCCTCGCCTGCGCGTTCGCGACGATCCTCATCGTCATCACCTACGGCGCGGTGCTGCTGATGAATCTCTTTATGAACCATTTCGGCACCAGCAAAAAAATGAAGGAGGACTAAGCCATGGATAAGATCAAGAAGGGCGTTCGCCTCGACCATATCTCCAAAATCTATCAGGACCCCAAGACCGGCAAGGACTTCTATGCCGTTAAGGACACCTCGCTAACCATCGAGCCGGGTTCCTTCGTCACGCTGCTCGGCCCCTCCGGCTGCGGCAAGACCACCACGCTGCGCATGATCGCGGGCTTTGAAAGCCCCGACGAGGGCGAGATCTACCTCGGCGACGAGCCGATCAACGCCCTCACGCCCAACAAGCGCGACACCGCGATGGTGTTCCAGTCCTACGCCCTGCTGCCGCACTACAATGTGTTCGACAACGTGGCCTACGGCCTGAAGCTGCGCAAGGTGCCGAAGGACGAGATCCACGAGCGCGTCATGCACATCCTCGACCTCGTCGAGCTGACGGGCATGGAGGGCCGCATGACCAACCAGCTCTCCGGCGGTCAGCAGCAGCGCGTGGCGCTTGCCCGCGCACTGGTCATCGAGCCGAGCGTGCTGCTCTTCGACGAGCCGCTCTCGAACCTCGACGCCAAGCTGCGCGTTTCCATGCGCACCGAGATCCGCCGCATCCAGCAGGAGGTCGGCATCACCGCCATCTACGTCACGCACGACCAGAGCGAGGCCATGGCGCTCTCGGACCAGATCATCATCATGAACAAGGGCGTCGTCGCTCAGATCGGCACGCCGCAGGAGATCTACTATCACCCCGTGAGCGAGTTCGTCGCCGACTTCATCGGCGAGGCGAACTTCCTGCGCGGCAAAATGACCGGCACGGAGAACGGTCTGGCTGTGCTGGACGTCGAGGGCGAGCGTCTGGCCGTCGCCCCGCGCGAGGGGATGCGCGTCGGCGAGGAGTACACCGTCGTGCTGCGTCCCGAGTCCGCGGCGCTCTCCGACGAGGGCGGGCTGCCCTGCACCGTTGAGCTTTCCTGCTTCATGGGCTCGTACCAGAACTATCACGTCCGCGTGGGCAACACGCTCGTCAAGCTCGCCGAGAACGATCCGCGCAACAAGCGCATCTACCGCGTGGGCGAGCAGTGCCATCTGACCTTCGCGCCCGACACCGTCCACGTTCTGTAAAACCTATCTGACTGCAAAAAAGGAGTCCGCTGTCCTCGGCAGCGGACTCCTTTTTTCATTCTGCGGTCAGGTCGCGCAGCGCTTTCCTATTCCCCGAGCCTTGCGCTCATGTCCCGCCGCGCGGCGGCGCAGAGGGCCGCGGTCTCCTCCATCGTCCGCGCGTGCGCGGAGTAGTAGAGCTTGAGCTTTGGTTCCGTACCGCTCGGGCGGACGATGACCTTAACGTGCGCCGTGCGCAGCTCCAGCACGTCGCTTGCCGGCAGACCGTCCAGACCGCCGAGGTAGTCGCGCACCCGCGTGACGCGCTCGCCCGCGAGCGTGTGCGGCGGAGCCGCGCGCAGGGCCGTCAGAATGGTGCTCATGCGCTCCATGCCATCCTCGCCGGGCAGAACGACGCTTTGCAGCTCATTGCGGTAATACCCGAATTTTTCGTACAGCGCGTCCATCGTCTGCGCGAGCGTCATGCCCTGCGCGCGGTACCATGCAGCCATTTCGCAGCAGAGCAGCGCGGCGTTCACCGCGTCCTTGTCGCGGACGTGCGGGCCGGAGAGATAGCCATAGCTCTCCTCAAAGCCGAAGAGATAGCGCTCCGTCTCCCCCGCCTTTTCCAGCTCGCCGATCTGCTCGCCGATGAATTTGAAGCCCGTGAGCGTGCGGCGCAGCTCAACGCCGTAATGCGCGGCGACCGCGTCCGCCATGTCGGTGGAAACGATGGTCGTCACCGCCACAGGACGCGCGGGCATCGTGCCGTTTTCGCTCCGCCGGCAGCAGAGGTAATCGAGCAGCAGCACGCCCATCTCGTTGCCCGTGAGCAGGCGGTAGTCCCCGCCGTCGGGCACCGCCGCGCCCATGCGGTCGCAGTCGGGGTCGGTGCCGAGCAGCAGATCGGCGCGCGTCTTGCGCGCGAGCGCGAGGCCGCGCTCCAGCGCCGCGTGCTCCTCGGGATTCGGGTAGGGACAGGTCGGAAAGCTCCCGTCGGGCCACGCCTGCTCGGGCACGAGCGTCACGTCCGTCACGCCGATGCGGCGCAGGATCTTTGTCACGCACTCGCGCCCCGTGCCGTTGAGCGGCGTATAGACCACGCGCAGCGCGGATCTGTCGCCATCCCAGACGCTCCGGCGCTCCACCGCGTCGAGGAAGGCCTCCAGGCAGTCCTCGCCGATCATGTGGACGATTCCGTCCGCCAGCGCGTCGGCAAAGCCGCACAGACGCACGCCGTCAAAATGATCCGCGGCCCCGATGTGCTTCGATACGGCATCCGCCGCCTCAAGCGTGATCTGGCAGCCGTCGGGACCGTAGACCTTGTAGCCGTTGTAGGCGGCGGGGTTGTGGCTCGCCGTAACGCACACGCCCGCCCCGCATCCGTAATAGCGCACTGCCCAGCTCAGCGCGGGCGTCGGCTCCAGGCGCGGATAGAGATAGGCGGTCACGCCGTTGGCGGCAAGCACACGCGCGGTCTCGCGCGCGAAGCGCGCCGAGCCGATGCGGCTGTCGTAGGCAATGGCGCAGCGCAGCGGCAGTCCCGCCGCCTTGAGGTAAGCGGCAAGTCCCTGCGTCGCGCGGCGGACAACGTAAACATTCATGCGGTTCGTGCCCGCGCCGAGCACGCCGCGCAGTCCGCCGGTGCCGAAGGCAAGGTCACGGTAAAAGCGGTCCTCGATCTGCGCGGCGTCGCGCACCTCGTCGAGCGCGGAAAGCTCCGCGCGCAGCGCGTCGTCCTCCACGCGCGCGAGCCAGCGGCGGTAAGTGTTCAGAGCGGTCATCGTCTTCCTCCAGCAGAAAATTTTACTTTATTATTAAAGCACGCTTTGCCCGCTTCGTCCAGAAGAATGGATTGCAAAGTGCGCTTTTTCCTGTTAAAATGGTAAAGAAATTCGTCGGATCAGGAGGGATGCCCGTTATGCGCCGCTGCTGTCTGCTGCTCGTCTGCCTGCTTCTGCTCACCGGCTGCGGCCGCGCGGACACGCAGGACGTCTCCTCCTTCGCGCCCGCTGAGGGGAATCGTCTGGTCATTTTCACCTCGCACAAGGAAACGATCTACGAGCCCATCCTCAAGGAATTTGAGCAGCGCACCGGCATCTGGGTCGAGCTGGAGACCGGCGGCACCGTGACGCTCCTTGAGCGCATTGCCGCGGGGGAAAGCGGCGCCGACCTGATGTTCGGCGGCGGCGCGGACAGTCTGAGCGCGTACAGCGCGTGCTTCGCGCCCTATGTGAGCGAATACGCCGGCGACGTTGCGCCGGAATACGATCTCGGCGGCGGTATATGGACGCCCTTTTCCGCTCTGCCGGTCGTGCTGATCTACAACACCAAGCTCGTGCGGCAGAATCCGCCCGAGCGCTGGGCCGACCTGCTCGACGCGGGCTGGCGCGGGCGCATCGCCTTTGCCGGCCCGACCGTTTCCGGCTCGAGCTGCACCGCGCTCGGCACCCTTCTGCAGGCCGTCGGCGGCAACACCGACAACACCCTCGCCGCGTTCTTCCGCAATCTTGACGGACGCATCATCGCCGACAGCGGCGGCGTGGTCCCCGCCGTGGCAGACGGCAGCTGCTACGTCGGCGTGACGCTGGAGGAAAACGCCCGTAAGGCCATCGCCGATGGGCTCGACGTCGCCATTGTCTACCCCGCCGAGGGCACGAGCGTCCTGCCGGACGGCGCGGCCATCGTCCGCGGCTGCGCGCACGAGGAAAACGCGCGGAAATTCATCGACTTTCTGCTCTCGCCCGATGTTCAGCAGCTGCTGGGCACGGAGCTCAGCCGCCGCAGCGTGCGCGCGGATACCGCCTCCGACGCGCTGCCCGAACTGACCGTCCTCCCCTACGATCTGCGCCGCGCGGATGAGCGGCGGCAGGAGCTTTTCGACGCCTGGCAGGCGCTGTGCGGGGAGGTGGAAGCATGAGAGCATGGCTTGAGCGGTCCTTCCGAAACCGCATTTTTCTCACCGTCCTGCTCGTCGCGCTCGTGCCGCTGCTGCTGTGCGACGTGCTGATGACGCAGGTGATGATCTTCCGCAGCGAGCACACCCTGCGTACCGACGCGCAGGAGGAGATGGCGCTGCTCACCACGCAGCTCGACGCGCTGCTTACCGACTGCGGCGACGTCACGCGCGCCCTGGCCGGCAGCACCGTGACGCGCAGCGCCCTGCGCCGCGGCGGCAGCGACTCGCGCACGCTCTATCAGCTTTTGAACCGCAGCACGGTCGCGCTGCGCGAATACGCCGACTTTGAGGTCTATGGCGAGGACGGCGACTGCCTCTATACCACGGCGAACGTATGGCCCGCCGCGCAAAGCACCGGCTGGGGCATACTCAGCGCGGCCCGCGCGGCGGACGGCGTTGTGCTGCGCGCCGGAAACGGCGGGCTTGCCGGAGCCTGTCCCGTGACCGCGCGCGGCGGTGTGGTGCTCGGCTATGCCGTGTTCCGCATGGACGACGCCAGCTTCGACGCCTTCTTCGCGCCCCTGCTGCGCGGCGCGGACGATCTGCTGCTCGTCGATGCGACGTGGCGGCTGCTCTACGCCTCCCAACCCCTGCGCGCCGACGATACCCTTGCCCTGCTGCGCGCGCAGCTGCTCTCCGGCAAGTCTCTCTCCGACGGAGACGGCGAGCGCAGCTACTACGTCGGCGCCTGCGCGGAAAGCGGCTTTTCGCTCATTCTGCAGCAGCCGCAGACCTATACCGCGCAGGTCGTCCGGTCGATCTACCTCGTCGCCGCGCTGATGGGCGCGCTGTGTCTGGTGCTCTGTCTCGTGTGCGCCTGGTGGCTCAGCCGCCGTCTCTTTGAGCCGGTCGACGAGCTCGACGGTGCGATGCGCCGCGTCGAGGGCGGCGATTACGATGTGCGCATCGAAAGCACGCGGCAGGATGAAATGGGCCGCCTCGCGGCGAGCTTCGACCGCATGACGGCGGAGTACCGCCAGAACCTTGAGCGCAGCGTGCAGCGCGAGCGCGAGCTGAACGAAACGCGCCTGCGGATGCTCCAGTCCCAGCTCAACCCGCACTTTCTCTACAACACGCTCGACTGCATGAAGTGGCTGGGCGTGACCGGCGGCGCGCCGCAGGTGGCGGAGCTGGCCGCCGACCTCGCCGCGCTGCTGCGCGCGGGCATCTCCGGCAGCGAGTACATCACGCTTGAGGAGGAGCTCGAGCTGATCGGGCGCTACCTCGCCATTCAGGAGGTCCGCTTCGGCGACCGCTTCGTCTGTGAGCTTGATGTGGACGAGCGCTTCCAGCACTGCGTGGTGCCCAAGCTCATTTTACAGCCGCTGGTGGAAAACGCCATCATCCACGGCGTGGCCGACAGCGACGAGGGCTTCATCAAGCTCTGGGCGGAGGAGGACGCGGAGGGCTACCTGCTGCTCAAGGTGTCCGACAACGGCAGCGGCATCCCGCCGGAGGTGCTCGAACGGCTCAACAGCCATGAGCTTATTCCCGGCGGCCATCTGGGCCTGAACAACGTGGACCGCATCGTGCGCCTGAGCTACGGTGAGAGCTGCGGTCTGAGCGCATATCCGAACGAGGGCGGCGGCAGCTGCGTGCAGCTGCGGCTCCCGATGCAGAAAGGAGAGGACCATGCTCAAGGTACTGATCGTTGACGACGAGGCCGTGGTGCGCCGCGGCATCGTGCTCGGCATCGACTGGGCCTCGCTCGGCTGCGCCGTGGTCGGCGAAGCCGCCAACGGCGAGGAGGGTCTGGCCGCCGCCGAGCGCTACAGCCCCAACCTCATCATCACCGACGTGCGGATGCCGCACATGGACGGCATCGAGATGATGCGCGTCCTGCGCGAGCGCGGCAGCACCGCTCACGTCATCGTGCTCACCGCCTACAACGACTTTGACTATGCCCGCTCGGCGCTCCGCTTCGGCGCGGCGGACTATCTTCTGAAGCCCTTCCGCGACCAGGAGCTCGTCGCCGCCATCGAGCGCGTGCGCGAGAAGGCCGAAGCCTTCTCCAGCCGCAGCGCGCAGGACGATCTGCTGGCGCTGCCCAAGGGCGACAAGAGCAAATATGTGCTCCAGACGCTCGAATACATCGCCGCGCACTACGCCGACGCGGACATCAACATCACCACCATCGCCCGCTCCATCGGCATCAGCGAGGGCCATCTGAGCCATGTGTTCAAAAAGGAGACGAGCTACACCGCGCTCGGCTACCTCACGCTCTACCGCATCCACATGGCGCGCAGGCTCCTCGCCGACTGCCGCTACAAGGTCTACGAGGTCGCCGGCATGGTCGGCTACCGCGATGTCGCCTACTTCGGCTCGACCTTCAAAAAGCTCACCGGTCTCTCCCCCTCGGAGTATCAAGACCGCTGCCGGTAGAACGCGCAAGCTGCACAAAAAAGTACGGAACATACCGGACAAGCTCGGCGGACTTTCACAGCATTTCGCAGAAATGCCCGCATAATCGCAGACTTGTCCCGTTCCGCACCGGCGCCGCGGAAGGTATAATGCTGTATGTGGTATTTTATGCCGCAACTACAAACGAAGGAGAACAACGATGAAAAGAAAACTCTTAGCGCTCCTGCTTGCCTCCGTCATGGTCCTCAGCCTTGTCGCCTGCGGCCAGAAGGAGACTCCGGACACGCCCGAGACGCCCGACGATCAGGAAGAGGTCAAGGACTACTCCGGCTACACCATCCGCATCTATTCCAACTCCAACTCCACCGAGCGCACCACCTGGCTCATTCAGGAAGCCAAGGACGCCGGCTTCACCATCAGCATTGACGATAACTCCGTCATCTCCGGTGATACCGCCGCCATCCAGGCCGCCAATGAGAACAAGGACGGCGACATCCTCTTCGGCCTCAACGAGACCCGCTGGAGCCAGGTCGTCGACGGCGTTTACGAGAACCTCAAGCTCGTTGACTGGACTCCCACCTGGGCAGGCGAGGTCGGCGAGTACGCCTATCCCGGCGCGGCCTACGGCCTCGTCATCCAGAACGTTCTGATGCTCTACCGCAACGACGAGCTCGGCACCAACGGCGAGAAGCTCCACTTCCAGCACTGGGCCGACCTCGTGAACTGCGGCTACACCTGGTACCGTCAGAACAAGGTCGGCGGCACCACCAACGCCAACATCAACTCCGCGATGCTCTACGCCTTCGTCGATCCCTCCTCCCCCGCCGGCGGCATCTCCACCGAGGGCTGGGAGACGCTGTGGAAGTACTGCGCCGAGGGCAAGTACTCCTCCGACGACACCTATAAGTACGGCTTCGATCCTCTGAACAAGGGCGACGTCGCTGTTTCCACCTTCTACTCCTCTTCTCTCTACGGCAAGATCGACGCCGCAGCTGAGAGCTCCGAGCATCCCCTCAAGGGCGCTATGACTCCCGAGAACTGGGACCTCGTTGAGATCGACGACGGCACCTATTACATCGCCGAGTACATCGGCATCCTCGATAAGGCCGGCCGCACCGAGGAAGAGACCGAGGCTGTCAAGGCGTTCGCCGAGTGGTTCGGCTCCGCCGAGACGCAGGCGGCCTGGGGCGAGGAGTTCGACTCCTATCCCTGCAACACCGCCGCGGCTGACATCCTCTATCCCGACGGCATCCCCGCCATCTACACCCTCAAGAACTTCGCCCTGACCAAGGTCGACGGCACCGACATGACTTATGCCGAGTACGTTGCCGAGCACTCCAGCGAGTGGACCAACATCATGACCAACCTCGGCTTCTACTGGGCCGACGCCTCCGCCGCCGTGGCGGAGCCCGACTGGGCCAACCTCGACTGGGCGACCCTGACCCAGAAGGCCGCGTAAGGCAAGCCCCGCGCACCGCGTCCCGCGGAGAGGCTCAGCGGGATACCGACTGTTGTGTGTTTTCAGGCGAGCCGGGATCTCTCCGGCTCGCCTGATCTCTTTATTCCGAATACAAAAAGAGGAGAATCCATTATGATCCGGCTCAATGACATCGTTGTGAAGTTCGGCGACTTCACCGCCCTGCACAGCATCAACGTCCATGTGAAGGAGGGCGAATTCTTTACCTTCCTCGGCCCCTCCGGCTGCGGCAAGACCACCACGCTCCGCACCATCACGGGCTTCATCGAGCCGGCGGAGGGCTCCGTCGTGGTCAAGGGCCGCGACATCACGCGCGTCCCCATCGAGGACCGCAACATCGGCATCGTGTTCCAGAGCTACGCGCTCTTCCCGACGATGACCGTATACGACAACATCGCCTTCGGCCTCAGGGTCAAGAAGGCAAAGAAGGACGAGATCGACCGCAAGGTACGCGAGATCGCGCGCAAGGTCGACCTTTCCGACGAGCAGCTCAAAAAGGCGGTCTCGCAGCTCTCCGGCGGTCAGCAGCAGCGCGTGGCCATCGCCCGCGCCCTCGTCACCGGCCCCGCCATCATCTGCATGGACGAGCCGCTGAGCAACCTCGACGCCAAGCTGCGCGTGCAGCTGCGCAACGAGCTGAAGAAGATGCAGAAGGACTTCGGCATCACCACCATCTACGTCACCCACGATCAGGAGGAGGCGCTGACGCTCTCCGACCGCATCGCGGTGTTCAACAAGGGCTTCATCGAGCAGATCGGCACGCCCAATGAGGTCTACAACCACTCGCAAACCGAATTTGTCTGTAATTTCATCGGTGACATCAACCGACTGAATGACGATACCGTGTCCGCCCTCCGCGCTGCCGGTGCGGAGGTGGACGCAAGCAAGCACAACTACATCCGTCTCGAGCGCCTGCACGTCAACGTCGCCCCGCGCGGCGGCGAGATCGCGCTCGACGGCACGGTGGAAAGCTGCGAATACTACGGACTCTACATCAAGTATTACATCCACGTCGGCACGCAGAGCCTCAAGGTCATTGAGAAGAACGACGGCGTGAACATCTACGACCCGGGCCAGCGCGTCAAGGTCATCCTGAATCCGAACGACATCATGGCCTACGCGCCCTCCGCGGAGGAGGTGGAGTGATGGGCGGCTCTCTTGCTAAGTCCCGCCTCGACGCGGCGTTTGTGGTGCGCATGATCGGCATAGTGCTCTTTGCCTACTTCTTCTTCGGCTTCATGCTCCTGCCGTGCCTCAATACGCTCACGAGCATCTTCACCACCACGAACGCCGAGGGCGTGCGCGATCCCTTCGCGGTCATCCGTTTCTTCTTCGCGGGCAGCATGGGCCGCTACGTCTGGAACTCCCTCAAGCTCGCCATCTGCCTGGTCGTCACGGTCAATGTGGTGGGCGTGTCCATCGTGCTGCTGACGGAGTATTTCGACATCAAGGGCGCGAACATCCTGCGCCTCGGCTACATGACCACGATGATCTACTCCGGCGTCGCGCTGGTCACGGGCTATCTGTTCCTCTACGCCTCCGACGGCATTCTCACCACCGCGCTCGTCAACGCCTTCCCGAGCTTTGATCCAAACTGGTTCTCGGGCTTCAACGCGGTGCTCTTCACCATGACCTTCGCCTGCACGAGCAACCACGCGCTCTTCCTGCGCAACGCCATCCGCGGCATCGACTACAACACCGTCGAGGCCGCGCGCAACATGGGCGCGAAGCCCTTCAAGGTGCTTTGGAAGGTCGTTTTCCCGACGCTCGTGCCCACCATGTTCTCGCTGACGGTCATGACCTTCATCACGGGTCTGTGCGCCATGTCCGCCCCCACGCTGCTCGGCTACGACTCCATCAACCCCGAGATCGTGCGTCTTGCCGGCTCGTCCACGGCGGACGAAGCCTTCCCACAGGCGCGCGCCGCGCTGCTGTCCATCATTCTGGCGATGTTCACCATCGTGCTGCTCACCGTGCTCTCCGCCTACGAGCGCAAGGGCCACTACCTCTCCGTCTCCAAGACCAAGGCGCGGCTGCAAAAACAGAAGATCACAAATCCCGTCTGGAATACCCTCGCGCACATCTATGCCTATGTCCTCTTCATCATCTACATGATCCCCGTGGTGATGATCGTCATTTTCTCGTTCCAGACCTACGGCGCCATCCGCATGAAGAAGCTCGACCTTTCCAACTGGACGCTCATCAACTTCTTCGGCACGCAGGACTACCAGTACCTCACCTCGCGCGGCACCTACAAGGTGCGCAAGGGCTCCATCTCCGGTCTGTTCGCCAACGAGGCGACCCTCGGCGGCATCAAGATGAGCTTCGTGCTCTCCATCCTCGCCGCGGCGCTCGCGTGCCTGATCGTCGTGATCGCCTGCAACTACATCTTCAAAAACCGCAGCAAGAAGTCCGGCGTGGTGCTGGAATACTGCCTGCTTTTCCCGTGGCTGCTGCCGACCATTCTCATCTGCTATTCCTACCGCACCTACTTCAACGCCGAGAACATCTGGTACGTCGGCAATGTGAACCTCTACTTCGCCGAGCACGTCCGCATCCTGCTCGTGCTGGCCTACACGGTGGTCAAGCTGCCGTTCTCGCTGCGCATGATCAAGGCGGCGTTTTACGCCATCGACGAGGAGCTGGAGGACGCCGCGCGCAACATGGGCGCGAGCGGCCTGACGACCTTCCTCAGGGTCAAGCTGCCCATCATCCTGCCGAGCGTGCTGGCGGTGTTCGCACTGAACTTCAACGCGCTCTTTACCGAGTACGATATGTCCGCCACCTTCGCCAGCTCCTACGGCACAAGCTACGCCATGGTCATTCAGGCCATGTGTGCGGAGGAGGGACTGTACGGCTACAATGTCAATGCCTCGGGCCGCCGCTGCGCTTCGACCGTGTTCATCATGCTGGTGTCCGGCGTGATCCTCTATCTGGTCTACGGCGTGGGCGCGCGCGATCTCGGTGAGCGGCTGGAGGCCAGGGAGCGCCGCCGCAGACGCGTGGCAAAGCTGACGGGACTGTTCAAAAAGGAGCCCGCCGCCGTGGCGGCGGAAGCGGAGGAAGCGGCGGTCGCCGCCGCTGTCCCCGACGAGCCGGGAGAAAAGCTGTAATGAAGATCAATACCATTGTTTTTGATATGGGCGGCGTGCTGCTGGACTTCGGCGCGGAGCTGTTTTCCCGCCGCCTGCACGTCGGCGCGGAGGGCGAAGCGCTCCTCAGGCAGCACCTGCTGTGCACGACCGACTGGGTGCGGCTCGACCGCGGCACCATCACCGAGGAGGAGGTCTATGCCCACGCCTGCACCAGGCTCCCCGCGGAGCTGCACGCCGCGGCGGAGTACATCATCTACCATTGGAACGAGCCGATCGTGCCCATCACGGGCACGGCGGACGTGGTGCGCGAGCTGAAGGCAAGGGGCTATACGCTTTATCTGCTCTCCAACGCCGCCCGCCGCCAGCACACCTACTGGCACGACATTCCGGGCAGCGAGTGCTTTTCCGGCACGCTGATCTCGGCGGACGTTCACCTGCTCAAGCCCGAGGCCGCTATCTATCAGGCGCTGTTCGACAAATTTGACCTCACGGCGGCGAGCTGCCTGTTCGTCGACGATTTCCCGCCGAACATCGAGGCGGCGGAAAACGCCGGTATGCAGGGCATCGTGTTCCATGACGCCGGTCAGCTGCGCGAAGAACTCAAAGCGCGCGGGATCCTCTGATCCCGCGCGTTCGCCTTGAAAGGAGATCGTTTCCATGTCCATTCTCAAGCTCGCCCCCGCCTGTAAGGACTATCTCTGGGGCGGAACAAAGCTCATCACCGATTACGGCAAGCGGTATGACGGTGCGTGTCTCGCGGAAACGTGGGAGCTGAGCGGTCATCCCGACGGTCCGTCCGTGCTCGCGTCCGGTCCCGACGCGGGCAAAACGCTCGCGGACTATCTCGCCGCGCACCCCGGGGCGCTGGGGGAGCACGGGCGGAAATTCGCGGAGCTTCCGGTGCTCATCAAGCTCATCGATGCGGCGAAAGATCTCTCCATTCAGGTCCATCCCGATGACGCCTACGCCCGCGCGCATGAGGGGCAGAACGGCAAAACGGAGATGTGGTACGTCCTCTCCGCCGCGCCGGACGCCTTTCTCTACTGCGGCTTTTCGCGCGATATTTCCCGGGACGAGCTTGCGCGCCGCATCGCGGACAACACGCTTCCCGAGGTTCTGCGCCGCGTGAACGTCAAGGCGGGCGACACGGTGTTCATCCCCGCGGGCACCATTCACGCCATCTGCCGCGGCATCGTGGTGGCGGAGGTGCAGCAGAGCAGCAACGTGACCTACCGCGTGTGCGACTACGGCCGCCTCGGTCCCGACGGAAAGCCCCGCGCCCTGCACATCGCGCAGGCGCTGGATGTGACGCGCCGGACCGCCGGCGTTCCCACGCCGGACTTCGGCGGACACCTTGCCCGCTGTGACTATTTTACCGTCGATCTGCTCGCCGCGCCGCAGGCGGCGACGTGCGGCGCGGAGTCCTTCCTCTCGCTTTTGATCTTCGACGGCGAGGGTGAGGTCCGCTGCGGCGGCGAGGCCGTTAGAGCGAAGAAGGGCGAGAGCCTCTTTCTCCCCGCCGGCAGCGGTGAGGTACGGCTCACGGGCACGCTCCGCGCCCTCGCCACGCGCATCTGAGTGCAGGCAATAAGGAAAGCGGGAGAAGCGCGGCGCGCTTCTCCCACTTTTCCTTACGGCTGCTGTTGCTGCTGGGAATTGGTCTGACTGATCTCGGGCAGAAACTCCACGAAGCGGATGGAATAGAGGTCCGCGCTGATGTAGCTCTGCTCGTCGGGCTGGTAAAGCGCGATGTAGTCGTTGCCGACCTCGTAGAGGATGCCGTGGGTGACGATGGTATTCTGCGTGCCGATCAAAAAGCTCACGATCACGCTGCGGCCCACGTTGCGCGCCATCAGGCTCTTCCACGAGCTGTGGAGGATCTGCTCCGCCACGCTCATGCCGTTCGGAGTGGCAGGCAGCGGGCCAAGACCGGGTGCGATCTGCAGCGCCCCCATCACAGCGTTGGGCGCGGCCGGCGGCGCTCCTCCCTGCACCGCGCTGGGCGCCATGCCCTGCTGCTGGCCGTTCTGCGTCGTGCCGCCCTGCGCGGAGCCGAAGGCGCGGCCCACCATCTGCTGCGGCCTTGTCTGCATGGTGCTGTTGTCGATCATGGTCTGGTATGTGCTCGCGTCTCCCTGCGTCATCACGGCGGGAAGATAGCGGTCGTTGTCCGGCGCGCCGCAGCGCGTGAGCTCGATCATAGCGTCCATTCCTTTCAGAGCCTTGGATTTCGTCTCCTATGTATCGTAGTAGACTTCCGTGGGGTCATAGAAGCAGTGGTCGCCGATGCGCACGCGGAACACCCCGACCTGCGAGGGAAAATTCTGGCGGCAGGTATCTGAAAAGGGATTGAAAAACCACAGCGCGTCCCCGAGTCCTGTCAGACGGTTGCCCGCCATCGCCCAATCCGCGATGGAGTAGTGGACGTCCGTCGGGCGCATATTGTAGATGTTCTGCGGATTGTAGGCCCCCCGCTCCGTCTCGCTCGCACAGACGAACTGCCCCGGCTGCATGATGATCTTTCGGATGCTGCCCTGCCCCACGCGGGCGTATTCGCCGCCCGAGGCGGTCACGCGGTTCATCACGACGCTCGCCACCGCCTTCATGCCGTTCTCTCCCTCGCCGCCCGCCTCGCACTCGATGAGCCGCGCCAGCAGCTCGCGGTCGGAGTAGGCCATCGCCTCGCCTCCTTGCCTGCTGTTTTGTTCATCTCAGCCTATGCGCCGGCGCGCGTCCGCGTGAAAATTTTTTTGAAAATGCGGGAACTTTTTTCCGCGCTTTTCGTCAAAGCCTATTGTGCGAGGACGAAAAAAGCCCCCGGCCGAGAACGACAGCGCCCCACGGAAGCTCCGTGAGGCGCTGTTTTTGTTTTATGGGATCTCTTCCTCGACCGGCGGGTTTTCCGCCGCCGCGTCCTGCGCGGCCATCGCCGCAGAACTCATCGCGCCGAGACCGCCGCGCAGCTTGATCTCCTCCCACTTTTCGCGGGTGATGAGGAGCTGCCGCGGCTTGGAGCCCTCGAACGGCCCCACGATGCCGCGCTGCTCCATCTCGTCGACGATGCGCGCAGCGCGGGAATAGCCGAGCTTCAAGCGCCGCTGGAGCATGGAAACGGACGCCTGTCCGGTCTCCATCACCACGTCGATGGCGGCGGGAAGCAGCTCGTCGCCATCGTCGGCGACCGGCTCGGGAGCCGCGCCGGAGGGTGCGCCCTTGCCGCCCTTTTCCTTCTCGGCGACCGCCTGCTCGATCTTGTCGATCACGCTCTCATCGTACTGCGCGGCGCCGTTCGCCTTGACGAAGCCGACCACGCGGTCGATCTCCTCGGCGGAGATGAAGCAGCCCTGCACGCGGCGGGGCTTGCCCTCGCCGAGCGGGGCGTAGAGCATATCGCCGCGGCCGACAAGCTTTTCCGCGCCGGTGGTATCGAGAATGATGCGGGATTCGAGCGAGGACGCGACCGCGAAGGCGATGCGGCTCGGGATGTTGGCCTTCATCAGGCCTGTGATGACGTCCGCCGACGGACGCTGCGTTGCAATGACCAGGTGCATTCCGGCGGCGCGGCCCATCTGCGCCACGCGGCAGATGGACTCCTCGACCTCCTTCGCCGCGACGAGCATGAGGTCGGCCAGCTCGTCAATGACGACCACGACGCTCGGCAGCTTCTTGAGCGTTTCGTCCGCTGCGGCAAGGGCGTTATAGCCCGCAAGGTCCTTGACGTTGTGCTCCGAGAAGAGCTTGTAGCGCTTCATCATCTCGTAGACCGCCCACTGCAATGCGCCCGCCGCCTTCTTCGGGTCGGTGACGACCGGAATGAGCAGGTGCGGGATGCCGTTGTAGGGCGCAAGCTCGACCATCTTCGGGTCGACCATGATGAAGCGCACCTCGTCCGGCGTGGACTTATAAAGGAGCGAAACGATGAGCGAATTGGTGCAGACGGATTTGCCGGAGCCGGTCGTGCCGGCGATGAGGACATGCGGGAGCTTGGCAATGTTGCCGATGATGTTGTTGCCCGCAATGTCCTTGCCGACGGCAAAGGCGACACTCGATTTGTGCTGTGTAAACTCGCGGGACTCCAGCACGTCGCGGATGTGGACGGCGGAGACGAGCTTGTTCGGCACCTCGATGCCGACGACGGAGATCTTATCGGGGATGGGCGCGATACGCACGCCCGACGCGCCGAGCGCGAGGGCGATGTCGTCGGCAAGGTTCGTGATCTTGGAGAGCTTCACGCCCTGATCGAGCGTAAATTCGTAGCGCGTGACGCTGGGGCCGCGCACCACGTCGCCCGCGCGGGCGTCCACGCCGAAGCTCTTGAGCGTTTCGGCAAGGCGGCGGGAGTTGTTGCGCAGCTCCGCGCCCGCCTCCACGGCGTTGCCCGCGCCGCCCTCGTCGAGCAGCGTGATGGGCGGGAAGGTGTACTCGGGAATATCCTGCTCCAGCTCGGATTCGATCTCACCGGCGACCTTCTCGGCCTCGGCAGCGACCTCCTCCGGCGCGGAGGGCCTTGCGGACACATTGGCTGCGGGCGCAGCAGACACCGCTGCGGGAGCGGTGGACATGACCGGCGCGGCAGGTGTGCGAGCGGGCGCGGGAACCGTCTCGGTGAGAGGCGCGCCGGCGACCACCGTGTAGGTCGGCTCCGGCGCGGGAGCTGGAGCGCTCCCGCCCGCCGGAGCCTTGGCGGTCAGCAGCTCGTCCGGCGTGCGGACGGCGTCGGATTTATGGGTGAAGAACCCGGAGAGCTTGCCCTCCTTTTTCGGCGGCTCGCGCGTCTCGCCGTCGAGCGGAATGTCGATGCACGCCTTGGGCTTCTCCGCGCTCTTCGTCGCGGCGGCGCGAGTGGGCGGTGCTTCCTCCTCGTCGTCCTCCGGCTCATAGGGCACGCGCTCATGCGAGCGCACCGCCTCGAGCACGGCGGCGGGCGTCAGGCGGAAGGCCAGCATCAGGCAGGTGACAAGCAGCACCGCGAGCAGGATCATCGCGAGCGTCTTCTTCACCAGCTTGACGAGCATGATGGCAAACGTCGCGGAGAGGACGCCGCCGGATTCCATCGAAAGGCCGCTCTGCCAGAGGAGCTTTGCAATGCCGTCCACGCTGTTGTAGTCCGTCTTGCACAGTACGAGGTGGAGCATCGCGCCGAGCAGCACCGGCAGCAGCGCCGCGCCCACCACGCAGGCGGTGACGTTCCGCCCGCGGTGGAAGAGCAGGATATAGCTCACGAGCAGCAGCACGGGCGCGACCGTATAATAGCCGTAGCCGACGAGTCCGCGGCACAGCGCCGCGGGCTGGTCGAGCAGCCAGCCGCCCTGCTGGAAGTAGCTGAACGCGATGCACAGCGCCAGCACAAGGCACACCACGCCGCCGACCTCGCGGCGGATGGGGCGCTTCTTCGGCGCGGCGGTGCGCTTGCCGCCCGCCGTCGTCTTTTTGCCTGTCGTCGTCCGCTTGCCGGACGAGGATCTTTTCTGCGTTGCCATAGCTTACCCCTTTATACGATCGTAAAGATGAGCACCAGCGCGCCGACGGTCCAGCAGTAGTAGGCGAACGCGCCGAAGCGGCCGCGGTCGGCGATCATTTTCAGCAGTCGGATGCAGAGATAGCCCGTGACCGCGGCAACGGCTACGCCGATGAGATACATCGGCATTTCCGACCAATTGATCCCCGCGTCGACAGCGTCCTTGATGCTCAGGATATTCGCGCCGAGAATGGCGGGAATGGAGAGGATGAAGGAAAAGCGCACGGCGAATTTCCGCTCAAAGCCCACAAAGCAGCCGGTGGTAATAGTCATGCCGGAGCGGGAGACGCCCGGGCAGAGCGCGATGGCCTGCCCGATGCCGACCACGAGCGCGTCGGCGAGCCTGGCGGTCTTTTCCGTCTTGCCGCCGCGGCGCACGCGGTCGCTTACGAAAAGGAGAACACCGGTGAAGAGGAGCGCGCCGCCGATGAAATACATATTATCGCTCAGGCCTTCAAAAAAACGACGGAACGGCACCATGACGAAAAGCGGCAGTGTGCCGACGATGACGAGCAATATCATGCGCCGCGCGGGCGGCACGACCCTGGGCGTCGTGTGGTGGACGAGATCGCCGACGCCCGCAAAGAATTCCACGATCATATCGTAGATCTCATCCCAGTAGGCGATGAACACAGCCACCAGCGTGCCGAGGTGCAGCAGCACGTCGTAAAACTGCGGGATCTCCGAGGCCCCCTGCATATTCAGCAGATGCTCGGCAATGGCCAGATGACCCGAGGACGAGATGGGCAGAAATTCGGCGATGCCCTGCACCAGTCCCATGATGATGGCGGAAGGCCAGGTCATAGCATTCACGCTCCTTTACGCAAAAATACAGATACAGTATAAGTATAGCACGGACGGGCAGAAAATTCCAGTAGGAATTTGACGTTATGTAAAGGAAAACCGTCGGGCTCCGCCCGACGGTCGTTTTCTTATTCCAGCCGCTCCAGCGCCGCGCGGGCGGCCATCTGCTCGGCTTCCTTTTTGCTGTGTCCTTCGCCGCGCCCGACGACCACGCCGTTGAGCAGGACCTCAAAGGTGAAAGTCTTGTCGTGGTCGGGGCCGGACTCCTCCGCCATGCGGTAGACGAGCGTGCGGTTCGGCTCACGCTGCACCAGCTCCTGCAGCACGGTCTTATAATCGCGGCGGCGCTCCTCCACGACCTCCTCGCGCTCACAGTCGAGCAGCACGCGGTGGATCAGGCTGCTCGCGGCGGCAAGCCCGCCGTCGAGATAGACCGCGGCAATGACCGCCTCGGTCGCATCCGCGAGGATGGACGGACGGGTGCGTCCGCCGCCGGCCTCCTCACCGTTGCCCAGCTTGAGGTAGCGGCCCAGCTCCAGCTTCTGCGCGACCTCGTGCAGGCTCTCCTCGCAAACGAGCGCCGCGCGGATGCGCGTCAGCTCGCCCTCGGGCGAGTCGGGATGCCGCGCAAAAAGATATTCCGCCGTGACGAAGCCGAGCACGCTGTCGCCCAAAAACTCCAGCCGCTCGTTGCTCACGCTCTCCGCGCCGCGGTGCTCGTTGGCATAGGAGCTGTGGCGCAGAGCCTCGGCGAGCAGGGCTCCGCTGCGGAAGCGGTAGCCCAGCTTACGTTCCAATTCCTGCAAGGCGTTTCGCCTCCTTTTTCATAAGTCCGCCCCGCCGGAAGCGGGGCGTTATCCGTTATTTCAGTTGAGCTTGGCCGTCAGGTAGCGCACGCAGTCACCGACGGTCTTGAGCGTGAGCAGGTCCTCCTCGGGGATCTCGTCGATCTCAAATTCCTCCTCCATCGCCATGACCAGCTCGACCAGGTCCACGGAGTCGGCGCTCAGATCGTCCTCAAAGGAGCTGTTCATCGTCACATCGTCCGCATTCACAGCGAACTGCTCCGCGATCAGGTCCTGCATTGTCTTGAAAATTTCTTCCGAAGTCATCTCATCCAGTCCTCCTCAGGAAACGTTTGGCAAAATGATACGGCAAGATAGCCGGTCTGTCAATAGGCTTTTTGTAAAATCAGTCCTTTTCGGGCATGACCTTCATCTTATCCACGTTTTGCGTGATGTCGGCGATGATGCCGCTCTCCGCGACGGCGATGGTCTGACGCACCGCGTTGCAGAAGGCGACGTCGTTCGAGGAGCCGTGCGCCTTGACGACGGGCCGGGAGATGCCGAGCAGCGCTGTGCCGCCGACCTCGTTGGGGTCGAGCATTTTCTTGAAGTCCGCAAGGCCGTCCTTGAGCAGCAGATACGCGAGCTTCGTCTTGGCGCTCTTTGTCAGCATTTTCTTCAGCTCGCCGCTCATCAGCTTTGCCGCGCCTTCGACGCTCTTGAGCATGATGTTGCCGCTGTAGCCGTCGGCGACGATCACATCGCAGCCGCCCGCGAGCGCGGTGTTGGCCTCGATGTTGCCGATGAAGTTGAGGTGGCCCTGCTCGCCGGCCTCCTTAAGGCGGGCGTAGGTCTCATGACGGAGGGTGTCGCCCTTGCTCGGCTCGGCGCCAATGTTCAAAAGTCCAACGCGCGGTTGCACGATGCCGAGCACCTTTTCGGCATAATAGCTGCCTAAGTAGGCAAATTGCAGCAGATACTCGCTCGTGCATTCGGCGTTTGCGCCGCAGTCGATCAGAACGGCCTTGCCGGTCATGGTCGGGATGGTCGGCGCGAGCGCCGCGCGGCGAAGCCCGCGGATGCGCTTGACCACGAGCGTCGCACCCGCGAGCAGCGCGCCGGTGGAGCCGGCGGAAATAAAGCCGTCCGCCTGTCCGTCGCGCAGGAGGTTCAGCCCCACGGTGAGCGAGGAATCCTTCTTCTGCTTGAAGGCCGTCGCGGGATCGTCGCAGATCTCCACGACCTCCTCGGCGTTGGCGATCTCGATGCCCTGCGGGACCTCCTTGCAGCCGGCCTTTTCCAGCTCGCGCAGGATGTCCGCCGTGCGGCCAGTGAGAATGATGTCCGCGCCGTATTTCTCGCGGGCGAGCAGCGCGCCGCGGACGGGAGCCTCGGGGGCGAAATCGCCGCCCATCGCGTCAATGATGATCTTCATGGCTTTCCTCCTTTACGCCGTCGAGGACGCTCTCGCGCAGGCTGTCGATGATCTCCAGCGAGCGGCGGGAGAGCTCCGCGTTCTTGTTGCGCTTTCCCTTGATGCGGCAGCCGAGCGGCGGCATGATGCCGAAGTTGACGTTCATCGGCTGGAAATTGGCGACCGTCGCGTCGCTCACATACAGCCCCAGCGCGCCGATGGCGGTCTCGCGCGGGAAGTCGATGGGGGCCTGCCCCAGCAGCCGCCGCGCGGTCTCCACGCCCGCAAGAAAGCCGGACGCGGCGGACTCGACATAGCCCTCCACGCCGGTCATCTGCCCGGCAAAGGAAATACGGTCGTCCGCGATGAGGCGGTAATAGCGGTCGAGCAGACCGGGGGAATTCAGATAGGTGTTGCGGTGCATGACGCCGTAGCGCACGAACTCCGCGTTCGCGAGCGCGGGGATCATGGAAAAGACGCGCTTCTGCTCCGGAAAGCGCAGATGCGTCTGGAAGCCGACGAGATTGTAGATGCTGCCCTCGGCATTGTCGCGCCGGAGCTGCACGACGGCATACGGCTCGTGCCCGGTCTTGGGGTCCTTGAGTCCGCGGGGCTTGAGGGGACCGTAGCAGAGCGTATCGTGTCCGCGCCGCGCCATGACCTCAACGGGCATACAGCCCTCAAAAACGTGCTTATCCTCAAAGCCGTGGACGGGAGCCTCCTCCGCCGTGGTGAGCGCGTGCCAGAAGGCGTCGTACTCCTCCGCCGTGAGGGGGCAGTTGATGTAGTCCGCCGTGCCCTTATCGTAGCGCGAGGCGAACCACGCGCTCGACATATCCACGCTCTCGTAGGTCACGAGCGGGGCGGCGGCATCGTAGAAATTCAGCGTGTGACCGTCGCCGAGCTTCTCCGCGATGGCGGCGGAGAGCGCGTCGGAGGTCAGGGGGCCCGAGGCGACGATGACCGTCCCCTCGGCGGGGATCGACGTGACCTCGCTCTCGATCACCGTGATGTTCGGATGGCTCCGCACGCGCTCGGTGACGAGGCGGGCAAAGCCGTGTCGGTCAACGGCGAGTGCGCCGCCCGCCTCCACGCGCGTCTCGTCCGCGCAGGCGAGGATCAGCGAGCCGAGGCGGCGCAGCTCCTCCTTGAGCAGTCCCACCGCGTTTTCCAGCTGGTCGGAGCGCAGGGAGTTCGAGCAGCACAGCTCGGCAAAATCGTCGCTGTGGTGCGCCGGCGTTCTCTTCGCCGGCTTCATTTCATAGAGCGTGACCGCAATGCCGCGCCGCGCGAGCTGCCACGCAGCCTCGCAGCCGGCAAGGCCCGCTCCGATGACGGATACCTGCATCAGTTCTCTTCCTTCTTTGCCGTCTTTTTGGCGGCGGTCTTTTTCGCCGCGGCCGCTTTCGCGGACTTGGCGGCGGGCTTCGCCGCCGTCTTTTTCACGGCAGTCTTCTTCGCGGCGGTTTTTGCGGTCGTTTTCTTCGCGGCGGACTTCTTCGCCGGCGTTTCCTCCGCCGCTTCCGCGTCCGCGGCCTTTTTGCGCACAAAGCCGCGCTTGTCCTCGGGCAGGAAGTTCTCACACGCGGGATTGATGCAGAACGGCTTCTTGAAGCCCTTGCCCGCCTTCTTGAACATCGTCTGTCCGCAGACGGGGCAGTCGTCCTTGGTGGGCACGTCCCACGTCATGAAGTCGCACTTCCTCTCCTCGTCGCGGCTCGTGCCGAACTCGCAGCAGTAGTAGGTGTACTGCTTGCCGGTCTTCTGGCTCTTGCCCGTGCGCTTCATCAGCCGTCCGCCGCACTTCGGGCAGCGGCCCGGCATCTCGACCACGAGCGGCATGGTGAAGCTGCACTCGGGATAGCCGGGGCAGGCGAGGAAGCGGCCGAAGCGGCCGGACTTGATGACGAGCTTGCGTCCGCATTCGGGGCAGACCTCCTCCGTCTCCTCGTCGGGCACCTTGAGATGGACGCCCTCGAGCTCCTTTTCCGCCTTTTGGAGATTGGATTCAAAGCCGCCGTAAAATTCACGCAGAACATCCTTCCACGCGATCTTGCCCTCCTCGACGGTGTCGAGCTCCTTTTCCATGCGGGCCGTGAACTTCGTGTCCACGATGTCGGGGAATTTATCCTCCATCAGCTTCGTCACGACGCTGCCGAGCGGCGTGATGCGCAGGAATTTGCCCTCCTTGACGACATACTCACGGTCGATAATGGTCGAGACCGTGGGCGCGTAGGTCGAGGGTCGGCCGATGCCGTTCTGCTCAAGCGCGCGGATAAGCGTCGCGTCGGTGTAGCGCGTGGGGGGCTGGGTGAAGTGCTGCTCCTCGTCGAAGCCTTGCAGCTCCAGCGTCTGCCCCTCGGTCAGCGGCGGCAGTGGGGAGGTCTTTTCCTCCTTGTCGTCGTCGCGGGCTTCCTCATACACGGCGGTGTAGCCGGAGAACTTCAGGCTGCTCGCGCTCGCGCGGAATTCATGCACGCCCGAGGCGATCTCGACGGCGACGCTGTCGTAGACGGCGTTCGCCATCTGGCTGGCGAGGAAGCGGCTCCAGATGAGCCGGTAGAGGCGGTACTGCTCGCCCGTAAGGTCACCCTTGAGGCGCTCGGGCGTGAAGTCCACGTTGGAGGGACGGATGGCCTCGTGCGCGTCCTGCGCGCCGGCCTTGGCCTTGAAGCGGCGGGTCGTAGCGGGATAATAGTCCTTGCCGTAGCGGCCGAGGATGAAGCTCTTCGCGGCGGCAAGCGCCTCCTCGCTGATGCGCAGCGAGTCGGTACGCATATAGGTGATCAGGCCCACGGTGCCCTCACCGGCGACGTCCACGCCCTCGTAGAGCTGCTGGGCGATCGCCATGGTGCGGCGCGGGGTCATGTTGAGCTTGCGGCTGGCCTCCTGCTGGAGCGTGGAGGTGGTGAACGGCGGGGAGGGCGAGCGCTGCTTGTCCGCGCGCTTGACGCTCTTGACCGCGAACACCGCGCTCTTTGTGTCGGCGATGACCGCGTCGATCTCCTCGCGGGAGGAGGGCTCGAACTTCTTGCCGTTTTTGCCGTAATAGTGCGCGGTGAAGGTCTTATGGCTCGGCTCGTCGAGAAGCTGCGCGTCGAGCGTCCAGTATTCCTCGGGCTTGAAGCTCTCGATCTCCTTTTCGCGCTCGTCTACCATGCGCGTGGCGACGGACTGCACACGGCCCGCGGAAAGACCGCGGCGCACCTTCTTCCAAAGGAGCGGGGACAGCTCGTAGCCCACGATGCGGTCGAGCACGCGGCGCGCCTGCTGCGCGTCCACGAGGTTCTGGTCGATCTCGCGCGGGCGCGCGATGCTCTCCTGCACGACGTTCTTCGTGATCTCGTTGAAGGTCACGCGCCTGGCCTTCTGATCGTTCAGATCGAGCAGATATTTGAGATGCCACGAGATGGCTTCGCCCTCGCGGTCCGGGTCCGTTGCGAGATAGACGGTGTCGCTCTCCTTCGCGGCCTCCTTCAGCTCGCGGATCAGGGCCTCCTTGCCGCGGATGGGCTTATAATCGGGCTCGAAATCGTGCTCGATGTCGATGCCCAGCTTGCTCTTGGGCAGGTCGCGCAGATGGCCCATGCTGGCCTTGACCGTGTAGCTCCTGCCGAGATATTTCCCGATGGTTTTCGCCTTGGCCGGAGACTCGACGATCACCAGATTTTTTTCTGCCATGTATTTGACTCCTTCATTCCTTTAGTTCCACCTGAATGGAAAAGCGCTTGCCGCCGCTCTGGGCCACATAGCCGTCGAGCTCGAGCATGGTGAGCGCCGAAAGCACGCGCCGCGCGGGGATCTGCGTCAGCTCGATCAGATCGTCCACCTGCTTTTCTCCCTGCGCGAGCTCGCGCAGGAGCTTCATCTGATCGTCCGTCAGGCCGTGGTCGCCGGTCAGGTCGAGCGCCGGCAGCGCTTCCGCTTCCGCGGGCGTCTCCGCCGCCTTTGCCTCCGCCTGCTCCGTCCGCGCCTGATAGCCGAGCGCGTGGGGCAGCTCGACCCGCTCGCCGAGAATTTTATGCGGATACATCGCCTGATACTCGCGCAGAATGTCCCAGCTCTCGCTCACAAGACCCGCGCCGTCGGCAATGAGGCGGTTGCAGCCGCGGCTCGCGCTCGCGTCGATGGGGCCGGGGACCGCGAACACGTCGCGTCCCTGCTCGAGCGCCGTATTGGCGGTGATGAGCGCGCCCGAACGCTCGAGCGGCGCTTCGACCACCACGGTCGCAAGACACAAGCCGCTGATGATGCGGTTGCGGATGGGAAAATGCCAGCCCTCCGCCGCCGTTCCCGGCGGGTATTCGGACAGCAGCGCGCCCGTGGCGGCAATGTCGCGGTAAAGGCCCGCGCTTTCCTCGGGATACACCACGTCCAAACCGTTGCCGAGCACGGCGACGGTCACGCCGCCCGCGCGGAGTGCGCCGCGGTGGGCCGCCGAGTCGATGCCCCGCGCCGCACCGGAGACAACGAGTGCCCCCTGCTTGGCCAAGCCGTAGGCGATCTTCTCCGCGCTCTGCGTGCCGTAGGGCGTACACGCGCGGGTGCCGACCATCGCGACGGCGACCTCTTCATCGAACGCGGGCAGCGCGCCCTTGACGTACAGAAGGCAGGGCGGCTCGAAGATGCCGCGCAGCCGCGCGGGATAGTCCGCGTCCTGCATCGTCAGGATGCGCAGGCCGAGACGCTGGCAGTCACCGAGAATTTTATCCGCACCGTCCGTCGATTTGTCGTCGAGCAGCTCGATCTGCTTTTTGGATAAGCCCTCGACCAGCGCATACTCCGCCTCGTCGGCGTAGTAGACATCCTCGGGCGAGCCGAAGTGGTCGAGCAGCAGCGCGCGGGAGCGATTCGTCAGCCCCCGGCATTCGTTCAGCCAGACCCAGTATTTGAGTCCCGCCATGTCCGCTCCCTCCTCTCTATCGGTACATTTCCCACAGCACCACGCTCGCGGCGACCGCCGCATTGAGCGATTCACAGCGCGGCGACATGGGGATCTTGATGGTTTTCTCACATTTTGAAAGGATCTCCGCGCTCAGCCCGCGCCCCTCGCTGCCGATGGCGACCGCCGCGCGGGAAAGCTCCGCATCGCGCAGGCTCACGGTGTCGTTCCGCAGCGCCGTGCCGTAAAGCGGCAGATTGCTTTTTTGAAGCAGCGCGCACAGCTCGTCCGCCATGCATTGGTACACATCGCGGCGAAAGACCGCGCCCATCGTGGCGCGCGCCGTTTTGGGGCTGTAGGGGTCGGCGCAGGCGTTGACGAGAAACACGCCGTCGCAGTCAAAGGCGTCCGCTGTGCGCAGGATGGTGCCGACGTTGCCGGGGTCCTGCACGCCGTCGAGCACGAGATAGTGTGCGCCGCTCAGCGTTTCGGGCAGCGCGGTGTCCGGCAGGCGCACGGTAAAGAGCGCGCCCTGCGGCGTTTCCATCGGGCTGATCGAGCGCATCACATCGGCGGGCACCTGCACGGCGCGCACGCCGGAGGGAAGCGAGGGAGCGTCCACGCCCTCGGAAAGCACGACCGTTTTGAGCGGCGCGTTCCACCGAAGCGCCTCCTCGAGCAGCTTCACGCCGTCGCAGAGGTATTCGCCGCTCGCGCGGCGATAGGCGCGGGAGGCGTTCAGCTTTCGGATGTGCGTCATCAGCGCGTTCTGACGGCTGGTAATGTGCTCCATGCTCTGCTCCCCTCGCTTTCCGGTATATTTTTGGCAACACTTCCGCATGATAAGTGTGGCTTTATAATATAGGTATCGTTTCCAAATGTCAAGCCGCAGTCTTCGACGGGATGCGGCAAAATTTTTGATTCGCGGTGTTGCGTCCGCAACAGACGCTTTTCAATTTTTCTGCTATAATTCTCCATAAACTAAGGCACGGCATGACAAGGAGGTTTGTTTCCATGACCGGTTTGAAGAACATTTCCAAGGCAGAGGTCCTGACGCTCAAGGACGAGGTCGCCTATCAGAAGGGGCAGGTCGTGAGCAAGACGCTCGCGCAGAACGCCGCGCTGAGCGTGACGCTTTTCTCCTTCGATAAGGGTGAGGAGATCAGCACGCACGAGTCCGGCGGCGACGCCTTCGTCACCTGCCTCGACGGCGTGGGCCGCATCACCATCGACGGCAAGGAGTATCTGCTCCGCGAGGGCGAGAGCATCGTCATGCCCGCCAGACATCCGCACGCGGTGTATGGGCAGGAGCCATTCAAGATGCTGCTCGTCGTGGTGTTCTGAGCGCCGCGCTTGACAGCGCGGACGCTCTGTGCTATCATCGCTTCGTCCCCGGGAAGTATGCTCTGACCGGCGGACCGTATCATTTATTCTGCCGTTCTGCCGGTGAGGGCAAGCCCGAGCCGAAAGAGGAGGAAAAGCAAGGCACAGCCGGCGGCTGTGTCCGGTACCGGTTTTTCCATCCCTCTTGCCGTGCGGCGGGAGGGATACTCTTATTTTTCGGGAGGTCATGTCTATGGAAACGCGCGTCGCCGTGCTGGCCGTCATCGTGCAGGAGGGAAGCTCCGTGCAGGCGCTCAACGAGCTGCTGCACCAATACGGGCCGTACATCATCGGACGGATGGGAGTTCCCTACCGGGAGCGCGGCGTGAACATCATCAGTGTGGCGCTCGACGCGCCGAATGACGTTATCTCCGCCCTGTCGGGCAAGCTGGGCCGACTCGACGGCATCACCGCCAAGACCGTCTACGCCCCCGACGCCGCCATCAGAAAGGAAGTTGCCAAATGAAATCACTCAAAAAGTTTTTCGCCCTGTGCCTGACGCTGGCGCTTGTTCTCTCCCTCGCCGCCTGCGCGCAGAAGCCCGCAGAGGATCCCGATTCGGGCGAAACGCCAGATACGCCCGAGCAGGAGACCGAGGCCCCTGTCACCGCCCGCATCGCCGCGCTCAAGGGCCCCACGGCGATGGGACTTGTCAAGCTCATGAGCGACGCGCCCTCCTCCGCGAACGGACCGCTCTATGACTTCATGCTCGCCGGCTCCGCCGACGAGGTGACGCCCGCGCTCATCAAGGGCGAGCTGGACATGGCCTGCGTGCCCGCGAACCTCGCCGCCGTGCTGTACAACAAGACCGAGGGCGCGGTGCAGGTGCTGGCGGTCAACACGCTGGGCGTGCTCTACATTGTGGAAAACGGCGAGAGCGTGCAGTCCCTCACCGATCTCAAGGGCAAGACCGTCGTGGCCGCGGGCAAGGGCAGCACGCCCGAGTACGCCCTGCGCTATCTTCTGAGCGAAAACGGCATCGACCCCGACGCCGACGTGACGCTCGACTGGAAGAGCGAGCACAGCGAATGCGTCGCGGCGCTGGCGAGCGGTCAGGCGAGCATCGCCCTGCTGCCCCAGCCCTTTGTTACCGTCGCGCAGAGCAAAATCGACGGTCTGCGCATGGCGCTCGATCTCACCGAGGAGTGGGATAAGCTGGACAATGGTTCCGCGCTCATCACCGGCGTGATCGTCGCCCGCAGTGACTTTGTCGAGGCGCACCCCGCCGCCGCCGGCAGCTTCCTCACCGCCTACGCCGCAAGTGTGGACTGGGTCAACGCCAACACCGCCGACGCCGCCGCGCTCATCGGCGAATACGGCATCGTGGATGCCGCCGTAGCGGAAAAGGCCCTGCCTTACTGCAATATTGTCTGCATCACAGGAGCAGAACTTCTTGAAAAGCTGCCCGGCTATCTCTCTGTGCTCTACAACGCCGACCCCGCCGCTGTCGGCGGCGCGATGCCGGATAACAGCTTCTATTTTGCGTGATCTTTTCGGCGGCGGGCGCTCTCCCGCCGCCGACAGGCGGTAAGACCGACACCCCATAAGAAAGGAGATGACCGCCGTGAAGCCGAAGAAGAAAAAAAGCGTCCGCCTTTGGGCGGTCGTGTTCTGGCTGCTCGTGTGGCAGGGCGCGAGCATGGCGCTCGCCGCCCTCTACCCGCACGGCGCGCTGCTGCTCGCCTCTCCCCTTTCGGCGCTCGCGCGGCTCGGGGAGTTGGCAGTCACCGCCGCGTTCTGGCGGACGGCGCTCACCTCGGCCGCGCGCATCCTCGGCGGCTTTCTGCTCGCCTGCGCACTGGCGGTCGTGCTCGCCGCGCTCGCCGCGCGGTACCGCCGTGCCGAGGAGCTGCTCGCGCCGCTTGTGTCCGTTGTCAAGGCCGTGCCGGTCGCGTCGTTCATCATCCTCGCGCTCGTGTGGCTCGAGAGCCGCCGGCTGCCGCTCTTCATCGCCGCGCTGATGGCCTTCCCCGTCGTGTACCGCAACGTGCTCGAGGGCATCCGCGGCACGAGCCGCGAACTTCTTGAGATGGCGCAGGTGTTCCGCATACCGCTTTCACGGCGGCTGCGCGGCGTTGATCTGCCGCAGGTGCTGCCCTACTTCCGCGCGGCCGCCGATACGGCGCTGGGTCTTTCGTGGAAGGCCGGCACGGCGGCGGAGGTCATCGGCCTGTGCTCCGGCACGATCGGCGAACGGCTCTACACCGCCAAGGTCTACTTTCAGACCGCTGACCTCTTCGCGTGGACGGCGGTGATCGTGCTGCTCTCCGTTTTGTTTGAAGGGCTGTTCCTGCGCGGTGTGGACGCGCTGACGGAAAGGTGGTGCGCCTGATGGAGCTTCGGGTGGAAGATCTCCGCAAAAGCTACGGCGGCACAGCGGTGCTGCAAAGCGTGAGCTTCACTGCCGAAATCGGTCTCACGCGCATCACGGGCAGCTCCGGCATCGGCAAAACGACGCTGCTGCGCATTCTGCTGGGGCTGGAGAGTCCTGACGGCGGCGCAACCAACGCCGACCGCTTCCGCTGGGCGGCGGTCTTTCAGGAGGACCGCCTGCTCGAACAGCTCGACGCCGCGGGCAACCTGCGCTTCGCGCTCGGCGCGGCTTACGACGAGGCCGCCGCGCGCGCCCTGCTCGCGGAGCTGGGGCTCGGCGAGGTGGGAGGCAAGCGGGTGCGGGACTGGTCCGGCGGCATGAAGCGCCGCCTGGCCCTCGCGCGCGCCCTGCTCGCGCCCTCGGACGCGCTCGCGCTCGACGAGCCGTTCACCGGACTTGACGCGGACAACCGCGCCGCGGCGCAGCGCTGCGTCGCGCGGGCCGCACGGGAGAAGATCGTCCTGCTCGTCTCGCACGAGGACGACGCCCTCACCGGCGCGGAGGTCCGCCTGCAATGACCGAAAAGGGGAGCCGCTTTCCGACGGAAAGCGGCTCCCCTTTTTTATCATGCTTCATGCCTCATGCGCGGCGAGGAATTTTTCGTACTGCGACTGATACCACGCCTTCAGCGCCTCCACGCCCTCGTCCGTCCAGGGGAAGGTCTCCTCCTCCACGTCCTGTGCCAGCTCGTAGCAGAGGTCGGAGTAGGTCGAGGCCTTGAGCGCGTCGCCGTCGTCACCCTTGACCTGCTCATAGCGGTAGCGGAAGTCGAGGTTTTTTTCGCGGTCGGTCACCGAGCCGGTGTAGACGAAGGCGCGGTGAAACCAGCGCTCGTCCATGTCCGAAAAGTATGGATGCATCCCTCTTCCCTCCTCATTCGTGGTGATAGAGCTTCTTGCCGTCGAGCGCGAATACGCGGTCGCTGAAGCCGCCGAGCGGCGTGGCGCCGAGCACCTCGCGGTAGATCTCCATGCGGCTGTCGATCATGTCGATGTAGCTCAAAAGCTCGCTCTCGGCGCAGACCGGACGCACCGCCGCGCCGAACTCCGGCTCGCCGTGGTGGGAGAGAACGAGGTGCTGGAGCAGAACGGATTTCTCCTCCGGAACGTCCAGCTCCTTCGCGATCTCCGCGATCTCCTGCGCACCCATGACAAGGTGGCCGAGCAGCTGGCCCGGCACGGAATAGTCTGTCACCAGGCCGAGGGCGGAGAAGCGGAACTCGCGCTCCTTTTGCAGATCGTGCGCGAATGTGCCCGCGAGCAGCAGGCTGCGGTCCACCGTGTCGGCATACATACCGGCGAGGAAGTCGGCGAGCTGCATCATATTGCCCGTGTGCATCAGAAGGCCATGCAGAAAGCCGTGGTGGACGCTCTTGGCGGCGGGAATGGTGCGGAAGCTCTCGCTGTGGCGGCGCAGCAGCTCACAGCAGACCGCCTTATAATCGGCGTCCGTGATGGAGTCGAGCAGCGCTTCGACCGAGGCGTACATCGCCTCCCCGTCGATGGGCGCGGTGGGTACGAGCGCGGTCACGTCGTAACGGTCGTCCTCGCCCGCGAGGCGGATGCGCTCCACCGTCACCTGTAAGGCCCCGCGGAACTCCGACACGCTGCCGCGGATCTTCACGACCTTGCCCTCGTCCGCCGCGCCGATGGGGCCGGGGTAGTCCCACACCTTCGCGTCGACCGCGCCGGTCCGGTCCGAAAGGGTCAGGTTCAAAAAGGGCTTGCCGTTGTTCGCCACCTTGGAAAAGGCGGATTTGAGGACGTAAAAGCCCTCGATATCGTCGCCGCGCGCCATCTGCGCGACGGGCAGATCGTATTCCATGGTTCGCTTCCTCGCTTTTTCTGATTTTCCCGCCTATTGTAGCACACCGGCGCGGCGCTGGCAAGCTACTCGGCCTTCTTCTTTTTCGGCTTCGGCAGCGGCGTGACCGTCTCCAGCACCGCGACGACCTGCCGTGCGAGGTCGGTATCGTCGATATCGAGGATATAGTGCTCCTTCGCGCCCTCATAGGGCAGGCCGCGCTCCGCGTCCGCCATGAGCGCGGCAAGCTCCGGCACGATCTTCACGAACACCGTGTTGTCGCACACGAGCAGCACGGGCTTATCGTTGACATAGACCATGTATTCCCCGAACATCTTGCGGTAACGCAGCCCGCCTGCGCCGTGCAGGCGTTCGCAGACGTATTCAATGTAATCCTTTGTTGTTGCCATATTCTCACCTCGCCCTTATGATACCAGCGCGGCGCAGTCTGTGCAAGTGTTCAAATAGGTGTGGACGGCCTGAAAATTTTCATAATTCCTATTGACATTATAGGTTTATCGTCTTATAATCCTATCAACTTGATAGGATTATAGAGCTGTCCGATCGGACAGACGCAGAAACGAGGGCAAGCAGCATGAAAAACAAAGCACTTTTAGAGGTCAATCGCCTGCACATCAGCGTGGGGGAAAAGGAGATCCTTCACGGCGTTGACCTCACGGTCGGGCGCGACGAGACGCACGTTCTCATGGGGCCGAACGGCACGGGAAAATCCACGCTCGGCTACGCCGTTACCGGCAATCCGGTCTACACCGTAACGAGCGGCAGCATCGTATTTGACGGCGAGGACATCACCGCCCTGCCGGTCAACGAGCGCGCTAAACGCGGCATCTTTCTCTCCTTCCAGAACCCGCTGGAGGTGCCGGGCGTGACGCTCAGCGCCTTCATCCGCAGCGCGCTGGAGCAGAAGACCGGCGACCGCCTGCGGCTTTGGGACTTCAAAAAGCGCCTGAGGGAGACCATGAAGCTGCTGAGCATGGACGAGAGCTATGCCGAGCGCGACCTGAACGTGGGCTTTTCCGGCGGCGAGAAAAAGAAAGCCGAAATTTTGCAGATGCTTATGCTCGAGCCGAAGCTCGCCATCCTCGACGAGACCGACTCCGGTCTGGACGTGGACGCCGTGCGCACGGTGTCCGAGGGCGTGCGGCTCTTTCGTGAACGCACGCACGGCTCGCTCCTCATCATCACGCACTCCACGCGCATTCTGGAGGCGCTGCACGTCGACGCCGCGCACGTCATGGAAAACGGCGTCATTGTCAAAAACGGCGGGGCCGAGCTGGTCGAGGCCATCAACGAAAAGGGCTTCGGCAGCCTGAAGACGGAGTAAGGCGGTGACATCGGCATGGCAGAGAACAGAGAAAAAACCTACGTTGCGGACGTAGACCGCAGCATTTACGACATCCGCGACGCGGAGCACGACGCCTACCGCATGGAGTCCGGCCTGACGCCGGAGATCGTGGACAAGCTGTCCAAGGAAAAGGGCGACCCCGTGTGGATGCAGCAGTTCCGGCTGCAATCGCTCCAGATCTACAACGAGCTGCGCCTGCCCGACTGGGGCCCCTCACTCGAGGGGCTGGACATTGACCACATCGCCACCTATGTCCGCCCGAACACGAAGATGCAGAACGACTGGGCAAACGTGCCGCAGGACATCAAGGACACCTTTGAGCGTCTGGGCATCCCGCAGGCGGAGCGCAAGTCGCTCGCCGGCGTGGGCGCGCAGTACGACTCCGAGCTGGTTTACCATAATGTCCGCGACGAGGTCGCCGCCGAGGGCGTAGTCTACACCGATATGGAAAGCGCCCTCAAGGGCGAGTATGCCGACATGGTGCGCAAGTATTTCATGAAGCTCGTCACCCCGCGCGACCACAAGTTTGCCGCGCTCCACGGGGCGGTGTGGTCCGGCGGCTCGTTCGTGTATGTCCCCAAGGGGGTGCACCTGTCCATCCCGCTCCAGTCCTACTTCCGGCTCAACGCCAAGGGCGCGGGCCAGTTCGAGCATACGCTCATCATCGTGGACGAGGGCGCGAGCCTGCACTTCATCGAGGGCTGCTCCGCTCCCAAGTACAACGTGGCGAACCTCCACGCGGGCTGCGTGGAGCTTTACGTCAAAAAGAATGCCAAGCTGCGCTACTCGACCATCGAGAACTGGTCGAAGAATATGTATAACCTCAACACCAAGCGGGCGCTGGTGGAGGAGGGCGGCACGATCGAGTGGGTGTCCGGCTCGTTCGGCTCGCACGTCGGCTGCCTGTACCCCATGAGCATCCTCAAGGGCGACGATTCCCGCATGGAGTTCACCGGCGTGACCTTTGCCGGCGCGGGGCAGGATCTCGACACGGGCGCAAAGGTCGTCCATGTCGGCAAAAACACCAGCAGCTATATGAACACGCGCTCGATCAGCAAAAGCGGCGGCGTGAGCACCTTCCGCTCGAGCGTCGTGGTGGAAAAGAGCGCAAAGGGCGCGAAAAGCGCGGTTTCCTGCCAGTCGCTGATGCTCGACTCTGAATCGCGCTCGGACACCATCCCCGCCATGGACATCAAGACGCGCGATGCCGCCGTGGGCCACGAGGCCAGGATCGGCGCGATCAGCAACGACGCGGTGTTCTATCTCATGAGCCGGGGGATGAGCGAGGAGGACGCCCGCGCCCTGATCGTCAGCGGCTTCGCGGACAACGTGTCCAAGGAGCTGCCGCTGGAATACGCCGTGGAAATGAACAACCTCATCCGGCTTGAGATGAAGGGCAGCATCGGCTGAGCGAAAGGAGCGAACGATATGGAAAAAACGATTTATGTCAACCGTCCCGTTTCGCGCACCTGGAACCGTCTCGGCGTGAACGAGGCCGCCGTCCGCTGGGACACGGACGCGGAGGCGCTGCTCTCGAACGAGCGCTTCACCGCCGTTTCCGGAAAAAACGCCCCTCTCCGCATCGAGGCTGCGGACGGCGGCGCAGCCTACGGCCGCCGCGTCTATACCGTGACCGCCGAGGCGGGCGCGGAGCTGACCGTCTTTGAGGTCTGCACCGCCGCGCAGCCCCTTGCCGCGGAGCTCAGGCTCACAGCGGCGGAGGGCGCGCACCTTCGCGTCGTGCAGCTTCTGAATCCCACGCGGGGCGCGGTGCTGCGCCACGAGCTGAGCGCGCAGCTCGCCGAACACGCGAAGCTCGACCTCATCTCCCTCCAGCTCGGCGACGGCGCTGTTTACGCCGACCACCAGATCTCCCTTGCGGGCGACGGCGCGGCGCTGCGCGCCGACCTCGGCTACCTCGCCCGCCGGAGCGACACGGCGGACATTGATCTGACCGTTGAGCAGCTCGGCAAAAGCACTGTGAGCGAGATCCACGCTTCCGGTGCGCTGATGGAGCGCGCGAAAAAGGTCTTCCGCGGCACCATTGACTTCAAGCGCGGCTCCGCCGGCTCGGTCGGCAGCGAAAACGAAACCGTCCTGCTCCTCGGCGAGGACGCGGAAAACAAGACTGTCCCTGTCATCCTCTGCGCCGAGGAGAACGTCGAGGGCAGCCACGGCGCGACCATCGGCGAGCTGGACGAGGACACGCTCTTTTACTTTGCCAGTCGCGGCATCGACCGCGCCGCCGCCGAAGCCATCCTCGCCCGCGCCGCCGTGGAGCGGCTCGCGCGCATGGCGGAGGACGAAGCCTTTTCCGCGCGCGCCCTCGGTGCGCTCGCACAGGTCCTGTGTACGAAGGAGGAACGCGAATGAGCACGAATTATAAAGCCGATTTCCCGCTGCTCGCGCAGCGTGACATCGCCTATCTCGACAGCGCCGCCACCGCCCAGCGCCCGCAGTGTGTGCTGGACGCGGAGCAGGAGTTCTATACGCGCCACAACGCCAATCCCCTGCGCGGGCTCTACCCGCTGAGCATCGAGGCGACCGACGCGCTCGAGAGCGCCCGCGCCGCCGTCGCCCGCTTTCTCGGCGCGGCGCAGAGCGAGGAGCTCGTCTTCACCCGCAACACGACCGAGGGGCTGAACCTTGTGGCCTACAGCTACGGGCTCAGCCATGTCAAGGCGGGCGATGAGATCCTGATCTCCACGATGGAGCACCACAGCAACATCCTTCCATGGCAGATGGTCTGCCGTCAGACCGGCGCGCAGCTCAAATTCATGGAATGTGAGCCGGACGGCAGTCTGGACCTCAACAAGGTCGAAGCGCTCATCACGGCAAGGACAAGGGTCGTCGCGCTGCAGCAGGTCTCGAACGTGCTCGGACGCGAATACCCCATCCGCGCGGTCGCGGAGCTGGCGCACCGCGTGGGCGCGGTGCTGGTGGTGGACGGCGCGCAGAGCACGCCGCACCTGCCGGTCAACGTACAGGAGCTGGGTGCGGACTTCCTCGCCTTCTCCGGCCACAAGCTCTACGGGCCCATGGGCATCGGGGCGCTGTACGGGCGGCGCGAGCTTCTGGAGGAGATGCCGCCGTTTCTCACGGGCGGCGAGATGATCGAGTCCGTCACGCGCGAGGGCGCGGTGTTCGCCGAGGCGCCGCACAAATTTGAGGCCGGCACCGTCAACGCCGCAGGCGCGGCGGGCCTGCACGCCGCCATCGACTATGTGGAGCGCGTCGGCTTCGATACCATCCACGCGCGCGAGCTGGCCGTCACCGCCGACGCCCTCGCACGAATGCGCGCGCTGCCGCACGTCCGCATCCTCGGCTCGGACCAGGCGGAGGAGCACAACGGCATCCTGACCTTTGTGGTGGACAACGTCCACCCGCACGACGTGAGCGAGCTGCTTGCCGCCGACGGCGCAGCCGTCCGCGCAGGGCATCACTGCGCCGAGCCGCTCCACCGCTTCCTCGGCTATCACGCCACGGTGCGCGCGAGCTTCGCATTCTATAATGACAAAACCGATGTGGACCGGCTGGTCGGCAGCCTATCCACCGTCAGGGGGCGCATGGGCTATGACGACTAATCCTTTCTACAACGAGATCCTTACCGAGCACAACGTCCGCCCGGAGTTCAAGCACGGCCTGCCGGACGCCGACCTCGTGCTCGACGGCGTGAACCCGAGCTGCGGCGATGAAATTCAGCTCAAGCTCAAGCTCGATGGCGATACCATCGCCGACGGGGCCTTTGTCGGCGACGGCTGCGCCATCTCGCAGGCCTCCACAGACATCATGCTCGGCATGATCGTCGGCAAGAGCCGCGAGGAGGCTCTGCGGCTCGGCGACCTCTTTCTGCGCATGATCCGCGGCGAGGCGAGCGAGGAGGAGATCGACAGCCTTGAGGAGGCCTCGGCTCTGCGCGACGTCTCCCATATGCCCGCGCGCGTGAAGTGCGCCATGCTCGGCTGGCGCACGCTGCGCGAAGCGTTGGGCGAAAAAACGCCCTCCTGAGCACAAAATACAACGCGATTTTTGCGATATGTCTTGCAAAGCCGCGCGGGAATGCCTATAATAGAGCATACCTGCGCGGCTCTCCTGCATCCGCCGCGCAGAGACTACAATGTTTTGAAGAGGTAAATTGGAATGAAAAAGCTACTCTCTGTGCTGCTGTGCGCCGTGATGGTGCTCAGCCTTGCCGCCTGCGGCAAAAAGGAAAATGCTCCAACCCCCGGCCCCGACCCCAACGGCGAGACCGAGGGCCTGACCGTCGCGCTGGTCGTGGCGGGCAAGCTCGGCGACCGCAGCTTCTACGACTCCTCCAAGGAGGGCCTGGACCGCATGGTCGCCGACCTCGGCGTGACGCCCATCGTCATCGAGTGCAACAACGAGAACCACGACATTCAGATGAAGAACGCCGCCGAGAAGGCGAACATCGTCGTGTGCGTCGGCTGGGAGTTCTACAACGTCGAGACCATCGCGCCCGACTATCCCGAGGTCAACTGGATCTGGGTCGATAACGCCACCAGCGCGCCCGTATCCAACGTGCTCAACATCACCTACGCCCAGAACGAGGGCAGCTTCCTTGCTGGCTACATCGCCGCCGCGGTCTCCGAGACCGGCGTGGTCGGCGCGGTCGGCGGCGAGGACGCCGACACCATCAACGACTTCATCGTCGGCTACACGCAGGGCGCCGAGTATTACGGCACCGAGAACGGCAAGGAGATCAGCGTGGTGAAGAACTACTCCAACACCTACGACGATCCCGCCGTCGGCAAGGACTGCGCCATCGCGCTGAACGATCAGGGCGCAGATGTCATCTTCCAGATCGCCTCCGCCTGCGGCGACGGCGTGTTCGAGGCCGCCAAGGAGAAGGGCTTCTACGCCATCGGCGTGGACAGCGACCAGAAGTACATCGACCCCGAGGTCATCATCTGCTCCATGAAGAAGGAAGTCGGCAGCTCCATCTATGACGCCGTCAAGTCCTATCTCGCGGGCGACAGCCGCTTCGGCACCACCTGGACCGCCGACATGGCGACCGGCTACGTCGGCATCGGCTACGGCGACAGCGGCATGACGCAGCAGGTCCCCGACGAGGTCAAGGCCGCCGTCGAGGAGCTGGCCGCGAAGATCGCCTCCGGCGAGATCGTCGTGGAGACGACGCGCGCGTAATTTCATGCGCTTCCCTTGCGGCGCGGCAAAAGCCGCGCCGCTTCCTCTATTCCAAAGAAAGTGAGGTAACGAGCCTTGCAGGAAAATGCAGTCGAATTCCGCCATATCTCCATGGAGTTCCCCGGCGTGCTCGCCAACGATGACGTATCGCTCGACATCCGAAAGGGCGAGGTCTTTGCCCTCGTCGGTGAGAACGGCGCGGGCAAGACCACGCTGATGAACATTCTCTACGGCATCCACGAGCCGACGAACGGCGAGGTGTATATCCGCGGGAGGAAGGTCGAGCGCTTCTCGCCCAAAACCGCCATCTCTATGGGCGTCGGCATGGTGCACCAGCACTTCATGCTCGTACCCAGCTTCACCGTGGCACAGAACATCGTTATGAGCCGCGAGCCGCGCAGGCTCGGCGTGCTCTTTGACAACAAGGCCGCCGAGGCCGCCGCGCAGAGGCTGGTGGAGGAGTACGGCCTTACGGTCGATCCCGCCGCCGTGGTGCGCGAGATCGGCGTGGGGCTTCAGCAGCGCGTGGAAATTCTCAAAACGCTCTACCGCGGCGCGGACATTCTCATTCTGGACGAGCCGACCGCCGTCCTCACCCCGCAGGAGACGGACGAGCTGTTCGCCGTCATCCGCCGCGTGGTGCGCAAGCTGGGCATGACGGTCATCATCATCACGCACAAGCTCTACGAGGTCATGGCAATCAGCGACCGCGTGGGCGTGATGCGCAAGGGACGGCTCATCGGCGTGGAGAACACCTGCGACGTGGACGAAAAAAAGCTCGCCTCGATGATGGTCGGCCGCCCGGTGCTCTACGACCGGCTGGAAAAGACCGGCGAAGCGGGCGCGGAGCAGATCAGAGTCTCCGGCCTCACCGTCTGCGACGACCGCGGGCTGGTCGCCGTGGACGGTCTGAGCCTGTCCGTCCGCGCGGGCGAGGTGCTCGGCATCGCCGCCATCGAGGGCAACGGCCAGAGCGAGCTTCTGGAGGCCATCACCGGTATGCGCCGCGTCGAGCGCGGCACGGTGGAGGTCTGCGGGCAGAACGTCACCGGAAAAACGGCGGGTGAGATCCGCAAGGTCGGTCTCTCCCACATTCCCGAGGACCGTCTCGCCACCGGCGTGAGCCGGAGCGCGAGCGTGACGGACAATCTTCTCATGGGCAAGCAGCGCGACAAAGCCTTCAGCGGCTTCGCGTTTCATCAGCGGCGCAGTTCCATCGAGCGCTACGCGGAGGAGGTCTATGAGAGGTTCGACATCCGCGGCGCGGGCATCGACACCGCCGTCGGCTCCATGTCCGGCGGCAATATGCAGAAGGTCGTTGTCGCGCGTGAATTTTCGTTTGATTCCCCCGTGCTCATCATCGCCCAGCCCACGCGCGGCGTGGACGTGGGTGCCATCGAATTCATCCACACCCGTATCATCGAAAAGCGCAACGCCGGCTGTGCCATTCTCCTCTGCTCCGCCGACCTCGACGAGGTGTTCCGCCTGTCCGACCGCATCATCACGATGTACGAGGGGCGCATCACCGGCGAGTTCCGCACAAGTGACATCACCAAGGAGGAGATCGGCTGGTACATGACCGGCCACCGCGAGGGAAAGGAGGCGGCAAAAGCATGAAAAAGCTCGCAGGCGCGGTGAATTACCGCTATCTGCTCTCGCTGCTGCTCTCGATTCTCTTCGCCTTTCTCATCGGCGCGGGCATTCTCGCCGTCTCCGGCTTCCACCCGCTCGAGGCCTACGGCGCGATGCTCTCCGGCGCGTTCGACAGCGCGCGCCACATCGGCGACTTTCTGGAGTACGCGATGGTGCTGTGCGTGTGCGGCCTTGCCTGTGTGCTCGGCGCGCGCGTCGGCATCTTCAACGTCGGCGGCGAGGGTCAGCTGCTCCTCGGCGCGATCTTCGCCGCGCAGGTCGGCGTGTGGATGGACGGACAGCCCCGCTTCCTTGTCATCGTCTGCGCGGCGCTCGCCGCGATGGCGGTCGGCGGCCTGTACGCCTTCCTCCCCGGCGTTCTGAAGGTGAAGGTCAAGGTCAATGAGGTCATCACCACCATCATGCTCAACACCATTGCCGCCTACCTCTGCCAGTACCTCGCCAAAGGCCCGTGGAAGAACGCCAATAAGAACATGGTCGCCGCGACCGAACAGCTCGGCGCGCAATACTGGTTCGGCAATGTCATTCCCCGCTCCAACCTCACGAGCGCCGTGTTTGCCGCGGCGGTGATGGCCTTCCTTGTGTGGTATGTGATGGAGCGCACCTCCGTCGGCTACGAAATGCGCATCACCGGCGAGAATCCGCGTTTCGCCTTCTTCTCCGGCCTGCGCACCGATCAGATCGTCCTGCTCTCCATGGTCGTCTCCGGCGCGATGTGCGGTCTGGTCGGTATGTTCCGCGTCTACGGCGTAGAGCATCTTTACCGCGACAGCGTGAGCAAGGACTACTACTTCGAGGCCCTGATGGTCGCCATGATCGCGCAGTATAAGCCTGTGACCGTCATCCTCCTCTCGCTCTTCTTCGCCGTGCTGAAGATCGGCGCACAGGGCATGGAGCTCATCGGCATCCCCTCGCAGATCTACCTCATCATTCAGACCGTTATCATCTTCTGCATGGCTGCCGAGAGCGGCATCACCCGCTCGCTCACCGCGGCGCACGAGCGCCGCAGAGCCAAGCGCGCCGCCGAAGAACGCTTAAAGGAGGAACTGAAACATGGATGACCTTTCCGCGATCCTCGCCAGCATTTTCTCCTCCGGCACCTTTAACGAGATGCTCCGCCGCGCCACGCCCGTGGCGCTCGCCGCCATCGGCGGCTCGCTCACCGAGCACGCCGGCATCATGAACATCGGCATGGACGGCATGATCCTCATGGGCGCGTTCTTCGGCGTGTTCGGCAGCTATCTCTTTACCTCCGCCTGGGGCGGCGTGGGGCTGGTGCTTCTTATGGGGCTGCTCGTCGGCCTGTTCTTCGCGCTCTTCGTCGTGAAGTTCCGCTCAGACGAGTTCATCATCGGCTGCGCGCTCAATACCTTCGCGCTCGGCCTGACGACCTATCTCTCCCGCTCCGTGTTCGGCACCTCCGGCGCGAAGGGCTTCCCCTCCCTGCCGACGGTGGACCTTCCGCTGCTGGATAAAATTCCCTTCCTCGGCGCGGTGCTCAACGGTCACTCGCTGTTTGTGTATCTCACCTGGCTCTTCGTCCTCGTGCTGTGGGTGTTCATCTACAAAACCCCCTACGGCTTCTGGCTGCGCGCGAGCGGCGAAAAGCCCGAGACGCTGCGCACCGCCGGCATCGAGCCGGAGAAGATGAAGTGGCTCGCGAGCATCCTCTGCGGCGTGCTGTGCGCGCTCGCGGGCGCGCACCTGTCGCTCGGCTACCTCAACGGCACCTTTGCCGAGAATATGTCCAACTCCCGCGGCTACATCGCCTTTGCCTGCGTGATCTTCGGCGCGGCGAACCCCGCCAAGGCCTACCTCGCGGCGCTGATGTTCGGCTTCTTCGACGCCATCGGCCTGAGATTGCAGGACTACGTCAGCTCCGACCTCACCGGCATCATCCCCTACGCCATCACCATCATTATGATGGTCTACGTCGTGGTGAACGCGCAGCGTCGTCGCCGCCACGCGGCGCAGCATCAGCTGAGCCGCCGCGCACGGAGCTGAACGCACATCGGAGGCAGCTATGCAGCAGGGCATTTTTGAAAAAAGCATCACCGTCACGCCCGACTACTGCGACGCCGCGGCGCAGCTCTCGCCCCTCGCGGCCTTCACCATCTTTCAGGGCATCGCCGCCCAGCACGCCGAGCTCATCGGTGTCGGCGGCGCGGCGATGGCGAAGCGCGGCGAGTTCTGGCTGACCGTCCACACGCGCGTGGACTTCCTGCATCGCGCAGGTCTCATGGATGAGCTCACCGCCGCAACATGGCCGGAGCCGTGCGACGGCAAGGCCGTGCGCTGCTACCGCAGCTACAGTCTGCGCCGCGGCGACGCGCTGCTCGCCCTCGGACGCACGCAGTGGGCCGTCCTCGGCCCGGAAAAGAAGCTGATGCAGTTTGCGCAGACCGGCTTTCCCGCCGATTTCCCGTTCTCCGACCGCACCGGCATCACCGATCACCCCACCCGCTTCGCGGACGACCTGACGCAGGAGAATTTCGTGCGCGGCTACACGGTCCGCTCAACGGATATCGACTTTGGCCGTCACATGAACAACGTCGCCTACGTCCGCGTACTGCTCGACTGCTTCTCCGCCGCCGAGCTGGCCTCGGGCCGCATCGCGTCGATGGAGGTCCACTACGCCGCTCCCTGTCTGGAGGGCGAGAATCTGGGCGTCTACTGCCGCCGTGAGGAGAGCGGCTGCCGCCTCGCCATCAAAAAGGCGGACGGCAAGGCCGCCGTGCTCGCCGCGGTGAAGCTCCGCTGAAGCAGCAAACGAGCACAATACAAGCGCCGCGGTCGGATGACCGCGGCGCTTGCCGTTTTCTTATTCTTCCTTGCCGTAGAGCCAGGTGCAGCCCTCGTTCACGCTGTCGACCGCTTTGCGGTAAGCCCCGAGCACGCCGGGCGCGGGATGCGCGGGACGCTTGATGTGTCCCAGCCGCTCCGCGAGCTCCTCGTCGCTGACCTCGAGGTGGATGGTGTGTTTGTCGATGTCGATCTCGATCATGTCGCCGTCGCGCACCGCGGCAATGGGGCCGCCGTCCCACGCCTCGGGCGAGACGTGGCCGATGCAGGGGCCGCGCGTCGCGCCGGAGTAGCGCCCATCGGTGACCATGGCGCAGCTCGTGTGCAGGCCCATGCCGACGAGCATGGCCGCGGGAATGGACATTTCACGCATTCCCGGCCCGCCCTTGGGGCCTTCGTAGCGGATGACCAGCACATCGCCGGGCTTGACGGACTTCTCCGTCATGGCCGCGCGCAGCGCGTCCTCGGAGTCAAAGCAGACCGCGGGGCCGCGGTGGTGGAACATCTCGGGCACCACACCGCTCTTTTTCACGATGCAGCCGTCCGGCGCAAGGTTGCCGTGCAGCACGGCGAAGCAGCCGTCGGGGTAGAGCGGCTCGTCGGCCGTGTGGATGATCTCGGGATCGATCCTGCGGCGGAAGCGGGCGAGGAACTCGCCCACCGTGCCGCCCGTCGCCAGACGCGCGTCGGGGTCGAGATAGCGCTCGATGGCCTTCATCGTCGCGCCCACGCCGCCGGCCTTGTAATAGTCGTACATATTGAATTTCGAGGACGGCTTGAACTTCGCAACGCAGGGCACGTCGCGCTGGATCTCGTCAAAGGCCGTGAGGTCCATCGGAATACCCATCACGCGCGCGAGCGCGCAGATGTGGAGCTGGGCGTTCGTCGAGCCGCCGGTCGCGGCGACGTGGCGCAAACCGTTCTTGAGGCTCGCCTCGGTGACGATGTCGGAAAAGCGCACCCCCTCCTTTGTGAGCGTGACGATGCGCTCGCCGACGTCGCGCGCCTGCTTGTACTTGGCGGACGAGCAGAAGAGCATGGTCGTGCTGTCGATGGGGCAAAGGCCGATGACCTCGGCGAATACGCCCATCGTGTTTGCCGTGCCGTACATCGAGCAGGTGCCGCAGGAGAAGCAGATGTTCTCACGGAAGCGGGTAAAGGTCTCCTCGCTGATGGCGTCGATGTTGCGCTGACCGATGGATTCCTTGAGGTCGGGCGTGACATAGGTGCCCTCGTCCGCCTCGTAGGGCAGCATACTGCCCGCCGTGAGGAACATACAGGGCTTATTGAGCGCCGCGGCGGCCATGAGCATACCGGGCACAATCTTGTCGCAGGAGCACAGGAACACCAGGCCGTCGAAGCCGTGAGCGCTCGCCATCGCCTGAATGCTGCCGGCGATCAGGTCGCGCGATGGCAGGATGAAGTGCATCCCCTCGCCCTGCGCCATGCCGTCGCAGGGGGCGGGAACGTTGAACTCCGCCGGCGTACCGCCGGCCGCCCACACGCCCTCCTTGACGTAGCCCACCAGCTCCTTGAAGGCGCGGTGTCCGGGGTTGACGTCCGTAAAGGAATTGACGATGCCGATGACGGGCTTTTCCAGGTCCTTTGTGCGGTAGCCGCAGGCGTTCATCAAGCCGACGTAATAGCCCTCCTGCGGGTTCGAGGGGGTGCGGTTTCCCTTCCAGCTTTCCATCGTGTTTTCCTCCGTTCGTCTTATCGGTTGTCCCCATTATAGCGCAGCCTTGCTTAAAAGAAAAGCAGAAATTCCAACGCCTTTCTACAAGAAAAAGCTTGATATGCAGCCATTTTTTCGGTATGCTGTGGAAAAACGACCGACCGGAGGACGCCGCCATCTGCGCGTGGCTGCGGAAAAACGGCGTCGGCGATCCGTAAACGGAATAGGAAACGGCAGCGGCTCAAAGAGCCGCTGCCGTTTCCCTGTAAGAGAGATCAGCGTATGCTGAGAGGATAAGCTTAGTACGCAGTGGTCATGGCGCCGTCGACGCAGATGACCTGACCGGAGATCGCGCTGTTCGCGGGAGAGCAGATGAACACCACGGAGCGGGCGTACTCGTCCGCCGTCTGGTAGCGCTTCTGCGGGAAGCTCGCGGCGTCGCGGGTGTTGTACTCCTCGAGCGTGATGCCCGCCTTCTCGGCGCGGATGGTGTTGAGGTACTTGATGCGGTCGGTGTAGATGCGGCCGGGGCCCATCGTGTTGACCATGATGTTGTACGGACCGAACTCGCGCGCCATCGTCTTGCTCATGCCCACCACGCCCATGCGGAACGTGTTGGAGAGAATGAGGTTATCCAGCTCCTGCTTGATGGAAGAAGACGTGGAGTTGACGATGCGTCCGCCGCCGCCCTGCTTCATGTAGGGCAGCGCCGCGCGGATGGCGGTGGTGTAGCTGTACAGGCACTTCTGATAGCCGTCCGCCCAGTCGGCCTCGGTCAGCGCCTCGAAGGTGCCGGCCTTCGGGCCGGGGCAATGATTGACAAGGCCGTAGATGCCGCCGAGGTCCTCCGCGACCTTGTTGATCATCGCGGTGATGCTCTCGTTGTTGAGCACGTCGTACATATAGGGGTGGGGACGGTTGCCGGTCTCCTTCTCGATGTCGATGACCGCCTGATCCAGCTCCGCCTTGAACGCCTCGCTGGTGCAGATAACCACCTTCGCGCCCTCGCGGGCGAACTCTGTCGCGATGCCCTTGCCGAAGCCGGACGCGCTGGACATACAAACGACGACCTTATCCTTCAAACCCAGATCCATGATATGTTCCTCCTGATATGTTAAAATTTTTGATCATTCTCAGTGCAGCTTGAGATCCACGACAGGATTCTTCAGCGGCTCCATCTCAAAGCCGTCCGGACCGACGATGCGGCACTCGGCAATGTCGCCGTCCTGAATGTGGAACGCGCGCGGGGTGCCGGTGGAGAGCACGTCGCCGGCGTACCAGCCCTGGATGCTCGAGTGCAGGGAAACGAGGCGGGACGGAACGTGCGTCATGTGATCGACCGTGTTCTTCGCGTGGATCTCGCCGTTGTGGACGCTCTGGACCTCGAGCTTGAGGACGTCGGGCACCTCGTCGGGCGTGACGAGCTGGGGACCGAAGGAGAAGAACGTCGGGAAGTTCTTGACGATGGTCAGATAGCGGGGATTGCCGGGCACGAAGTCGTTGCCCTTGAGGATGGATTCCTCGGTCATGTCGAGGATCGTGGTGTAGCCGACGATGGCGCTCTCCCACTCCTCCTCGGGAACGTCGCGGCAGTCGCGGCCCATGATGATGCCGAGTTCCGCCTCCGCCGTGGTCTTCTGCGCTTCCTTGAGCTTGGGCAGCAGGATGTCGTCATTCGGGCCAATGAGCGTATCCGCCATCTTGAAGAAGCTGCCGGGGAAGCCCGTGGGCGCGGCGTTGCCGATGTCCTTGGCGTGGTCGGCGTAATTGAGGCCGATACCGAAGATGCGCTTGGGGTTGCGGTAGAGCGGGGCGTAGACGACCTCCTCCGCCGGCACGACGCCGGGGATGGTCTCCAGCTCCTCCCTGCCGCCCTCGTTGTACCACTTCGTCAGGCCGAGGATGTGATTGGCCTGAATAAGGCTCATCATGTCCTCTTTCCAGCCCGTGCCCTTGTAGGCGTTGAGCGCTGCGACGGGCAGGATGCCCTTCCCGGTGACGATGCCGGCGATCTCCGCGCCGTGCAGCTTGATCGTTGCGAGTCTCATGGTTGCTTTCCTCCTCTTAATCTTGTTCAGACGATGCGGCCCACCGGCTCTTGACCGGCAAGCACCGCGTTGATGTTTTCGGCTGCGATCTTGGAAACGCGCGTGGCGGATTCGACCGTTGTGGGCGCGTAGTGCGGCGTGACAATGACGTTCGGCAGCTTAAAGAGCGGGCTGTCCGGCGCGACCGGCTCGGGGTCGGTGACGTCAAGACCGGCACCGGCGAGTCTGCCGTTCTCCAGCGCCTCGATGAGCGCAGCTTCGTCCACGATGGGGCCACGGGCGCAGTTGATGAGCAGCGCGGTGGGCTTCATCAGCGCGAGGCGCTCGCGGTCGATGAGCTTGCGCGTCTCGTCGGTGAGCAGACAATGGAGCGTCACGACGTCGGCGCGGCGCAGCAGCTCGGAAAGATCGTCCACCTTCTCGACGCCCTCGGGGATCTCGCTGATGTAGGGGTCGTAGACGATGACATGCATATCCAGACCGTCCCTGCACATATGCAGGATATGCTTTCCGATGCGGCCCATGCCGATCAGTCCCAGCGTCTTGCCGGTCATTTCAATGCCGGGGGCGTGGTTCTTCGCGGCAAAGCCGATCTCGCGGTATTCGTTGGAAACGGGAATAATGTTCTTCGCCAGCGTGAGCATCAGCGTGAAGGCGTGCTCGGCGACGGAAAGGCTGTTCGCGTTCGGGGTGATGGTCACGGCGATGCCGTGGCTCTTGCAGTAGTCGAGGTCGATATTATCGTAGCCCACGCCGTGCTTGGAGACGATCTTGAGGTTCTTCGCCGTCGCGAGCAGCGAGCCGGGCAGCTCGATGATGCGCACGAGCACGGCGTCCGCGTCCACGATCTCGCGGCGGATGACATCCATGTCGCGGTCGGCGTAGACGACGGTGTGGCCCGCCGCGGTCAGCAGCTCGGGCCCGATGGGGTGGACCGATTCGGTGATGAGAATTTTTGCCATGATGCTTCCTCCTTTACAGGCTCAGGCCGTAGGGCTTGCCGAGCTCCAGCAGCTCTTCGTAGACCGGCTGCGGCACCTCAATACCGTTTGCAGCATTTTCTTCCGCCTTGCGGCCGGAGCGTTCGCCGGGCAGGAAAATTTCCTCCACACCATCGGCCTTTTTCAGTGCCTTGATCTCCCGTGACATGGCGGAAAGAGCCGACTTGAACGCTGCCGGTTCGATGAAATGCGCAATGTCGATGGCGCCGAGAAAATGGCTGACGCCCTGCGGCTCGTCCATCACATAGAGGTCATGCAGATGCGGACCGTAGGGGCCGCCGCTGAGAATGCCGCAAAGCACATCGACCATGATGGCGAGGCCGCTGCCTTTCGCGCCGCCGATCGGCACGAGCGAGCCGGCACGACCGGCCACGGGGTCCGTGGTGGGTCTGCCGTCCTTATCCAGCGCCCAGCCCTCGGGAATAGACTTTCCCAGCTTCTGCGCCAGAATGAGCTTGCCCAGCGCCACAACGCTCGGCGCCATATCCAGCACGACCGGAAGGTCGTCGGACGGAGCCGCCACGGAGATGGGATTTGTGCCCATGTAGGGCTCAGCGCTGCCGAAGGGCGCGATCTTGCCCTTGAGATTGGTGCAGGCAAATCCGATCATATCCTGCGCGGCAGCAAGCCTTGTATAATAGGCGGCGGTGCCGAAGTGGTTGGAGCTGTGCACGCTTGCAAAGCAGCAGCCCGTCTCTTTTGCCTTGGCGATGCACCGCTCCATCGCAAATTTTGCCGCCGCCGCGCCCAGCGAGTTGCCGGCGTCCACGACCAGCGTGGAGGTCGATTCCCGCACGATGCGGATGTTGTTTTCACGCGACATCACGCCCGCGTCCATGCGCTGCATATAAACGGCCAGACGGCTCACACCGTGGGTGGACACGCCTGTCAGCTCCGCGTCGATCAGCGCGTCAGCCACCGCTTCCGCGCAGCTCCTCTCCACACCGGAGGCCGTCAGGACCAACACGCAGTAGCCCCGCAGCGCAGATGCTTCAAACCTTGGCATAATCTCCCTCTTTTCCGATGGTTTTTTGATTTCCCTGTTTGGCTCTATCATAGTGCATCGCCGCGAAAAGGTCAAAGACTTAAATGTGACTATCCCTATAGTATTTTTACTATACCGTGCTTGACGGCGTCGTATTTTTTGTTATAATCAAAGAGGAAAACGAGGTGATCTGGATGGTACAGGACCGGAATCCGGAATATTTTCTTGCCATTGCGTCCGAGAAAAGCATTTCCAAGGCCGCAGAGCGGCTGCACATCTCGCAGCCCTACTTGAGCCAATACGTCATCCATTTGGAAAAGGAATTCGGCGTCCGCCTGCTCGACCGCACCAAGTCGCCGCTGGCGCTGACCGCCGCCGGCAAGGTCTACGCCAACTATCTCGAGGACAGCTCGCAGCTCTACGAGCAGCTTTTGCAGGACTTCACACGCCTGAACGCCAGCCGCCGCCAGACGCTCCGCGTCGCCATGAGCAACTGGCGCGCCAGCACGCTCCTGCCGAGCATCCTGCCCGCCTTTTCGCAGGAGCATCCCGAGGCCCATCTTGAACTGCTTGAGCGCCCGACGAGCGAGATGTTCCGTCTGGTGGCGGACAACACGGTGGATTTTGCCATCATGAACACCAATCTCAATACGCCCGACTACCTGACCACCGAGACCATTCTCTACGAAAAGATCCTCCTGGTCGGCAACCGCGGCAACCGCGCCGCGCAGGCGCTTGCGGAGGCCTGCCGCGCGGGACGGGAGCCGGAGCTCTCCGTTCTCGAGCGCGAGCGCTTTGTCCTGCTCTACCCCGAGATCCTGCTCGCCATGCGCGTCAACAACTTTCTCGAACGGGAGCATATCACCGTCGAAAACGCTCTCTACACCACCAACGCCACCACGGCGCTGAACCTGACGGCGGAGAACTACGGCTTCTGCTTCGTCAATGAGACCGCCGTCCACAACGCGCCGAACCGCGACGAACTGCTCTTCTTCGACCTCGACTCCCCCGACCTTGTCCACCCGCTGAGCGTTGTCTACAAGAAAAAGCGGCACCTTCTGCCCGCCGCCCGCGCCTTCGTCGATGCCGCGCGCCGCTTCCTGCAATCGCAGTCGTGGCGCAGCGAGTGCGACTGCCGCGTGGAGCACGGCCGTCCGGTATAGCACGGCAAAGCCCGCCTCCGAAGCGATGTCGGAGGCGGGCCTTGTTCATTTCTTTTTCTCGCGCGCCAGAATACTGGAATAAAAGCGCTCGCCGAGGCGGCTGCTCAGAAGGCCGCGCAGCGCCGTGCGCTGCTCGTCCGTCATGGCCGCGGTCGGCACAAGGTAGAGCTGATCGGCCGAAAGGCAGAGCATGAACACGCTCGAAATTTCGATGGCCGAGGCGAGCTTCGCGAGCGCGACCGTGTTGCGGAGCTTCTTCTCGGGGACCTCGACCGAAAGCTTGCCCGCGTCAAAACGCAGAACGTACTCCGTCCCCAGCAGCGACTCGTCGCTCTTGAGGTAGCGCAGCACGCGCTGCTCCTCGCGTCCGAGCAGCAAAAGCATCCAGACAAAATAGGCCGCCGCGATGTAGATCGGAAGGTAGCTCAGGGGAAAGGTACCCTGCACGGCAAGCACAGTGTAAAATGCCACCGCCAGCACGACGGCGATGCCCACGCGGAAGGTATTGCGGTTTCGCAGGAACATGGCGTAGAGCGACGTCTGCCGAAACACCTTTTTATTGACGCGGTAACGGATCTCCTGAGCTTCCATGGTTCTTCTCTCCTCGCTTGGATTCTTACGCTACAGTATACCGCGCGCCGGGGGCGCGGTCAATGAGAAAATATGAGGGTCCCTTTTCGGGGCCCTCATATTCCGTATCCGGTTCAGCGGAGCTTACTTCTGCTCCTGCTTGGCCTTGTGCTTGTCCATGATGAACTTGGGGCCCTTCTCCCACTTCTTCACGTTGACGAGAAGCAGAGCGACCGCGATCACAAGACCGGCGATATCCGTCAGCGTGCCGGGGATGAACATCAGCAGGCCGCCGGCGATGAACACGATGCGTTCAAGCCAGTTGAGCTTCCACAGCAGCCAGCCCTGGAAGCCGGCGGACATGATGGCAACGCCGATGATCGCACTGATGGCGACGGAGATGATCTCGCCGACGCTGCCCTGCATCATCATTGCCGGGTTGTAGCAGAACGCGAAGGGCACCATGAAGCCGGCGAAGCCGAGCTTGCAGGCCTCGACCGCCGTGGTCATCGGGTTGGTCTTGGCGATGCCGGCGCCGGCATAGGCCGCGAGGGCGACCGGCGGGGTGATGGCGGACAGGCACGCGAAGTAGAACACGAACAGGTGCGCCGTCAGCGGGGCAAGGCCGAGCTTGATGAGGGACGGAGCGAGGATGGACGCCGCGATAACATAGGCCGCGGTGGTGGGCAGGCCCATACCGAGGACGATGCAGGTGATGGCGGTGAAGAGCAGGGACGGGAACAGCAGGCCGTGCGCCGCCTGGATCATCATGTCGCCGAAGATGACGCCGATGCCGGTGATGGAGACCATGCCGACGACGATACCGGCGCAGGCGCAGCCGATGACGATGGACATGGCGCTGAAGCCGGACTTGACCATGGCGCTGGGGATGGTCTTGAGGGTGAAGCGCTTCTTCTTATCGAAGAGCATGACCACGGGCACCGCGCAGGTCGCCCACAGGGCGGAGTAGAGCGGAGAATACTGCGCGACGAGCAGGCAGTAGAGCAGGACCGCGATGATGAGCAGGTAGATCCAGCCGTCCTTCATGACCTCGCGGCTCTTGGGAATATCCTTGGGGTCCATGAGCGTGACGTGCGCGATCTCCGTCTGGGACATAACGGCGACGGCGCAGCCCCAGTAATAGAGCAGCGCGGGAATGACCGCCGCGATGACGATGGCGATGTACTTCTGCTCGGTGAACGCGACCATCAGGAACGCGCCGGAGCCCATGACAGGGGGCAGGATCTGACCGCCGGTGGAGGCAACGGCCTCAACGCCGCCGGCGAACTGGGGCTTGTAGCCGCGGGACTTCATCAGAGGAATGGTGAACGTGCCGGTGCCGACGACGTTGGCGACGGCGGAGCCGTTGATGGAGCCCATCAGGCCGGAGGCGACGACCGCGCTGAGCGCGGGGCCGGACTTGATCTTACCGGTGAGGGAGATGGCGATGTCGTTGATGAAGTCGGAGCAGCCCGAGGCCTCAAGGAACGCGCCGAACATAACGAACATGAAGATGACCGTGGCGGAAACGCTCATGGTCGTACCGAACAGACCGTCCAGGTCGGTAGCGAGGAACTTGCAGATACGCTCGAGGGAATAGCCGCGGTGCGCGATGGCCATGGGCAGATTCGGACCGGCGAGCGCATAGGCGATGAAGATAAGCGCGAGGACCGGCATGATGTAGCCGAGGGTGCGGCGGGCGCACTCGAGGACGATGATGACGAGGCAGGCGCCCGCGAAGGTCGCCATCCAGGTCGTCTTGCTCAGACGCTCGGTGAGGTGATGGACCTCGTCCTGCGCCATCCAGACGGAGACCCAGGTGAGGACGACGAGGATCATATCAAACGTGCGGCAGGCGGCGCGGAAGGCCTTGCTGCCGGCGAATTTATCCTTGAAAACGTGCTTGTAAAGGGGCTGGGTAAGCAGGATCAGCGTGAGGGCGAAGCCCAGATGCACGCCGCGCTGCACGGAGTAGTCGAACAGGCCGAAAAAGCCGGTGTAAATATGGAAGGAGGTCATCAGGAAGGCGACGACGGAGGCCATCATAATGAACTTGTCGCCCTTACCCTCTTCGAGAGTTCTCGCTGCTGCCAGTTCGCTGTCAAGCGAGGCGACGTCGATCTCTTTGATTTCTTTCTTATCGGACATAAACGCATCCTTTCTGTTAAGTGGGGGGTCTTAACGAAACCTTAATGAAAAGGGGGAGCCGGAGTTGGGATGTCCCAACTCCGGCCAAAAATGCTCTTCGCAGGGACGGTCAGATCGTCCTTTTGATCAAGTTTTCAGAATTCCTCGATTAGATGAGGCCCTGCTCGCTGTAGTACTTCTGGGCGCCGTCGTGCAGAGGAATGGGCATCTGGGTGCAGAGGAAGCTGGGATCGGTCATGTCCTTGAGCAGGGCGTTACCGGCAGCCAACTCCTCGGTGTGCTCGTTCATGGCCTTGCACAGATCGTAGACGAGATCCGCGTCCATATCGGCGGTGACGATGATGAGGCACTTGACGCCGAAGGTGTTAGTGGTCTCGGTCTGGCCGGTGTAGGTGCCGGCGGGGATGGTGGTCTGGATGTAGGCAGCGTTGCCCGCGAGGACCTTGTCGATCTCCTCCTGGGTCATGTCGAGGACCTGGATCTCCTTGGTGGCAGCGAGGTTGAGCTGGCCGCCGATGGGCAGACCCGCGAAGCCGAAGGCCGCGTCGAGGATGCCGTCGCCGACGGAGTCGGCGCCGTCGCCGAGACCGAGGTTCTCAAGGCTGGTGTTGTCCTTGGTGATGTCCATCGCTGCGAAGGCGGCGAGGGTGGCGTTCTCGGTCGCGGAGGCCGCGGGGCCGACGGCAACGCGCTTGCCGAGCAGGTCATGGATGTAGGTCAGGCCGGAGCTCTTGAGCGCCACGCCGCTGAGCACGGAGGTGTAGACCGCGCCGATGACACGCAGGTTGTCCAGCTTGCCGATGTCGGCGAACTTGCCGGTGCCGTTGTAGGCGTTGAGAACGACGTCGGAGGTGGCGACCGCGACGTCGACCTCACCGGTGGAGACGTCCTGGCAGTTCTGGAAGGAGCCGGTGGAGGTCTGGGTATTGCACTTCACACCCTGGACGTTGTTCGTCCAAACCTGAGAGACGGCCGCGCCGGCGGGGTACATGGAGCCGCCGGTGTCGGCGGTGCCGAAGGTCATAATGACGTTGCCGCGGGGGGGCTTGTCGCCATCGGTGTTACCGTCGTTGGAGGGCTGCTTCTCGCCGCAGGCGACCAGAGCGAAAACCATTGCCAGTGCGAGGATCAGAGACAATACTTTTTTCATGCTGATATCTTCCTTTCAAAATTTATATACCCGGCTTGCGCCGAATACGACAAAAAAGTTAAATTCTCTGTTCCGGCTCGGAACAGAGAAAAGACCACATGGTCTTTTTCGCGTACGCCGCACTCTCGTGCGGTATGTTTGGTACGTTCACAGCTTATTCATTTTTTATGGACGGATTATAATTCATTCATCCTCGTCTTGTCAAGTCTTTCACAAGCATATTTTCCTGTTTTTTCGATGAAATTTTCTGGTCATTGTCATTCCGCACAGAAATACTTCTTTCTTTTTGTGCTATCAGTCACTTTCTCCTTTCGTTTTTTCAGAAAAATTCAAATTTCACCGTAAATTTTTCATATTCTGCCGCGTTTTCGCGCCCGCGCTCCCCCTGTATCCGGGGCGTTCAGGAGATGTTTTCCGCCGTAAGGACTCCGTTAAGCGCGTGCAGCCGTTTTCGTGAGAGCGGCGGATCACACGCAAAATGCTTTTGTATGAATATTCATTCTTCTATACATCAATATTTTGCCGTTTTCTTCTTGCCATCTGCTATATCCTACCAAATCAGCAGGTTTCGCTCCGCGCTATCACGATAGCGCAGTCAAGCGCAATTCCTACTTTTTTTGAAATTTGAGGAAACCTGCATCGTATTTTTTGCCGCTTTTTGACGAATCCGCGATATGCTCCCTCCGCAGGCCGGTCCCGTTTCGCCGGGAGTTGCAATATTTTGCGCATTGGGTTATAATGCAGACGACAATATCCGTGCAAGGAGGAAACGCGATGAAAGCTAAGGTATATTTCTCCCGTGAGATCACGCCCGAGAAGGTCGTGGCGCTTTACCGTGCCGTGGGCCGCGAACTGCCGGGCAAGGTTGCCGTGAAGCTGCACTCCGGCGAGCAGGGCAACCAGAACTTTTTGGGCCCCGACTTCTGGCGGCCGATGATCGAGACCGTGCATGGCACGGTGGTCGAGTGCAACACCGCCTACGAGGGCGAGCGCAACACCACCGAGAAGCACCGCCGCACGATGATCAAACACGGCTGGAGCACGAACTTCGACGTGGATATTCTTGACGCCGAGGGTCCCGATCTGGAGCTTGCCGTTCCGAACGGCAGGAGCATTCAGAAGAACTTCGTCGGCAAGGACATTGCCAACTACGATTCCATGCTCGTCCTCTCCCACTTCAAGGGGCATCCGATGGGCGGCTTCGGCGGCGCGCTCAAGCAGCTCTCCATCGGCTGCGCGTCTTCCTACGGCAAGGCCTACATCCACGGTGCCGGCGAGCCCGAAAAGATCTGGACTGCCGACCACGACAGCTTCCTCGACGCGATGGCGGACGCCGCCTCGTCCGTGGCGGAATATTTCAAGGATAAGACCGTTTTCATCAACGTTATGAAGAATATGTCCGTGGATTGCGACTGCTGCGCCGTGGCCGAGGACCCGTGCATGGCGGACATCGGCATCCTCGCCTCGCTCGACCCCATCGCGGTCGATCAGGCCTGTCTCGATCTGGTCTACGCCTCCGACGATCCGGGCCGCGACCACCTCGTAGAGCGCATTGAGAGCCTCAACGGTGTCCGCACGGTCGAATCCGCGGCGGCGCTGGGCTTCGGCACGCGGGAATACGAGCTCGTGGAGCTGTAACATAAAACGCCATAAGGGAAAAGCGCGGGGCTTCCCGTGCTTTTTCTTGTACATTATAATAGGTATGGGTCACAGGAACTTATCCAGCTCGCGCTCGACCTCGGGCAGCTTCTTCGGCGCGGGATGCTCGACGCGATAGCCGTCCTTGATGACCATGGAGAGCCTGCGCAGGGCCGAGATATCCGCGAGCGGATCCTTCGCGCAGACGATCAGGTCCGCTGCCTTGCCCGCCTCGATGGAGCCGGTCTCGCCGTCGATGCCGGCAAGCCGCGCGTTGAGCAGCGTCGCGGTGTGGAGTGCAAAGGCCGGCGTCACGCTGCAGTATTTCACGAAGTAGCACAGCTCGCGCCACATATCGTAGTGCGTGATATAGGGGCAGCCGGTGTCCGTGCCGAGGCCGACCGGAATGCCGTTTGCCAGATTTTCCCGCGCCATGGCGATGATGCCGTCAAAGACGACCTTGCCGTTCTCCTGCTGCTCGTAGGTCGCGTGGGAGACACTGCGGTCAAAAAGCGCATAGGGCAGCGCAGGCGAGAGCGTCGCGACCTGGAACGCGCCCTTTTCCTTGTAGAGCGCGGTAATCGCCGCGTCCGGCTGCGCGCCATGCTCGATGGAGTCCACGCCGTTTTCCAGCGCCACACGCACACCCTCGGGGCTTTCGACGTGCGCGGCGACCTTCATGCCAAGCGCGTGCGCCTTATCGCAAGCCGCCTTCACCAGCGCGGGTTGCATCCGCAGCACGCCCGGCTCGCCGACGACCTCGGCATCGAGCACGCCGCCGGTGATCATGAGCTTGATGAGGTCCGGCTTCTCCGCCGCGATCCGCTCCACATAAGCCGCGGCCTCCTCCGGTGTCTTTGCTTCGTAGGCAAGGGAGCCGGCCATGTGCCCGCCCGGCACGGAGACCGCCATATTGGACGCCACCACGCGCGGGCTGAGGATCTTTCCCTGCGCAGCAAGGTCGCGGATGATCGTGTCGAAGTCCGCCACGCCGCCGACCGTGCGGATGGTCGTTACGCCGCTGAGAAGCTCCGTCTTCGCGTAGCCCTCGCACAGCTTCACGCCGATGCGGCGCGTGAGCGCGTTGGCGGTGATGAGCTTCACGAGCTTCTTCGGGTCGCTCGCCTTTTTCTTCGGCTTGCCGGAGGCGGGCAGATGAACGTGCAGGTTGATAAGCCCCGGCAGCACATACTGTCCGCCGAGGTTCACGACCTCATAGCCCTCGCGGCGCGCCGCGGCATCGGCGACCGCGCCGATGCGTCCGCCCTCAATATAAATATCTCTGCCCGTCTGCGGCGTCATTTTCTCCGTGCCGTCGAGCAGCACGCCGTTTGTGAGCACATAGTTTGTTTCATTCCGGAACATGGCATTTCCTCCGCTTCTTCCGTGTTTGCCTTATCATACCACACCGCTCCGAGGCCGGCAAACGGATTTTTTGCGCACTTCGTGCATTCTGCACAATTTCGGGCCGACATTGTTTGACCAAAAGCGGGTGAAAAAACCTTGCATCCGCCGTCGAATTATGGTATCATTACAATAGTTACAAATTGTAACCTTTGGTACCGTTCGGCGGCGCGCCCCGTCTGCGCCGCTTTTTCATGAGAATTTGAGGAGGATGCCCTATGAAACTGCGCCACGCGCTCCGCGGCACGGCTGCCGGCCTGCTGCTGGCGGTCTGCCTGACCACCCCCACCCTCGCGCTCACCGGCGTTGTGGACGTCGGCGGCAGCGTTCTGCGTGTGCGCAAGACCGCGAGCACCGGCTCCGCCGTCCTCGATCAGCTGCCAAGCGGCAAACAGGTCGAGATCGTGGACACCGCGACGAACGGGTGGTACGGCATCCGGCTCGGCAGCGTGAAGGGCTACGTCTCCGCAAGCTACATCAAGCTGCTTGAGGAAGCTGCCCCCGTCGTCACGGCAGAAGTCAGCGCGGTGAGCGCCTCTGCCGCGCAGAGTGAGAGCACCTATGTCAAGGTCACCGCAGACGCGCTCAACGTCCGCACCGGCCCCGGCACCGACTATGCGGTCGCGGACGAGCTCGCGCAGGGCAAGGTCGTCAAGGTCCTCGGCACGCAGGACGGCTGGTATCAGATCGGCAGCGGCTACATCGACGCGGCGTACACCGAGGCCGCCACCGCCGAGGAGGCGCTCGAGCAGCTTTACATCCGTGTCGTGCAGGGTCCGCTCAACATCCGCTCCGGCCCCGGCACCGGCTACTCCAAGGTCGGCTCCCTCGCCAAGGGCCGCTGCGTGAAGGTCGTGTCCGTCCAAAGCGGCTGGTATCAGATCGAGCAGGGCTACGTCAGCGCCGCCTATGTGGAGGAGACGGACTACACTCCCGCCGCCGCTTCGAGCAAGGGTCAGGAGCTTGCGAACATCGCGCTCCAGTACGTCGGTTACAGCTACGTCTATGGCGGGGCCAGCCCGCGCGTCGGCTTTGACTGCTCCGGTCTTGTGCAGTATGCCTGCGCACAGCTCGGCTACTCCATCAACCGCACCGCCTCCACTCAGCTGCAAAACGGCGTTACCGTTTCGTGGGACGAGCTTGCCCCCGGCGACCTCGTGTTCTTCAAGAAGCCCGGCAGCACCACCTCGAAGCCCGTCACGCACGTCGGTATGTACATCGGCAGCGGTCAGTTCGTCCACGCCTCGGACTATGGCGTCGGCGTCATCGTCAGCAACCTTTCCGACGCCTACTACACCACCGGCTATGTCAGTGCCCGCCGCATCGCGGTATAATGTCAAATCAAAACAGCAGGAGCCTGCGCAGCGCGCAGGCTCCTTTCCTTATGGCTTTTTCCGTCACACCGGGTAGGCGCCGATGCGCGCGATCTCCGTGTCGCACAGCGCGTCGACCGCGTCGAAGTCCACGCAGGGGCGGTAGAGCGCTTCAAGCGCGTCATGCCCGCGCTTGGCGCGCTTGAGGGATGCGACCGCTTCCTCCTCCAGCGCACGGCGGACACGGCGGATGAAGCGCAGGTGCGCCTTTTCGGCGCGGGTCAGCTTCTCCTCCGCCATCGCGTCGGCGCGCAGGCGGCGGTAGGGCTTTCCTTCATAGCGCACGCCCTCGCCGGTCGTGACGAACGCAAGGCCCCGTGCGGGGATCAGCAGATGCGTGATCTCCGCGGGCCGCAGCGGGTCGCGGCAAGCCAGAACGTCCTCCCCCGCCTCCAGCGCCGCGTCGCGCAGCCGGCGCAGCACGGGCGCGGCAAGGCCGTAGCTGTCGCACAGCTCATAAACACGCGGGCAGAGAGCGTCCACGCTGTCGAAGCGGCACACCCTGCCCTGACAGGTCAGTCCGCCGAGAAAGACGTCCGCCGCGCGTCCCCGCGTCTCTCCCCTGCCCTTGAGCTCGCGCGCGGCGATCCCCGCCGCGCGGCGCAGCAGCTTTTCCTCGTCGAAGTGCGCGCGCACCAGAGCGCGGCGCTCCGCGTCCACGCTGCCGAGCGCCCGCAGAACATGGTATGCCTCGCGGTAGGACGCGCGATAGGCGTCGGTCAGCGCCGTCAGACCGTTTGCGACCTCCTTCGCCGCCGCGCTGTCGCAGCACTGCGACAGGTCCACATAGCGCTCATGCGCCAGCGCGTACCGCGGCTCGAGGACGTGGGCAGTGTCTCTTTAGGACACCTTTTTGCGGCAGGTGGTGGACGGCACAAGGCCGTGGTCATGATACCTAAACCATTAGAATTTCCATGTGATTTTGACTTCCTGTTCACCGGTATCCGGATTGGTTTCGCCGATCTCAATCTTCTCGATCAGCGCCACCGCCAATTCTCTGGGCAGGGTGTCCAGCTGCAGGAGTTCCCGGGCTTTTTCCATCAGGTCTTCCTGCTCCTTTGGCTGCTCCCGCTCGGCCAGTTCATCGCCGATCTGGGCCAGCCGCAGTTCCAGGCGGCTTTTCTCCGCGAGGAAGTCCCGGTTCAGTTCCACAAATTGGCCCTCGCTCAGAACACCGGAGATCTTATCCAGATACAGGTTTTTCAGAGCAAGACTCCGCTTTTCCAGTTGAGCGGTTAGGGCCTTTTGTTCCTGTAACAAGGCATCCTTTCGGGTACCCTGCGGTGGGGGAATATCCAACTCCTCCAGCGTGTAATAGGTCTGGACATAGTGCCGCAGTCGCTCCAGCACTAAATCGATCAGTCGATCCAACCGGATAGAATGACGGGTACACAGCTTTTCTATGCCGCTGTCGGCGTACAGCTTGCACCGTAAGTAATAGACCTGCTTATGACCCTTTTTGCCGTTGGAGCTCTTACTCATGGTGCTGCCACAGTCCATGCACTTCACCAAACCAGCCAGAGGGTGGACCATTCCTGTTCCGTCTTCTCTGGTACGCAGCGCCATCAGTTTCTGCACCGTGTAGAAAGTCTCTGCGTCAATGATGGCTTCGTGAGTGCCTTCTACTCGGAACCACTGTTCCCGCGGCATGGTAATGAGGGTCTTGGATTTATAGCTTACCTTTTTCGTCCGTCCCTGCACCATGTTGCCGATGTACATCTCATTATGTAGAATCCGCCATACCGTGGTCTTGTTCCAAAGGCCGTAGTCATTCTTGACGGGGTGGTTACAGTCCCATCCCCGCTCTATCTTGTACCGGGTGGGGTTGATAACGCCCCTGCTGTTAAGCATGAAGGCAATACTCTGCTTGCCGTGGCCCTCTAGCGCCCATTGAAAGATCTGCCGCACTACCTCTGCCGCTTCCGGCTCCACAATGAGGTGGTTTTTATTTTTGGGATCTTTCTGGTAGCCATAGACAGGGAATCCGCCGATATACTGTCCCTGCCGCCGCTTCATATCAAAGACCATGCGGATGTTTTCGGACAGATCCTCCAAATACCACTCATTGATGAGGCCGTTGATCTGCCGGGCCTTCTTGTTGCCTTTGATCTCGGTGTCGGCGTTGTCGGCCACCGCAATGAAGCGGATGCCCCAAACGGGAAAAAGGCCGTGGATGTACTTCTCTACCAGTTCCATGTCGCGGGTAAAACGGGACTGGCTCTTACAGAGAATAATCTGAAACTTCTTATCTTTGGCCGCCTCGATCATGCGGTTGAAGTCGGGCCGCAGGCTGTCGGCGCCGGAATAGTCCTCATCGCAGTAAATATGGTAGATATCCCAGCCGCGCTCCACGGCGTAGTTGATCAGCAAAGACTTCTGGTTCTGGATGCTCTCGGATTCAGGCTGCTGCTTATCTTCGTCCTCCTTACTCAGTCGTGTATAAATCGCGCAAAGGATAGTTACACCTCCTTCAAGGCATAACTGCTCACCAAAATCGTAACATGGGAGCAACTACCCGGCAAGAGATTATTTGAAATCCCTACGCCGCTAAAACGCAGCGTAGGGATCATTTACGAAGTTCTTTTGTGAGCCATGCGGTGATGGCTTGTTGGATAACAATATTATTTGGTTCTTCAGTATTGGACTGCCATTTTTCTGCTAAGATAAATATCGGTTCTTTCACGAAAACACCTCCGAGGAAATCTATGACCTAACATCAACAGATATGAAAAAGTAGATGTGCAACTACACATCTACTTTTCTATATATGGAATTATCGAAAATAATTGCGAACATTGTGGTATTTTGTTGATATAGGACACAATATCTGGTAAAATTATTTTGCAAGTCAGATACAGCTCTTCGGTAGAGAACAAAAAACCAAGTGTGCTTTGGGAGGTAATTCCGTGGAAAAGCAAGTTGTGAACTTAACCATATTTTTAATTAAGGAACACATTACTGATTTGAAAGATTGTCTCAAAGCACCTGATACTCTTTCCTCTTCCAACATCAAACACGAATATGGAATGGAAGGAACTATTTTTTATTGTGACAGCAAAAGAAAACCACCCCGTTGGAAGGCTTATTTAGAGACGCTATCAGAAAGAAGTTTGGATATTTCTGATAACGCTTCAAATAAAGCAATTCTATTGGTGCGAATAGAGCATAGAATCATGGCTGTTGTATTTGGGTATGGAAGATCCTTTTTAAAAGAAGATTGCATTGAGCGGAATTTTGGTTTTAAAGTTGCCTTAAATACGATCAACCCAAACAAAATGCGTAGTGTGAATGCAGCCACTATTGAAGACATGGTTGTGACTACTCAGCGGCAAGCAAGTTACAGTACCACACAGGATGAGTTTGGCTTAAATATCACAAATGATATTATGAAAGGTATCACAGGAGAACCATATGATATCAGATATGGAAGTCATATCAGCGGAAAAGACTCTTTAGTCGTTGCTGTGTTTATGGACTTGTCGGAACTCAAAGATAAATTGTTGCTCTATTACACCGCATATAGTGATAATCGCTATAAAAGGATCGGTTTTGAATGGGTTGATAACGTTGCGGAAATACGTGATTCATTGCTTTCAGAAACTCTGGACTTTGAACTCGTAAATGCAATACAAGAGAAGAAAACTGAGCACCTTCATATTGCGCCCCCAGAAACAACTGATTGGGATAAAATCATTGGTTTTTGTTATTCAGGTATAGGAAAAAAGCTAAGTGATGCAGAAAATTATGAGCTTAACTTGAATTTGTTTGAATACATCGAAAAAATCAATCCTACTACAAATATATATCAAAAGATTCGTAGAGATAGACTATATGCAATGAATGTAGAGGGTACTTCTTTTGCAATTTGTAGTATATATTCAGCGCTTGTATTTCAGACAGAATATGAGGGACAGAACTATATTTTATGTGCTGGAACATGGTATCAAGTAGAAACATCGTTCTTTAATCAAGTGAATAACTTTATTCGAACTCGTGTGACTATCTCAGACATTGTTCTACCTAATTGTCCTAAGGACAAACACGAGGGTGACTACAATGAACAGGTGGCTTCTGCTGATGCAAATCTTTGTTTAATGGATAAGAAACTGGTATCTGTAGAAGGTGGCCCTAAACAAATTGAAGCGTGCGATTTGTTTTCCAAAGACAAAAAATTCATACACGTAAAGAACAAAGGGCAGTCTGCCCAACTAAGCCACTTGTTTTCCCAAGGCAAGGTATCCGCAGAATGTTTTGCTAGCGATGAAAAGTATAGAAAACAGGTTTCAGACCTTGTTATAGCAAAATTCGGGGATACCATATTTGATTATACAGCAAAACCGCAGTCGAACGAATTCGAGGTTGTATACGCCATTATCGACGAAAAAGAATCTTCGCTTGAAGATAAGCTGCCGTTTTTTAGCAAAGTGAATCTAATGCTGGCAGTGCAAGAACTAGATAGAATGCATTTTAGCTGTTCAGTATGCTTAGTAAAAAAAGAAACTTAATTAAGCATGTAGCAAGAAGAATTTAAATTTGGAAAGTAGGTTGCAAATACAAAGTGAAGGCATTGAAATGCACTTCTTTTCCAGTATAATGGAAATAATCTACAGACAAATTGACACATGGGAATAGAAGTTCAAAACGGATGGCAGCCAGTTGTGCAAACCCGTCCTGCCACCTGGCAGGGCGGGTTTGCGTGTTTGTAAAGAATTTGCGCAGTCCCTGCGAACATTCTTCGCATATAGTCAAGCAACGCAAAACGCAGGGCTATTCATCAATATTGCTAATCGTTTCGTCTCTTTGTATAATTTTTTCATAAAGACAAAGCAATGCGTGATTCCATTGCGCAGATAATGTGCTTATATATTCTCTTTCTTCGTTGCTCAAATCACTTGGGAATGGATTGCTTTGAAAGAAACAATTATCCAGTTGTTGTTTTCGTAGCAAATCGATCATTTTATCACCCCTTAGGTTGAGTTTAACCTATTTCTATTATGGAATTAGGCGAAATTACAAGATAGCTCCATGTTAACTCTTTGGATGCTTGAGTAATCTCTCGGTAGCAGATCGGAGGTACATTTTGCAACTTTTTGATGTGGTCTCACAAGACTTTTTTAAGCCGCTCACAGGAATTAATCGTCGCAAATACGTAGATATCATTACGTTAATCTGGCTGCGTTGCAAGCGAAGTCCTCTATATGGTGAGTCGAAGACATTGATGTTGGATTGGTTGGAAGATTATTTCTGTGGTCTCAACGAGGAGATTTCTTTCGATTCTGACGAATTTGATGGTTCTGGGTCTGACAGCCCTATCGTTCGATCTCCCCGCTTCTTTGCAACCATGTTTTTGCGTCGGCTTAAGGAAACTGGATGGTTGGAAGAACGGGAGGGGGGTTATGAGGAGGAACCACAGATTGTCATAAATCACAAGATTGTTCCCATTATTCGCTCGTTTAATGATGTCGTTTCTCCTCAGTTGATTACATACAAAGGTAAGCTGTTTAAAGTTTATAAATTACTTCAGAGTATTGCAGAGTCGGAAAGTCCATATGAAAATGTTTTGCGTGAGGTATCCAGTGACTTAGACGAATTAAACGCAGCTCTGCGGCAGTTAGCAGCATCTATTGGTACTTATATGGATGAATTAACCCGCGGAAAAACACCAGAGGAAATTTTGGAACTCTTTGATACCTATGAAGAAAAAATTGTCGTAGGTGCCTATCACCGCTTCAAAACAAATGACAATCTTTTCTATTATAAATCAGAGCTATTCGAGCAACTTGAACTATGCCGTACACAATACCTTGAGGTGCTTACCCAAGACTTTTCTTTGGTTGAACAGGTATCCGACGAAGATGCAAGTCTCGCAATTGGGCGGCTCGTTTTCAAATTAGAAGATGATTTGAGGGAAATGGGCGAGATAATGAAAGCGATCGATGAGCGACATATTCTTTATCGGTCTCGTGCAGTCCAACGAGCACAGTTCCTACTTTTATCGGATGGAACTGTCAAAAGCAAAATTAATCGCATTCTCCGCTATTGCTCTGCGACTATTCACGATGCAGATGAGCTATATCTATATGATATGGACAGTGAGGTTCTATCCTCGATTTTTCAACTATTTCCCCAGGGGTACTTTGATGCTAAATCATTGAAACAGCCGGTACTTTCTCGAAAACCGACCCCCATAGGAGAACTTCCTATATTGGAAGATATGGATGATGATGCTGTTATGCAGCGTCAAGAGCAACTGCTTCGGTACGTGAGAAATGCAGTAACAGCTGAAAATGTCAACCGGTTTGCCCATACTGTTTTAAAGCATCATCGGGCTATTACGGCGCAGACACTTGTTGAACAGCATCCACAGACCGACGAACTTGTAAAGATCATCGGTCTTCATACGTATTCTACATCTGCAGAGAGATCCTACGATGTTACCATGAAGCCAAATTTTGTAGAGTGTCAAGGCCTGCGGTTCCAAGACTTTACCGTACAGAGAAGGGGGTAGTGCATATGCGAAGCGAAACGCGGGAGGAATTAGCAAACTATCTGCTGAACCATTGCTTTATTATCGGAAACCTAGAGTCCACCAGAGAAAAATATTATTTACTCACCAACAACGAGGAAGAAATGCAGGAGATTTTTCGTCCTCTCGGATACTCGATTGTCATAAATCGAAATTCGCACCGCCCAAATATTTCATCTGTTATTAGCGGTTATAAGCAACCGTCAAAATCGGTGCAAAGCATTGAAATCACTGGGTTTATTGAGAAATCAAAACCACCCGAAATTATCTTCTTTTATACGCTGTTACCCT